>Ga0265320_10002395_pt1 | contig 13083 bp, 15 predicted proteins | sample 4827metaG_FD_202087 | JGI IMG/M metagenome (GOLD analysis project Ga0265320, IMG submission 202087) | Rhizosphere microbial communities from Carex aquatilis grown in University of Washington, Seatle, WA, United States - 4-8-27 metaG | ecosystem: Host-associated > Plants > Roots > Rhizosphere >...
CCGCGTATAGGCGATGAGCGCGAGCATCCAAAAAAAGGTGCTCAGCACGTCCTTGCGCTCACAAGCCCAGGCCACTGATTCCACATGCAAAGGATGCCATGCGAACAGGGCGGCCACGAATGCACTTCGCCACAGAGCGCCCGTGAGTTGATTCAACCAGAGAAACAACAACAGGGCGTTGACGATGTGAAAAAGCAGGTTGGTGAGGTGGTGGCCGGCGGGATTCAAGCCGTAGAGCTGGCAATCCAGCATGTGAGAAATCCATGTCAACGGGTGCCAATAGGCAGCGTAACCGATTTGAAATGCCCACACAAATCCCCGGCCGGTCAATCCCGATTGGACATGAGGATTTGCAGTGATGTACGCCTCATCATCAAGACTGACGAAGCCATGGTGCAGCAGCGGCCAATACAACACCGCCGTCACGAGGGCGAGCGTGAGACAGATAACACCTCGCAACTGGTTTCGAGTAAGCCTGGCCGTGAACATGGCTGGAAAATGCGTTTAAAATCAATGTGCTTCGCGATAAGGATTGCCAGCCTGGTATAATTTCAGCAATTCCTCATCTTGCGCGACTATGTTTTTTTGGCCCTTGGCGTTGGCGAGGTCGCGGGCCCTCCGGACAGCGGCCATGGCTTCGGGGAATTGGCCGGTTTCAGCCCAGGCAGCGGACAGCGTCGTGAGAATGGCGGCCTGTTGGTTTTGGGTCAGTTCGCAGGCCTGCAAGGCCAGCCGGACGGCCTCGGTTCCCGACCGAAGTTTCGGGTCTGGGTCCGTGGAAAGGATCCACGCGAGATCGTTGAGCGCCCCGGGAAAGTCCGGCTTGTCCGCAAGTGCGGATCGGAAATGGCTGGCGGCATCAAGCGGTTTGCCGTGCGCCCGGAGGAACAGGCCGAGATCATACTGCACCTCCGGGCTGTGGGGCATCAATTGCGCGGCGATTGCAAGGTGATTCGAAGCCTCCTCCGGTTTGCCGTCAGCCAGCAAAATCATTCCCAGCTTGAATTGTCCCAGCGGGTAATCCGGTTCGATTCTCACGGCGTCGGAGTAAAAGGCAAAGGCCGCTTTGGGTTGCCCGGCTTGTTCCAAAGCTTCGCCGAGACAAACTTCAGCCGCGTAATTGTCCGTGGTGGCTGCGACGGCATGGGAGAACAGGTCCAAACTGTTTTCCCAATATTGTAATTGCCGTGAGGTGCAAATAAGGCAAACCACCAACGCAACCGTTCCAAGCGTGGCGGCAATTTTTCCCTTTTGCGGCCACACCCCCAAAAAATCATCGATCCCCCACGCCACCACCATGAACAGGCCAATGCTCGGAATATACATGTAACGATCGGCGATGGATTGCACGCCGACCTGCACGATCCCGATGGTTGGTACGAGGGTTCCCAAAAACCAGAGCCACCCCACGATCAGATACGGCTGTGATTTTGCGCGCCAGAGGAACAGGCCCGACCACACAAACAACATCAGCGCGGCGCCGGCAACCAGGAGCACCGGCCAGTGATGCGGATGCGGATAGATGAGCGCAAGATTTGTCGGGTACACGGTTTTCGAGATGTAGCGCAAATAGGCGACCAGCGCATTCGCCACCCGGTCCAATGGCAGCAGGTTTTCCGATGACCAAAAGGCTCCGCTGGTTTTTTGCGCCACAAACGTGATGGCGCTGCCGGCAATCGACAGCGCGAAGAAAGGCAGTTTTTCGACCATTAACCAGGGGAAAGATCGGGGCGGGGGTTGAGCGTTGAGCGTTGAGCTTTCCTCAGAATGTGAAACGTGAAACGCGAAACGTGAGCCTCTCCCCAGTGGCCAGTAATCCAGCAACAACAGCACAAATGGCAGGGTCACCACCATCGCCTTGCTCATCAGTCCGCAGGCAAAGAAAAATAACGCGAGAAAGTAGTAAAATGAAACGTGAAGCGTAAAACGTGACGCCGGAGGGCCGGTTCGAGTCACTTGCCGGCCATCGGACACATATCGCGTGTAGGCAATCAGGGCCAGCAGCCAGAAAAAAGTGCTCAAGACATCCTTGCGTTCCGCCGCCCACGCGACCGATTCGACGTGCAGCGGATGCCAGGCAAACAAGGCGGCGACAAATGCACTCCGCCAAACCGCACCGGTGATCCGGTGGAGCAGAAGAAACAGCAGCAAGACATTGCCGACGTGAAAAAGCACGTTCATCAGGTGGTGGCCGGCGGGATTCAGACCGAACCACTGGCAATCCACCATGTGCGAAATCCACGTCAACGGATGCCAGTTGCCGGCATACTTGTTTTCAAACGCCCAGACAATTCCTGGCCAGGTCACGCCGGTGTTAACCTGGGCATTTTCCGTGATGTATTCGTGGTCGTCATAATTAATAAACGCATGATGAAAGACGGGCGAGTACAAGACAAACGTCACCAAGGCGAGCACGGCGTAAATTGCGGCCAGCCGTTGTGTTTTTGTCAAATTGGCCGGCGGCATGTCAAATTTTTACCATTTCACTTTTGCGGCGCGCGAAACGCCGCGTTTCCTCGTAGCCGACGTCGCGCGCCAGTTGGATGGCTTCGGCGAAATTCAAGCCCACCTCCCCGGGTGCATGGGCATCCGAACCAAACGTTATGGCCACGCCTTTTTCAAATGCCGCTTCCAGTATCCGCCGGGTGGGATAGATTTCCCGGCAATCCTTGCGCAACCCGGCAGTGTTGAGTTCGATGGCGCAATCCTGCCTTTTTGCCGCGTTGAGGAATTTTTCATAAAGCGGCGCGCAATCCACCGGCGGGCGATGCCCGAACTTTTTCGGCAGGTCCGCATGCCCGATGATTTCAAACAAACCGGATTCCGCCGCCAGGGTCAACCGGTCGAAGTAGGCGGTCCAGACCTCTTCGGAATTGCGCTGCTTCCATTCTGACAATTTCTGCGGGTCGTCAATCGCCCAGGAATCGGAGACGTAATGCACCGATCCGATGAAGTAATCCCACGGATGCCGCGCGGCCAGGCTGCGGATCCAATCTTCGTGCCCGGGCAGATAGTCCACTTCCAGGGCGAGGCGGATGGTCAGCCGGGGGAAATCCTTTTGCGTTTGTTGGATCTTGGCCACGTACTCGTCGAGCTGGCGGGCGTACATCCGCCAGTTGTCGAAATTGTCGCGCGACATCGGGGAATGGTCAGAGAAACCGATTTCCGTGAAGCCGAGGGCCAGCGCCTGTTTCGCATATTCACCCGGCTCCCCGGTGGCATGCCGGCAAAGCGGCGTGTGCATGTGATAATCAGCGGGCCATTTCATGGGGTTGAGTGTTGAGAGTTGAGCGTTGAGTGTCGAATAAAAAACGGGCCGCCGATTCGGGATCGGTTGTTCGCCTTTCCCAGTGGCAGGCCAAATTTTCAGCTTTCGTCGGCGATCATTTCCATTACTCTTTGGCTGTTGTATGCAAAGTTCCTCTTCGGAAACTGGTTGTCGTATCCTCGTGATTGATGACACTCCGGAAATCCACGATGATTTCAGAAAAATCCTCTGTGGAGGGGCGCAGACGGATCCCAAACTGGAGGCGGCGGAAGCGGTCATGTTTGGACAAGGTGACACTGCCGTACCGCAGATCCGATTCGAAGTGGATTCGGCCTTTCAAGGCCATCACGGTCTGGCCAAGGTGTTTCACGCGTTGGATGCGGGATCTCCGTATGCCATGGTGTTTTTGGATGTGCGCATGCCACCCGGCTGGGATGGAATAGAACTTGCCCCAAGGCTTTGGCTGGCGGATCCAAACCTGTTTGTCGTGATTTGTACGGCGTTTGCTGATTATTCCTGGGAAAAGATATTCGAAAAAATCGGCGCTTCGGACCAGATGTTCTTTCTGAAAAAGCCTTTTGACCGGACGGAAGTCATGCAATTGGCCTATAACCTTACCCGGAAATGGGTATCCCGCCGGGCCGCCCGGCTTCGGCATAAACATTTGGAGAAATCCCTGGCCGGGCGGGACGCCCTGTCCCGGGAGGTGAGTGATAAAATTCACGCGGAAATCATGCGGCTGCTGCCGGATGGAAAAAAGGCCGATTGACCGTCGTGGGGTCCGCTCCTAAGAGCCAAAAACGAAATTCCGCGCCATCGCCTGAATGCTCCGGAAATTTTGCCCTGGACGGGTGGAGCGCGCCCGGCGGCCAATGTTCAGTTTGGCGTTCCGGCCCTGGGAGGCGCAGTGCTTTTGCGCTCGATGAGTTCGGCGGACAGGCGTTTGGTTTCCACGCGCTGGCCGCGCAGCAAATTCATCATGGTTTCCACCGCTGCAACACCGAGGCGGAACTTCGGCTGGCGGATGGTCGTCAGCGGCACGCGAAAATATTCCGCCGTGGTGATGTTACCATAACCCACGAGCGAAATATCCTCGGGGATCCGCAACCCCTGTGTGAACAAGGCCTGGGCGCAGCCGATGGCCACCGGGTCGCTCACGGCTTGCACGGCGGTGGCGTGGCAGGACTCATTCAACATTTGCAGGCCGGCCTTGGTGCCATCTTCAATCGTGTTGCCGGCGGCAAAAACCAGTTTGTCGTCCACCTCGATCCCGGCCTCGCGTAGCGCGCGGCGGTAGCCCTCAAACCGGTCATGGGCCCATGGCGCCACGGGCGGTCCGGTGAGATAGGCGATGCGTTTGTGGCCGAGCTTCAGCAGATGTTGCGTCGCGGTGAAGCTGGCAGCCTGTTCGTCAATTTCCACGCCGACGAACGATTTGCAGAAGGGCGCGGGCGGACCGATCAAAACCGTCGGGATCTGGCGCGCGAGCACCTCCTTGTAAACCCGCGCTTCGGCTTCAAACCGGTAAACTGGCGAAATGAACAGGCCGTCCACCCGCCGCGACAACAGCCGCCGGACACAGACCTCTTCGCGGTCCGGCATGTTGTGCGTGTGGGTGAGCAGAAGATCATAGCCCAGTTCATGGGCGCGCTCCTCGATGGCGAAAACAATGCGCGCGAAAATCGGGTTCATGCTCGACGGAATGGCGAGGCCAAACAATTTTGTCGTCCGGGTGCGCAGTCCCTGGGCGGACGAATCGGGGACGTAACCCATTTGTTGGGCCAGTCCCTTGATTCGGGCCTTGGTGGCTGCCGACACATCGGGCGCGTCGCGCAAGGCTTTCGAGACCGTCATCACGGAAACCCCGGCATGCCGGGCGATATCTTTAAGTCGAACCATGACAATAAAAAGCTAAGGGCAGAAGGCGTAAGGCTGAAGGAAAAAATTCAGCAACTCAAATTCAAGTTTCGCTTCATTCAATTTCCGGCCTTTCATAAGTACGCTCCGCGCCAGTGCAACTTGCGGCGCAATGCCTCCAAAAATGAGCTGTCGGCCAGATGCATCAGCCGGACGGTGCTCCGGCTGCGGCGGACCGCCACTTCGTCGCCCGCCCCCAGTTCGGCCACCACCCGGCCGTCCGCGCTCAATATCGTGGCCGGCGCCGGACTGGCCGCCCGGACGCGAATGGTTGAAGCCAGCGGCAAAATAAGCGGACGATTCGACAGTGTGTGCGGACAAATCGGCGTCAGGGCAAACACATCGGCGGTGGGCAAAACCACGGCGCCGCCTGCCGCCAGCGAATACGCCGTTGAACCGGTTGGCGAACTGATGATTAATCCATCGCCGTGGTAACGGGTGACCAGTTCGCCGTCCACGCTCACATCCAGTTTGATGAGCCGGGAGATGGCGCCGCGGCTGATGACGACGTCATTCAGCGCGGTTTCGCGGATCGGTTTTCCCTGGCCACGGCCACGGACTTCGATCAAAGCCCGGGATTCGTATTTGAATTCACCCCGCCAGACGCGGGCCAGGGCGCGGGTCATTTCATCCGAGGGCACGGCGGTGAGAAAACCGAGACCACCGATGTTGATGCCAAGCAACGGCGTGGTGGAACCCGCAATATCGCGGGCGACGCGCAGCATCGTGCCGTCTCCGCCAAAAACGACCAGCAAATCTGCTGCGCCGGCCAGCTCAGCGGCGTCGGGACACACGTTTTCCTTCAATCCAGCCAGGCGGCCGGTTTCCGCGTCACAAAACACCCTGCGTCCGGCGCGCTGGATGTGTCGCGCGGCCTTGCGAACGCTGTCGGCGCAGGCGGCTTTTTCGGAATTGCCGATCAGCCCGACACGTTTGATTTTGTCAGATCGTTTTTTCAATCAGCGCCAAAAATTCCCGGTTTCCCGCCGGCCCGAGCAACGGTGATTCCACCACGCCCTGCCAGCGCAAACCGGATTGCGCGCGGACGAACCCCCGCAACTCGTCCAGCACCCGCTCATGCACCGACGGATCGCTGATGACGCCGCGACCCTTGTCCGCTTCGGCCTTGCCGGCTTCGAACTGCGGTTTGATGAGCGCGATGATTTTGCCATCTGGGCGCAATAATGCAATGGCGGCGGGTAAAATGTTTCGCAACGAGATAAACGAGCAATCAATCACTGCGAGATCAACGGGGGAAAAGGGGCGGGGCATCTGTGCGGCCGTCAGATGCCGGGCATTGGTTTTTTCCATGACGACGACACGGGGGTCGTGGCGAAGTTTCCACGCGAGCTGGCCCCGGCCGACGTCCACGGCAAAGACCCGGGCGGCGCCGTGCTGGAGGAGGCAATCGGTGAATCCGCCGGTGGACGCTCCCAGATCGAGGGCGGTCAATCCGGTAACCTCCAACTGGAAGTGATGCAGGGCATGTTCCAACTTGTGCCCGCCGCGGCTGACATATTTTTCACCGGCGTCCAGGGTGAGCTGGTCATCAGGTTTGACGGAGTCGCTGGGTTTGTGGGCGGTCTGGGCGTTGATGCGGACCTGTCCGGCCAGGATGGCGCGTTTGGCGCGTTCACGGCTTTCGCAAAGGCCCCGTTCAACCAGGGCCTGGTCGAGGCGAGTCATGGAAAATATGCCCGGGTTATGGCTTGTCTCATGCGTGACACGACCAACTTTTTGGCAGGAAAACTGGACGCCGCCAACCACAAAATGTGCCAACCCGGGCAGGACGTGACGGCGTGACCCTGGCCGAACCACGAAGCACGTCGTCACTTGCGCGCGCCAACGGAGAGCAGAAAATACTGCATTACCAGCAACCGACCCGTTCACGTTCACAGCCGGTGTCGGCGGGGCCACTGCTGGATGAGCGGCAACGGGATCGTGCAGCGCGCGTTGGATAATGCGTGGCTGCGGGAACAAGGCGTGCCGGACTTGAAGTCACAATGGATCAAACTGCATTACGGAGGAGCGCCGGTTCCACTCAGGGACATCCCCTCCGTTAATCTGACCGGAACCGCCTGATGCGGACCCGCATGTCCGGTGGTGTGGGAGCCGGGAGGCCAATCCTCCCGGCTACCCGATTAGGCGGCGTTTGTGTATCGGTCACAAGCTTACTACGAAAAAGACACCAAATGCAAAATACTGGCAGTAGATAATCCAAACCTCTCGGCTCTGGAACGACTTGGAATTGAAAATTCGGGCCGCCGTAAAGTGAAGATGCGTCAACACCCGACTGACTACTGGGTAAACCAACAAAGCTCTCGAACTGACTGATATAGGAAGATGTTGTAAATGGGGCTGCCGAACCCATAGCATAAATGACAAAAGTCGTATTTGAGCACTGCGTCGTCATCGAATACACCTGACCTGCTGATAATAACAATGACGGAACACTCTGAAAATCTGTAGGTGAACCTGTAAAATCATAACTGGCGATGACTTGATCCGTTCCCGACCAAAAGCTCACTTGTGGAGCGATGGATGAAATCGCAGTGACCAACAAATCTGAATTGGGCGTGAATGACCAACCAACGGCTCCGGTGTAATTGAATACGATGATATTTGGGCTGTAACCTCCCGTAAAAGGAGTATATGTCAGTGCATTCATCGTCCCTTGCGCGTTCGATGTCCCAGGAAGCGCAATCAATGCAATTCCCAAAATAGCTGCGATGAAATATGTGCTAAAGGATGTCTTCATGGCGAATATCGTAGCTGCCTAAAGTAGAAAGCAGCCACCGCCGACTCGCGGCGTGAACCGCGCCTGTCGCGCCGAAGCAAAACGTAGGCGGAACAGCGGAACTGACAGCGCCAACGGCGGTTGGCTCCGGCGACTGGTTAGGCCACATAGTCATCTCCTGACAAACCAATAAAAATCAAGTGCTGCAAAAAATACACCAACAACCGTGCAAACCAAAAGCAACGTAGTGAAACCTCTGCCGAGACAAAATCGCCGAGACAGCTCCACGAACTTATGGTGCAAACCAATCCGGCGGCTTCGGGACGCATCACTCTCCACCAACCGAACCCAAGCATCTCGTCTGCAAATCTTGAACCATAAAATCGAACCACAAATGCCGCAAAACAAAATGTCGCGAGCTAAATCAGAAATAGATGGCGTCATAATCTCTGCGTGCGCTGTGGCCTAACGTCCAGAGCTCAGGCACGCGGGACCAACCAGCGTGAACTGCGAAGCGGAACTAAGAGCGCCATCCCGCGTTGCCTGCAGCGAATTGTTAGGCCGACGGTCTCTTTTCATGGTAGCAAAGAAACTCTGAAATCTCATGATGCCCCTCGTGGCGTGCGACGCACTCGGCGGTGCGTCCTGCATGTCCACCGTACAAACCAACATTAGCTCCGGCAGCAACAAGTGCACGAACAATCGGAAAATAACCACGCTCGGCTGCAATGATGAGCGGGGTGTCAAAAGTCTCGTAATCGCCATGAACATCCGGGTCAGCCTTTGAACGTAGCAATGCCTGCACAGCCTCAACATGACCGCCGCGCACGGCATACATGAGCGCAGTATACCGCTGTGGCGACTGAATCTCCAAGGCAGCCTTGTGATCGATGAGACGCTGAATAGCCTCGCTATGTCCTTGCATCGCTGCGTACATCAAAGCCGTGATGCCATGAGAATCCTTTGCATCAATGTCGCACGGCATGGCAAGAATGCTCTCAATCTCATCGGCGTCGCCATTGTAGGCTGCGCCCATCAAATCAGTCTGACCACTGTCTGAATTGTATGAATACTTGGGCATGACGTGCGGAGTCGGCCTAACGTCCAGAGCTCAGGCACGCGGGGCTGATGACGCCCTCCGCGAGAGCGGAACTGGAACGGCAATCCCGCGTTGCCTGCAGCGAATTGTTAGGTGCCTGGCTCATGCAAAAGAAACTGAAAATCTGAATCATCGGCATCTCGCACAACCTGCTTACCGCCTGCGTTGATGATAACACTCGAATGCTGAATATTCATCGTAAAATTGGTGCCGGACACAAGCACGCCGGGTGCGTATGTGATATACGAAGAATGCCAACCGCTCTGATGCTGTGCCAACCATAAAGATAATCGCTGGTGGTCGCTGCTCGGTGGCGATACATGGCGCTCGCTTACAGGACGACCGGCCTTAAACACGGATATAGTCAGCGGCTGCTGAACATACGCGGCAAGGTCTGTCTCGTCACAACCAGAAAGAAGTGCCAGCAACGCAACAAGCGATAGATTTCGTAGCACTCTCATCGAAGGCACCTAACGTAGAAAGCTGAGCCACCGCCGATTCGCGACGTGAACCGCGATAGCGGAACTGCAAGGGCCAACGGCGGTTGGCTCCGGCGACTTGTTAGGCCAGGTCATGTGAACTCCTGTCCATCCTCGCAGAACATCCGCGCACCGAGCGCGGTAGCAAGCTGCTTGAACTTTACAAACAACGGGTCGTCCATCCCCTTCACCTCAACGACACCGTCTCGAAGAAGAACAAACCAAGCTGGGTAGCCGCCGGGATACGAACGCCACACAGCCCATACACCGCTGGACGCGCCTCTCGGACCGCAATGATCTGGCACATCAACCGCGAGGTCGGGAACACTAGCAACGGCTGCTCGCCACTCTGCCTCGGTAATCGAGCCGCCTTCTTTTGCGAACGGATCAGAGCTTCGAGTAAGATAGTAGTAAACGCTCATGTTGTGTAGTGGCCTAACGTCCAGAGCTCAGGCACGCGGGACCAACCAGCGTGAACCGCGAAGCGGAACTGGACCGGCCATCCCGCGTTGCCTGCAGCGATTTGTTAGCCCACAATCTCATTGCTCAACTGCGGTAATGCCCGCTCATATATTTTATGACCTTAATCCTCTTATCATCTCGGTCATAAATAAGAACGTGAGCCCAATCAATCCCATCAAGGGCGATTTCAAATCTTATGGCATGTTGACTCGTTCCATCTTCAAAGAAAAAGATAGGGCCAACAAATTTCCTTTCACTGGTTGGAAGGTTTTGGATATAGCTCTGATAATCTTCTACGATTGCCTTATCGGGTTCCGAGAGATAAACAAGTTTCCAACCGGCTAACGGGTCGGGAGCCGGTTTAGGCGCAGAGCATCCAACAACCCAAACGAATGCAACCAGCAAAGCACAACATGAGAGGCGAATAATGTTCATGCGGTATGGGCTAACGAAAAAAGCTGAGCCACCGCCGACTCGCGACGTGAACCGCGATAGCGGAACGGCAAGCGCCAACGGCGGTTGGCTCCGGCGACTGGTTAGGCCACAGCTTCATGGTAAAAACTCAAAAACAGTCTGCTGGTCATGTCCGAAAAGCCGCTGAGTAAAAGCCAAGCCAATCTCTGCGGCGTGAGCTTCGGCGTTTCCGACATCCACGCGGAGAACTGGAAACTTCCCGTAGGTCGTATCAATAACCGAAAAACCCATCTCGGTGGCGGTCTTACGGAAACCGTCAGCGTGGCTGGTCTTTTGTGGCGTGGTCAATTCGTAGTCGAGGTAAAACGTCCCGTGCTCATGGACAAAGTAAAGCGCATCCTCGTCGCGTGTGTAAAAACCAAAAAATGCAGTCGGGTCACTATCTCGTAGCTTGAGCTTGGCAAGTCGCTGTGGAAGATCCGCAAGTGTGCCGCTCTCGGCGACGCGCGACCGAATAAACATAAAACCGGCGGCGACGACCACGGCTACAACAACGATGATAACGGTAAGCTTCATGTGGCCTAACGACCCAAGCTCAGCGACCCGGCACGCGGGACGCCACGATTGCAAACCACGACGCCATGCCGGGTTCGCTGCAGCGCATGGTTAGCCTGCTCTCTTGTCATCTCAAACTCTCCTGACTGAATCCAACCTGGCGCGCCACTGTCTCGCCGCGTGGAATGTTCAGAACATCCACGCCCTGCTTCAAGATGGAAGCAATCTCGTCAACCCAGTGCCTGCTTTCGGTTGCACGGCTGTCACAGTCTCGAATCCAACCTGTGCGAGCAAGCTCTGCAAACGTGTCTGCCAAACCAGTGCGTGAGCACTGAGGCTGAAGCTCTGATGGCACGCCATCCACGGTGCAGTAAAGCCACAAACACAACTGCCTCGCATCGGGATAAACCATGCCCTCCGGCAATCGCTGTGTGAGGTAGGACGCAAGAGTGTGCATGGCGCTCGAAGCAGGCTAACGAAAAAAGCTGAGCCACCGCCGACTCGCGACGTGAACCGCGATAGCGGAACTGACCGCGCCAACGGCGGTTGGCTCCGGCGACTTGTTAGGCCGACGGTAAATCATTTGGGATGAAAACCTGCTGGTGGAATATAAACTTCCTTCGACAACGCGCCGTGGTCGTCAAAGGTAAGCTCCTCCTGCGGATGATTCGTCATCTGTGGTGTATAATATTCCGCTCGAATAAACCGTGGCGAGTCTTCCAAGATGGTGGCGTGAATCTCCTGTAGGTAACGGACTACCGTTGCTCGGTCGTCGCCATAGTTAAAAGTGGCGTTGACCTGACCGATAATCTTCGGATTCGTCTGATTGGTGCTGGCAACCTGCTGCTGTGGCGTCCCTTGCTTGCCGCATCCGACAAGAATCAATAATGAGGCAAATATGATGATGGTATTTTTCATAGTGTGCGAGTCGGCCTAACGAAAAAAGCTGAGCCACCGCCGACTCGCGGCGGGAACCGCGACAGCGGAACTGCAAGCGCCAACGGCGGTTGGCTCCGGCGACTTGTTAGGCGTCATTTGGAATCCTATGTCTTTCCTTCTCCAACTTGCCGAGCTGCGCAGCCGTAAATAGACCACGATAGATCCAGCCAGTGTTAAATAATGCAAACAGCGAAACACAGACAAGTGCGAAGACCTCATTTCCTTTTGCCCCAAATATCAAAGCGACGAGGCCTCCGAACGCCGATAACATGCAAAACAACATAAAAAGCAAACCGATGATATATTGCGTTTTATGTGAGCCACGAAGCTGAAAAGATAGCAGCTCCGCTCTGGTATCGCGAAAGAACCAAGCTTTGGCAATGTCCCCGGTCGTCACCTTGCCCTCTGCCTTTTTATAATACGCCTATACTCGTTCAAGGTCCGCGTTTGGTATTGTAATGCCAAAAACTAAGGACGAAATCTTCTCTTTTCGAACATCAATCAGGAACTTTTGGTAGTCGGGCTCAGCTTCATGGAACGCAATGCTCTGGGTGAGGATTTCAATTTCCGTTTTCAAGTTCTGATATCCAACTGAACGCCTTGTCGTTGTGAAATGGAGGACACCAAGCAACGCGCCAACTGCAGCGACAATTGCCGTGACGAGCTTTATTATGAAGTCAGTGTCCATGAATGTGACTGACGCCTAACGTCCAGAGCTCAGGCACGCGGGACCAAATGACGTGAACCGCGAAGCGGAACTGGACCGGCCATCCCGCGTTGCCTGCAGCGATTTGTTAGCTGACCGTGTCATGAGCCTCTAAATGCACCGCCTAGGATCAATGCCAATAAAATGCAAAGCGGAAAGCCTACGCAACAAATAAAAAACCACCGTCTTGCTCGAAGTCCTTCGTCGGTAAGGAGCGATGGTCGAAAGCAGATATTGAAAGGGTTCCACAGCAAAGCTCGCCCAAATGCTTGAACACCTTCTTTGCGTCCTCGAATCATACGAAAAGCCCAGTAGAAGTATCCGAACCAGAAGCACAAAGCGGCGACCATACAAATTGGTAAAATCAATTTCATATGCGCTTCGTCAGCTAACGACAAAAGCTGAGCCACCGCCGACTCGCGACGTGAACCGCGACAGCGGAACTGCGATGACCAACGGCGGTTGGATCCGGCGACTTGTTAGGCGGCGTCATCATGGATAGTGGTA
>Ga0265320_10002397_pt1 | contig 13077 bp, 7 predicted proteins | sample 4827metaG_FD_202087 | JGI IMG/M metagenome (GOLD analysis project Ga0265320, IMG submission 202087) | Rhizosphere microbial communities from Carex aquatilis grown in University of Washington, Seatle, WA, United States - 4-8-27 metaG | ecosystem: Host-associated > Plants > Roots > Rhizosphere >...
GCGATGGTCTTGCGGCGATCGAAGAGTGCCGCCGGGCTTCCCCCAAAATCGACCTCATCCTTATGGACATCGATTTGGGAACAGGGATGGACGGAACCGAGACCGCGCGGCAGATCCTTTCTTTTCCTGAAATTCCCATTGTTTTCGTGTCGGCTTCTACGGACAGGGAAGTCATCGAAAAGACCGAACAGATCACGGCCTACGGCTACTTTGTCAAAGGATCGCATCCCCTGGTCCTCGATGCCTGCATCAAGATGGCGTTCAAGCTCCACGCGGCCAAAACCGCCTTGGGACTCTCCGAGGAAAAATACTCAAAGGCGTTTCACACGAGCCCCGACGCGATCAACATCAACCGTCTGTGCGACGGCGTCTACGTAGCGATCAACGAGGGTTTCACGGGCATTATGGGGTACACCCCCCGAGAGGTGATCCGCAAATCTTCCCTGTCGCCGGAACTTGACATTTGGGTCGACCCTGCCGACCGCGAGAGCTTGGTCCGCACCTTGCTGCAAGACACCGAGGCCAGCAAGCGCTTGATTCGTTTCCGCGCCAAGGACGGATCGGAGCGGATCGGCAGCCTGTCGGCCAGAATCTTGACACTCGGCGGGGTGGCCCACATTCTCTCGGTCACTCACGATGCCACAGACGAAGTCAAGATCGCTCAAGAACTTCGCCGAAGCCACCTTCGCTTCCAGGCCCTGTTCGAGAATTCGGCCGACGCCATGTTCCTAGTCAACGCCGACGGGACCATCCTTAGGTCCAACCAGACCGCCCAGGAGCGGCTTCAGTACTCCGACGAAGAGTTGACAGGAATGAAGGTCGAGGACCTCAGCCCCTTGGGCAACGATCTCGCCTTTCGCGAAGCCCTCAGCCAAGGGGATGAATCGAGCATCCTGATGGCAGAATCGGTGCAGAAAAAAAAGGATGGAACCTTGGTGCCCGTGGAGGTGTATTCCCGCCTCGTCGATTTGAATGGAGAGACAGTCGTGCTTTCGACGGCCCGGGACGTCTCGGAGCGCCGAAGACTCGACGAGGTCATCAAGCGAACCCAGAAGTTCGAAAACCTGGGTATTCTGGCGGGGGGGATTGCGCACGACTTCAACAACCTCCTGTCGGGGCTTTCGGGCTACATCGACCTCGTTCGCCTGAAGCTCGGCAAAGAACCTATCGCGGAGACCCGCGAACGCATGGTCAAGGCCTCCCAAGTCGTCACAAGGGGCAAGGCTCTTACCCGACAGCTTCTGACCTTTTCACGCGGCACGGCACCCAACCGAGAGCTTCGCCTTTTGGGTCCTCTCCTCAAAGACTGGGCGCATTTTTCCTTGAGTGGTTCAGACGTGCAGTTGGTCCTCAACGTGGTCCCCGACCTGTGGCCCTGCGAGTGTGACAGCCAGATGATCGGCCAAGCCGTGGACAACCTTCTCATCAACGCCCGTCACGTGTCGCCTTCAGGGGGAACCATCGAGCTTCACGCCGAGAACGTTCAGCGGGACACCCCCTGGGTTCGCATTCGCGTCATCGATCACGGTCCAGGAATTTCCGAGGAGTTGAGGCAGAAGATCTTTGACCCATTCTTCACCACCAAGGCGACGGGCACGGGCCTGGGTCTGACCTCAACTCAATCGATAGTTCAGCAACACCGCGGCTGGATCGAGCTCGATTCGGTCCCCGGCCAAGGGGCGACGTTCTCGCTCTACCTTCCGGCGTCACCAGGCCGTCTGACCAGCGAGGTCTCCCGCGATGAGGTCGAGTTCCAAGGGCAAGGATGGGCCGTGGTCATGGACGACGATCCGGCGCTCCGGGAGACTTTGGGCGAGATCCTCGAATCCTTTGGCTACGAACTTCTCGCTGCACCCCGCAACGGCCGCGATGCCGTGGCCTTCTATAATCAAGCCCTCAAAGACGGAAAGTCGATCAGCCTCTTTCTGTTGGACCTGACCATTCCCGGAGGGATGGGCGGACTGGAAGTCTCCCGGATTCTTCGCGACTTGGGCTATGCGGGTCCGATCTTGGGAATGACGGGTTACACCGAATTGGCCTCTCCCCGGTTTGAGGAGGCGATGCTGGCCTTCGGAGGGTTGCTGCCGAAACCCTTTTCGCGCGCTGAACTTGGCCGGTTTCTTCAAAGGCACGCCGATTCTTCGATGGACCAACGCGTTCTAGGAGCAGCCGCGAGTCCCTCCCCTTAAGCCCTGCCCGGCTTTTCCTTGTTCCTGGCCCCTTGTGGCCTTAGAATAAGAAGAGACTCATCAAAGGAAGCATCAGCGTGCGGCCGTCTTCTCGTCCCACAATTGGCCTTTTTACTCCCTCAACGAGTATGCCTTGGGCCGCGCGGCAGTGGGATGGGATGGTCCAAAGCGCCAAGGACTTCGACGTAAACTTGGTCAGCTACATTGGCGGGGTCATTGGTTCCAGCTATTACAATGGTCAGGCGAGCGTGCTCTACGACCTGGCTCGCACGGCGAAACTTGACGGCCTGCTGATCTGGTCGGCGGCCATCGGCTGGAACCTCAACCGGGCCGAGATGAGCGAATTTTTTGACCGTTTCCGATCGATTCCCTGCATTAGCCTTGAGCTGGAGTTGCCTGGAATTCCTAGCGTTGTGATGGACAACTATCACGGCATGTACCAGGTCGTGGCCCACCTGATCGAGGAACACGGGTTACGGCGCATTGCCTTCTTGCGCGGGTCGATCCACCACGAGGGTGCCCAAGACCGATACCGCGCCTACGGAGACTGCCTAGCCGCGCACGGCCTCAGGCTCGACTCGTCGTTGGTGCCGGTCTCGAACCGGCCCTGGGACGCCAAAGCAATGATCAGCACCCTTCTGGACGAACACCGCGATGAGTTTGACGCGGTCGTTTCCTCGTCCGACGACATGCTCATCGACGCCATGACGGTCTTGAGGGACCGCGGGATCAGGGTTCCCGAAGACATCGCCGTAGCTGGCTTTGACAATATTCCCGAAGGCATGTCGATGACGCCGCCCATCACAACCTGTGATTCGCCGTTTCCCGAAATCGGACGAAAGGGCCTGGAACTGCTGATGTCTCGACTCGGCGGAAAGGACATTCCTGAACTCGTGACGATGCCCGTACGGCTTCTTGTCAGAGAGTCGTGCGGCTGCGATTCGCCCGTCTTGAGGGAAGCCAACCGGGAAGCCTTGGTGCTTGGTCGTCGGAGGTTGGACGCGGGGGCCTCTGGTCCCCAGGAGCCCGACGCCGAGATCCTTCTTGAAGCTTTGGGTATTCCCCGTCGGGAAAACTCGCCTTCGGAACTCTGGGCTGCCTTTTTGGACGACGTTCGCGGCGTCACCCAGGCGCGTTTCCTGCCTCTGCTGAACCTCCGCTTGAACCAAGTCGCGGCCAACAACGGCGATGTCTTCGAATGGCTGACGACCATGACCTCGCTTCAACGCCTCTCCAGCCCGTGGCTGTCCAAACTGCCAAGAAGCAGCGCGCTTCGCGGCGAAAGCCTGCTCCGTCAAGGCTACTCCCTGGTCGGAGAAGTCGCCCAACGCATTCAGGCTCAACGGAAGTACCGTTCCGACGCACAGCAATCGTCACTCAAGTCGATCAGTGAATCTCTGATCACCACGTTCGATCGCGACGCCCTGATGGACACCTTTGTCCGCGAGTTGCCCAGCTTGGGAATCGAGAGCTGCTACTTGTCCCTCTACGTTCATCCCGAGGTTCCCTCTGGGGAGGCTCGTTTGGTCTTGGCCTACGATGCTCGGGGACGCCATGTCCTTGGATTTCAGGGCATAGTTTTTCCGGCATCTGAGCTCGCTCCGGCCGAATTCTGGACCACGGATCGCCGGTTTACTCGCGTTGTTTTGGCCCTGTACTTTCAGACCGAGAACATCGGGTTTGTCGTGTTCGACCTGCGCCGAAACGAAGACGCTCGGCTCTGCGAAGCGTTGCGGTGGCAGTTGAGCAGTGCCTTGAAAGGGTCGTCCCTTGTTCAAATGGAGAGGGAATTTTTCCACGACCAGAAGCTCAACAGCCTGGGCATTTTGGCCGGCGGGATTGCCCACGACTTCAACAATATTCTTGCCATTATTCTGACCAACACCGAACTGGCCATGATGAAGATTCCCGAGGATTCCCCGGCCGCCTCAAAACTTCAGACCATCAAGAAGGCTTCGATTCGGGCCACCGATCTGGCGAAACAGATGCTTATGTACTCAGGGCGGGGAACCTTTCAGATCAAACCCCTCGACCTCAACAGGCTACTGGAAGAAATGGCCGACTTACTGAAGGTTTCGCTGTCCAAAGGCTCGGTGTTGGAACTGCGCCTGACCGAGCCGCTGCCGCCGGTGCTGGTTGACGCCACGCAAATTCGCCAGGTGGTCATGAATCTGATCCTCAACGCCTCGGAAGCCATCGGTGACCGCAGCGGCACCATCACGGTGGGCACAGGTGTCGGCTCCGAATCGCGCGTGTTTTTGAAAATCAGTGACACAGGCTCTGGCATGAGCGACGACACGCTGTCCAAAATCTTCGATCCTTTCTTTACTACTAAATTCACTGGCCGTGGTTTAGGCTTGTCGGCCGTGCAAGGCATCGTCCATGGGCATAAAGGAGAAATCGAGGTCACCAGCGAACTGGGAAAAGGCTCGAGCTTCGTGGTGCGTCTGCCAACTTCTCCCGAGTTGCCCGAGGCAAAGGAGTCTGGAATCTTGGACGATCAGTGGCAGGGATCGGGTACTGTGCTGTTCGTCGACGACGAGCCCGAATTGAGGCTGGTCGGAGGAGAGATCTTTTCGCAGTTGGGATTCTCAGTCCTGCTGGCGTCCAACGGTCAAGAGGCCCTCGCCATGGCCAAGTCGGGGCTGCCCGATCTAGTGGTACTCGATCTGACCATGCCCGACATGGGAGGGGAAGAGTGCTTCTTGGAGCTTCGCCGGCTCAACCCCGATTTGCAGGTTCTGCTGTCCAGCGGCTACAATGAGAAAGACGCAACAGCCAGGTTGCTGGACAGGGGACTCGCCGGGTTTATCCCCAAGCCCTACACCATCGCCGAGGTACGGTCCGTGATTCAGCGGCTCCCCGAGTGGGACCGGAAAAGGAGTTCTTCATGACTTTCAACAGTTGCGACATCGGCCACCCCAGGCTTCCCGGTGCCACCCACTCCGTTGGCAACGACGGTTTCGACCTCGTGGCCGGGGGAACCGACATTTGGGAGGTTGCCGATCAGTTCCATTTTGTCTGGGCACCCGTCGACGGCAACTTTGACGTTCGCGTCCGTGTCGAATTCTTGGAGGCCGGACACCTGTACACCAAGGCTGGACTCATGGTCCGGGAGAGCCTGGACCCGGGGTCGCCCCATTTCTCCCACATCGTGTTTCCCGACAACCGGCTACGCAATAACAACAGCGGCGGCCATGAAAGCCAATTCCGCCTTGTCAAAGGTGGACCGTCGAAGGCGATCTATCCCGCCGGGGGAACCAAGGAGCCTCCTCAATTCCCTGTGAACTACCCCAACGTGTGGATTCGGCTTTCGAGGAAGGGCGAGGTCTTCGAGGCTTCTTGCAGTCAGGATGGCTCGAAGTGGGGGCTGTTTGCGCGTCATGAGCAGGCGCTGCCTTCGCGGGTGTCTCTGGGTTTGGCGGTGACGTCGCACGAGGACACGAAAACCGTGAAGGCGCGGTTCCGTGAGCTGTCGCTCTGACGAAAAAAGCACACGGAGAAGCGGAGCTACGGAGAAGAATTGAAAAAGAGCTATCTAAAAGGGAGTCTTGTATGACGGCAGTAGGGAACTCCCATTCCCAAAAAGAAACTGTAAGAACTAGAGAGAGAATTCTTCGCGTAGTTCTTCCGATGGTTGTCTTTGGTATCCTTCCGATTTCCACAATCGTTGCGGCCGACCCTCCGAAGGTTGTGCTCAGCCGTCTTGCGGACAAGATCTACATCGCTGAAGATTACTACTTGGCCAAGGAAAATTCCGTCGTCTATATTGGCGACTCATTTGTCACAGTTGTCGGGGCGACCTGGACCCCACTGACAGCACGACTGCTCTCGGAAGAAGTCGCGAAGATAACAACCAAGCCTATCAAGGAAGTCATTGACACGAATCACGATTTGGATCGAGTCGGAGGGAACTCCTACTTCAGATCGATCGGATGTCAAATAATATCGACAAGACTAACTCGCGATTTGCTGATGAAGGAAGGAAAACGTTCGGTAGAAGTCGCTCAATATGGGTCTGACTATCCCAATATCGAAATTGTTCTGCCTGACACGGTCTATGAGGGTGATTTTACGCTTCAAGGCGGAAGCATCAGAGGCTTCTATTTGGGGCCTTCTCACAAGCAGGATGATATCTTCGTCTACTTTCCCAACGAAAAGGTGCTTTATGGAGGTTGTGTATTGAAGGAACAGCTTGGGAACACGGATGGGGCGGACCTCGTTGAATACCCGAGGACTTTGCAGAAGCTCAAAAGTATGAAGTTGCCGATTGTCACGGTTATTTCAGGCCATTTTTCGCCGGTACATGGTCCTGAATTGATTGATCGCTTTCTCAATTTGCTACCAAAGACCGTTCCATAAAAGTCGCAATACCGAAGCCATCGTTGCCAGCGAACCCCGAACCTCTGCCGCGCTTTCCCCTTCGTTCATCTCCAATCCCGTAAATCCTGCCAATCCGGCTATCCTGTGACACTTCTTCCTGCAATTCGAGCTTGGCGGAAGAATTTTCAAAAGAGGCCTTGCGGAACTTTCGAACTCGATTTATCATATGGAAAGTAAATCGAAAGGAAAACGAAAGTGATCGAGGGACTTTCCGCAAGAGAAAAGTTAATCATTCAGTTTCTCACCGACGAACCCTCCATCAGCGGGCCCGAGCTAGGCAAGCGCCTTGGTGTGTCTGCGGTCACCATCCGCACCGATTTGAAAAGTCTCGCGGCCCGCGGTTTCATCAACAGGACCCACGGCGGAGCGTTGCCGGCCTTCCACAAGAGCATCCTGGACCGACAAGCGGTCCGCGGAGAGGAAAAGAACCGCATCGCCCGAGCCGCGGCTGAGTTGGTGCAAGACGGTGACACAGTTATGCTGGTGGCTGGAACGACCACGGCGTTGATTCCCAAGTACCTGCTGGGCAAGGGGAACATTCACATCGTGACGGATTCAACGCTGATTCTGCCCGCCGTTCGTTCCAACCCCGCCCTGAGCCTCACCGTGGTTGGCGGTGAATTCCGCACCTCTACCGAGTCGTTTGGCGGACCCATGGCTATCGAGGCCATCGAGCGCTTCAATGTCAAACTCGCGTTTCTGGGCACCGACGGATTTTCTCTGGAGCGAGGCCTGTCTACGCATCTTGTGGAAGGAGCCGAAATGGTCAAGGCCATGGCGGCCCACGCCGACAGGAGCGTGCTGCTGGCCGATTCCTCAAAGTACGGCCGTTCGGGGTTCGTGACCATCATGCCTCTGACCGCCGTCGACACGCTGATCAGCGATACCGAGTTCAGTGAAACCACCGCCGAAGCCCTCCGCAAGGAAGGGATCGAAGTGCTGTTGGTATAAGGAGTCTTCTATGGCCGAAACGATTGTCATGCCCCGGCAGGGCAACAGTGTCGAGTCCTGTGTTCTGCTGAAGTGGCGGGTGAAGGAAGGCGACACGGTGGAGCCTAAGACCATCGTCGCCGATGTTGAGACCGACAAGGCGTCGTTCGAAGTCGAAGCCGGTCACACGGGCACGGTCCTGAAACTTCTTCGCAACGAGGGGGACGACGTGCCTGTCATGGTTCCGATCGCCTACGTCGGCCAGGCTGGAGAGGCTATTCCAGCCAGCGCTGCGTTGTCGTCTGGCACAACCTCGGCAGCTCCTCATGAATCTATACTCGCTCCGACGCCTCGGCCGCCTACCGCCGCGAGTCCACTTTCAACAGGAGGCGCTGGACCCTCTTCGCCTCGGGCAAGGCTGCTGGCCGCGTCGCAAGGCGTTGACATTTCGGGGTTGGCAGGCACTGGTCCAGGCGGACGCGTGATCGAACGCGACGTCAGGGCTGTTTTGGCCGCTTCGGCACCGGCGACACCGGCCGCCATTGAGGCCTCTCTCCAAAGCGGACTCAAACGCCCGGTCCAGGGAAGCGGCCTCGGCGGGCGTGTCCTTGTTGCCGACCTTGTCAGCGCTCCGGCCGCCGGTGCGGCGTCCGTTTCCGTTTCGGCGAGCGGGGACTTTCCTGGTGTCAAAACCGAAACCAAGATCAAAGGAATCCGCAAACTCATTGCCGACCGCATGGCCGAGAGCTTGGCAACCACCGCGCAATTCACGCTCAACGCCTCGGCGCTGGCGGTGCGCCTCCAGGAACTGCGCGCCCGTTTCAAGGCCAGCGACGCCTCGCTGGGCTTGCAAGGCATCACCATCGGCGACCTGATCGTGTTCGCAACGGCACGGACTCTTGGGCGCTTCCCGTTCCTGAACGCCCACAAGGTCGGTGACACCCTCATCGAGTTTGAGTCGGTGCATATCGGAGTCGCCTGCGATACCCCCAAGGGCCTGATGGTTCCAGTGGTCCGTAACGCCGACATCTTGACGCTCAAGCAGATCAGCGACGAGACCAAGCGGTTGGCCGAAGCCTGCCGCTCCTCGAAGATCCTTCCCGACGAACTCACGGGTTCTACTTTCAGCGTAAGCAACGTTGGTGCTTTCGGCATCGAGAGCTTCACCCCCGTTTTGAACATTCCCGAAGTGGCCATTCTGGGCGTTGGAGGAATCAGCCTGAAACCCGTTCAGAAGGGAACCGAGGTGGTCTTCCTTCCGTCGGTCGGGCTGTCGCTCACCATCAACCACATGGTCGTCGACGGCGCCCCGGCGGCCAAGTTCCTTCAAGAGCTCGGCAAGGCGATCGCGGAAGTGGATTTGTTGCTGGCGCAATAGTTAGGAAGAAGAATGTGACAGGATTGCAGGATGGGAAGTCAGATTGACAGGATGAAGAGGAACAAGAAGAAGACGAGGGTCGCCCTTATTCCCCTTTCGTTTGTTCCTGTAAATCCTGCTAATCCTGTCATCCTGTCTCTTTCCTTCTTGAGGAGTCATTAGTGTACGATGTCATTATTATCGGTGGCGGACCGGGCGGGTATGTGGCCGCTGAAAGGGCCGGCGCTCGGGGACAGAAGGTTCTGCTCATCGAAAAAGAGCACCTTGGCGGCGTTTGCCTCAACTGTGGCTGCGTTCCCACCAAGACCTTGCTGGGCTCGGCGAAGACTTTTGCCCACGCCCAGCACGCCGCGGCCTTCGGCGTTCACACCGGCGAGGTGACCTTCAACCTTTCCGAAGCCATGGCTTGGAAGAACGAAGTCATCAGCAAACTGCGGGGCGGCATCGCCTTCCTCATGAAGAAGTACAAAGTCGACGTGGTCGCCGCAACCGCAGAGATCGTCAACAAGACCATGGTAAAGACCGCTGACGGCAAGACTTTCGAAGGCAAGAACTTGATCATCGCCACCGGAAGCTCCCCGGCCATGCCTCCCATTCCTGGCGCCAAAGACAACCCCAAGGTGGTCACCAGCACGGGTCTGCTTGAGATCAAAACGATGCCAAGCCGGTTGATCGTGATCGGCGGTGGGGTTATCGGCGTCGAATTCGCCAGCCTGTTTGCCACCCTGGGTGTGAAGGTCTCGGTCATCGAACTGTTGGACGAAATCATCCCCTTTATGGACCGGGAACACGCACCCGCCATGCGCAAGGCGTTGTCGAACATCGACTTTCATTTGGGGTGCAAGGTCGAGAAAATCGATGGGGGGACGGTCCACTACAGTTCGAAAGAAGGTCCCAAGACTGCCGAAGGGGATTTGGTGCTGATGGCCGTGGGCCGCAGTTTGAACCTCAAAGGAATCGGCCTCGAAGCGCTTGGCGTCGACTTCAGCCCCAGGGGCATCGTCACCGACGAGTTCATGAGGACCAACATTCCCGGCGTGTTTGCCATTGGCGACGTGACAGGCCGAAGCCTGCTCGCGCACTCGGCCAGCCGCATGGGCGAGGTGGCCGTGAGCGCCATCACCGATGAGCCCGGGGCCCGTCAGCGCATGCGCTATTCGGCAATCCCGTGGGTGGTCTACAGCTTGCCCGAGGCGGCCGGCGTTGGTCTGACCGAAGACGAGGCCAAGAAACAGGGGAAGGACGTGATGGTTGCTTCGGTGCCGTTGCGCAACTCGGGGCGTTTTCTGGCGGAAAACGGTGCCACCGCACCGGGTTCGGTCAAAGTCATCGCCGAAAAGGGCTCGGGGTTCATCCTCGGGATTCAAATGTACGGCGCCGGAGTGGGCGAAATGATTTGGGGCGGAGCGGCCCTCATCGAAGCGGAGCTGAGAGTCAAAGAAGCCCGGGAACTGATTTTCCCCCATCCGACTGTCGGGGAAATGATCCGAGATGCTTTATGGGAACTGCATTAGAAGACAAGGGATTCCACGCGGAGGCGCGGAGGAAGCAGAGCTGCTGAGTCGAAGGATTGGGTGGAAGAATTACTATTGAGTTTCTTACCCATTTTTCCTTCTCAGCGCCTCGTCTTCCTCTGCGGCCCTGCGTGGAAACGTTCTATTGAATTGACAAGGAGAAAATTGTGCCAAAAGCCATTACCGTCGATCCTAGGGTGGTCCGCCAACCCGGCGTGATCACTTTCAAGGACATTCCCCTCAACCAGTACAAGGGCGACATCAAGGCCGAGCTCAAGAAGTACGGCAAACAGAAGCTTGTCCGTATTTTCCAGACCATGGCGACCATCCGCGAATTCGAGACCATGCTGAACCTGGTTAAGACCCAGGGCGGCTACAACGGGGTCGACTACAACCACAAGGGGCCGGCCCACCTTTCCATTGGCCAGGAAGCCAGTTCTACCGGCCAGTCGTTCGCGCTGGGTGTCGAAGACTTCACCTTTGGCAGCCACCGCAGCCACGGCGAGATCATCTCGAAATGTTTCTCGGCCGTCAGCCTGCTTCCCGACGCCGAACTGCTGGGGGTCATGAAGGAATTCTGGAACGGCGAGACCCTCAAAGTCGCCGAAAAAGCCGGCGCAACCTCGACCAAAGAGCTGGCCGACGACTTCGTGCTCTACGGCGCTTTGGCCGAGATTTTCGCCAAGGCACCCGGCTTCCACCGCGGCCTTGGCGGATCCATGCACGCGTTCTTCGCTCCCTTCGGCATGATGCCCAACAACGCCCTGGTCGGCGGCTCGGCCGACATCGCCACGGGCGCCGCCCTCTACAAACGCATCAACGGCAAACCCGGCATCGTCGTGAGCAACGTCGGTGACGCGGCCATGGGTTGCGGACCGGTCTGGGAAGCCATGATGCTCGCCTCGATGGACCAGTACCGCACGCTTTGGGGCAAGGACGCCGGCGGCGCGCCGCCCATCCTTTTCAATTTCTTCAACAACTTTTACGGCATGGGTGGCCAAACCCACGGCGAAACTATGCCCTACCAGGTGCTCGCTCGAGTCGGCGCCGGCGTCAACCCCGACAATATGCACGCCGAGCGCGTCGACGGGTATAATCCCCTCGCTGTTTTGGACGCGGTCGAGCGCAAGAAGAAGATTTTGCTCGCCGGCGAAGGCCCGGTACTCATGGACACTATCACCTACCGCATCAGCGGCCACTCGCCCAGCGACGCCTCCAGCTACCGTACCAAGGAAGAGATTGAACTTTGGGAGAACTCAGACTGCGTTAGGAGTTACGGCGACTACTTGGTCGCCGGCGGCGTGATGACTCAGGCCGAGGTCGACGCGATGCGAACCGGAATCGGCTCCAAGATGAACGCTATCTACAAGCTGTCGATCGACATGGAACTCTCTCCCCGAATCAAGGGCGGGTTCATCGAGACCGTCATGTTTAGCAACACCAAGGCCGAGAAGCTCGACGACCGCCCGGTTGAAATGCTCCTCCCCCTGGGCAGCGACCCCAGAAGTGTCGCCCTTAAAGGCAAGGCCCGTTACGCGCTCGACGCCGACGGCAAGGCCCTGCCCAAGGCCAAGATCTTCGCCTACCGCGACGGCTTGTTTGAGGCCATGCTTCATCGGTTCAGCATCGACCCGACCATGGCGGCTTGGGGCGAGGAAAACCGCGACTGGGGCGGAGCGTTCGCCGTTTACCGCGGCCTAACCGAAGCGCTTCCCTACAAGAGGCTGTTCAACAGCCCCATCAGCGAAGGCGCCATCGTTGGCTCCGGTGTCGGGTACGCTCTTTGCGGCGGCCGCGCCGTGGTCGAGCTGATGTACTGCGACTTTATGGGCCGCGCCGGCGACGAGATCTTCAACCAGATGGCCAAGTGGCAGGCCATGTCGGCCGGCCTTCTCAAGATGCCTCTGGTTCTGAGAGTCGCTGTGGGAGCCAAATATGGGGCCCAGCATTCTCAGGACTGGTCGGCGCTCGTGGCGCACATTCCCGGACTCAAGGCCTACTTTCCCGCGACTCCCACCGACGCGAAGGGAATGTTGAACCTCGCCCTGCGCGGGACCGACCCCGTGGTCTTCTTTGAGAGCCAGGGCCTCTACGACGTCGGCGAGCTGTTCGAAAAGTCGGGTGTTCCCGAAGGCTTCTACGAAACTCCGGAAGGGGAACCCGTCGTGCGCAAGACCGGCAAAGACCTGACCTTGGTGACCCTTGGCGCCACGCTCTACAAGGCCATGGACGCGGCCAAGGTGCTTCAGGACAACTACGGTGTCGATGTGGAAGTCATCGACCTTCGCTTCATCAGCCCCCTCAAGTACGACGTGCTGATCGAGTCTTTGAAGAAGACCGGCAAGCTGGTCCTCGCCAGCGACGCCTGTGAGCGCGGCAGCTACCTGCACACGGTCGCCTCGACGCTCAGCCAGGTGGCCTTCGACTATCTCGACGCTCCCGTCGCCGTGGTCGGCAGCCGCAACTTCATCACTCCGGCCGCCGAAATGGAAGACGTGTTCTTCCCCCAAAAGGAATGGATCATCGACACCATCCACGAACGCCTGGTGCCGCTGAGAGGCCACACGGTGACCACCGTGCAGACCACGGGCGAGATTCTGAGGAGGAACAAACTTGGAATTTAAGAGAGGGAGACAGGATAACAGGATTTTCGGGATGAACAGGATGGAAAAGGCGTTGGGCT
>Ga0265320_10002400_pt1 | contig 13068 bp, 8 predicted proteins | sample 4827metaG_FD_202087 | JGI IMG/M metagenome (GOLD analysis project Ga0265320, IMG submission 202087) | Rhizosphere microbial communities from Carex aquatilis grown in University of Washington, Seatle, WA, United States - 4-8-27 metaG | ecosystem: Host-associated > Plants > Roots > Rhizosphere >...
AATAGATCATGGTGTCGCGCATGACCTCGATGCGCTGGTCCCACTGGCGGCCGGTGACCAGCCGCTCCTTGTCGCCGGCCGGGCAAACCTCGACAATGCCGTACTTGTCGCACGCCGCCACGTCCGCCCGCTGGGGCGCGACGTGCATCCAGCGCAGGTAATTGCCATGGCTCTCGCGCATGAGTGCGATCGTGAAGTCGTGCATCCAGTCGGGGTAGGCCCCGCCGAGGCCCGGCCAGTCGTTGGCCGCGCGCTGGGCATAGCCGGTGAGCCAGACGAACCGTCCGTTCAGCCAGACGCCACCGGCGCCGGCGCCGCCCTTGAATTCAGTGTGCCGGAAGCCGGTGGACGTCTCGCAGACGTCCGCCACCTTGCCGTTCACGCTAAGGATGGAATAGACGCGATAAAGATACGGGTCGTTCACGTCCCAGAAACGGGCGCCGGCCAGCAAACCGGAGGCCGTGAAAATTTCCGTCTGACCGGCGACCAGGTCGGAGCTGTTGCCGTCCAGTTGCGCGCGCACCACGCCGTCGGCGTCCACCACCACGGCCGAGAGGGTAATGGAGGCATAGTCGCCCGTCTCGTTGACGACCTCGGCCTCCACCTTCAGGTCCGCTGTCTTCTTTTTCAGGTCGATGGCTTCCGGATACACATAGATGCCGGTCGACTGGAGATTCTCATAGAGCGGCAGTGTCTGGTAGATTTTGCCCGTCACGACGAGCCGGGCATCACGGTTGAGTCCGCCGAAATTCGGGTTGAAGTCCTTGGCGTTCCATTGGAACGGCGTCCCCGTGGCCTCCTCCTTGTAGTCCGGGCTGTTGTCCACCTTCACTGCGAGCAGATTGTCCTGCCCGGCGGACTTGACGAACCTGGTGATGTCGAGCCCGACCGCCGTGATGCCGTTCTCATATTTGCCGATGGGTTGTCCGTTCAGGAAGAAGCGTCCGGCCTGTCGCATGCCGTCGAACACGAGAAAGACCTTCTGGCCTGCGGCACTGGCGGGCAGCGCGAAATGTTTGCGATACCAGCCGATGCCAAACATTTTTTCCCCCTGGTCGCCGCCGCTGTGGCTGATGAATGCCCGATAGGTGTCGGTGTCGTTCCACGTGTGCGGGAGGCTCACGCTGGTCCAGGTCGAATCGTCAAACGCCGGTTGCTCTGCCCCGGTGGCGTCGCCGAAGGCAAATGTCCAACCGGAATTGAAATTGTAAGTGGTCCGGGGAGAGGTTGGAGGCTCGTAACGCTGTTCGGAGGCCGACACGGACAGCGTCAGCGGGACAAACAGAACCAGCAGGCGAAGGACGTGGAATGACATGCCGTTCATCCCACTCACCGGAAGAACGGACGCAAAACGATTTGCCGGCAATAAAAACGGACGGTCCGCCTGCCGAGGTAAAACTTTTTGCCCCAGACGGTTGTTTCCTCAAACGGGCCGCAAGATATGCGTGGTTATTCTACTGGCTGCCGTGCGAATGTCGGATTCTTTTCTTAAAAAGAAGCCATAGATGCCGCGATCAAGATGAAGATACTTTTGGTCAGTCCAAGAACGCCAGGAACTTTCTGGAGCTTCCAACATGTGCTGCGCTTCGTGGCCAAGAAAGCGGCTTTCCCTCCGCTCGGCCTGCTCACAGTCGCCGCCCTGCTGCCGCGCGACTGGGAACTCCGGGTGGTCGACCTTAATGTCCGCCGCCTGGACGACGCCGACCTGCGCTGGGCGGATTATGTCCTCCTCAGCGCGATGATCGTGCATCAGGAATCTGTCCGGGAAATCGCCCGGCGCTGCGTCGCCCTCGACCGGCGGATCATTGCCGGCGGACCGCTTTTCACCACCGGTCACGAAAACTTTCCCGAGATCCCGCACTTCGTGCTCGGCGAAGCGGAGAAAATCATGCCCGAGGTGGTCGCCGACCTCCAACACGGGTCGCTGCAGCCCGTCTACCGGGCACCGGCGTTCCCCGATCTCGCCGAGACCCCCGTGCCCCGCTGGGACCTGATCCGGCCGCGGGATTACGTGACGATGGCCGCACAGTTTTCCCGCGGCTGCCCCTTCGACTGCGAATTCTGCGACATCATCGTGATGAACGGCCGCGTGCCGCGCACCAAGTCGCCCGAACAGTTCGTGGCCGAGCTTGAGGCGCTGCGCCAGCGCGGCTGGAAGGACATGGTGTTCGTGGTGGACGACAATTTCATCGGCAACAAGGCGCGCACCCGAGCGCTCCTGCACGCCATCATCGCGTGGCGCGAGCGAACCCAGCCGCTGATGGGTTTCCTCACCGAGGCCTCCATCAATCTCGCCGATGACGCCGACCTGCTTGCCCTCATGGTGCAGGCGGGCTTTCGCAAGGTATTTGTCGGGATCGAGACACCCTCGGCCGCCTCGCTTGAGGAATGCCGCAAGCTGCAGAACCGCGGCCGCGATCTCGTCGCGGCCGTCAAGATCCTCCAGCAGGCCGGCCTCGAGGTCATGGGCGGTTTCATCGTCGGCTTTGACAGCGACACCGGCGACATCTTCAAGGAGCAGTTCGATTTCATCCAGCGCTCCGGCGTGGTGACGGCGATGGTCGGGCTGCTCACCGCGCTCCCCAAAACGCGGCTGCATCAGAGACTGAAGCTCGAGAACCGGTTGCTCGCTGATTCCTCCGGCAACAACACAGCCGCCACACTTAACTTCCTGCCCAAACTCAACCGCGACTACCTCGAAACCGGTTATCGCGAGCTCATGCGCCGGCTTTATGAGCCGCGCAACTACTACCGGCGCATCCGCATTTTTTTAAAAAACCACCACACCACGAACGGACGGAAACGTCTTTCCTGGGCGGATATTTCGGCGTTCGTGAAATCCTTCTGGCTGCTCGGTGTCTGGCACCGCGGTCGCTGGGCCTACTGGTGGTTTTTCCTGACCACCCTGCTCCGCCGACCGCGACAATTCCGTGTGGCCATCGAACTGGCTATCATCGGGCATCATTTCCGCTGCGTCGCCGCCCGGCTGTAAGCGGATTCGGCAGTGGTGAACACGAAGGAGCAAAGTAGCGAAGAGGATTTCTTGGTTCCTTTGCTGCTTCGTGTGCCAATCTGCTTGCTGTCAGCCTGAATTTCATCGGATTTGGCCTCTCGCTGTCGCCTCCAGCCTGCGGGCGTTAAATGCCTTTGACCGGGCATTGCCTGTGCTCTTAGTTGGCGGACCGCAATTCATGTCCGGCCAACCGCTCACTGCTTACTGCTCGCTTTCTTCTCCCCATGCCCGCTAACCCGACCATCATCTACACCAAGACCGACGAGGCCCCTGCCCTCGCAACCTACTCCCTCCTGCCGATCATCCAGGCCTTCACCAAGCACTCGGGCGTCGCGGTGGAAACCAGGGACATCTCCCTCGCCGGACGCATCCTCGCCAACTTCCCGGAAGTCCTCACGCCCGCCCAGCGTGTCCCCGACGCCCTCACCGAACTTGGTGCCCTCACCCTCAAGCCCGAGGCCAACATCATCAAGCTGCCCAACATCAGCGCCTCGGTGCCGCAGTTGAAGGAAGCCATCGCCGAACTGCAGGCCAAGGGCTGCAAGATTCCCGATTTCCCCGAAAACTCCAAGACTGACGCCGAGAAAGACGCCCGCGCCCGCTACGACAAGATCAAGGGCAGCGCCGTCAACCCCGTCCTGCGCGAGGGCAATTCCGACCGCCGCGCGCCGAAGGCCGTAAAGGATTATGCCCGCCAGCACCCGCACTCGATGGGCGCCTGGTCGCCCGACTCGAAGACCTCGGTCGTCACCATGGGCCGTCATGATTTCTTCGCCAACGAATTGTCCGTCACAGTGCCGGCGGCCACCACCGTGAAGATCGAATTTATTCCAGCAGCTGTTGGAGGCGGGACTATCAGTCCCGCTCAGCCCGTCGTTTTGAAGGAAAAGACCAGTCTCCTCGCCGGGGAAATCTTCGACGCCACCGTCATGAGCAAATGGGCCCTCGTCGCCTTCTTCGGGGACCAGATCGCCAAGGCCAAGCAGGAAGGCGTCCTCTTCTCCCTCCACCTGAAGGCGACGATGATGAAGGTCTCCGATCCCATCATCTTCGGGCACGCCGTCCGCGTATTCTTCAACGAACTTTTTGCCAAACACGGCGAGCTGTTCAAGGAACTCGGCGTCGACCTGAAGAACGGATTCGGCGACCTCCTCGGCAAGATCGAGAAGCTTCCGGCCGCGAAGAAGGCCGAGATCGAGGCCGACATCAAAACCGCCTATGCCAATGGCCCGGCGCTCGCCATGGTGGATTCCAACAAGGGCATCACCAACCTCAACGTCCCGAGCGACATCATTGTCGACGCCTCCATGCCCGCCATGATCCGTTCCTCGGGCAAGATGTGGGACGCCCAGGGCAAGTTGCAGGACACCCTCGCCGTCATTCCCGACAGCAGCTACGCGGGCGTTTACCAAACCATGATTGCCTTCTGTAAAAAGAATGGCGCCTTCGATCCTCGCACCATGGGCTCCGTGCCAAACGTCGGCCTCATGGCCCAGGCGGCCGAAGAATACGGCTCGCACAACAAGACCTTTGAAATCCCCGGCAAGGGTACGGTTCGGGTAGTCACCGTTCCCCGCAACGAATCTGAAATCCCGAATTTCAAATCTCAGATCCTCCTTGAGCACGCCGTCGAACAGGGCGACATCTGGCGCGGCTGCCAGGCCAAGGACGCTCCGGTCCAGGACTGGGTGAAACTGGCCGTCAAACGCGCCCGGCTCAGCAACACGCCCGCCGTCTTCTGGCTCGACCAGAAGCGCGCTCACGACGCCCAGATCATCCTCAAGGTTAACAAGTATCTCGCCCAGCACGACACCAAGGGTCTCGACATCCGCATCCTCGCACCCGCTGACGCCTGCCAGTTCACTCTCGAACGGCTCAAGGCCGGACAGGACACGATTTCCGTCACGGGCAACGTCCTCCGCGACTATCTCACCGATCTCTTCCCCATTCTCGAGGTCGGCACCAGCGCCAAGATGCTCTCCATCGTTCCACTCATGAACGGCGGCGGCCTCTTCGAAACCGGCGCCGGCGGCTCCGCCCCGAAGCACGTCGAGCAGTTTCTGCAGGAAAATTATCTGCGCTGGGATTCGCTCGGTGAGTTCTTCGCGCTGGCCGCCTCGCTCGAACATCTCGCCGAGATGTTCAAGAACCCGAAGGCAAAGGTCCTGGCCGACACGCTTGACGCCGCCACTGGAAAATTTCTTGAAAACGACCGGTCACCCGGCCGCAAGCTCCACACCACCGACAACCGTGGCTCGCATTTCTATTTGGCTTTGTATTGGGCCCAGGCATTGGCCTCTCAAATCTCCGATCTCGAATTGCAGGCCATTTTTAAGCCCCTCGCCGAGAAACTCGCCACTGCCGAAAAGCAGATCACCGCCGAACTCCTCGCCGTCCAAGGCAAGCCCGTCGACATCGGCGGCTACTACCAGCCGGACGACGCGAAAGCTTTCGCCGCGTTGCGGCCCAGCGCCACCTTCAACTCGATCCTGGCAACGCTTTGAGTTTCACCGGAACTCCTCTTCCAGCTCCTCCGGCTCAGCTCCGCACTTCGGCTCCGGTCCGGACACTTGCCGATTGATTAAGTCCCTCACTTCCCGTCGTTCCCCCGTCGACTGGCAACTCGCCCGCCTGCCCGCCGCCGACGCCCCGGTCAAATCCTGGTCGTGGATTCCCGCAACGGTGCCGGGTGCGGTCCAGCTCGACTGGGCCAGTGCACACGGTCTCCCCGACCTGAATTACGGGAAGAATGTTCGTTTCTACGACGGCTTGGAGGGCTTCTGGTGGCTCTACCGCACCGCCGTGCCCGCCGTCGCGCTCCAACCCGGCGAGCGATTGATATTCGCCGGCGACGGCCTGGACTACACAGGCGAATTCCGCCTTGGCAACCGGACCGTGCTCACCCACACGGGCCTCTTCACTCCCTTCGAGATCGATGTGACTGACGCTGTGCCCGGCACCACGCTGGAAATACTCATTCACCCCGCACCCAAGCGTCAGGCCATTCCCGCCGACCACTCGCAGGCTGCCCATGTCACCAAACCCGCCGTCAGCTACGGCTGGGACTGGCATCCGCGCCTCATCCCGCTCGGTCTCAGCGAGGACACCCGCTTCGAAGTGCGCCCCGCGGTTCACCTGTGCCACGTTGATTTTGCCTATGTACTCGCGGAAGATTTTTCCTCCGCGACCATCACCCTCACCGTCGAGTCCAGTGAACCTGCCTCCTTCAACTGGCGGCTGCGCGATCCGGAAGGCCGCGTCGTGTTGTCCTCCGCCACTTCCACCGCCCGTCTGGCCCATCCCCGCCTTTGGTGGACGCACGATCACGGCGACCCTGAACTCTATACGCTGGAAGTCTCACTTGAAGCGCCCGGGGCTGATACTCACGTGTGCCGCGTCGGCTTCCGTCGCGTGCGGCTTGTCATGCACGCCGGGGCCTGGGACCACCCCGCCGCTTTCCCGCGGTCCCGCAGCCACCCGCCCGCGACTGTGGAGCTGAACGGCCGGCGCATCTTTGCCCGCGGTTCCAACTGGGTTAACCCCGACATTTTTCCCGGTCGTGTCACCGCGGATACTTACCGGCCACTGCTGGAGCTCGCCCGCGACGCCCATTTCAACCTCCTGCGCTGCTGGGGCGGCGCCCCCGTGGCGCGCCCGGCTTTTTTTGAGCAGTGTGACGTCCTTGGCCTGCTCGTGTGGCAGGACTTTCCCCTCGCCTGCAACGCCTACCCGGACGATCCCGCCTACCTGGCGCTCCTTGATCGCGAATCCCGTGCCATCATCCGCCGCCTGCGCCAGCATCCTTGCCTCGCGCTCTGGTGCGGGGGCAACGAGTTGTTCAACGCCTGGTCCGGCATGGACGACCAGTCTCTCGCCCTCCGCCTCCTCAATCGCAACTGCTTCGAACTCGATCCCACCACCCCGTTCAATGCCACCTCGCCGCTCGACGGCATGGGCCACGGCGACTACCGCTTTCGCGATTCCGCCGGGCGCGATGTTTTCCAGATTTTCCAGCAGGGCGCGCACACCGCCTATTCCGAGTTCGGCTGCCCCGGGCCCTCGCCCGTCGCCTACCTCAAGACTTTCATTCCCGAGGCTGAACTGTGGCCGCCCCGCCCCGGTACCAGTTGGGAAACCCATCACGCCTTCGGCGCGTGGGTCGTCGATCCCACCACCTGGATCAGCACCAGCACCCTGGAATACTACTTCGGGAAATCCTCCTCGCTCGAGGAACTCGTCGCCCGGGGCGAATGGCTTCAGTGCGAAGGGTACAAATCCATCTACGAGGAGGCGCGCCGCCAGGCTCCGCGCTGCGCAATGGCCCTCAACTGGTGTTACAACGAGCCCTGGCCCACCGCCGCCAACAACAGCCTCATCAACTGGCCCGCGCTCCCCAAGCCCGCCTACTTTGCGGCCCGGGAGGCCTGCCGGCCGGTTCTGTCCAGTGCCCGCATTCCGAAATTTCAATGGACCGCCGGCGAAATGTTCAGTGCGGAGCTCTGGCTGCTCAGCGACCACCCTGCCGCCCAACCCGGCGGCGAACTGGTCGTCACCCTGGAATGTGCTGGCCGCACGGATGAACTCCTTCGCTGGTCTTTTCCCGTCCTCGCCCCGCAGCAAAACCTGGCCGGCCCCACGGTGCACGCGACCCTGCCCGACGCACCTGTCGGCGAATTCACCCTTGCATTGTCCGTTGTCGGCCGCCCCGGCTGCGACTCCCGCTACCGCCTGAGCCAGACTCGGCAAAAACCGCTCGTCGGGCTTGAGCAGTCTGTTTAACCTTTCCGTGAAATCCAGTTTCCTTCCGGGCGCCTTCTCTGGTTTTAAGGCGGTGATCAGCTTGAACGTGGAATCGGCGGAACCGAGCCAAGAGGTCAGGTTGCGAAATTATCGGGCCGTGCTGATCCCAGCCCGCCGGGCCACGCCGTAAGTCTCGCCGTCCTTTCGCTGGGAAAACAACGCATCACTGCAGGCTAACACCCCATGTCATGTGCGCCGTGGCGAGTGTATGGTCGGACCATGACAAAGACAAACTTCCTCACCGTCTCCGCGACCGGGCTCATTGTCTGCATCTCCCTTGTGGCCGCGCTGACCGGTTGCGCACCGACCGCTCCGAGCACTACCACGGTGACGCAAGTGACACCGGCGGCGCCCCCGCCATCTCCGGCGGTGGTGGTCGAGGATGACTACGATTATTACCCCGGCAACGAGGTCTACTACAGCCGCAACCGGCACGAATACGTGTATCGCGAAGGCAACAGCTGGGTCCGGCGGTCCCAACCGCGGGGCATCACGGTGGATCTGCTGTTGGCCATGCCTTCCGTGCGAGCAAATTTCCATGACTCACCGGAGCGGCACCATGATGACATGGTCCGTAACTATCCCCGGAACTGGAAGCGCCCGGATAACAAGCACGACGACAAGGACGACAAAAAAGACGACCGGAAGCGCAACTGAGACTTGGGCTGCACTGGGAGTCAGGCAGGAGAAGTTCCGTGCCGTGGCTGATCACGGCCCTTGACCAAGTCGACAGTCGCTTCTCCCGGAGTCTGTCCGAGGAATCACTGCAGGCGCACATCCTCCTTGCGATCAGCTGAAGAGCTCAAAGAGGGTCCAGGGGAATCGCGTTCAGGTCGGTGTCAGCTATCTTGATGACGTTTTCCCATTTGAGCCCCATCTCATCGAATTGCTTGGCACTTTCGATGCCGTGACGCTTGCCGTTGCGGATGAGATAGACCGCGGCATTGCTTCCCTGCACCAGATCTCCGTTCTTCGGAGTCTTGTAGGATTTCACGGGAACGGTGACTTCATTGTCCTGGGGAATCGCGTTCAGGTCGGCGTCAGTTATCTTGATGACGTTTTCCCATTTGAGCCCCATCTCCTCGAATTGTTTGGCACTTTCGATGCCGTGGCGCTTGCCGTTGCGGATGAGAAAGACCGCGGTGCTGCTTCCCTGCACGAGGTCACCCTCCTTGGGAGCGGCGAACAGGTTGGCCGCGGCCACGCCAACAATAAAAAGGACAACAAAAACGGGCTTGGATATCATCGGATCAGGGCTGCTGCTGCTTGGTCTATTTAAGATGCCGTTGCTTCGTCTTGTAAACCCGTTTGTTCAACCTCCACGTGAGCAGTGCCCCGCGCTTGCGCGGCCGCTCGACCCGCCGGACGGCGAATTCACCCTTGTCTTGTCCGTCGCCGGACGTCCCGGCTGCGACTCCGGTTATCGTCTGAGCCTGGCAAGGCAACAAGCCACCCCGCCGGCCTGAGGAGGAAATCGACAGAGGCAAAGTGGTTGGCTCAGCCTTGGCTTGAGCAAAAAATCCATGGAATCAGTCAATGCCAAGGACTACTCCCGAACGGGCAAATCGGACAGGGTCGGACTGGGGATGCGACTACATTCGGCGAGACCGGCAAAACACCGTCGCCAATGCTTTTGAGCGGACACGGTGCGAATTTATGCCCAATGTACTCTCAGCTTTCCGCCGAATTCCCACCCTTCGCCAATATCCCCGCATGAAAACCAAATCCACGCTCGATGTCTTCCTGTCCCTTGTTTGCTTGCTCTCACTCTCCCTGCCCGCCACCAGCCGCGGGGCTGACCCGGCGCCCGCCTCACCGCCCACGCGCTCGCCGACCGCCCCGGGCACGCCGGCGTTGACGCCGGTGGGCCTGAAATCAGGCGACACGGACGTGCTGCGGGGCGCACCGGGAGTGAATCCGCCAGTCGATACCGAGGGGGATTTTCTCATCGGGCCGGACTACCTTCCCGCGCCGGAACTGACACCAGTTGAAGGCGTGGGGAAGGGAAAGGTCGTGACCTTCACCATGAATTCCTCGGACAGCAAAATCTATCCCGGCATAACCAAGGTTCCTCCGGGCGGTCCGGCGGACTACAGGCCGCCTGATCTGACCCGGGTGCAGATTTACTTGAAGCCGTACACGCGCACCGTGACGGTTTATATCCCCGCCGGCTATGTCGCCGGCACTCCCGCGCCGGTCATTGTGGTGCAGGACGGACCGGATAAAAATCTGCCACCGGTGCTCGACAACCTGATCGCGCAGCATCGCGTTCCGGCCATGGTTGCCGTGATGATCCAGAACGGCGGCGGCGATGCTCAGGGCAGCGAGCGTGGTCTGGAGTACGACACGATGTCCGGCCGTTACGCGGACTTTGTCGAGACCGAGGTGTTTCCACTCGTGGAGAAAAACTATGGCGTTATCATCTCCAAAGATCCCGAGGCGCGCGCCGCAATGGGCATCAGTTCGGGCGGCGTGGCGGCGTTCAGCATGGCATGGTATCACCCGGAACTCTATCACCGCGTGATCACATATTCGGGCACGTATGTGAACCAGGCGTCACCCTTCGATCCTGTGACACCGCACGGCGGTTGGGAATATCACGAGCACCTCATTCCGCAGAGCCCGCCGAAGCCCATCCGTCTGTGGCTGCAGGTCGGTGATCGCGATCTGCTCAATCCGAATTCACTGCGCGACGGCATGCACGACTGGGTCGAGGCCAACAACCGCATGGCCACGGTGCTGAAGGCCAAGGGCTATCATTATCAATACGTCTTTTGCCTCAACTCCGGCCATGGTGACGGCAAGGTCAGGGCGCAAACCCTCCCGGAGGCGCTGGAATGGGTGTGGCGGGGCTACACCGCGCAGGCTGGAAACTGAGTCATCCGACATTGCTCCGTACCGGGTCACAATGTGCTCAGCCGCTCGCATCCTGATCAGAGGCAGCCGGCCAGTCGGCAGGTTTCAAGGGCCGCAAACGCCCATTTCGTGACTGGTCGATCTCCTCAATCTCGGGCTTCGGTATCTGGGTGAAGGAAATTCGCATCGGGGCGTTTTCTGTCACGCCGTGCGCGCCGCCAAAATACACCGTCCCGTTGCCAAAAGTCTGGTTGAGCGTGTCCACGGCATGATGCAAGCGTTCCCGAGCCTCTTCCTGATCGTGAAAGAACAAGTCGGGAGTGTGCCCACCCATCGACAGCAATCGTGTCAGAACGAGGCCTACCCTCGCCGGCGTCCGCCTACGGCATCCGGCAGGCCGCTGTGCCCAAAGTTGATTCAGTGCCTGGGTGAGCTTTACCGTGTCCTGCGTATCGTTAAAACGCAGCTCATCACTCCAGCTCAGGTCATTGAAATAGCTGACGTGAACAATCAAGCCACCGGCATAGTGGCCAATATCTCTCAGCCGCATCGCAGCCTTCTGCAGCAGCCGGTGCAGCACGGCAAGTGACTTGGCCTCGGTTCGCAAGAAGGGCGGCAGGACGTGGGAGTGTCCGACCGTCTGGTATTTTTCGCGTGGTGACGGCACGTTTTCGCCATGCAACCGGGCGTGCATCCGCTCCCCGTCCACGCTGCCCCAAATCCCGCGCATTTGTGATTTGCTCACGGCGTAGAGTTTGGCGACAGAGTCGATGCCGTGAGTCCGAAGCCGTGCGCCCATGCTCGGTCCGATGCCGCTGAAATCGGTGATTTCCAGCCGGAGCAGCTTTTGCGGTATATCCTCATCCTCCAGGACAACCAGGCCATCCGGTTTCTGCATGTCGGTCGCAATTTTCGCCAGCAACCAGTTTGGAGCGATGCCGATAGAACTGGTCAGGCACGATCCAATCCGCCGGGCGACCCTTTCCTTGATCTGCCGCGCAATCGCCAGAGCACGCTCCCGCGGCGCAAAGGAGGCGGTAAGCTCGCACTCCACCTCATCAATGGACCGCTTTTCCGTGACATGAATGCAGGATTCAATAACATCGATCAGCCTGTGATGATAGTCGATATAGAGGGCGGGCCGTTGTTCGATCAGTTGGATTTCCGGACACAAGGCGCGAGCCTCAGCAATGCCCGTCCCCACCTTCACGCCTTTGGCCTTGGCTGCGTAGCTGGCCGCTATGCAGCAAGTCGTGTCAGCCAACACCGGAACAATCCCGACAGGTTTCTCCCTTAATTCCGGCCGCTCCTGCTGTTCGCATGAGGCGAAAAAAGAGTTGAAATCAACAGCCAGTACCCGAAGCGGCATGATTGCTTCTTTGTCTGCCCGGCCCAACGGTCAAAGACCTAAATGGCTGTCTCTGTTTCTTGCCCACCGCGAACGGCTTGCTTGATTAATATTTTGCCGCGGGAATATTTCCCTCTGCGATCGCGGCGGATGCAACGGGAGTCTACCCGAACAAATCCGGCTCCACGGGTTCCGGGTCTGGTGGCGCAATGCACTTTGGCCCTTCGTTCCGGGCATTGCTGACGAACCGGTTGACGGGGCGTTCTTGCATTTTCTCCGCCGCCAAGGGCCTGGTCAGCTCGCGATATTCCGGTTCGGGCAGAGGCTCGCTGCCGATCCAGCGCGCCATGGTCTCGTGCGTGAGAATGACCGGCATCCGATTGTGAATCGGGGCGACCAGCCCGTTGGGTTCAGTGGTCAGAATCGCAAAGCAAGGTGGCAGCGTGTCATCTACCCCTGTTTCCCAAATGCCAGCGAATGCGAATGGCTCCTCATTCCTCAGAGTGAAAAGGTGCGGATATTTGACCTTCCCGACTTCCAGCCATTCATAAAACCCGTTGGCCGGCACCAGGCACCGGCGCTTGGCCACAGATTCCTTGAACGTGGTACCGCTGGCGGCTGTTTCAGATTTCGCATTAGGCAGCATCCGTTTCCGGGCTTTGCCACGCTCATAGAACGGCACCAAGCCCCACATCATTTGTATCACTTCCGGTCCAGCGGCACGTTCCACGACAGCCGGCACCACCTGAGTCAAAGTGATGTTATACCTCGATTTCGCGGCTTCTGCGAGGACAAGCTTTCTAGCGAGGGCCTTGGCAATCGCTGCCAGCGCGGCTTCGGCCAGTTGTAACGTGTAGCGGGTGCACATCAGGCGATCTTTGGCAGCTTGCGAAGCTCTAGGGCGGAAACTTATTTTCTTCTGACGTGGCGGATGGTTGACCCAGGCTGCAGGCTACCCGCTCTAGCGGACCTTGCCGGCGGAGTTCTCGAGCAGGACGTTGGCGAGCACGGTCGTGTCGGACGTGGCCGGCAGGTGCGAACAGAAGCCGAT
>Ga0265320_10002402_pt1 | contig 13061 bp, 9 predicted proteins | sample 4827metaG_FD_202087 | JGI IMG/M metagenome (GOLD analysis project Ga0265320, IMG submission 202087) | Rhizosphere microbial communities from Carex aquatilis grown in University of Washington, Seatle, WA, United States - 4-8-27 metaG | ecosystem: Host-associated > Plants > Roots > Rhizosphere >...
GAAGCCGGCCGGGGCGGGGGGGAGGGGGCGCACGTCGATCGTCGGCGTGTTGCTTGCGACGGAGAACTGCTGGTACTGCCGCTGCTGGAAAAAGCCGAAGCCGGTCACCCCCACGCTCAGGTTGACCGGCTGGTTTATCGGATTCAGGCGGTAGGTGCCCGGCGCACGCGCCACGGCCCGCGTCCGGTACACGAAGCCGGTGCGCGCGTCGTCGCCCGCGGCAAGGGTGTAGGGCTCGGGCTGACTCCAGTCCTCGGCGATCAGGGGGGCCGCGTTCCAGGCGAAATCGCCGTGCCCGAAATCGGGATAGTAGCTGCGCGCGACATCGATCCGGTACCCCAGGCCGAAGACCTCGCCCGCCCAGACCGTCGGCTCCGCGGCTTCGAGCCGGGAATTGGCCGCCGATTCAAGCGGCTGGCCGGAGCTGCCGACCGTTGCGCCCGTCGGCTCAAAACGAGCGGCGTTGATGGCGAGCGCACCCTTGTTCGTCACCACCGTGAAGGCGGGGATCTCCGCGCCCTGCCTGCCCGCCAGCAGCGCGGCATACGTGTAGGTGACGCTCCGCGAGTAGTCCCCGTTTATCCAGGAGATGTTGCTGGCCTGCCCCGTGAATTCCAGCGTCAGGCCGTCCACCTTGGGGGGAACCGGGGGCTCCTTGGGCTCGCAGTCCTGGAAGACGAGCTGGAGCGAGGTCACCTGGCCGACGGGAAGCGTGCCGCTGGGCGGGTCCCAATGCGCGGACTGCGCGCGCGCGGCCGCCGTGAGGAGCGCCGAGAGAAGGAGGATGGACGGAAACAGGCGCATGGGATCACCAATTCTTGCCCGCGTGGCTGTCTTTCGGCCGGGGTTCGTTGTTCTCGATCATCTGGAAGAGTTCCGCCGGGGAATCCTGGTTGCGGACCTGGTCGAGCTTTTCGAGGGAAGCGGCAATGGAGGGATCGACGTTTGCCGCATCGGGCCGCGGGTGTTCCTCCGCGCCGCCCACCTTCTGGGTCCCGCTGTCCTGGGATGGAGGGTGATTTTCGCCGCCGAAGGCCGGCTGCTGCTGGCTTTTCTGCTGCTCGCTTTGCGGCTGGTTTTGCGGGGAGCCTTGCTGGTTCTGCTGCTCCGGATTCTGCTTGTTTTGTTCCTGCTGCTGTTGTTGCTGCTTCTTCTGCTGCTGTGGCGGCGGCTTTTGCTTTTCCTCAGGCGGCTTCCTGCGAAGGGCTTCCAGCCGCTCGCGTATCTTTGTCCAGTCCGCGGCCCGGCCGTCGAGGGCGACGCCTTCATCCACCGCCGAAAGGGCGTCCTTCACCGGACCTTCCGGCACCCGCTGGCCCGCGGCCTGCATGCGCTCGCCCCAGGCCGCTGTTTCACCGGACAGCTCGGCCCAGTCCCGCGCGCTGCGGACATCCTGGGCGGCCAGCCTGCCGACGATATGGGAGAGGGGAACGACCGAGGAGTCGGCATCCGCGGTCTCGGCGCGAAGCGTTGCGAGGCCCGCACCGACGAGGGCAAGCAGGATGGCCGCGGCTCCGAGGGGGTCAGGTCTCGGATTTTGACGTCGACGATCCCCGACATCAAAGTCCGAGACCTGACCCCTTTTCCCCGACAGCCGCATTTCCCGGGGCCGGGGCCTGACCGGAAACTCGCGCCAAAAGCTCATGACGAGGCAGAGAAGGGCCGGAGCGAGCGCCCACTGGAAGCGCTCCACGTAGCGAACGTTGTTCTTTTCCACAAATTTTCCCTTTCGGCCGGCCTCGACCGTCGCGCGGAGCAGGCTCGCGAGATCGACCCATTCGCTGGCGTTGCGATACGCGCCCCCGGTTTTCTCCGAAAGTTCCCGCAGGGTCTCGCTCTCCAGCCGCGACATGACGACGGCGCCACCCTCGTCCTTCACGAGGCCGCCGGATCCGTCGGGGATGAGCGCACCGCCGCTCGTGCCGACCCCGAGTCCGATGACCCGGATTCCCCTGTCCTTGAGCTTGCCGAGGTGGCTGCGCCAGTCGTCGTCGGTGGCGCCGCCGTCGCTGAGGACGACCAGGAAACGGTCCGCGGAGCCGGAGCCGAACGCCGCGGCCGCCGTGTCCATCATCGCGCCGTAGTTGGTGCCCCCGATCGGCATGAAGTCGGGGCTGAGCGCCGGGAGGAATTCACGCAGGATTTCGTAGTCCGCGCTCAGCGGCGATTGCAGGAAGGACGTTCCCGAGAAAACCACCAGCCCGACCCGCTCGCCCTGCAGCCGGTCGAGGAGAGCCTGGATGAGGAGCTTCGCCCGCTCCAGCCGCGACGGCTTGACGTCGGGAGTGAGCATCGAACGGGAGAGATCGACGGCCAGCAGGATCTCGCGGGATTGATTGAAGACCGGCTCGTCGATTCTCCCCCATTGCGGGCGCGCCAGCGCCGCAACCGCAAGCGCAAGGCCCGCCGCAAACCACCAGCGGGCGGCACCCCGGCCTTCCCCGGCGGATCCGGGCCCGGCAAGCTTCAGGCTGTTGTGCCCGGCCTCGGCCCGGAGGATCTTCGGGTGTGCGGCCGCGCCGGCGCCGCGCCGGCGCACGGCCTCCCAGGCCGCGAGCGCCGCGGGCACGACCAGGAGAACGAGAAGGTGGGGCCAGGCGAAGGTCATGGCGTCGACGGGGTCAGTTCACGGATTTTGACATCCCCGGTGGCTGCAAAAATCCGTGACCTAACCCCCTTGAGCATAGCGGCCACCAGGAGAAGGGCCGCGCCCGGCGCGGCCAGCCAGGGAAACAGCTCCGTCGTGACGAGGTAGCTCTGGGCCTGGAATTCGATCTTCTGCGCGCGATCGATCGCCTTGAAGGCGGACTCGATCGTGCCCGTCTCCGCGGCGCGGAAGAACCGCCCCCCCGTCGCCTGCGAAATATCCCGGAGCGCGTTTTCATCCAGATCGGCGAGGATGTGGCGGTAGCCGATCTTGTTTCCCTGGTCGTCAAAAATGGGGAAAGGCACGATGCCGTCCTTGCCCGCGCCTATCGTGAAGATCGGGATTCCGCGCGACTGCGCGATGGCCGCGCCCTGCATCGGCGTCAGGACGCCGCGGTTATTCGCTCCGTCGGTCAGGAGGACGATGAACGCCCCGAGCCGCTTGCCGCTGCTTTCGCGGCCGGCCTGGTCGAGCCGGGTCACCGCGACGCCCAGGGCGTCGCCGATTGCCGTCCCATCCTCGATCAGCCCGATCTTCACGCGCTCAAGCTGCTTCGCGAGCCAGTCATGGTCGGTCGTCAGGGGTGCAAGCGTGTAGGCCCGTCCCGAGAACAGGACGATGCCGATGCGATCCGCCGGCCGCTGCTCGATGAACGCCTCGATGACCGGCTTGATCGCCTGGAGCCGATTCAGGCGCTGGCCGTCCTTTTCGTAGTCCTCGCTCAGCATCGATCCGGAAAGATCGATCGCGAGCACGATGTCGTATCCCTGGGAGCGCACTTCGCGCTTGTCGTCTATGCGCTGGGGGCGCGCCAGCGCGCAGGCGACCAGCGCCAGCCCGGCGACGGTAAGCCCCGCCTGCCAGCTGGCCGAGCTCGCCAGGCCCGGGCGGTGCCACGCTGCGGAAAAAGGAACGAGCAGCACGGACACCCGCCGGCGGCCGCGCAGCCACACCGCGGCCGGAATCGCGAGCAGGGCAAGGAGCCAGAGCGGATCCGCAAGGCGCACGTTTCCCGCGGCCAGGGGCAGCAGGCTATGGATTCCGATCGGCATGTCAGTTTGCCCGGGCCCGCATGCGCGCGTGGAAGAACCGGACGAGGGCATCGAGCCTGTTTTCCTCGGTCGTGGCGACGAGGCGGCTCAGGGGATCGGGGAAAAGATCCTTCCAGGCCGCCTCGCGGCTTTCCCGCCACGCGGCGTGAGCCGCCCGCTCCGGGGCGCTTCCCTCAAGCGTGACGAGCCGCCTCGCCGACGGATCATACGCGGCAAACGGCTCCCCGGACGGCAGGGATCGCTCCCACGGATCGTCGACCCGGAAGCCCATCGTCTGGTAGCGCCGTCTCAGGACGCTCCAGCCGTCCGGCGCCTGCCTCGGCGGAAAGTCGCCGAGCCAGATGAGGACGCTGTGCTTCGGGGCGGCGCGTGCGATGAGCTTCCAGGGGATGGCGACTTGCGCAGCCCCCCCGGGCGGCGGAGCGGGGCGGCTCATGAGCGTCGCCGCGGCGTGCAGGATCTGCCCGCGCCCGCGCACCGGCTCGCGAAGGAGATGTCCGTCGGGCGCGGCGTGCAGGAAGCCGACGCGGTCGCGGTTGACCGCGCCGAGCAGCATCACCAGACCCGCGAGCTCGAGCAGCGCCTCGCGCTTCGACTGGGCTCCCGATCCGAAATCCAGCGTCGGCGCGTCCTCGAAAACCAGGAGCAGCGTCACCTCCCGCTCCTCGACGAATTTCTTCCGGTAGGGCTCGCCCAGGCGGGCGGTGACGTTCCAGTCGATGTCGCGCACGTCGTCCCCGAACTCGTATTTCACGACCTGGTCGAATTCGATGCCGCGCCCGCGGAAGGCCGAGCGGTATTCGCCGCTCAGGATGTTCTCGACGGCATGGCGCACGCGCCACTCGAGCTGGCGCAGGAGGGGCAGAGCCGAGGAGGGAACGCTTTGGGACGCGCTGGCCAAGATCAGGCCTCCGCCGGCACAGGCGTGGATTCCAGGACGCGGGCTACGATGCGGTCCGCGGTCACTTCCTCCGCCTCCGCCTCGTAGGTCAGGCCCACGCGGTGCCGCAGGACGTCAGGCGCGAGCTCCTGGACAAGGGACGGCGAGAGGTAGTCCAATCCGCGGAGCCAGGCCAGCGCGCGGCCCGCCTGGTAGAGGGCAAGGGAGGCGCGGGGCGAGGCCCCGAAATTCAGATGCCGCTTGGCGCCGGCGCCGCCCCGGGCCAGATCCCGGGTCGCGCGGACGAGGGCGAGAATGTAGTTTTGAAGCGCGGGCGCGACGTGGATGGCGTCCACGCCCGCGCGCAGGCCGAGAAGCTCCTCGCCGCTCGAGGCGGCCGCCAGCTCCGGCTGCCGGGTCATCTGTCCCCACCGCTTCATCATGGCCCCCTCCTCCTCGGCGCTCGGGTAGCTGACGATGAGCTTGAATAGGAACCGGTCCGTCTGCGCTTCCGGCAGGGGATAGGTGCCCTCCTGCTCGATCGGATTCTGGGTCGCCATCACAAAGAAGGGCTGGGGGAGGGGATGCGTCTGGCCGCCGATGGTCACCTGGCGCTCCTGCATTGCCTCGAGAAGGGCGCTCTGCACCTTTGCCGGCGCCCGGTTGATCTCGTCCGCGAGGACGAGGTTGGCGAAAATCGGGCCGGTGTGCGCCGTGAAGGCCCCGGTCTTCGGCTGAAAGATCATCGTCCCCACGACGTCGCTTGGGAGGAGGTCAGGCGTGAACTGGATGCGCTCGAACTGAACCCCGAGGGCCGTGCCCAGGGACTTCACAAGAAGGGTCTTTGCCAGGCCGGGCATGCCTTCGAGGAGGACGTGGCCATTTGCCAGGAGGGCGACGAGAAGGCGCTCGATGACGGCGTCCTGGCCGATGACAGCCTTGCCGATTTCCTCACGAAGTTTCTGGGACCATTGGCGACCGTTGGGCATGGGGAGGGTGGTTTGACTCGTACCTGACGAAAGAGTTTCATCGAGCAAAACGCCCCGGCATGAGCCTACCAACCCAAATCGTCGAGAAACTGGCAGCCCTGGGAGCTCGCCCGGGGGACGTCGACGAGCGGTTCGTGCGCGGCGGGGGTCCGGGAGGCCAGAAGATCAACAAGACCTCATCGACCGTCTGGCTTCGCCACCGGCCGACCGGCATCGAGGTTCGGAGCCAGCGGGAGCGTTCCCAAACGGTCAATCGCGAGGCCGCCTGGTGGATCCTGTGCGCCAAGCTGGAGGAGCGGGCCCGCGCCGCCGCGGCCGCGAAAGAGCAGGCCCGGGAAACCCAGAGGCGCCGGGTCCGCCAGAAGAGCCGCTCGCAGAAACGGAGGATGGTCGAGGCGAAGCATCACCGCGCCGCCAACAAGTCTTCCCGCGGCCGGGTCAGCGACTGGGACTAGCGGGGAGGCCCGCCCGATCAGCTCTTCTTTGCGATCTCCCGAACGCCTGTCTCCACAGTCGCGGGCGGGGTCAGTTCCTTTGCGCCCTTTGCCCCCAGTTCTGCGAACCGCCGCGCCCCCGGGAGCAGATTTTGCTCCAAGGAGCCAACCGCGGAATTGAAGCCCTTGACGGCGGAGTCCAGGCCGCGGCCGACCTTGTCGAAATTTTCCGCGAAGGTGACGACTTTGTCGTAGAGCTGCCGTCCAAGCAGGCTGACTTCCTCGGCGTTCCGGGAGACGGACTCCTGGCGCCAGCCGTAGGCCGTCGCCTTGAGAAGCGCGATCAGCGTCGTCGGCGTGGCGAGCAAGACCCGCCGCGCCAGGGCGCGGTCCATCAGGGTGTGGTCGGCGTGGAGCGCCGCCGTCAGGAAATGGTCCCCGGGAAGGAACAGGACGACAAATTCCGGCGCCGGCTGAAACTGCTCCCAGTAATTCTTCGCGCCGAGGGCGTCGATGTGCCCCCGCACCTTGAGCGCATGCTCGGCCAGATGGGCGTCCCGGCTGGTCTCGTCCGCAGCCTCGGTCGCGGCCCGATAGGCTTCGAGCGGCGTCTTGGCGTCGACGACGATCCGCTGCCCGCCGGGGAGCCTCACGACCAGGTCCGCCCGCAGGCCGCCGGACGACTCCTGCTCGGTGAAATCGCAGAAGGGGAGCATGTCGGCCATCTCGACGACGCGGCGCAGCTGGAGTTCGCCCCAGCTGCCCGCGTAGCTCGTCGAGCGGAGCGCGGTGGAAAGCCGGGCGGCCTCGTTCTGCAATTGGAGCTGCGCGGAGCTCAGGGCCTTGAGCTGCTCGCCGAGGGCGCCATACGCGGAAGCCCGGGTCTTCTCGATCTCGGCGATCTTGCCGTCCACCTTCTCCAGCGACTCGCGCAACGGCTTCACGAGCGACTCGACGGCCTGCTTCCGCTGCTCGAGGTCGCCGACCGATTGCTGCTGCAGCTGGGCAAACGCCTGCCTGGCCTGGTCGAGGAAGTCGGCGCGATTCGCGCGCAGGGCGTCCGCGGAGAGCGATTTGAATTCGGTGACCAGGCGGTCGTGCGCGGCGTGTTCGGCCGCGAGGCGGGTTTCCAGCCCGGCCGCGCGCGCCGCAAGCTCGTCCCGGGCCGTCCGCGTTGCGCCGAGCTCCGCTACCAGCCGCTCATTCTCCTCCGCCTTTCCCCTGAGCCGCTCCGCCAGGGCAGACTCACGCCCCCGGCGCCAAATCCACACGAACCCGGCGACGACCGCGCACGCCGAGGCTGTGATTGCGAGCGGTTGCATTGCAGGCCTTTGAAGCACCTTGACAGAGAGTGCAAAACGCGGCAAATAAATACTATGCTTTCGTATCCCGGCCGGCGCTCCGGTCAGAGGCCAAAGCGCACGCACCCATGCTGATGGAAGAAGCAACCTCTCCCGGCACAGAAACAGCGAAGGCCTCCGTCCTTGTCGTTGACGACGAGTATGGACCGCGTGAATCCGTCGCGTTCATACTTTCCACGGAATTCGACGTCGAGACTGCGGGCACGGCGACCGAGGCCCTTGCCAAGCTCAGGGAACGGACCTTTTCCACGATCCTCCTCGACATCCGCATGCCCGAGATGGACGGAATCCGGGCGCTCGAGGAGCTGCGCAAGATCGATCCCCTCGTGTCGGTCATCATGCTCACCGGCTACGGCACGCTTTTGACGGCACAGCAGGCGATGGTCGGCGGCGCGAACCAGTACCTCCGCAAGCCCCCCGACGTCGAGGAGCTGCTCGAGGCCGTCCGCCAGCAGACCCAGGCGAGCCGCCTCCGCCGCCACCAGGACAGGCTGACCCGCGACGCGCAGGACCTGAATGTCGCGCTCAAGAAGGAGATTGAAACCAACGAGCCGCACGTATGGCACGGCCGCGCGTCCATCGAGCTCGTCCACGATCTCAACAATCCCCTCACGGTCGTCATTGGATACGCCACGCTTCTCATCGAGGAGGCCCGAGCCCTTTCACTGCGCGATCCGGTGCTCGCCCAGAAGCTCCTCGACAACGCCCTCATGGTGGAGAAGGCGTCCGAGTACTGCCGTCATCTCGCCGAGAACTGGCGCCGGGCCGCGAAGAAGACCTCCGAGTTCACCCGGCTCGACCTCAGGCAATGCGTGCAGGAGGTCTGCAAGGTCATCTTTTTCAGCAACCCGATCATCGAGATCACGGGCTCGGAGGACACCCTGATCCAGGGTTCGAAGTACGAATTGATGCGCATCTTCCAAAATCTGATCAAGAACGCGATCGAGGCCGGCTCCAAGAAGGTGAGTCTCGTGTTTTCCCGCGAGGGCGACCGCGTCAACCTGATGATCTCGGACGACGGCGCCGGCATGGATTCCGAGCGGGTCCGCCGGGCCCTCGGCGGCGGCTTCACCAGCAAGGAGAGCGGGATGGGCCTCGGCCTGAGCATCTGCCGCCACCTGCTCAACGCCCACGGGTCGTCCTTCAATCTCGAATCCCAGCCAGGACAGGGCACGACCGTGCGACTGTCGTTTCCAGCCGCGGCCAAGGGCTGAAGAGCGGCGAAACCGACAACCTGGATCCGCGCCAGTCATGAGACGCCGCCGCGTCAAGATCACCGGTATAGGGCCGGTGACCCCGGCGGGTATTGGGCGCGAGGCCTTTTGGAACGGCATCCTCGAGCCCATCAGCCGCGTCCGCCCCTACAGGAAGCTCAATGCGGAGTACGGCCCGCTCGTGGCCGGCTATATCGACAAGCTGGATATACGGGACTTCATCGATCCCTCCCTTGTCCCCAAGGGGGCCGCGAGACAGACCGTCTTCGCGATCGCCGCCACGATCCTGGCGCTCAGGGACGCCCGCATATCGAACGCCGAGGTGGGAGCTTCGGGCTGCGCCATCGTGATCGGCTCATCCGTCATGGACTTCGGCGGCGTGATCAACTCCCTCGATTCCGTTGCCAAGCATGGGGCGCGGGGCGCGAAGCCGCGCAGCATCTACACGTTCCACGCCGCTGGCGTTCCCGGATCCGTGGGCGAGGCTCTCGGGGTCACCGCTCGCACGATGACCATGCAGAGTTCCTGCTGCGCCGGCATGGACGCCATCGGCTATGGCGCCGATCTCGTGGCGAACGGCGAGTCCGACCTTGTGATCTGCGGCGGAACCGAGGCGCCCTTGTACCAGTTTCCGATTCTCGAGCTGCGCGCGGCCGGATTGACCCCATCGACCCACGAGATGCCCTCGCGCCTTGTATGTCCCTTTGACCTCTGGCGCACCACCGGCGTCGTGAGCGAGGGTGCCTGCATGCTCATCCTCGAACCGGAGTCGAGCCCCCGCCCGGGCTACAGCTATGTGTCCGGATACGGATTTGCGAATGACGAGGCGGACGTCCTCTGCAGCGGGCTGGCGGCAGCGGGAAAGCTGGCCCTCGCAACGGCGAAAATCAGACCCCACCAGATCGAGGCCGTCATGGCCTGGGGTCCCGGCCATTCGGAAATCGACGTGGCGGAAGTGCGATCCTTGACGAGCGTATTTGGCGCCTCGCTGGCGGACATCCCGGTGGCTTCCACGAAGGGATCGATCGGTCTCCCCCTCGGCGCCGCTCCGGCGATTGACGTGGCCGCAGCGGCTCTGGGCCAGAGGCTCGGAATGATGCCGCCGACCGTGAACTGGCGGCATCCCGACCCGGAATGCGCCCTCAACCTGAGCAACAAGTCCCGGGTGGTGTCCCACGGGCTAACCTTGATTAATGCGCACGGCTTGGGCGGAATCAACTCCAGCATGATTCTCGAACGATGCTGATATCGACCGCATCCATAGCCTCCGTTCTCGTCGCCATCGTCGGGCTTCTTCTCCTGTGGTCAAACCCGAGGCGCACGGTCAACCAGGTTATCTGCACGTGCTCGTTTCACTGGGCGGTATGGCTGGCGTGCTTGCACATAACGACATACATGGGAGGCGGGTTGTCATGGATTAGGATGACGACCGCGGTCGGAGCGCTGCTCCCCATGCACTTTTGGGCGATAGGTGAGGTGATTGCAGATCTATGGAAGTCGGGCGATCGGCGATACGTCCGCGAAGCATGGATCGGCGCCATAATTTCGCTGCTGTTGGTCGCTGTATGCTTCACGGACTACTTTATTCCCTATCATTCGTCTGCAGCGCATCGTGTCCGTGGCTGGGGATATTATGGATACATCATCGGTGTCTTCATAATCTATGCGATGGTTTTGCACCGCACGTTTGCGAATGTGAAAGCGCTGTCGGGAGGGAAAAGGCTAGAACTCCAGGTCTGGCTCTTTGGCGGGTGCGCCACCGCTTTGACGATTGTTGGGGCGATGACACTAAATGCGTTTACCGGATACCACGGATACATTCGGATGCAGCCGCTTCTCGTCCTGGTTTTCTATGTTGGCACCGGCTACGCGATCACGTCCTACAAGATTTTCGATGCGAGCCAGCTGCTGCGCATAGTCATCAACAAACTGATACTCACCATAGGCGTCGCCGGCGTCGCCTATGGTGTCTTCTTGGTTTTGACGCCATTCCTGGACGCGCCGGTGGCCCTGCTTCCGACGATTATCGCCACATTGGTTTGCGCCGCGTACTTCAAGAACTGGCTTGATCGAAAGTTCGAGTTCTATCCCCAGGACACGGCGGCCCGGCAGGCGGCTTACATTGTCGCCCACAATGAGACCCGCGTTGAGAACATGGAGGCGGCATTTCTCGACATTCTCCGGGGATGGGGACGGACGGACAAGACGCTCATCGTCACTGGAGCCGGAGGAAAGAGCATCGGCGAGGATGACGACCTGACCGAGGAAGAGAGGATAGCCAATGGGATGCGCCAGATGCAGTGGATAACTCCCGAGCGACTCCTGCGCGAACGCTCCGGACCGCAGCACGAACTCCTGGGAAAGTTCCTTTCGGAACGGCAGCTTGGCGCGGCAGTTTTCAGCGAGACGCCGATGCTGAACGTCGTCGTCGGCGTGGGAGTGCCCGCGTCTCGGAGGGCCTTCACCTATCCGCAGATCACGCAATTGCAGGAGCTCGCAACGATCATCCAGGGCGCCCTGGAGCGGACCCTGATGGCAATGAAGATCCAGCATTCGGAGCAGCTGGCGACCGTCGGACTTCTCGGGGCGAGCCTCGCCCACGAAATCCGCAATCCCCTCGTATCGGTCAAGGCCATCGTGCAGCTTCTGCCCACCCGCTACCAGGAGGCCGAGTTCCGCGACAAGTTTTTCCGACTGATCAGCGACGAAGTCGTCCGGATAGACCGCCTGACCGAGCAGCTCCTGGACCTCGCTTCCCCCCGGGTGTACACGGCCAGGCCGATCGAGCTGCATTCGCTTCTCAAGAGCAGCCTCGAACTGGTCGGTCCCCGGGCGACGGACAAGAACGTCCAGGTCATATCGGAATTCAACGCGGTGCCGGACACCGCGTTCACGGATCCGGCCGCCGTCACCCAGGCGCTCTTGAACCTGTGCTTCAACGCCATTCAGGCGCTCGATACTCGGCCGAAGGGGCGCTGGGTAAAGGTCAGCACGCGTAACACCGAAAAGGGGATCGAGCTGGCGGTTTCCGATAACGGACCTGGAATAACCCCTGAAATGCGTATCCGGCTTTTCAAGCCCTTCCAAACCACAAAGTCCTCCGGCTTTGGGCTCGGCTTGACTGTCTGCCGCGACATCCTCGCGAGCCTGAAGGCGCCCATCACCGTGGACAAGCCGACGCCTGGGAACGGGGCGACGTTTCGCATCACCTTTCCATGCCCACCCTGATCGTCCTGGCCACATCCGATGCGGCCCTGGCGACGGCCTGGGAGCGGCAATTGCCGACCGATTGCACGGCTCTTCGACTCGAGCCGAACACGTTCCCCAGCAATGTGGCGCCCGGATTCGCGGCCGTGGTCATTCTCGACGCGGCTGCCGAGGCGACGCTCCCCGCCGCGCTTTCTCACTGCCCGACAATCTACGTCGGCGAGCCGCGCAGCCTGCCGTTCGAGCAGGCGAAGATTACCGGGCGTGCGAAGGCCTACCTTTCCTATGAGGACAGTGCCTCCCGTCTGGCGGACCTTTTGCCGCTCGTTGAGGAGCTTGCCGAAAAGCAATCGATGTTCGAACTCCTCGTTGAGAAAACCCGGGCGATCGCTTCGCCCCGGCCGGCGGCCGCTGCAGCCTTTGATCCGACGGAATGGTGGGACTTCCTGGAAGGCGTCGTCGAGAGCTTCAATACGCGCGACCAGCTTATCGCCGAGTTCCGCAGGGCATCGCGTCATGTCCTCAAGGCGTCCCATACGGTATTCTTCCTGAGCGAGACGGACGGATTTCGCGCGGACCGCGGCACCTCCTTTGTGCCGCTGCGCGATCCGATCGTGGCCTATTTTGAAAGGCACCCGACGGTTGTTGACGGGAGCATGTGGGAAAGCCGGACGGATCCGGTCGCCGAATTGGCGATGCGCAGATACCTTGCTCTTTGGGGAGCCCGCTTGGTTGTGCCGATCCACGACAATGGGCATCTTCTCGGCATGATCGCGCTGGGAGTCCGGCACGACGGGCTGCCCTACGACGAAGCGGATCGGACGCGCGCCATCTCCTTTGCCCGGCTCTTGCGCCATTTTCTGGCCAAGTCCGCGGAATTCCATCGTCTCAACGTGCTGGCGGACCAATCCGTCCTTGGAACAAAATATTTGCCGCGCACGCTTGTCCTCGGACCCGATGAGAGCGTTCCCCGGGATGTGCCTCTGGCCGTGCGCGATCTCATTGGGCAGGTGCGCCACTATCGCGAACTGCGACGGGTGGCCCCCGATTCCAGGCAACCGTTTCGGGCAAGCGCGGGTCTGATAGCCGAGACGGGCGGCGTCTGGGCATTTTGGGAGGAGGCGAGCGCGGAAGTGCACGACTCCTCGACGCGCGAACGCGCCGACCGCCGGTTATTGCTGCATGAGATCGGGCTCACGCTCAGCCATGAAGTGAGCAACGGGCTGGTTTCGCTCACGATGCTCCGGCAGCTTCGGCCGGGACAGGTTCTTCCGCCC
>Ga0265320_10002403_pt1 | contig 13060 bp, 1 predicted proteins | sample 4827metaG_FD_202087 | JGI IMG/M metagenome (GOLD analysis project Ga0265320, IMG submission 202087) | Rhizosphere microbial communities from Carex aquatilis grown in University of Washington, Seatle, WA, United States - 4-8-27 metaG | ecosystem: Host-associated > Plants > Roots > Rhizosphere >...
GGATTGGTCAGAGTAAACGTCTGACTCGGATCCAGAGCGCAGGCCAGAATCCCGGCCACGCCGGTGCCCGGGCAGTTGCGAGCGTGGGCTATGGTCCACGTCGCAGGCGTCAGTGTAGGAGCAGCCAGCGCCGGCGGTACGGAGCCGTACTCCACTGCGCCCACGTCCACCTTGTTCGTGTTGGGATCGGGCCGCAGATTGCCGTAGAAGTCCAGACTCGGCAAAGTGAACGCCGGCACCCCTCCGATGGCGGCCACCCCGCAAGGAGCGTTGAGGCCGGTGGTGCATGGGATGTAGTTGATCGCCGGGGAGGCCGCCGTCAGCGAGTAATTCCCCAGCAGTGCGCCGCCGCCATAGTTCCCATCCGTTCCTAGGACCGAGGGGTTCGTGAGCGAGAGCGGACCCCAACTCACGTTGATCCAGTTGTTGCCTTCGTCCACCGTCGCAGATGGCGTCAGGCTAAACACCGGGTTCGGCGACAGGGCGTCCGCGATGCCCGGAGGCACTCCAAATCCGTGCGGCCCCGCGCATCCATCCGTCGCAGTGCATTCCGGCGGCACCCGCGAACCGTTGCAATACTGGCTGACAACGGCCGGGTCGCTTGTCGTCGAATCGTGGTTGCCAGCAGGATAGGTGCCGCTGGACAGGAACGAGTTCACCGGCGAGAGGGAGAACCCCGATTCGTGGCCGGCTACCGTCCTGTCTCCGCGCACTCCGACGTCCCAGTAACTGATCCCGCTCGTCGCGCAGGCTCCGGTTGTCGCCTGGGCCGGGGCGGCCGTTGAGGTAAAGGCACTGAACAGTGTAACCAGTTTCTGCTGGTTCAGGTTCCCTGTCCCCATGTTGCCTACACCGATGTAGAACGAGCGGTTCTGCCAGATCACGTCGCCATAGAGGATCGGATTGGAGAACCCTGTGCAACCCGCGTGTCCCGGCGGGCAGGTGATCGTCAGCCCGGTCATGGCCTGTTTCATCAGCGTGGAGTTCTGCATGCTGGTCACACCGGCCGACTGCGGGCACGAAGCCGTGTTCGCACCGGTGGGCCCAGCCTGGGTGCAGTTCCCCGCCGGGGCGCTGGCCAGGGGCGTCCCGATGCTGGTGGTCAGCACGCCCGAGGTAGCGAGGGTATCGTTGTGAGCGATGGTGTTGTTGACGATGTTCACCTTCAACGCGTCCTGCAACGCTATGCCGGCGCCGTCCCAACCGGCCACATTGTTGACGATCATGTTGTTGGTGATGGTCACGTCGCGCCAGAACTGCGGTTGCGACGCGAATGTGCCCACTTCCGTCCCGTTGACCTGCTGGAGGCGGATGCCGCCGCCACTGCCGCTAGACGCCGAGTTGCCCTGGATCAGGTTGGCGTTGATCACCAGTCCTGGACCCGTGCCGTCGCTCAAGCCCGGCGGGCAGTCGGTGTCGGCCACGCCGGGGCAAACCGGGTCCGTATCCGGAGTGCCCTGAACCATGATGCCGCCGCCGTTGGTCGGGATGGTCGGGTTGGAGCTCTCGTTGAACACGAACGAGTTGTGTTCGATGTCGCCGTTGAAGATTTCCCCGAGGTGAACCATCCCGCCGCCCTCGCCTGAGCTTATGTTCCCGCAGACCCAGTTGTAATTGAACTTGTAGTAGTCGTTGCCGGTGCAGACGGTAGCGCCGCCGCCACCCGACAGGGTCGCCGAGAACAATTCATCGCCGAGCGAGGAGTTGTTCGTGATGTAGTTGTTGTGCACGTTCTCGTGCAACTGCAAGCACATCGGGAGGTGTTGATTGGCAACAAATCCCGCACCGTTGCTGCACGAGCCGGGAGCCGCGTTGGTTGCACTCCCCTGGATGTACGGAAGAGCGAATTCGCCTTGGCCGACGCTGATGCCGCCCGAGAGCGTACCCGCGTTGTTGTAGATGCGGTCGTTGGCGATTTCGAGGAAATGCGCCCAGCCGTGCACGAAGATTCCGCCGCCGCCCTGGGAGCTGTTGGTGATGCTCAAGCCGTCGATGCTCGAAGGGTTGCAGACGAAGTTGCTCGGGTACGGGTTGGCCGTGACCGTCCTGCTGGTGTGGCAGAGCGCGTTGGCATCGCCCAACGGGATCCCTGTAAGCGAAGCCGGATTACTCACCACGCCGGTAAGCAGAGTAGTGACCGCCGGGAACGCGCCAAACTCGGTGCCGTCGCTCCACGGGGCCTGCCCGTGGAAATCGAGGCCCTTGGCCAGGACCGTGATTCCGGCTCCTTCGTAGGCGCCCATCAGCGAGGGCTCTTGCAGGAGTTCGGCCAGGTTGCCGTTCAGAGATGCAGTCCAGCCAATGGTCGCTTCCAGCGGCAGCCGGTCAATCTGAGGAACGTTGGGCTGCGCAGTGAAGTACTGCCAACCCGCCTCGGGACAGCTATACAAACCGCTTGGATCGTACGGAGCTCCGCCGCCGGACGCGGTGTACGGCACGCCCTGCAACGTCAAACCGAACAGGCAGTTGACATGCCGGCGCCAGGGGTCCAGCAGCTTGCCCGCCGGGATCGCATTGGCGCTGATGATCGTTGAAGCGGCGCCGGCGCCTTGCAGCCGCACCGGCTTCCACATAATCACCATCTCGGTGTGAGTGGCGGTGGTGTGAATGTTGGTGGTCGAAGGTGTAGTACAAGCGGTCGTGGCTCCGGCTGTGGTGCTGCAAGTCGGGTCGACGATGATCAAGTCGCCAGGAGCGGCAGCGTCGATCGCGTCCTGGATCTTGCCCGAGGCCGCCACGTGGGTGGGCTGTTTGCCGCCGATGGTGACGGTTACGGCATCCACCGACTGCTTGCCGTTGCCGGCCGTTATCACCAGCTCGCCGCACTGCGCGGTTGTCGCTCCGGGCGCGTATTGCGCCTGTTGCTGGATGAGGCAATTTGGCACGGCTGGCCCGGTGGTGGGCACCGTGACCGTGATGGAGGTGTCGCTCCAGCCCCCGATGGTTGCCGGAGCGCCGCCGATCGTAACGCTCGACACCGCGGTGCAGGCCCCGCCTACGGCCGTGCATCTCGTCCCAAAGCCATAGTGGCGGTTGACCGTCTTCTGATTGAAGGGCGCCACCGAGGCGGATGGACCGCCGTACCCGTAGTTGATAACCGGTTCGTTGCCCAGGGCCGTGATCGTCAGCGTGTGGCCGGCGGCAGCGACCCAAGGCCCGATCTGGTCGCCATCCACTTCAGCGATGGCCGGGGTGGCATCCGGATAGGCGCAATCGGGATTGTTGTAGCCAGCGCCCACGAAGGCCTGCGTCGGCACCACGGGCGTGTCGAGGTAGGTGGTCAAGCCCGGCATGTACGGCAACTCGTAGCAGAACTGGCTATAGGCCGGGTTGAACAGAGGATCGGTGATCATCTGCCCGAAGGTCGGCGAGCTCGAGTTCGTGTCCGGGATCGGCCCGGGGTCGTTCATGCACTGAATCATCATGCTGGGCGCGTATCCGGTGATGTTTGGCGGATCCACATCCCAGCTCGAGTAATTCAGGCCGTCATAGAGCCCGTAGTGGTCGGTGTAAACGCGGGAGACTTCGTTCCCGAGGTAGTCCTTCGTGGACACCGCCATGTTGGCCGGCGAGAACTTCTCGCCGAACTGAGGCGCAAACGGATCGAATTCCGAGGTGAAATCGTCCGTGATCACGCCGGTGAAATGCGCGGCGATGTGGGTCGAAGTGAAGAGGAAGAACTTCGCGCTCACCGACATCTGGTTGGCCAGCGTGACTTCCTTGCGGTCGCAGAGAGGCCTGGTGGCTCCGGCATACGGAGCGGCCTCCGCAGCGTTCGGGAACAGACTCAGGTAGTCGGGCACAACGCGCATTTCGCCCACGCACGGCCATACCGGGTCTTGGAAACCGGGGTAAGCCGGGAGGGCGAGTTCTTGCCCAAGCCCTTCGGCTGTGGTCATGTTCTGGAAGTTGTTGGGGTTGTAGCCCTGGGAGCCGGGTTCGTAGAGCCCAGCCACCGAGGCCTGGTCCGGCATGATGAAGATGTCGCCGCCCAACCCGAAGAACTGCTGCGCGACTGGCGCGATGTAGTTGTCGCCAATCAGCAGGTTCTTGTCTTCTTCCTTGTAAACCTCATAGCCCGGAGGCATGATCACTTCCGCGACGTACTTGCCGGGGGGCAGCATGGGGTTGCCGACGCGATGCTTGTCGGTCGTATCGGGATTCGCTACACAGATGGTGCAGTTCGTCCCAGCCATGGATGCGCCGATCCCATTGGTCGCTCCCACCGTCGCGACTAGCTTCCCGGTCGTCGGGTTGATTCCCAGGACGCTGGGGAACGAGTACTCGCCGTCGATGGTCGCCGGCTGGACCTGGTTCCAGATGTGCATCGAGTCGTAGCACTTGAACTGGGAGTTGTACGGAAGCGTGTGAGGAGTGCCCCCGTTATGTTGAGCGTTGTACGCGTCAAGGAAGTTGGGCTGGTCATACAGCGTGAAGAAGAACAAGTCGGCGTTGGTGCCGCTGGCCGTCCCTTGTCCGGGGCAGCTCATGTAGGGCTTTTGTCCCGCACCCGCGCCGGAGCCGGCGGTGCTACCGGGGTAGAACCCTTGCGCCCAGTCGTCCCAACTGCTGGTGGTTGTGGTGTCTACCATCGTGAGGGTCGGAGTCACGCCGTCCGACGCAAAGCCTTCCCGGTAGAGGTTGATAGTGACGCGCGGAATATTCGGCTCCCACGGCTGTTCTATCATTTGCGCGGCAGAATCGAACGGCCGCGTGGAGGCATAGACGACCTTTCCATGGATACCGCCGTTCTCGCCCACCTGCATGGTAGTGGGGGTGGTGGACCCGGGGGCGGTAGCGGTGACGGTCACGCAGGCCGGCGGGCAGGACGCGAAAGGCGCCTTGCCGAACTCAATCCAATTGCTATTGTTGGTTTCGCCCGACCAGCCCTCCGAGCCAACCCAGGGCGGATCGATGCGGCCGGTGGAAGCCGTTGACGAGCTGGGTTTCGCCGTACCAGCCGCGAACCCCGCAGCCTCGGCCGCGCAATCCGCTTTGGCGCAATAGACCGCGCCCGGTACGGAGAGGTCGGCGGGCAGAGGAATCGCCTCGAAGGTATTGGCCAGGAAGTTGTAGGCCCCCGAGGTCCCGCACGCGCGGGCGCCGTTCCCCGGCCCGCAATACGTGGAGCCGTCAGCGGGCCCGCCCGCGTCGTAGACGGTGTGGATGCCGGTAGTCTTGTAGCGGCCCGAGTCCGCTTCCACCACATACCAGTTGAACAGCGGGAAGGTTTCGTTGAAATTGGCGACGCCGTTGAAGTCCGTCGTCAGAGCGTTGGCGCGGGACCCGTCCCGGTAGTGAACAAAGGTAAAGATGAGCGGAATCCCGATCTCGCCGGGTTCCCAGATTCCATCCTTGTTGTCGTCGATGAACGTGCGGGTGTACACGTTATTCTGCCACTGCTGGACGCCAACCTGTCCCAGGTTGAGGGTGGTAAGGGTGCCCGTGGGGCAGGTGGTCGCGGGCGGCGTGGGAATGCAGCCCACGTTAGCCGGCGTCGAGAGGCCGTCGATGATCTGGTCGTTCCATTGGTCACCGATGGTCAGTCTCCAGTTCCCGCCGGGAACACTCGTGAACTTGAAGTTCCCATCGGCGTCGCACTTCGTGAACATGAAGTCCTCGGCGTCCGGGTCACCCAAGCTGACCCAGCATTGGGTCCACGCCAGACCATCGTGCGAGCCGCTGGGGTAGAGCCTCTGGTCCGGTGTCCGGCTCAGGCGCGAAATATTCACCTGCCCCTGGATGGTGTTGTTGCAGGGGCCGACGGGGCCGTAGGCGCCGGAGCAGACGGCGTCGTGCCTGGCATTGATGATCTTCGGGTTCGCAAAGCCAATACTGACGTGGTAGCCGGCCGGTCCGTATTCCTGGAAGTAACTGGGCTCACCGATGCGGATGAAGGCATCGTGGGGGTGCTGGCCGTCCAGAGTATTGGTCTGAATCCACTCTTCCCCGCGCGCAATCCGGTCGGCGCCCGGATAGGCCTGCACGCTGAATTTATCCTGCATCAGATTGGCGATGACCGCCTGGCCAGCCAGGGGCGAGAGCGTCTTGTTGTCCGATTCGTACTTGGGACAGGTCACGATCATACCCGTCATGCCACTTGCTGGCCCCGGCCCGCCGCCGCCGTCCGACATGAGCGGATTGGCGGAAACGGGACACGCGTCCAAGCCCGAGGTTGGATCGATCGTTCCGGCAAGGGCGTTCGACAGGGGCTGGTTGAACATGTCGTTGGTGTCCTGTCCGACCACATCGCCAAGCGATCCAAAGGTGTCCCACAGGACGATGTTGAAACCGCCCAAACCGGGCTCGTTGGGGGAGAGTATGTCAACTCCGCCGCCGCTATCCTGTTCGCCATTAAGCGGGAAGTCGTCTTCGAACACCATGACCGAGAGTTTCCCCGGAGGAAGCGGAGTGGGCACCACCGTCACCGTGACGGCCGCGAAGGGCGTAGTGCTCGTAGAGGTACACCCGGCTATCAGTATGTTACAGGCCGGAGGAACCGGGGCACCGCTCATGGCGTGACCGCAAGTGCCGTTCGGGGTGCCGTTGGTATTACACTGAGGCTGACTCAAGTAAGCAGGAAATGGGTTAGCCGCGTCGCCGGGCAACACCGAGATGTAATACCGCTTGGTGGGATCGAGATGGACCGAGCTGGGCAGCACCGGCGTATAGCCATTTCCCGTCGAATCGGGCCTGCATGCGCCATTGCCCACGTCGCATACCGCTGGGACGTGCTGCCCGGCGGTCGCGCTGCAACCCGCCGGCACTCCAGGGGCCGTACAAGCTGGCGCTGTGTCCAGCATGGTCTGGCCGCCTTCGCACGAGAGCGGCCCTGTGCAGCCCTGGGCGACGAAACCCATGGCGCTGGCGTGGAACTGAATGCCGAAGTTGGGGACGGTGGTCTGCCCGGCCGGGCCCGGCACAACACCGGGGCAGCCCGCTGTGGTAATGCTACTGTTGGTGGTGCAGTTCGGGTCCTGCCAGAAGGTCTTGTCTTCTTCGATGATCCAGCGGTAGTCGGTAATCGCAGACAGACCGGCAATGCAGGTACGGTCTAATGCGCAGTTGTTATAAAGCTGAGCATCCACCACCTTCACCTGGAGATTGCTCGGCGTCGGGAAGTTGACGGTCACGGTTCCGGTAGCAGTCCTGCCCTGGGAGTTCTGCACGGTGTACTGGAAGGTCGTTGAAGTCCCCGACGGGATGGACACGCTGAAGCCGCCCTGGGCATCCACCAACACGCCGGTAGGTGGCGACGTCGGGACGACAACGCTCAGAGGCAAGCCGCTCGGGTCCGAGTTCCCAAGCAGGAGACCGGGCGAAGGAATCTTTAGATAGGTGGCCGTCTTGGCCGTGTAGTTCTGGGCGATCGCGGTGGGGTTTCCAGTAAGCCCCGACGCGCCCAGAGTCACCGTCGCCGTCAAACCCGAGGAGCAGACTGCCCCCGTAACCTTGCCGTTGGCGCAGTAGGTGAACGAATCCGAGGTCGCCGTGCCGTTGGGGGTATACGTGAACGTTCCATCCGCGCAAATCCCCGCGACAGAGTTCTGAGGTTGCGCGCTGCAACTCAGCGTGCCATTAGTCGGAGCGGTTAACAGAGTGACGCCGTAGACATTGGTGTCGTTGGCGATCACGCCCTTGGAGGCATCCGTCACGCTCAGTACTTTTCCCGCAGCCAAGCCGTTATAGGTATCCGCGCGGGCCACCGCGGCCGCGAATACACCCGATCCGACCGCAACCGGGAGTCCGCCGCCATTGACGCCGATGTAGGCAAGCATTCCGGCGTCACGCACGGAGGAATTGCCCGACAGACTCAGCTCGCGGTCATAGACCGGCAGGGACGGAGGCGGGGCGCCGGTCGGCACATTGACCATCACGTCGAAGGTCTTGCCCGCGGCCATGAAGACGTCGGTCTGTACACGGGGAGCCCCCGCCGGGGTAACAGCCAAGTTCGGAATGACGTTACCGTCCTCCGCGACCAGCGTGAATCCGCTAACCGTGGCGGCCGCGCCTGCTCCGTTGAATCCCTGTGTCAGGGATCCGACGATCGCAGGCACGTGCATCCGCAGTCCGGCGTTCACGAGGCGCACCAAAACGGTGCCAGTGATTCCGGTCGTGACGGGCACACCGCCAGAAACGCCAGCCGTAGCCGCGAAGAGCGAAGCCGCCGGATTGGTCTTGTTGAACGCCACGCCGTTGATCAGGTAGTAGAACGGAGTGTAGTTCACCGCCGGCGGATAGCACTGGTGGTAGCTCGCCGAAGTGGGATTGCCGCACCCGTTCATCTGGCCGGACCACACCATGGTCTCGCTGAAGCCAGCGGTGTTCACCGCTGTGTTGACAGCCTTGTTTTGTACCGGGTCGATTTCACTGAATTCCAGGGGGACCTCTGCCTTGTACGTCACCGCCGGAGCCGGGCCGGACGCGGGATACGCGGTGCCGGCCGTGGTGCCGCTAGGTGCGGTGGTGACCACAACCATACCGATCAGCCCCATGGGGACCTGAATCGAGGGATGCGTGCCGGACTCGAGCAGGTAGGTGCCGGGCTTGAGCCCCGTCCACTTCAGCGGGGCGAAGGGCCCCGGCATCACTTCCGTGGCCATGGACTGCACGCGCGGCCCCTGCGCAGGCGGAAGAGCCCCGAGTGTGTTCGTGGTGCACGGGGTGCCGGGTGGGGTGTTGGGGTCGGCGATGAACCATGTGGCGCACCCCTGTTTCTCGGAGTGGTCGGGACTCGCCGTGCTGGTCCTGGCACTGCCGAGACCGCCGCCCACCTGGCCCACGATCACTATGGACGTGGGAATTACATTCGCTGTCGTGCTCCCCGTCGGAGTAAACGAGAGGCTATTGGTTAGGTTGATGGTCAGGCCCTGGCCCGAGGGAACGGTAATCACCACAGGCGACCAGGTCCCCGTAGACCCCGGATTGGTGGCGGCGCACTTCGCCGTCGAGCCGGCCACGGCCGTGCCGCAGAAATATCCCCACATCGGCAGCACCGAGCCATCGGGCAGCGTCGTCGTCGTCGGCGCCGCAGTCAGATTGATCTGCTGCTGGCCGAAGGCCGCGACCGTCCCGGCCAGGAGCATTCCGGCCAGAAGCACTGAAGCCTTCATCGTAGAGCTGAGTGTTCTCATCGCCTTATCGCCTCTCGTTGTTCTCTTCTTCGATTCCCATCTTCAGTTCCGCCAGATGGCGGCGCTGCCTCACATAGTCTCGTCAATTGCAAATTCCCTCGTGTCCACCAGCATCATCATCAGCATGCCGCCTGGGAAAACGTTGTTCGTCGTGATCTCGCGCTCGTTGTGCGAGTGCCACATAAACGCCCAGCCCCGCTCGTTGGCCGGGTTGGCCTGCGTATTCGACGGCATCAGAGTGGTGCAGCCGGTCTGGGGCGTCGCGCTGCCGGTTATAGCGTTACTGGTACAGGTAGACATTGACGCGCGCAGGCTCGCATCCGGACCCAGGTAGGGAGTGCCGCCGTACCATTGACCGTTGGTCAAGATGTTCGGATCGGGTAGAGTGGCCGGGCCGCCCGTGGCCACATCGCCGAAGGGGTTAACTTGTACCGGCTTGTTGTGGTCCTGACACCATTCGTAATAATTGAGAGCCGCGGGGTTGCCCGTGTTGTAGCCGTTCGCGTCCGGAGTGCAAGGAAGTGTGGCCAGCGGATCGCTCGAACTGGAAACAGGATGGTGTCCATAGGGATCCCAGTTCAGTCCTCTGCCCGTGAAGTAGAAGATCCCGTCGAAAGCCTCGCCTGGCGTCGTGTCCGTGTTAAACATCAGAATGCCGGCGAGACTCGTCGTGGGATTGCCCGGTGTCAGGATCAGGTTGCCGTCCCGCGCCAGGATGCGCACGTGGTTGGCGTGCTCGTGGAAGGGATGTTGCCATCGTCCCTGGCCGATGGTGCGGATCAGCGTCAGCTCGCCCGGATGCATGTGCGGGTTGCCGTTGTATGGCTGGTGCGGATACTCGCCCGCGTAGTTCGGATCCATGAGGTCGGGCATCGAGCGCCCATTGATCAGGAAGTAGGCGGGATGGTAGGGCTCGGTCTGTACGTTCAGACGGCACCCGGGATTGCTCGCGGTCGCGCAGACTCCGCTCGTAGTCGTCGCCAGCACCTGTGCTTGCGCCTGCCTGTGGATCCTGGTATCCATCTCGGCCCACTGGAACAGGTATTCCCGGTCATAGCAGGACTTGGGGTGGTCGTAGGCAGCGTGCGCGAGCCGGAAATCCTGCTCGGGGAAGCCTGGGACCGCGTTCGCAGACCCGTAGTCGCTCTTCCCGTACAGGTTGGTATTGGTGCCATTGCAAGCAGCCGGCCCACCACCCGTTGGGAGCACAATGATGGCGCCATAAAGCCCCATCTCGATCTGGAGATCGCCTTGTGTCCCACTGTAGTAGGCGTGCGTGCCCGCCGCAGTGGCCGTAAACGTATAAGTCACCGTCTGGCCCGGAGCCGCCTCGCACGCCAGCAGGCCTTGTGGATTGGCAGCACTATTGGGACAGGTGGACGTGACCTGGAAGCCAGGAAACAGGATCGAAGTGTTCCCTGCCGCCGTGGGCAGACTGTTGGTCAGATGGATGGTGACCACCTGCCCTTCATTGACCACCATCGTCGGCCCGGGCACCTGCATCGTGTTGCAAGAGGCACCGGCAATAGCCGCTGGCACGAAGGCCGGGGAAGAGCCGCTCACGCAGCCGTAACCCCAGGAGTAAACGGCCTCTCCGTCCGGCTGGTTGAGGTAAGCGTCCTGGGCCGTCAAATTGAAGGTCCCGGCCGTACCTGCCGTGCTGGTCATACCTGGAGTCGCGGCATTCGCAGCGGCCGCGATCAAGATCACCAACGCCATTGGCGTCAAAAGCCATCCACCTTTTGAAATCGCTTTTGTCATTGTCATCTCCCTGTCTCAATCCGAAGTCCCTCCCTCTCTCCCTGGAGGGAGAAGGGGGCGTGCCTAGCGCCGGATGAAGAATCCTCTGGCGCTCTCTAGTTGCAGGTGTTGCCAAACGTGTTGCCGGTGACGGTGTTGCAGATATGGACCTCAGTCATGAGCCCGCCGAAGTTTTCGGCGTCATTCGAGAGGTGGTCAAGATTGGGCGTGTAAAGGTAGTAGACTTCGCCCGCCTTATACGGCGTTCCATCCGGCTTGCCGGCGCTCGTGTCGAGGATTGCGTCGAGCGACTCGCCGCCGCCCAGCGTAATCGAGTTGGTGTAGTACTCGGTGTTGTTGCCGTCCTGGTCTCGCAGGAGCTTGGCGTTGAATCCCACGACCTTCATCGGAACCCCGAGCGACTGCAGCGTGTGATATTCCGAGACCGACAGGTTCACCAGGCGCAGGAGGGCTTTCCCGCCCGCCGGCACGTTGATGATGGCCGGCAGCGGTTGCGAGTAGTGCAACTGGCCATCACTCGACACCGTAGCCTGCGGCCCGGGCGCGACCGTGTCGGGATAACTCCGGCCGTTCAGCAGGAAGAACTTGTCCTTCATATCCACGAACATCTCCGGGTTGAAGGTCATGCCGACAAAGTGGAAGTTCGGGTCAAAGCCGTGCATCTGGAGCGGGTACTCGGCGTCGTAAGCCGTCGAGCCGTCGCCGTCGTTGTAGGTGTACCTGTACGCGGGGTGCAGGCCCGTCGCCGGATCGATCACAAGAGCATCCGCCGTTTGCAGGACGCTGTTGGTGGCGGCAGGCATCCTGGCGCTGCAGAGGATATCGACTGAGGTGTTGCAAGCCGTGCGCAGGTCCACCACAGGATGCGTACCGGGTTCGGAGATCCCATTCTGGTATCCGAGGTACGTATAGAGGCTTTGGCCCAGAGGCACCCGGTCCTGGCGCGGGCGCACATGGAGCTGCCCCACCATGCCCATCTGCAAGTGCTCGGGAGGCGTGATGTGGCAGTGCCAGAAGTACGTGCCGGCATCTGGCGCCAGGTAGTAATACGTGAAGCTGCCGCCGATGTTGATTGCGACCGAGGCGTCCGGAACACCGTCATAGAACGAAGATGCGTTGGGATAGCCGTGGAAGTGGACGGTGTGCTGCTCAAACAGGTCGGGCCGCATGATCATGCCGACGTTCGTGAGGGTCAGGAAGAACTCGTCGTCTTCGTCGAACGCGATCAGTGGCGCCGGGATGTTGCCGTTCATCACGCCGACGTCCATGATCGGGCGCGGGTCTACGTGCCCATCGATCACCGGAGGTGTCGATACGTTCACGCCCTGCAAGAGGGTTACCGCCGCCTGCCCAGCCGCTGCTGCATCAGTGTACTGGAAGGCATACTGGCTGAACCCGGCCGGGGAAGTCACGTTGGTGGCCACGCAGGTGATGGTGAAGGTGCCCAGATATACCGCCGGAACCACCGTTTCGACAGGGAAGCCGGGAGGCGCTGGGCTTTGGGAGACGATCACCTGCGACCCAGACGATATGTTGACCGGCTCGAACGTGTAGGCAGTTACTGTCGTTGCCGTCGGAGCGGGGCAGGTGCCAGTCGTACCGGGTGCGGGAATAGCGCCCGCGACCAGGTCGGAGATATTTGCTGTCTGCAGCACTTCGGGCGCAAGACCCACCGCGCCGTTAAACGTAAAGGAGGCAGCAAACGGCGATGTCGGAGCACCGGGCCACGGAGCGGCGCCGGTCGTCGCCCCATCGGTCGTGGCGGGGTCGCCCCTCGTCACCGTGCCCGAATACGGGGTGTTGAAGACCGACGGGTACTGTGTGCCCGGCAGGCCGGCCGCGATATCCGCCAGCCCCGAGAGCGGCCCGAAGGAGAACATATAGGTCTGCGTGCCGTCGGCCATCGTCGAGTAACCGTCACCGCCCGAGATCTGCTGGCACTTGATGGCGCCATTCACGGTTGCCGCGGTCGGCGACACGTACCCCTGAGCATTGGTCGTGTACTGCGTCGGACCGGCATACGCGGGCTCAGTATTGTTGTTGGCGGGTACCGGGTGGGTGATGGTGCTGGTTGGACATTGAACCCGGAACGACTGCGCGTTGGCTGGCGTCAATGCTACCAATATGAGCGCCACCAGAAACAGCGGTACGCTTACGCTTCTCCT
>Ga0265320_10002409_pt1 | contig 13037 bp, 3 predicted proteins | sample 4827metaG_FD_202087 | JGI IMG/M metagenome (GOLD analysis project Ga0265320, IMG submission 202087) | Rhizosphere microbial communities from Carex aquatilis grown in University of Washington, Seatle, WA, United States - 4-8-27 metaG | ecosystem: Host-associated > Plants > Roots > Rhizosphere >...
CGGCGGGCCGAGCAGTTCGGTGAGGATCGGCTTCAACGCGTTGGCCCAGACCTGATAGCCCTTAAGGCTGAGGTGCAGCTGATCCACGGTCATCCCATCGAACAGCCTGCCCTGAGCATCGGCGAGGCGGTCGTTGATGTTAAGGTAGCGGACCGTCTTGCCATCCGCCAACTTGGCCAGGTTCGCGTTGATGCGATCGATGATGGGCACGACCGGGCCGTCGTTGCGCGGCAGGATGCCCATGAGGATGATCGTGGCCCCCGGCGCCTTCTCGCGGCACAGGTTGACCAAGGCGGTGACACCGCGCGTGACGTCGGCGACCTTGGCGTCATCGCCCGGCTCCTTGCCGACATTGTTGGTTCCGGCGAGCAGCACGATGACATTGGGGTTCACGCCATCCAGTTCGCCGTTCTGCAGGCGCCACAGGATGTTCTGGGTGGTGTCCCCGCCCCACCCGAAATCGGCTACATTCCAGCCGTGGAAGTTTTGTTTCCAGTGCGCCAGGAAATCCGGATAGTCGGTCGCCCCCCAGCGCCGCGTGATCGAGTCGCCGAGGAAGTAGACCGAGATGCCGCCGGCCTTCGCTTTCTCGAGCAGCTGAACGTGGGCGAGATGCGAGTTGCGGTCGTTGCGCATCATGGGCTGGTCGGCGGCGGGGCGGACGAATGCCGGACCGCGGAAGCTTTCGGGCGGGCCCAGGTAACTCGGCTTCAGGCCGCCGAGGTCCACGAGGAGCTTCTGCAGCACCACGGCCGGGTCGATCATCCAGACCTTGAGGGTGTGATAACCGGGTTGCGCGATGATATGCTTCGACCGGCCGTAGTGGGCGTTGTCGGCAACGGATTTTTCCCAGCCGGGGTTGCCATTCCGTGCCTGATAACCCTGCGGCACGAGCGTGACGATCTGCGGAGCCTCGTCATCAAACGACACCGCATAGCGCACTCCCCGGTCCGGGACAAAATTCAAGGTGGGCGCCGTGATCGCCGTCACTTCCGCCGCGCCCTCGTTGAATAAATACATCCGGTATTCCAGACAGGGCGAATCTTTGCCCGGCGTTGCGCTCGGCGAATCAACCGGCGTTTCGGCCCGCATGCCTGAGAGCGTCCGGCCGTAGTCTTCGATTCGCGTCCACCGCTTTTCGCCGGCCTCGGTCCCTTTCGAATAATGCTCGGGTTCGATGGAAACGTAGCCGTTGCCCTCGACAAAACCTTGCAGCGTTTCGCGTGTGACCTCGGTCGGGTTGTATGCTTCGGCCTTGATCTCCACCTCCGTTCCGGCACCGGAGATTTTCACCGAGCCAACCGTTGCTCCAGCCGGCGCCTTGCTCCAATCCACGCTGACCCAGAGTCGTTGGTCCTTGCCGACGAAACCTTGTACCGCGCTCAGCACAATCCAAGGAGCGCTGGGTGTGGCGGTGAAATCGAACGAAACTTTCCCCCGATTGAATACCTCGATGAAGAAACTCTGCCGGTTGAACGAATCGAATTGGGGAAGACTCGCGCCGCTGGACACATTCACCGTTATTTCTCCCGTCGCGACGGGCAAGGGCCAAGCGCTCGACGAGCCTTCGACGGCCACTCCGAGTATTGCGCGGTTGGACGGGGTAATCCCAACCAGCTTAAGGTGATCGATATTGTTCTCCGGTGGATCGCGCCACGTGGTGTAACCAAGCACCGGCTGGTCCATGAAGTGCGCCCATTTGCCGCCTGCGAACGAACCGTTGTAGTGGTCGATCAAATCGCGATATTGCTGGTACAAATTCAGTATCACAAAAACCCAGTCGTTCGAGCTGGTTCGGCCTTGCCGGGCGTAGAGCGTGTCTTTTCCCGAGGCAGCATATAGCTCGTTCACCAACGCGCTCGCCTTTACCGGAAACAAGACGAGCTGGTAGTAGGCATCCTGCTTCATGGCCGGCAAAGTCTTCCCGATTTCCTCAGCCTTGGCGGCGATCGCCCGGTAATCCGCCACGACCGTCTCCGCCTCCTGGTAGTCGGTCAGGCTGTAGGTGTCCGGTGCCAGCATCTCCGGTTTGCGCCGGCCGTTGTATTTGGAATATTTCGCGACGATGTCGGCGATGTCGGCGGCGTGCGCCGCGCCGAATTCCCGCTCCGCCCACAGGCGGGTGAACCGGGTGAAATCGTCCGGTCCCCAGCGGCCGGTGTCCCAAGCCAAGCTGAGGAAATACTCGAGCGGAAACTCGTAGCCCTTGAAATGGCCGACGTTCACGATCCAGATGCGGTCGGCGCCATACTCCTTCGCGAGGGACATCTGCTCCCAGATCTTCGGAATCGGGCTGGTGTTGAGCCACTGGTAGCTGCGCGGGTTGCCATGGTAGTCGAAGTGATAGTAGATGCCCGCCCCCCCGGGCCGCTGGCGCTCGGCGGCGGTCGGCAGGCGGCGGAGGTTGCCCCAGTTGTCCTCGGCCCAAAGCAGCGTCACGTCATCGGGCGCGCGCATGCCGTGCTCGTAGAACTCCTGTACCTCTTTGTAGAGGCACCAGAGCTGCGGCACCTTGGTGATGTCGGGATTCACTTCCTTGCGCAGGATGTCGCGCTGCACTTCCACGATCTTTTCCAGGAGGGCGCGGTTGGCTTCGGGGCCGCCCGGCGCCATCTCGGTGTCGTTGGCGCCGCGCAGACCGATGGTGACGATGCTTTCGTAAGGCTTGTTCCGCCTGACACCCTCGCGCCAGAAATTCTCCAACACGCCCGGGTGCAGTGCATAATTCCATGGGCCAATCGTCTTCAAGTAACGTCGGTCCCATTCCTTCTGAGCACGCAGCATCGGTTCCTGATGCGAGTTCCCCATGACGATGCCGTATTCGTCGGCCAGACGCGCATTCTCCGGATCGTCCTCATTGAAGGCATTGTTCCACATCGCCGGCCAGAGGTAATTAGCCCGCAGGCGCAACATGACCTCAAAGAGCTTGGTGTAGAACTCACGGCCATAGTTCGCGATGTTCGGCGGGACCGGGGGGTTGTCGCGGACCGGCGCGTGGCCAAATTTCGCCCCGATCCAGTTCGTCAGGTCCGGCGCCTCGTCGTTGAGAAAAATACCGCGATATTTGACCGAGGGCGAGTCGGTCACGAACCGGCCCGGCTTCGCGAAGAGTGCGTCACTGTGCTCCACCGGCACGTCGGCCCACCAATACCAGGGCGACACGCCGATCTGCCCGGAGATTTCGTAGACACCGTAGATGGTGCCGCGCTTGTCGCTGCCCGCAATGACAAGAGCCCGGTCCACGCCGGGCAGAGGATGCTCGACCGTCTCGATGAGGAATGCTTCCCATTTCCCGCGGACGGCATCCACGTTCAATTTGCCAGCGGCCACCAAGCCGTCGATCAGCGCGCTCTTTCCGACCGTGCCGATTAAAATGGCATCCGGGGCCGGCTTGGGCGGGTCGGTTGCAAAGACCGGCTTCCGGCCGGTGACGCGCTCAAGGTCCGCCTGCAAATCGCGCCCGGCCCGGAGCACGCCCGCCCAGTCGTTTTCCGCGGAATATATCGGAGCCGCCACCGTGCCCGCCACCAGCGCCACCGCACCCGGGGATCTGGCGCCACCAACAAGGGAAGCATCACCCAAGGCGGCGCGGCCGGAGACCGCCGCGACCAAGGCGAACAAAGCAACAATGAAACCGAGCTTCACGGGAGTTTGACCTCCACAACAGACGGGACCGCATCGGACGCGAGAGTGAAAGGCTTTTCGATGCGGCGGCCGCCTGCTTCAATCGTCACTGCATAGTCGCCGTAAAATCCGCGGCCGGCATAGTCACCAGCCATATCCGTTGTGCCCGAAAGGCGGGTGCGCCACCGGTCAAGCACCAGGGATTTGTAGACCAAAGCGTTGGGCTTTTCCGACCAGTCCGCCCGATACATGGCGGCGGATGGACGCCAGTGGGCGGTTTCCCAGAAACCCCAGAGCTGCACACCCACGACTGAAGGGTGGCTGAAACAGAGGATGAAAAAATCGCGGGTGTAGTCCGCCTGCAATTCCTCGTCGTAGGTCCACACATCGAACTCCGTCATGCGCACCGGCAGGTGGAACTCCGCCTGGTAGCGGTCGAGCACCGCGAGAATGTTTTCCGGGGCATTGGGCCGGCCGTTGAAATGCGCCTGCAGGCCGAGTCCGGTCACCGGCGCTCCTTGGTCGAGCAGGTAGCGGGTGGTTTGCTCAAAATGCGCCACATGGTCGGCATCGGTCGTGGCGTCCTGATTGCTGAAGTCATTGAAAAAAAGCGCCGCCTGCGGCAGTTCCACCCGCGCCGCCTTGAACCACGTCGGCATGATGTCCCGGCCGAAAACATCCATGAGATCGTGGTTGGTGAACGGCTCGTTCAGCACGTCCCATTCATCCAGCAGGCCGCGCGTGGCGCGCGTGATCTCCCGGATGTGGTCCAGTACCAGAGCGGGAATCTCACTCTTGCGCGGCGTGTCGAGGAGGGCCTGCACCGGCTTGGGCAGGTTCTTTTTGCCCGGCCAGACGAGCACATGGCCCCGCAGATAAAAATCGTGCGTCCGCAGCCAGCGCAGCCCGGCGAGCGTCTGCGCCTGCGAAAAACCACCCTCCCACTCCCCAAGCCAGACGGGCCACTTGAGGTCGTTCTCTGTACTCGCGGCGTTGAAGAGCTCGATCACCTTTTCGCGGTAGCGAAGATTGTCCGGAGTGTCCTGTACCAGCCGCTCCATCTGAAGCGCAGAGCCCCATTGGAAAGCAGAGCGGTGCTGCTCGACCCGCACCGTCGCACCGGGGACGGGGTGACCGGAGGCGTCCGTCACGCGCACCGTGAAGTCGCCCTTGCGGATCCGTTCGATGCGTTCCAGCGCGTCCTTGCGCCACTGCGCCCCGGGCTCGCGGCCCGCATAGTTGAAACTCGTGCGCGGCAGCGAGCCGAGCGACCGGGACTTGCCATAGTAGACAATCTCCAGGCCGCCAATCTCCAGGGTCTGGCGCTTGAAGCCAAAGCGGAACATGAGCGCCGCGTCACCGGCCGGAAAACCCTTCGCAAACCGGAAAGGCACGAGCACTTCCTGCCACTCGCGGCCGAAACTGAAGTCGCCCTCGTAGCTGCTGTTATAGTCGACGCCGTTCTTGCGGACCACAATCAGCAACCGGCCGCCACCCGCCTCGTCCGAGATTTCCGTCGCGCGGGCGAAGAAACGAAGCATGGCCACGTCACCCTGCCCGACCGGCCGGCTGTTGAGCGCCCGCAGCTCGATGGAAGCCATCGGATTGCTATCGCGCCTTGTGGCGATGCGCCAGGCGCGGGCAAAACCCGGACCGGTGGCGTCGACGAGGCCGAATTCCGCGGCAGCCGCCGCCGATGGCTCGGTGCGCAGTGTGAAAGCGGCAAGAGGATCGCCCGCCACCAGCGGCTCGCCGCCCGCCGGGATCGGCGTTCGCCCAGCTTCGCCGGAGGTGTTCGCGCCATCGGCCGCGGCCAGCGAGTCGTGGAGCCCGCTGAATGTGAGGATCACGCAGTTCTGCCGGCGGAGTTCGGCCAGGATCGCAGGCAGTTGCTCGCGCGTCTCCGCCCGCCACTCATGGAACAGGATCACCGTGCCGTCGCTGATATCCGTCGTCGCCCGGCGAAAAATTTCCGCCGCCGGCACCTTTGTATCGTAATCCATCGAGGCCACGAGCCGCCGCGGCGTGTAGATGGCGAGATGCGCCTGCGCGACCGCCGCACGAACGCGATCATCCACTTCGATAAACGGCGGCCAATACCACTTTGGCGCGCTGCCGGCGGCGGCCGTGATCTTCTGCTGGGCTTCACCCACTTCGCGGTTGAGTGCCGCATCATCGAGATCGCGTGGATGAGCGTGCGTCTGCGAGTGGTTCGCAATTTCATGGCCGGCCGTCGCGATGGCCTTCGCCATCGCGGGGTTTTCGTCCACGCGATCGCCGACAAGCGAGAACGTCACATGCACGTTTTCCTTCGCCAGCAGCGCCAGCAACGGCTCCGCATCGGCCGGCCGCGGACCGTCATCGAAAACGAGAGCGACCCGTTTTACTGGGGCCGCATGATCCAAAACCGCCCCGGCCATCATGAGAAATACCATCATCAGCAAACGCATATTCATGATTGGAATCACCGGTAACGATAAAGTTTCACGCGCTGCAACGTGAAGCGCCCGGGCTCCAGCCGGATGTGCCGGCCCTGGTGGGTCTGGTCGCCGTTCAGCCAGCGAATATGCTGCCACTGGCCGTCGCCGTAGCGGCCTTCGGCGCAATTGAGTATCCCGATGATCGGATTGCCCGGTGTCGGTGCGGCGAAGGTGATCGTGACGCCGATGCCACCGAAGAGGAATTCATCCGGCCCGAGCTGAATGACGATGGCGCCGGCTGGGAGCAGTGTGCGGTTCGCCGGTCGGTCGCCGGCCTCGTTGATAACGCCGTCGACGAGTCCGGGCGACTCCAGACGTTCATACGTGGCGCTCACCGTCAGTCCGCCGAAAAGCACGTCGTGCGGCTTGCGCTGTTCGGCCGCCGGTGGCAGCAGCGCGGTCATCGTGCCCCTGCCCTGGTGCGACGTGATGAGCGGCGTGAGCTGGCGGATGAGGTCGTTGCTCGCCTTCAACAGGCTCGCGGCCGGTTCGCCGATCGACTCGATGCCAAACGGCGAAAAACCAAATCCATTGCACGCGCCGAAAGCGTAAAGATTGTTCACCGATGCCTCCGGGCTGCGCAGGGCCTCCGGGACGAAGAGTGGATTACCGCCGCGCGCGTAGCGGTCGGCCCATTCGGTGAAGTTCGGGAAATAGATGTCGGGACTGATAAAATCCAATGACGGAGCCGCCGCCCGCCAGACATCGATAAGGTGTGGCAGCGGGCCCGCACTCGGATACTGGCCGGGCTGGTAGCCCGGGCGGATGAGCGCGGCATTTGCATAAAGCGGCAGGGCGTATTCCGCCCGACCCGCGGCGGCGACTTTCTCCACGTAACAGCCAAACGCCCACGCCATGAACAGCTCGCTCGTTGCCGAGCCTTCGCCGAACACCTCCGTCCATGTCCCGTTTGTGCGGGCGCCGCGGGCGGTCCAGCAGTCGCTCAACTCGGGCGCAAGCGTGGCGCGGTGCGCCGTGAGATAATTCATCAGCTCCGACGGCACCGGCGCCGCGAAAGCCGCATCGGCCGCTGGGTGCCGGTCGCGCGCCTCGGGAATCATGCCGATCTCGTTTTCCACCTGCACCAGAATGACCGTGTGCTGCCCACTGTCGGTGGCGCGCAGGTGGCGCATCAGGGCGGCGAAAGCGCGCGCGTCGGTCTCGCGGTTGGTGGCATCGAAGGGCGTGAGCATCTCCATGGCCTCGCCAGTCGAGTTGCGGGCCCGGGGAAAGCGAGCCGTGTCCGTCTTCACCCACACGGGCGCATAACACGACATGCTGTTCTTCCACGAGCCGAACCACAGCAGAACAAGCCGCATCTCGTTCACCCGGGCGTCCGCGATCAGACCGTCCACCGTGGCAAAGTCGAATTTCCCTTCGACCGGTTCGATCACATCCCAATAAACCGGCACGACAACGGTGTTCAGATTGAGCGCCTTCAGCTTCGGCCAGGACGCGCGGAGATAGTCCGGTTCGCCGTGGGAATTGCTCAGCTCGCCGCCGCGGATCAGGAACGGCTGGCCGTCTACGATCAGTTGCGTGGCCGTGCCCTGCTTGCGCAAATGAGGGAGCTCGACGGCGCCCAGACCAATGGCGCCCGCGAGGGAAAGAAAACCAAGAACGAATTTCATGGCAGGGTAAGGTTAGGTTCCGCGATTCCGGTTCCAAGGACGATCACAGGCATGGGAGGATCAGTGTTGAAGAGTTTGGCCGGTCACAGTGGGGCGAGCCCAGCTGATACCAGCGTCCCGTAAAATTCAGACTTATCAATTGATGTCATGCTGAGCAACGCGAAGCATCCCTCTGAATATGCATGATGACAAACTGGATGTTAGGCCAGCCTGCTGGCTAGACTTCACTACGTTCAGTAACGAGCCGAAGGCGACATCAGTCATGACGCGCTGCTAAAATCTATATGTCTCGGGCGTTTGGTATACGAACCACGCGCTGAACCCAGCCGGGCGACCCCAGCCGGTCGAATCGAAACATAGGTCGGCGGCAGACGGTCTTGGGCGCCAGAGCTTTTAGGCAAGGTAATATAGGCGTAGTTGAGGCAAATTCGGGCGACAAAAAAAAGCGGCCGGCCAGGGAGCCGGACCGCCTCGTGGTCTCACCTGAGACAGGACCGGCCCCCTCGGAAACGGAGGGCCGGTCTTGCACCCCAAACATTAGAACGAGAACGTATTCGTCAGCTGCCACTCCTGGACGGGAGCGATACGAGCCGAGGCCCAGGTATGGCCATCGGGTTCGACGGAGATCGGGATGAGCTTGTCGTTCTGCCCGACATTGTAGACGTTGAGCTGGATCCTCCAGTTGAGCTTGCTGCTGAGCTTGCGCTCATAGCTGACCCACAGATCGAGCGCGTCTTCCGCCGGGCCGTAATAAGGCTTCGTAAGGTCGAAGCTGGCCAGGGTCGGATTGGTCGCGTTGGGGATAACGGGATAACCGATGACGACCTTGTCCTGCCAGCGATAGCCGGCGCCGACCCCGGCCCCCTTCAGCATGCCGTGGGTAAAGGAATAGTTGGTGATGGCATTGTAGCGCCACTTGCGCAGCTCGGAGGTAGCCGTGCCTTCCTGGAGCTTAAGCAGCGTGTATTGGCCGCGCCAGCCGGTCCAGTCCGCGCGCAGCTCATTCGCGGCAGAATAGTCGGAGTTGAACCGCACCAAATCGCCGGCGGGCCCGGCCATCAGGGTGTCCATGTAGCTCACGAGTCCATCGAGCGCGGCGCCACCGACGTTTGTGCGGACCGCGGTGGTCTGGGCGGCGTTGAATGCGACGCGCCAATTCGGCAGCGGATTGGCCGTGAGTTCGAACTCATAGCCCTTCGACCGGGCATCGGAGGTCACGAAGAAGTTCTGCAAACTCGGGGCGGTGCGATAGTCATATACGCTATTCACGTCGGCGGGTTGGTGACTGGCGGGATCGGCCTGATAAAGCCCGGGAGTGGTCAGGGTATTCAGCGACGAGGGCCCCGCCCCATAGTTCCACGCCGAGAAGTAGCCATTGCCAGCCAGGAATTGCTCGAAACCGTTAAGAGCGGTGATCGAAGCATCCCGGCGGGTATCGGCCTGCGCCTGGGTCTCCAAATGGGAGTTGGCGGGAACGGGGGACCCCGGAGCGCCCGGACCGGTCGGCCTCCCCGTCGTATTATCCACATAAACCGCGTCCCACATATACCGGGTGCCGGTGTAATGCGCAGCAGCCGGTTGGTTCCCCGTGGACCAGGCGTAAGCCGTCATATAGTAGGTCTTGATGTTCTTCCAATTCATGGCGTCCGAAATGGTGCCAATAAGGCCGCTGCGTGAGTCGCCGATAAAGAGCTGCGTGTTGACGCCGGTCGACTGAGTGTCATATTTTGTCACGCGGAAGGAATACTTGCCGTCCTTCGTGGAAAGCATGACCCCGTATTCCTTGGTGGCGCCGGTCGGGTTGGCGATCGGTCTGCCATAGATATCGTGGCGGACGTCGGTGACCTGGAAGTTGTTCGACTTGTTATACGACACGCTGAGGTTGAACGGCAGCGGGTCGTGCTCGCCGAGCAGTTGGTTCAGGTGCACCACCACGCCGCCGGCGGTGGAATGATCCTTGAAGATCTGGTTCGCCGGAAAGGCGTCGGGCAACTTGTAGACATCGGGGCTCAGGTTTAACGAACCGCGGCTGGCGGCTACCGGCTGGGCGGTCACACCCTTGCTCGAGACCTCGTCGTAGCGCCAGCCGAGAGTGGGCACGATGGCGTCATTCCACATGAAGCCCTGCCACGATCCGGCAAACGACTTCGTCTCCCGCAGGCTCTTGGCCGCCGCCGTGACCAGACTCTGATCGGCGCCATTGTTATAGGCCAGCACGTTATCGGTAAAGTTGCTGTTCCAGCCGACATAGTTGGCGGGATTCGAAACCTGTGTGGCCGCGGGATAGACGGCACCGGTGTTGGGATTTACCACCGGGGCGAGATTGAAGAACGGCTGCAAATTCGCCGGCACGCTCCACGGGTCGGTATAGTTGACCCCCGTCGGATTCTTCCAGGTCGAATCGAACTGATAGATGCTGCCGCTCTGGAGGGTCACATTGGAGGTAATGCCCGCGATGCCGGCCCCCGACGCCGTAGTGGCATTCTTCAGGGTCGAGCCGAGGTAAACGACCGCCACCGGCGGGAGATTCTGGAAACCGTCGGGATTCCCCTGGAGCTTGTAGGACGCATAGGCCGTGGAGTTGGCATACATCTGCCAATTCCGGTTTTCGGTGGAGTATTTCTCGTCGCTACCGACACCGTTGAAACGGTGCTTGCCGAGCAACTTCTCGAGGAAACTGTCCTTGGCGAAGAAATCCGAGGCCCGAACCTCACCGAAGAGCGATCCGCGGAGATACTTGCGATCGCTTTGGTAGGAACTGCCACCACCAGGACCAGCGGGGACGAAGGGTCGGCCGAAGTTGGGATTGGCCACGTTGCCATTGCTGGTGTTGGTCGGCCCGATCACGTAGTCCTGAAAGTTTTGCAGGATATCGATATTGAGCGTCGGAGAGCTGGAGGTGGAGTTGCCAATCAACGCCTGGCCCCCGCGCTTGTATGCCTGGTGGTCGTAGGTGAGCTCGAGGCCGGCGCGATCCTCCCAAAACGTCTGCGTGAGGTCGATGTTGGTGGCATTCCACTTCTCGAATTGCGACGCGGTCGGGCCATCGATCAGGTTGTGGTAGAAATCGAAAACCGACGGATCGGTCAACGAGCGGTTGCGGTATTGGCCGTATTGATAATTCGGCAGTTTCGCGTTGAGGGCATACGAACTAAAGCTGGTGAGATCGGAGAACGTGTCCGCATACTTCTGGCCGAGAAGATTGACGCCGGCGCCTTGGGGAACTCCGGCGGCATTGAGCGCACCGGTATTGGCGTAACCGCCGTAGATCCGGTAAAGCTGATTGCTCGTGCCATCGACGAACCAGATGGGTTGCTGCTGGTTGGCGTAACCGCCCAACCAGGGAAAGTAGGCGGCGGCGTTTGAACCGAGCACGTAGCCATTGGGGACCGCCAGCTTGCCTAGGCCGGTGTCCTGAGTACGCTGGGCCGGAGTAGCGGCATCTGGCACGAACCACGGGGTGATGCTGTCATAGGGGGGCAGGCTGCGCGGCCGGTCAGCCTTGATGTCGCCGTTCTCGAACTTCACCTTGATGCTGGTATGAAAGTCTCTGCGCCGGAAAAGATCCGGATCGAACCGGAGCGCGCCAGAGAAGCGTTTGTCGTTTTGCCAGGCCTGCTTCTGCTCGTATTTGTGATCGTCCCACATGCCGTCCAGGCGGATGGCCAGCACGTTCTGAATAAGTTCCTGGTTCAAGTCGACGCTGCTGCGGAAAGTGCCGTAGGAGCCGGTGATCGCCTCGACCGAGCCGAAATTGCGAAACTCGGCGTTGTGCATCGAGGCGTTGACGATGCCGGCCGGGCTGCCGAGGCCGAACAGGATTGCGTTCGGGCCGCGCTGGATGTCGATGCGGTCGACGTTGTAGCTGTCCCACGGGATGTCGGTGACAAAGAAATCGCGGGTGTTGTCGGCGGAGGCCAGACCGCGCACGCGGTTCGCGGTCGAGGGATTGCGGAGGTTATTCGTCTCATCGACGCTGGTGCCATTGCCCTGTCCGAGGTAGGTGCCGCGCGTACCGGCCACCTCGGCGTTGGTCGTGTATTGGAGCAACGTGCCGCCGTTGGTCGCGCCCACGTCCTGCAGAAACTCCTTCGTGATGACCTGGATCGCCGAGGCGACGTCTTTCAGGTCGGTGCGGATACGGGTGCCAGCGAGCGTTTCCGTGGCTTGGTAACCCGTGTCCCGTGATGCGGTAACTTCAAAGGGACTCAATACGATTGTTTCGCCCTCCAATTTGGAAGGAGTGGCGGGCGGGGTGACGGTTTGGGCGGCCAGGGGCCAAGCGCCAGCCAGGAGGGCCAGAGCGGTGAGGAGTCTTCTTACATGGTTGTTCATGGTCGGGGTTAGGATAAGTGAAACACGGCAACTGCGTGGTTCAGGACAGGAGGGGGGCTTGCACTGAAGGTGGGGAGTGTGCCTGGTTAACCGGAAAGTGGGATTACCGGTGCCGCCAAAACAACAGAGCCCGCTGGAGGAAATCAAAAGGCTATTAAGTCTAACTTTAGAGCACCCGGCGGGTTTGCCGCCCGGCCAGGCCGGTTTTTGCCGGGAGCGGACCGATTTTGATTTATTAAATCATTCCGAAACCCGGGCCACCACCAGGCGGTCCTTCGCCGCCTGCCACCGGCCACGGCTTCCGGCGGCTTGGCCAAGTCGAATGGATCCATCAACTTGCTCCGGGCCCGGTTTGTCCACCGGCACCGGCCCAGCAAAAACGTGTAGCAATGTGTGTTGCGCATCACCGAGGGTGAATCTATAAATCGGTGCGGCCTTTGCAGACTGCCCTTCGTTCCCATGCCACCCGCCGACCCCAAAAAACTTCGTTCCCGCCGCAAACGCCCAACGGGACGGACCGCAACCCGGACCCGGCGCGTGGGGCCAGAAACGGAACGTTTAGCCCAGGCGACACTGGATGCCCTCCCCGCCCACATTGCGATTCTCGACGAATCGGGGGTGATCATTGCCGTCAACCGTGCGTGGCGCGATTTCACCCAGGCGAACCAACCTGTCATGAAAAACGCCGCCGAAGGCGCCAATTACCTCGCCGTGTGCGATGCCGCCCGGGGCCCGGACGCAAGCATGGCAGCGGCGTTTGCCGCCGGCATCCGCGCCGTGCTGAGCGGCACGCGGCCGGATTTTACCCATGAATACCCGTGCCACTCGCCGGCGGAACGGCGTTGGTTCCTCGGGCGGGTGACCCGCTTCGCCGACGCCGGTCCGGTCCAATTGGCCGTGACTCATATAAATATCACCGAACGCAAGCTGGTGGAGGAGGCGCTGCGAGAGAGTGAAGAACGCCAGC
>Ga0265320_10002413_pt1 | contig 13021 bp, 22 predicted proteins | sample 4827metaG_FD_202087 | JGI IMG/M metagenome (GOLD analysis project Ga0265320, IMG submission 202087) | Rhizosphere microbial communities from Carex aquatilis grown in University of Washington, Seatle, WA, United States - 4-8-27 metaG | ecosystem: Host-associated > Plants > Roots > Rhizosphere >...
GGCGACGGGCGGCATTAGATCGGGTCAATGGGGTGCGGCGAAAGCTTAAAGCCTCGGCAAGATCGGCGTACAGACGCCAAAGCCCGTCGCTCTTTTACTTAACGCATTAACCCCAGAATTTGCCATGTCACTAAGATACCGAAAATCAGACGAACAAGAACCGCCTAAGTATTTGGACGACTGCCAACGCATCCAGTCAGTGTTGAGAAAGAAGGGTTACGAAGTCTCTCTACACGAATGCGAAAGAATGTGGGAAGCATATAGCGACAGTTATGAGGCCGGTTGGCTTATTTTACCCGATGAAGATGATAGCATCGCAGACGCTTTGATTGAGTAACTTTAACCCCCAAAAAGGAGCCGATCATGAGGATAAAAGAAATACTCGACCAGAACCGCAGAGATTTTACCGCAATGTATGAATGCGAGGCTTGCGGCCACACGGAACAAGGTCGCGGATATGATGACGCTAATTTTCATCAAAATGTTATCCCCAAGAAGGTTTGCAAAAAGTGCGGGGCATCTGCATCAGAGTCCTATCGCCCATTGACCACAAAGTACGCAGATGGCGTGCAAGTTTAATCAACCCACTAACCCCAAGCAAAGCGAAAGGAAAAGCCATGTTTAAAAAAGAACCAAGCGAAGTCCAGCCGTTAATCGATTTCATCAAAGCGCATTCAGAGGACTTTGAACTAACTGAATACACTATTAAGCATAGGAAAACAGACTTAGAAATCTGGATTTCGAACCCCCCGGACAGTTACGGTTTCTACGGCCCCAATTTTATATCGGAGAGGGCTCGTAGTATGTTTAGCAAAGAAGCACAAAAGGTTTTTCACCGTTTTATCTCTGAGTTTATTAACGAGCGCTTAGAATTAGAACGAAAAGAAAAGGTTGCAACTAAGATAAAACTGCTTATCAACAGCTAGTTCTAGGAAAGGAAAAAGCTATGTACAAGTTAAACGTTAAGAAGATGCAAAACACACCCAGCAATGAAAAAGGCCTCCCTGTTCAGGGCGAGAAACGCCTTCGCCTTTCTCCCTCTGCTTTTAACGTGGAACCTTTTCACGATCGCGGAGCGCATTTGCATCCTACTAAAGGTTGGCGCTCTAAAAATCTTCTTATTCAGGAAAAGCACGGCGCCCTGATTCGTGAAGTTGGCGAAAAAAGAGAAAGAGCCGTTAAAAAAATGTTAGCCGAACGCGAAGAACGCGCCAAGCAGAGAGCCACGAGAATAAAACAATGAAGAAAATACTCCTTCTAACCGGGGCAGCGGGGTTCGTAGGGCATCACGTCGCCGATCATGTTCTTCGCAATACGGATTGGGACATCGTTTTTCTTGATCGCCTGGACTTCTCCGGCAACCTTAACCGCATCGCGGAGATAAAAGATTTTGAGAAACACAAAACTCGGTGCCGCTGGGTGTATCACGACTTAAAAGCGGAAATAAGTAAGCAGCTCTCCGCGCAAATAGGTTTTGTTGACTACATCATTCACTTGGCGGCTTCGACTCACGTTGACAGGTCGATCGATGATCCGCTGCTCTTTATACGCGATAACGTCCTCGGAACTGCTCATCTTTTAGAGTTTGCAAGAACCCGGGCCATACGGCAGTTTGTTCATTTTAGCACGGATGAGGTGTTCGGCGCCGCGCCTGAAGGAGTACGTTTTAAGGAGTGGGATCGATATAAATCCGGCAATCCCTACGCTGCGTCAAAGGCGGGAGCCGAAGAGCTCTGTATCGCTTACCACAATACTTACGATCTACCGGTGCGTATTGCGAAGTGCATGAACATCTTTGGACAAAGACAGCATCCAGAGAAGTTCATTCCCATGACCATCGCCAATGTGCGCGACGGGAAAAAGGTAATTATTCACGCCAACAAAGACAAGACAAAGGCGGGCAGTCGCTTCTACATTCACGCCCGGAACGTCGCGGACGCCTTGCTCTTTATAATTGAAAGAGGACAGCACGGAGAAAAATACAACATCGTTGGGGAAAGAGAAACAAGCAACTTAGAACTTGCTCAGTTTATAGCACGTACGCAGGGGCGGGAGCTCAACTATGAGATGGTAGATTTTCACTCCGCGCGCCCCGGTCACGACATGCGCTACGCCCTGGATGGAGACCTACTAAAAAGCATGGGTTGGGTTTTAAAAGTTCCTTTCGAGCGCTCTTTGCGAGAAACAATCACTTGGACTCTTGATAACCCGCGCTGGCTCGTAACCTGAGAGCTGTTGACAAACTAGAAAACAGTTTGATATAAGAGCCGCTAACTTAACTTCTAACTTGGAGCTTAAAATATGACTGACAAAGTAGAACCCATCGGAAAAGTGAAACTTCAAAACGTTCGTTTAGCCTTTTCTCAAATCTTTGAGCCTAAAGCTTTTGGCGAGGAAGGCGCGGATCCGGCGTATTCTTGCTCCTTCATCTTCGCTAAAAACCACCCGGCCGTTCGACTTATCAACGACGCCATCGAAGCCGTCGCTAAAGAAAAGTGGCAGGATCAAGCGAAAAACATCTTGAAGCAGCTCCGCGGAGCGGATAAAATTTGTTTGCATGATGGGGATCTAAAACCAGATTATGACGGGTTTGCCGGCAACTTCTTTGTCGCGGCCCGGAATAAAGCCCGTCCTCTCGTTCTCGACAGGGATAAGAGCCCTCTGACCGCCGCGGATGGAAAACCGTATGCCGGGTGCTACGTCAATGCGGTAGTTATGATCTGGGCTCAAGCTAATAACTTCGGCAAACGAGTCAATGCAACCCTCTCTTCTATTCAGTTCTTAAAAGACGGGGATGCCTTCACAGGGGTCGCACCAGCGACGCCTGACGATTTTGAAGACTTGTCTTCTGGTGCCGACGCTGGGGACGTGATCTAAAAATCTCTCGTAACAGGAGAGGTGGCAGGGAGCGCGGTGTCGGATCCCGCTCCCTGTCTTTTCTGAAGGAGAAACAAAATGCCAAAAGTTGAGCTCAAAGAAAAAGACGACAACATTATCGAAGCGGGCATGGGGCATAATTCCTTAAGCCCGAAGGATCTTAAAGAGTATTGCACGCGGATTGAATCGCTTATCGAAGACCGCAAAGCTATCAACGCGGACATCAAGCAAGTTCTTGAAGAAGCGGATATGAACGGTTTTCACAAGAAGACACTTCAACAGATGATTAAGTTCCGAGCGATGGATCCTGACGATCGCAGAGAACAGTTTGAACTGCGCGATGCTTATTTAGCGGCGTTAGGGTTGCTGTGAGATACTGTTTTTCGGATACAGAAACTTACTGCGAAACGCCTATCAAGAACGGAACTTTTGCTTACGCCGAAAAGGTAGAGGTTCTTCTTTGGTCTTACGCCTTCGACGACGGAGAAGTAGGTCTGTGGGACATTACTTCGGATGCCCCGATGCCTCGAGATCTGGAAGAGGCTTTGGCGGATGAAGATACACTCTTTGTTTTTCACAACTCCGTTTTTGACGTAACTGCGCTTCGTGAAGGTCTGGGCATAGACATTCCTATCGAACGGGTACGTTGTTCTATGGCACGCGCTTACGCGCACGGGCTTCCGGGAGGTCTGGACGCTCTTTGCACCGTTTTGGGGCTAAAAACAGAGCACAAGAAGAGTAAAGAAGGCTACAATCTCATACGGCTTTTCTGTGTGCCCCCTGGGAAGAACGTTACACGAGGCCGAGCAACTCAAAAAACACACCCTAAAGAATGGTTAACTTTTTGTGAGTACTCAAAACAGGATATCGTCGCTATGCGCGAAGTGTGGCGTAAACTGCCGGAGTGGAATTATAAAGGGGACGAGCTCAAACTCTGGATGCTTGATGCTCGGATAAACCGTAGAGGAATTTGCATTGACAATTTTATCGACTCAGCAATCACCGCTGTCGATCGAGCGCAAACGCTTTTAAAAGAACGTACAAGCGACATTACTTTTGACGATGTAGAATCAACAACGCAGCGTGACGCGCTTTTAGCGCATATCCTGGCAGTTTACGATGTCGCTTTGCCTGACATGCAAGCCGCGACGCTAGAAAGACGTATCGAGGACCCCGATCTCCCAGCGCCGCTAAAAGAGCTACTAGCGATACGGCTTCAAGCAACAACTTCGTCAACGGCTAAGTATAAGAAAATTAAGTCTTGGCTCTCTTCCGATGGGCGTCTCCGCGGGACCTTACAATTCGCCGGCGCGGCGCGGACAGCGCGTTGGGCGGGGCGCGGACCGCAGTATCACAATCTCGCCCGACCGACAGTCAGTCCAGAGGAAGTTGATTTCGGTATCGAGGCGTTAAAAGCAAACTGCGCCGACGTTTTTTATGAAAACGTCATGGAAGTAGCTTCAAATGCTTTACGCGGCACTATCGTGCCTTCGCAAGGCAAAAAACTTGTAGTTTCCGATCTCAGTAATATCGAAGGACGCGATCAGGCCTGGCTTGCCCGGGAAGAATGGAAGTTGAAAGCTTTTAGAGATTTTGATGCTGGAGAGGGCTACGACATCTACGTCATGGCTTATGCCAGAGCTTTTCATGTTTCTCCAGAAAGCGTTATTGAAAATAAAAAAAATGGCGGCAATTGGAGGCAAATAGGTAAAGTGCTGGAACTTGCAATGGGGTATCACGGAGGAGTTGGATCCTTCGTGACTTTCGCCACGATATACAACGTTGATCTTAACGAGCTAGCGGAGAAAGCTTGGGATTTCATACCAAAGGACGTTTTGAAAGAAGCTAAGCAGTATTGGGATTTCTGCGCTCCCCACATAGATGAGCGCACGAAAAGAATGACAAAAGATCAAACTTTAGGCCTTTCTGAAAAGGTCTTTATCACGTGTGATTCCTTAAAACGCCTGTGGCGACGCGCACACCCGCGGATTGTTCAGACTTGGGATGACGTAGAAAATGCTGTTCGAAACGCTATCTGTAAACAAGGCGAGACTTTTCATTGTGGGCACTTAAAGACGCGACGGGATGGAAACTGGTTACGTGTCGTTCTGCCCTCTGGACGAGCCCTTTGCTATCCGCAGCCTCAAGTAATTAGCAAGGTTGAAGGGGAGATAAAGCACTCTGGCGTAATTAGTTATATGGGCATCGATCAGTATTCTAGGAAATGGTCGCGCATTCATACCTACTCGGGCAAACTTTTTGAAAACGTTTGTCAGGCTGTCGCACGTGATGTTATGGCCGCAAACATGCCACGAGTCGAAGCAGCGGGCTATGAGATCGTTCTCACTATACATGACGAACTTGTTTGTGAGGCTCCGGATACAAAAGAGTTTAATTCGGAACATCTTAGTTCTTTACTTGCTTTCAAGCCGACGTGGGCGCTCGATATGCCGCTTGCGGCGGGAGGCTACGAGGCCTACCGATATAGGAAAGAATAAAATGCGCGAAGCAGCAATAGAGAGCTACCTAGTAGCGGAGGTAAAAAAACTCCGGGGCGAAGAACGCAAAGTACGCTGGATTGCCCGCCGCGGTGCTCCCGATCGCCTTGTGTGGATCCCAGGTTGGCGTTTTCCTAAGATGCCCGAGACGAAAGCTCCGGGGAAGCCTCTTGAAGCGCATCAAAAGCGTGAGCATAAACGCTTGAAGAAGATGGGAATTTGTTGTTGCAAGCTAGATAGCTTCGAGGACGTAGACAAGTTTTTGAAAACAAAATGAGTCAGTCCTTCACTCCTCGCCCCTATGGAAAAATCATTTCCAACCATATTATGGACACCCCCCGATGCGGCGTGTGGGCGGGCACGGGCTTTGGAAAAACATCCGGGGTATTATCTGCGCTAAACGCTATCGATATCGTAGAGCCGGGGCCTACTCTGGTTGTGGCGCCACCGAGGGTAGCGCGTAGCACTTGGAAAGATGAAGGCGCAAAATGGGACGTCTTTGAGCATTTCAAGATTTCTTGTTGCACAGGGACGCCAGATCAGAGAAGCGACGCTTTAAAGCGAAAGGCGGACATCTATACGATATCGGATCCTAATCTCCCTTGGCTTGTTGATAGGTTAAAAAACGACTGGCCTTTTAGAAAAGTCGTTTGGGATGAATCAGCAAAGCTAAGAGGTTTGAGAATTAGCGAACAAGTGTCTAAAACGGGGAAAACCTTCTTTCGGGCGGGAGGAAGCATACGTTTAAGAGAGTTTGCAAAGCTCGCTCATGTCCGCGTCGACCGCTTCATAGAGCTAACGGCCACGCCCTCTCCAAACGGTCTTAAAAATCTGTGGGGACAAGGGTGGATGATAGACAAAGGGTTGCGCCTCGGGCGCACACATGAAAGCTTTATGCAACGTTGGTTTACTCTTGGGTACGATGGATACACGATGTCTCCTTTGCCGCATGCGGAGAAAGAGATACTAGGAAAAATGGGAGATATCTGTATCTCCTTAAACGCGAAAGACTGGTTCGATATTGCGGAGCCCGTTGTTTTACCTATTTACGTTGATCTCCCATCTAAAGCCCGGGCGTTGTACTCCGCCATGCAGAAGAAAATGTACATGGAGATCCGGGGCAAGGGCATCGAAGCCTTCAACGCCGGCGCGAGAACGATGAAATGTCGACAAGTTGCTTCTGGCTTCGCGTATCACGACATCGAGTACGACGATACGGGGGAGGAGAAAGACCGAGAATGGACCTACCTTCATGACGAGAAAATACAAGCTTTGCAGAGCATCATTGAAGAGAATAGCGGCCTGCCTATTATTGTTGTGTATGACTTTAAACCGGAGCTCGCACGGCTGAAAAAAACCTTTCCTAAAGGAAGACATTTAAGCACAAAAAAAGACGAAGACGACTTTAAAGCCGGTAAAATAGACCTTCTTTTTATGCACTTCAAATCCGCGGGGCATGGCATCGACGGTTTTCAATACATCACGAACGTCATGGTTGTCATGAACCCGGATTGGAATCTTGAAGATCTCGATCAGGGCGTTGGGCGTATCGGCCCAGTGCGTCAGATGCAAGCCGGCATGAACAGAGGAACGCTGGTATACCCGCTTGTCGCTAGAGGCACTGTTGAAGAAGACGTTCTCGAGCGCTGGGTAACAAAGCGTTCTGTCCAGGACATACTACTTCAGGCCGTTAAGGCGACGCCTTAGTTGTCCGCGCCATGCAGTCATCCATCTTTTTATTATACGCTCGGCCTTCTTCTGTTTGGTTAGCCCACAACGCTCCTAGTACGCCGAAAGCGGCAGCGGAAGAGTGGGGCCGAGGACCAACCTCTTGCTGGCAATCACGCGCTTTGTCGAAAGATGCGCACCCGGCGCAGAGGAGTAAAAGAGCTAGCGCAAAATTTTTCATATGATGTCCTCCTTGTAGTTTTTCATTGCCTTCTCGAGCTTCCGAATCGTTCGGAGAGATATCTCGTTTGTGTCGTTTTCTAAGCGGTACAAAGTAACAAAAGCCACGCCTGATATCTCAGCAAACTTCCGGCACGACAACTCGTGCGCTTTCATGAAGTCCCTCACCTCTTTAAGGAACGTTTTTTGATTAAATTCTAGCATTGCTTTGTACCCTCTTTTGCGTTATCGTAACTGGTAACACATAAAAAGGAAAAACGCAAATGGATAAAAGACTCTTAATCGTCGCCCGAGACTACAATCAAGCGCAGCACTGGGCGAAGGATCAAAGGCTGTCCCCTGGGCGCTGGGTATACGTGTCTAGCTACCACAACATCCAAGGAAACGCGGGAAGTGATTACGTGCTTTTGGATAACTGGGGATTAAGACCGGATGCTGAAATTCTTTTTGACGCTTTGAAAGAAGCAGGGTGTCCGAAGTCGGCTCTAAGTTCTTAATAATATGCGCTGACGATTAGTTTCCATTTTGTGTTGTCGAGATCCCCCCCGGCGCCTGTCGAGAGATTTGGTATCTGGAAAACGTGCGTCTGACTTGAAAATGTGACGTGAATTGTGGAAGAGGTTAAAGTCACGGAACCCCCAAGAGCACTTGCTCCTAGCGCCGCGGAAGTTATATATGTGGGAACAATGTCTCCGGAAGTAAAACCTCCGTCATTAGACTGACAGACAAGAGTGAAAGTAACAAACTTAGGCACCACTCCCATTCCATGCGACAAATTTAACGTGCCCGCGCTTGATATTGTTTGCTGCGAGCTTGCATACGACTTGGTGAAAACCGAAGCGCGATCGGCATAGGCGGTCGTAGCTACGTTTGTACTGTTGTCGTTGGCCGCTTGCGTGGTGGCCGTAGTGCCGTTAGTTAAAGTAAGCGCGGTGCCATTGGTGTAGCTCTTAACAAAAGCCGTTGTGGCGACGTTGGTGCTATTATCACTGATGGCTTGTGTCGTCGCGGTAGTGCCGTTGGTCAAAGTTAACGCGGTGCCATTAACGAAGGCCGTTGTGGCAGGTTTCGTAGAAGAATCGCCCGCTGTTTGCGTTGTAGCCGTCGTACCGTTAGGGAGAGCGTTCGTTCCCGATATGACGTTTGAACTTGTAGCGTAGTACCCTAATTGCCCCGCGGTTCCGGCATTGACCGATCCGGAGGGAGCCGCGCAGGAGCCCGCCACCCAAGCTCCGCCGGATCCGACGATACAGTCCCCGTTAACGACTGGGAGAAAAAGACCTAAGTTAAGTTGGTTAACAGTTAAGCGTTTGGTGGCGTTGCTTTGCCATACAGGAAAAAGCTCCGCGCCCGTAGGCGTCGCACCAACGGGGAGTTGGTTAATAAAACTTCCCGCCGTCTGCGCTTGTCCCGCTAAGGGGAGTAGGAGCAAAAGAGCTACGGTAGCTAAGAGCTTTTTAAACATGTCTATACCGAGGTGATTGTTTGCCAAGCCGTGCCGCTATAAACACAGGCTTTGCCCAAAGTGATATCGAACACGAGCCATCCTGCGCTTGCCGATAACGCTGTTTTCTGCGTTGTCGTCACAGGAACTAGATTTTTCACTGAAGAAAGGCGCGTCCACTCCCCGTTACCAGCGGAAGACCCCGAAGGAATGACGGTAGTAACGCCGTTGTCGTCTGCGGCGACCCCGGTTGCGTTCCAGTAAAAAACACCTCCGCCGCCGTCTGCAACGGAAGACAACCCTCGGGAATAAACCTGAATGCCTTGTGTCCCTATGAATCCGCGAAGATCTGCGACAGTGTCGCACGTCTGTTGAAACGTATTAAGGTTTTCCGCGGTCACGGGATTCGTAGCGTAAACCGAAAGGGAAGGAGCTGCCATTTATATCTCCGTTGTTGTCAAGTAATTTATGACACAAAACACTCAAAAAGGCTATCCGATTATTAAAAAGGTTTTAGAATCAACCTTTATGTTAACGCAACTCTCTGTTAAAAGGGGTCGGCGATAGCGCCCGTATATCTGAGTTGAGTAGAAGGTATCGGGCTTGCTTGCGTAATTAAAGTTTTGTGCCGTGCTTTGGGGCACGTTGATAAAACCGATTGTTTGCCCATTAACAAGAGGCACGTACATGTAAACTTCATCGATGCCGTATACAAAGCCGGCTACGATCGAGGTGTTAAAGAACTGACCCGAAAATCCGTCGTAAAAAGCGGGTATCTGACAGGGCGCCGCCTGCGCTTGGGGACTAGCTAGAAGCAACAAAAGAAAAAAAAGTTTCTTCATCAAACCCCCGGATTGTGCCGCCAGTCCGGCAGTTGAACGTGATCGTAGTCTGGGGGGCATTTATCTTTCTCCACCGTCCAATCACCGCCCCATTCGAGACCTAGCGACTTTGCGATAGCTCCCGCAGTAGCGTAAGCTTGATCTGCGCCGTTAGATACGTACCCGCCGTCTCTTATGACCGAGAAGTCAAAAGCCTTGCTGTAGGGCTCCCCGGAAGGGCCTACGCAGTTGTGCGGGCTGTGACCCGCGGAGGCGTTAGATTGACCGGCTGCTTTAGCAGCGTTTTGAGCTATAGAGTCTCGATAGGTTGTCCCGCAGCGGATAGTAAGCCCTATATTTGCGTTAGCTTGGACGAAAGCGGGCAAAAGACGCTGAAGAAGTGGGCAGAGATCCGTAGGAGCGACATCAATCATTTTGCGAGCTTTCCAACTATTATCGCTGTTAGATTGTCAAAACGGCGATCAATATGTTGGAGCATTTCAGTATGCGTTTGGCGGATAACATTGAGATCGTCTTGGGAAGCAAAAAGTTTATCGTTGTCCTGACGGCAATCGCCGCAAGACTTTTCAAAAGCGTTCGTTTTTTTGTATAAATCCGTTATTTGTCTGTCCATCCGTCCGTAAGTGAGCTTCCAAACAAACGTCCCAACCCCCATCAAAAAAGCCAACAACGTCTGTATAACCGTGTTTGCCCAACCCTCAAAACTCGGCATTTCCGCAACAACCATTTACCCCACCTTAGTACCGTTTTGAGTTGTTAGATTCGTCGTAACAGGAATATGTTCTTCATGCGGAAAGTCGTCGGGAGCGTGATAGGTTTTAAGACCCTCAACGCCCTCTACGACTACCCACAACATCTTTAAAGCAAGAGCCTCCGCCGCGCGCTCGAAGCCTGATTTTTGTAAGAACTCTAAAACCGCGGAAAGAATTAACTTCCCTAACGGGGTTTGAAAAAAGGCTAGGATCGCGGCGAAGGGCATTTTACCGCCTACTTGGCTACTGTTTCAGTCTTTACTTCCGGTGTTACGAGACCGGCCTCGCTCACGGCTAGATTGATAGCCGCGATTACGTATTGAAGATTGAAGGTCGAGATGTTCTGAGCAACGAGCTTCGCATAGACATCCTTGCCGGCAGTAACAAAAGCCGCGGTTGTCAGACCCCCCGTTTTCACATCTTCAACGGCAACGGCCACTAAAGACTGAAGGATGTCACCCTCACTTGACGCGATCTTCACGATAAAACTATGCAACCACCCTGGGAGACTGTTGAACTGCTTTTCGAGACCGCCGATCACGCGCTCGAAATACTCGATGATTCCTGACATTTTTAGTCCTTTCAGTTGGTTAAGCGATGCGCCCCAAAAGCAAAGGCCGCTTCCACAAGCACAAGCATAGCCTTTTCTACCTCATCGGGCAATCCTATTCGGTAGTGGACATGGATTACGTAACTAATAATGGTTACAACAGCACCGGCCATAGTCACGGCGGAAGCAGTAACAAAAGGAAGGATATTTTTGTTTGGCTCTAGCACGCTCATTTTTTCCGCCTAGTTAGCCAAGCATTTTACATAAAGAATGTCCGTAGCTCCGGGGGATGTCGCCGTTCCGGCGTCGTTGTAATACGTTAGAACCGCCGTGCCCGTGCCGCCGCCCGTTTGTTTTAAACGGATGGTGGTTGTGGTTGCATCAAACCCATCGCAAATATACATGTTCGCAGCTGCGTTCGGAAAAGTTAACGTTATCGACGTATCCGAGGCGGAAGAGGCGAGTGTTATCTTCTCCGTAAAAGAGCCGGCTGAATTGGTGTACGAACACGTAGGGGAACCCGTGCCCGCCTCCGCGCATGTCGAAAGAACTGTGCTAGAGCCCAGAACTTTAGTAAGCGTTTGAAGTGCGCCACCTAGATTTAAAGCAGGGGTAACCGTTACCGCGCCCGTACTTACGTTGCCAAGAGCTATAGTACCGGTTCCCTTAGCGTTTATAGCCAAACTTGCGGCGGAACCGCTGTCCGTAACCGTTAAGTTCGTCGTTCCCGCCGTGGCGGCACCCTGAATACTTAAGCCTGTTGCTTGGGATCCAACAGAAGCGTCTACGGTCAAAACAGGATTGGTTACGCCGTTCAAACCTACAGTAAAGGCCGTTGCAAGAGCGCTCTTGATAGAAACCGCGCCAGTCGCCGCCATTTGAAGATAGTGCGAAGTTATGGCGTTGCCGCCTGAAAAGAGATAGACGTTACCCGCGCTGTCAAGGTTCCCGAAATAACAATCTTTACCGGTAGCGAGGCAAGTAACCGATCCGTCCCCCGCAGCCCCGATATTGTAAGCGCTTCCGGCCGCGTTCGTGTATCCAGAACCGTTAATGTACAGCCCTATAAACCCGGAAGTGTCTGTTCCGGTGTTAGTCGTTGCCGTGTAGCCTGCTTGCGCGTCGCCGCCTGTTGAGTTGTTTATAATCTGGTGCTGAAGGAACTTATTTGTCGTTCCAGATATAATCATCGGAGTTGATTGGTTAACGCCTACCGAGGTAAACGCGATTGGATCATAGGCAACACCGGAGTTGGCGTTCGTAATCGACGCGGTCGTCATGGAAGTGTCGCTAGCGATAGCTGATATGGCGACAGACTGTTGTGTCGTAACGCCGTTTCCGCCTGCGGTCGGGATAACGATTGAATCTCCCACCGCGAAGGTCTTAGTAAATGTTGTCCCTACACCCGTGACCGTCGTGCCGCCGGCAGCGTTTGAAACTGTCCCGGGGCCCGTTATGTTTTCAACAACTCGAACACCGCCATTAACAGCATTATAAACGTCGAGAGAGGTTATAGGAGAGGCCGTTCCGATGCCAAGAAAAGCGCTGGTGTTATTCCAGTACAAATTTGCGTTGCTCTGCGCAATGTTTCCGTTGCTGTCAGCAAAAAGAATAGATCCGCCTGAAAAAGTGCCGACATAAGACGCCAAGGCCGGCAGCGGTAAGAGAGCGGCGAGCAGGGCGAATAGTACGTATTTTCTACGCATTAGAATATACTCCATCTGGTGCCGTTGTAATAGAAGCGAAGGGCTTCGTAATTTGTGGCCATAACTTTTGTAAGCGCCGCATCTATGTTGTCGAGATTGCCGTTAACCGTGATGTTGTAGGTTGCGCAATTTCCCGCGTAGTCCTTGACAGTTTCTATCTGCCCTGTTGTGGGTGCGTTTGCAAGATAGTGCGTGTAAGGCGCTGTTGCTGTGATCTCAAAGACCTTAGCGTTCGCCCAATTAAGCGTGACGGGATTTACGGTTGTCATCTTTTTTCCTCTTAATCGCCTAGTTTACCTTCTTTAGCCTCGTCAAACCAGTTTTTTCTACATCCAGACGCCAATTACAGGTATCGCCTCCTCCGGCGAGCAAGTTTCAACGCCTTCAGGAGCAACAATCTGCTCCTCGCTGCGAATACAGCAGTACCACTTATTAGGATCCCCG
>Ga0265320_10002414_pt1 | contig 13020 bp, 15 predicted proteins | sample 4827metaG_FD_202087 | JGI IMG/M metagenome (GOLD analysis project Ga0265320, IMG submission 202087) | Rhizosphere microbial communities from Carex aquatilis grown in University of Washington, Seatle, WA, United States - 4-8-27 metaG | ecosystem: Host-associated > Plants > Roots > Rhizosphere >...
GCGCACCTCCGTTTTGGCTCTTCTCGCTGTTATCGTTGTTTCGTCCAAGGTGACGAGTGGCGCCGATGCCCCGACTGCCGCCCCGGTTCCGGTGGCCGCGCCGATGCCACCGGAGCCCCTTGTGCCGGGCGCGCTCGTATTAACCCTCTGGCCGGCAGGCTCGCCGATGCTGAACCCGAATGCGAAGGGATTTGACCAGCCGGAAAAACTGAGCAAGGGCCGGGACGGCACGGTCAACAGCCTGACGAACACGCATAATCCCTCCATAGAATATCACCCGGCGCCGGCGGATAAAAACAACGGCATCACGATCATCCTCGCGGCCGGTGGCGGTAATTCCACGGACAACGTCGGTTACGAGGGCACCACCATCGCGAAATGGCTCAACAGCATCGGCATTAATGCCGTCATCCTGCGCTATCGCATCCAGCCCTACCGTTCGGACACGGATGCCCTGTATGACTCGCTCCAGTCCGTCCGCATGGTGCGCGCCCATGCGAAAGAGTGGGGCATTGACTCGGCTAAAATCGGCTTCATGGGGTTTTCCGCCGGTGGAGAACAAGTCGCCCGTGTGGCGTTGAATTACGACCATGGCAATCCAAACGCCACTGACCCCGTGGCCAGGGAAAGTAGCCGTCCGGATTTTCTGGTTCTCGTTTACGCGGGCTGGAACAAGTTGGACACCAGCAAAGTCCCCGATGACGTGCCGCCCGCCTTTATGACCGTGGCCGCTGATGACCAATTCCATGCAACGGAGACGATGGATTTTTACCGCGCGTTGTATGACAAGAATCCGAAGACCGCGCCGAAAATGCCGCTCTTCATGCCCGAGCTGCACATCTATGCCCACGGCGGCCATGCCAATGCCATCAGCCCGCGCAATGGCATTCCGTTTGGCACCTGGCATTTGCGCTTTATCGAATGGATGAACGACATTTTTAAGCAGGACGCCGCGGCGGCCGCCAAAGCGGGATAGGCCGCGCAATGGGGCCAAATTAACCTCGGGGGGGCATGCTGCTTGGCAAACTTTTGGAAACTCAGGTTGTTTTCAGGGTCGCTGTTTCACGCTTGCTCCCCGCAGGCCCGGGGCTATTTTCCCCTTCGTGTATACCCCCAAATACCTCCGCCCCCTTAGTCTTTCGGCTTGCTTGGCATTCGCCAGCACCAGTTTTGCCCAAACTCCCGCCCCAGCGGCGGGTTCGTCCAGCCCTGCCCCTGCCGCCGCCAGCAGCACCGACGCCGCCGCTTCTGCGTCTTCGGCGAGTGCCTCCGGCCGGCGTGGTCGGGGCACGGGTGGTCGTGGCACGGCTGCTCGCGGCACTGCTCCGGCAGGATCTGGAGCTGCCCCGGCTGCCCCGGCCGGCCCGCCCGCGACATGGGAGCGTCCGGCCGACGGTCCAGTAATGTTCAACGAAGATTTTGAATCGGGTTCCATCAACCCGAAAGTCTGGGTGACGCGCGTGCAAGGCCAGCCCACGGCCAAAGTTGAGCAAACTGTGGTCGCGCACGGCAAAAACGCGCTGCAAATTCATTATCCGGCGGGAACGCGGACCAGCGATTGGGCCTTTATTGGCCTGACCGTGCCGGAGGCATTGCGCAATCATTTCTATGGCCGCGCCTATGTGATGATCAATGGCATTCCCGCCACGCACAGCGTCTACATCCTGAGCGGCTCCATCGGGTTCCCCATCGCTGACTTTTTGGAAATTGGCACCGACCGTGGGCTCTTTCAGCCCTCGTTCCAACTCAATGCGCCGACGCCGGACCGGGCACGCAGCGAAACGACCAAACAGGTGGGCACTTATCCCGTCGGAAAATGGTTTTGCCTCGAGTGGGAATTTATTGAAAAACCCGGACGAATTGTCCTGTGGGTGGACGGAAAATTGACCGTGAACCAGCCCATCTCCCATCGCATAATGTATCCCGATGGCGGCCTGACGGGCGGCTTCTTTGAAATGGATGTCGGTTTCCGCACGTGGCAAAACGCTCCCACCAATGACATAGACATTTATTACGACGATGTTGCGTACAGCGACAAGCCCATTGGCCAATTGACCCCGGTGCCTGATGCTGCCACTGCGAAACCCGCGGCAGCAGCAGCCTCCAGTACCGCGATTCCGTAAACCAGCGAAAGTTTTACAACGAAGACCATATATTCCCCCATGTACCCCAAATACCTCCTCCCCCTGACATTCTCGGTTTGTTTGGCAATGGCCAACACCAGTTCTGCCCAAACTGCGGCTCCGGCTGCGGATTCCGCCGCCGCCAGTGCCTCCGCTTCGGCCCCTGCGGCCAGCGCAACGGGTCGCGGTCGCGGCCGTGGCACGGGTGGCGGTGCGCCTGCCGCTCCCGCAGGCGGCGGCAAACCCGTCGCCGCGTGGGATCGCCCGGCGGACGGCCCGGCGTTTTTCACCGATGATTTTGAATCGGGCACGCTCAATCCGAAAGTCTGGGTATCCAAGGCCACGGGTACGGCAACGGTTAAAGTTGAAACCGATATGGTCGCGCACGGGAAATATGCCCTGCACATGCATTATCCGGCGGGCTCGCATGATTTTGCGGTAGTGGGCCTTTCCATCCCGGAAGCGATGCGCGATCATTTCTATGGACGCGTGTATGTCTATATGCCGGTTCTGCCCACGGGCCACTGCGTTTATATGACGTCCGGCTCAGTGGGTTACCCGGTGTCGAACTTTCTGGAAATCGGCTCCCGGGCAAATCTGTTTCAACCTTCTTTTCAGCAAAATGGGGCGGGGGTTCCACGTTTTGAGGATCATCCTTCCGAGGGTGCCGCGCCCGTTGGTCGCTGGTATTGCCTCGAGTGGGAATTTATGGACAAGCCTGACCGCATCGTCATGTGGGTGGATGGCAAGTTGACCGTGAACCAAACTTTTTCGATGAACGGCAATCGCACTGGGTTGACCGGCGGCTTTTTCGAATTCGACATCGGCTTTCACGCTTGGACCGCCCCGACCCGGGACGTCGATATCTATTACGATGATATCGCCATCAGCGACAAGCCCATCGGCCAGTTGACCCCCGTCGCCGCCCCGGCGGCAGCGAAACCCGCGACGCCCGCCCCGGCTGCCGCCAGTGTCACCAAGTAAACCTATTCCACCATGAACCCCAATCGATTCCTCCATCCCCTTGGCGTTGCTCTTGGATTGGCCTTTGCCACTGCGGGCTTTGCCCAAACTGCGGCCCCATCGGCCGCGTCCGCTTCCCCAACACCCAGTGCGGCCAGTAATGCTCCCGCTGGTTCCGCCCAAGGAGCGCCGAATGCCGCCAGCGGTTCCGGCCGTGGTCGTGGTGCGCGGGGTGCCCGGGGCGCGAGCACAACTCCGCCCGAGCCTGCCAAGTTGCTGCCGCTGGAAGCTTGGGCCCGCCCAGCCGACGGCAAGGCAGTATTCACGGAGGATTTTGAATCGGGCGCCATCAACGACAAGATCTGGACCGTTCATGTCACGGGCAATGCCACAGCCAAAGTGCAACAGGACATGGTCGCGCACGGCAAGAATGCGTTGATGATCACCTATCCGGCAGGTACCACCCGCGATGTGGCGTTTATTGGCGCAAAAGTTCCGGAGGCCCTGCGGGATCATTTTTATGGCCGCGCGTACATGTATATCAGCGGCGTACCCGATCCCCACAGCGTTTTTGTGCAATCGGGTTCCGTCGGCTTCCCCGCCGCCGCCAACTGGCTTGAAATCGGCGGTTACCAGGGCCACTTCCAGCCGTCTCTGCAAATCACGGCCCCAACCGCCGACAAGCCCCGCGGCGAAGTCCCCCTGTTCCAAGGCACGCTGCCCATCGGCCGCTGGTTCTGCATGGAATGGGAATTCCTGGATAAGCCCGACCGCATTGTGGTCTGGGTGGACGGCAAACTCGACGTCAACGCGCCCTTCTCCTACCCGAAAATCACCAATCCCGACGTGAGCAAGGACAGCGGCCTCATCGGCGGCTTTTTTGAATTCAACCTTGGCTACCGCACCTTCGCGAGCGCGGCTTTAATTCCCAAGGACATCAACATTTATTACGACGACATCGCCATCAGCGACAAGCCCATCGGCCAGTTGGCGCCGGTCGCGGCGAAGCCGGCGGCTCCGGCCGCAAGCGGCGCGAAGTAGAGTTTGCGGTTTGGACGCATTTCGTAGCGCGGGAGCTTCAGCCCGCGCTTCCGAGCTGTAGCCAGTTCTGCAACGCGGGCTGACGCTTCGCGCTGCGCCAAAACAATGCTTTTCGCCTAATTCTGTGCTGTCTTGGCTGGCGCCTTTGCCCCATCCGGGAAAATCATGGGTGCGAACTGGGTCAGCGCGTATTGCCAGACCGGCCAGATGTGCGCGCCATCGGTCGGCAGAAAGACATGCTTGATGTTTTGGGTCGTCAGCGTTTGGTCCTCCTGCTGGTTGCTGCGAAAAGCCGGGTCGCTTTTGCCGCAGACAATCATAAAGGTCTGGAGCTTCGCGTTGATGTCGTCCGGGTTGAGGTTCGCATTGCGCAGGCCGTTGCCGCTGAACGCCCCGATGGCGCTAAACATATCCAGGTGGCTCAACCCGATGGAGGAGGACTGGTCGGCACCCGCGGAGAGGCCGGCAATGGCGCGGTGCTCGCGGTCGGTTAAGACATGGAATTTCGCTTCGATGAGTGGCTTCAAATCATTCAGGAGGTCATTTTGGAAATCATTGCCTGCGCCGCCGCGACCGCCCCGGCCGGCGGCGGCCGATGCGCCGCTCCCCGCTCCTTGGGGTACGTCCCCGCCGGCAATCGCGCCGAAGGGCATCACCACGACCATGGGCCGGATTTTCCCATCGGCCAGCAGGTTATCCAATATGATATTGGCTTGGCCGGTTTCGACCCACGCTCCCTCGAACAGACCGCTGCCATGCAAGAGATAGAGCACGGGGTAGCGCTGGCTTGGCGATTCTTCATATCCGGGCGGCGTGTAAACGTAGGCGCGCCGGGTCATGTTCACCGATTTCGAATCGTAGGTGAGAATGGCCACCGTGCCATGCGGGACTTTTCGGGGCTCAAAAATTTGCGGCTCGTCGCCGTGGACCATGAAATAGCTGGTGTGGCCCCATTGGCGAAGCTCGACATTGGGGTTGGCGGGGTCCGGACTGCGAATGCCGCCGTCCTCGGCGAAACCGTAATTGTAGTAGCCCGGTGGCACTGGCCCAATGGTGATGCTCCACAGCCCACGGTCGTCCTTGACCATTGTTCCAGGCTGGCCTCCCATGACGGCGATCACTGGCGCGCCGACCAAGAGCACCTCTTTCGCATCCGGCGCAAACAACCGGAATGTCACCGTGCGGTCGGGATGAATTTCGGGCGAAACGGGAACATTACCCTGGTTCTCCCAGGAATTGCCGCCGCGTTGGGCCCTGCAGAGCGGGGTGGGAAGCAATGCGAGCGCCAACAGGCCAATGGCAAATCGTTTCATGGCGGAAATCCTAAAGGGGAGGGGTGAGCTGGGGTGGGGTGGTGCTCGGGCATTTACTCAGATGTGGCCCGCCTGGGGCAAGAGGTTTTTGGAGGGCGGCATGGCCGAGCTAGGTTGCATTCTTAATATCGACTATTCTTACTTCGGCGACGGGGTGATCGAGCCAATAGGCAAATACATAGTCCTCGATCAGCAAATTGTGGATCTCGCGTCCGTTTCCATCCAAATCTGCATAATCGCTCTCTACAAATGGGTTGTGAGCCAGTTGGCGTCCAAGATTGGCAATGTACTGCTGGCGTCGTTTGGGGAGTGCCATCAAAAAACTGATGGCCTCATCTGAGTACACCGCCTGATACTGGACGCCTTTACCCACGGGCAATCATGGCTTCCAATTCTTTTTGAGTGGTCTTCTTTCCGGCATCCATGGCTTTCATGCGCCGGGTCAATTCCTTCCGCCACTCAGGGGTCTGATGGCGAAGGCGAATCATGTAGGCGTTTAGCTCCCGCCGGCCGCGCGGCGAAAGACGGGAAACCTCCTGCTTTAACTCCAACATCGTCATAGGTATGATGGTGCTCATTTTCAGCCACAAGTCAAGATTTGGCCTTCCGGGGTGGCAAGCCCGGAGCCTCATGGAATTTTGTGCGCCAACGCCAAACCCAAAACCGCTTAATTCAAGCCTAACTTATTGCGGGTCTTTAACGAACACATGAAAGACCAGAAGACAGGGGCAAGATATAAAATGCCTGCCGAAAAAACTACTGCGAATACAAATGATGTCCCGACGAATCTCGTGAGGCTCCAAACCGCCAGAGTAAATCCAACAGCGGAGAAATAAATCTCGGCCAATATCCAGATAGGGCTCTTCTTCATGGGATTAGAGTAGGCAAAATCAGGGAACGGTCAAGGTGGCATTTTCAAACTGTACCACTAACAGATTTGGCCTTCCGGGGTGGCAAGCCAGGAGCCTCACGGAATTCTGGGCGCCAACCTGAAACTCAAAACATAAAACTCGAAACCAAATTAGAATCCGTCAATCTGGCGCGACAATTCCGCGATAAGTTCCGCCTCGCTCACGCGCACTTGTTTCGTCGAGTCGCGTTCGCGCAGCGTGACCGAGCCATCCTTTTCGATGGTGTCGAAGTCCACCGTGACGCAGAAGGGGGTGCCGATTTCGTCCATGCGGCGGTAGCGGCGGCCGATGGCGCCCGAGACGTCCCAGAATACATTCCAACGGCGCTTGAGCTTTTGGTAAAGCGCTTCGGCCCGGGCGAGGAGTTCGGGCTTGTTTTTGACCAGCGGGAACACGGCGACCTTGAACGGGGCGAGGCGCGGATGGAGTTTCAGCACCACGCGCTTTTCCCCTTCGACGACGTCTTCGCTGTAGGCACTGCACATGACCGCGAGGAAAATGCGGTCCACACCCACCGCAGGCTCGATGACATGCGGGATGACGCGCGTTTTCGCGGCTTCGTCGAAATAATCCAGCGGCTTGCCGGAGAACTTGATGTGCTGCTGCAAATCGTAATCGCCGCGCGCGGCAATCCCCCACAATTCCTGCACGCCGAACGGGTACTTGAACATGATGTCCGTTGTTCCGCGGGAATAAAACGCCAGCTTGGCCTTCGGGTGGTCATACTCGGACAGCATGTCGGCTGGCAGGCCGATGGAGATGAGCCAGTTCTTGCACCAGTCAATCCACGTGCGGTGCTCCTTCTGCCAGTCGGCAGTGGGGTGGATGAAATACTCCATCTCCATCTGCTCGAATTCGCGGGAGCGGAAAATGAAGTTGCGCGGCGTGATCTCATTGCGGAAGGAGCGCCCGATTTGGGCAATGCCGAACGGCAGCTTCACGCGCGTGGTGTCCACCACGTTTTTGAAATTGAAGAACATCCCTTGGGCCGTTTCGGGCCGCAGGTAGGCGACGCCACTTTCGTCGCGCAAAGCGCCGACGTAAGTTTGGAACATTAAATTGAAATCGCGCGGGGGCGTCAACGAGCCGGGCTTGCCGGTGGCGGGGGAGGGGATGAGCGCGTGCTCCTCCGGCTTGGAATTGGTGTAATCCTTGAGCACGATCGGCTCGAGCGCGCCCTGTTTGGCCAGCTTGCGCTTGAGTTCCAGCGCCTGTTTATCCGCCTCCGCCTGCATGCCGGCGTCTTCGAGCACGGCGACGTACCCGATGGTTTCCCCGGCCACGATGACGGGCGCGAAAAACAACTGGTCGGCGCGGTAGCGTTGCTTCGATTCCTTGCAATCCACCATCGGGTCGGAAAATCCGCCAATGTGGCCCGAGGCTTCCCAAACTTTGGGATGCGAAATAATCGAGGCATCTAAGCCCACGATGTCATCGCGCCGGTGCACCATGTCTTCCCACCACGCATTGCGGATGTTGCGGCGGAGCTCGGAGCCGAGCGGACCATAGTCAAAAAAGCCATTCAGGCCGCCGTAAATTTCCGACGACGGATAGACAAAACCGCGCCGTTTGCACAGCGCGATCAGCGTATCCATGGTCATCGGCACGGGTGCGGCGGCAGCCGCCGGGGCCGCCGGAGTGGGCGTTGCGGGAGCGGGGGAGTCTTCAGCCATAAGCGGCACAGCATCGCGGGTTTGCCTTCTCGGGTCAAGACCGGGGTGGGGTGTTGACAATTTCGAGGGCCTCTCACCTTATAGTGCGTCAAAATATAGATTCCATGCGTTGTCTTACCATAAACGAGCAGGTCGCTTGGTTGGCTGAAAATCGACTACCCTTTCAGCCCTACAATAAGAAGTTGAGCGAAACTACGTTCTATCTGCAATTCCATGCCCCAAGCAGATTTCACCAGATTGAGGCTTTAACAGAAACTTTTCTTGACCAGATCGTAAATGCCAAGGACGCAATGATAACTGTGGTGGACACTCCGCTGATGACCACAAGCAATTTTCGATTATTTGAACAATTGAGGAATGCGCATGGGGAAAAGCGATTGTGGCTTGAGACTCCGGCACATTTATTCGGGCGCGAGGAACAACCCGACTTAATTGGCTTGTTTGGCCTGACGGTCATTTTTGGATGGATGGCCTATCTCTATGTCCCAAATTCAAGATCGGTGCTTTATAATTGGGAAGGGGAGATATTCGATTTTTGGACCGCTGAGGAAACGACTATGTCCGAGATGGCGAAATTAATTGACCGGTTTACGCTGAAAATGACGCCCACGGGTGCTCCCCGTAGGATTTCTTGAGGAAATTTACATGTGGGGCGGTTTGTGTGCTGTTCAATATCGGCTCCATTTCTCTGGGCTAAACACTTGCCAGTCTGCGGCATAGGGTGGTATTTACGAAAACTCCGAGACCCCAATCCCGCATGCCCCTCCGCGATCGTTATTGGCTGGGATTTGCGGCCGCGCTTGCCGTCGCCAGCGTGGCCCTCGCCGCGCTGGGCCCCGCCACCACTTCCGCGCCCGCGACGACGGCTGGCACCTCGTCCGCCCCACGCAGTTCGGCCAATATTCCGGTCGCCTCCTCTGCGGCGAACACCGGCGCGCGTGGCACCAATGGCTACGCCAACCAGGTGACGATCGTGCTTTCCGGCGAGTACCGGTTCATCACGTCCAACGGAATTCCCAATCACGCGACCGGTCCGTTTCCCAACGCCCATAATCCGAACAGCATCAGTCCCCAGCAGCATTATTTCCGCGTGCCATTGCATCCTGTGGTCGCTGCTCAACCCACTCCTTTTGGCCTCGGCCGATTCGGCGTGGCGCTCAATGGTGTGCCCTTTGAAGCCGCCGGTGCCGAATATTGGAACGGCAATCCCAATTCCGGCTGGCAATATGAGGTCATGGGCGGGCATCTGGACCTCGGCCTTGATGTCAACAACGCCCATGTCCAGCCGACCGGTTCGTACCACTATCACGGCCTGCCCACGGGCTACATTACGCCGTTCGCGGCGCTGACGTCGCAAAAAATGATTCTGCTCGGCTACGCCGCCGATGGGTTCCCCATTTACAACCAATACGGCCACACGGACCCCAAGGATTCGAAGAGTCCCCCAAAAAAACTCAAACCAAGTTTTGCGTTAAAAAAGGGCGCGCGCCCGGTCGGCAGCCCCGGGGGAAATTATGATGGCACCTTTACCGCAGATTTCCAATACGTCGCCGGCTCCGGCGATTTGGACGAATGCAACGGACGCTTCGAGGTCACGCCGGATTATCCGGAAGGCATTTACCACTATACTCTTTCAGAATCCTTCCCCTACATTCCGCGTAGTTTTCGCGGTACCCCGGACGCCACCTTCATCCCACCCGGCGGCGGCGGCCCGCCACCCGGAGGCGGTTTGCGGCGCGGCCCGCCACCCGGCCCCTTGGGCCCACCTCCACCACGCGGTGCCCCACCACCCCCCTACGGCCCGTGAGCTTTTGAGTGAGGTAGGATGAATGTATCTGAGGCCCCCAAAAACCGTTGACAGCTGCCCGCCTCTTCGGTTTGATACTCCGTTTTCCCCGGCCTTTCCTGGCCGGTCCACATCCTTATCTCCTGGTCATGGCCCTCAAAATTCGTCTGCAACGTCACGGCGCCAAAGGTGCGCCCATCTTCCGCTTGGTCGTCTGCGAGCACACCACCCGTCGCGACGGCAAGTTCGTCGAGATTTTAGGCACCTATCACCCCAGCCCCAAGGGCCAGGACGTCAAACATCCCCTGACGGTGCGCCTCGATCGTGTGGACCATTGGATGAAAATCGGTGCCAAGCCGTCGGACACCGTCTGGACCCTCATCAAGAAGGCCCGCAAGGGCGGGGCGGAGCCCCTCGTGCACACGCCGAAAGTGGCGGCTGCTCCGGCAGTGGCAGCGACGGCGGAAGTCGCACCCGTGGTGGCGGCAGCCCCGGCGACAGTTTAAGGATGAAGGCTGAGGGATGAAGGATGAATCGGAACCCGCCGGAAGGATGCGGTTCCGGACGCTTCTTTTTGTTTTTTTATTCGGTCAAGCTGCTTGGTGACAGGCCGTTTTCAGGCTTCATCCTTCATCTTTCATCCTTCATCCTTTTGTCATGTCCGCCCCCCGCCTCGCCATCGACATTCTCACCCTCTTTCCTGGCATGATCGAGGGCTACTTGCGTGAGAGCATGGTCGGTCGCGCCCAGCAGGATGGCATCGTTTCCATTAAAACGCACAACCTGCGCGATTGGGCGACCGACAAGCACCACACCACGGACGACCGGCCCTTTGGCGGCGGCGCCGGCATGGTCCTCAAGCCTGAGCCGACGGCGGCCGCGATTGAAGCCGTCTCCACTCCCGGCTGCACCGTCATTTACCTCTGCCCTGACGGCGAACCGCTGTCCGACCCCATCGCCCGCGAACTGGCCGGAGCCAAACACTTGGTCCTGCTTAGCGGTCACTATGAAGGCCTCGACCAGCGCGTGCGCGACCAGTTGGTGCAGCGCGAAATCTCCATCGGCGACTATGTCTTGACCAACGGCACGCTCCCGGCCGCTGTCTTGGTGGACTGCGTGGTTCGCCAGGTTCCGGGCGTCCTTGGTGAGGAATTATCCTTGACCCAAGACTCGTTCAACGGCAATTTGCTCGGTTTCCCTCAGTACACTCGGCCTGTGGAGTTCCGCGGGCAGAAGGTTCCTGAGGTGCTGCTCTCCGGCAACCATGCGGCCATCGCCCAATGGCGCCTCGAGCAGCAAATCGCAAAAACCATCGCCCGCCGACCAGACCTCGCCAGCAAAATTAAGAAGTAAAAATTAAGAATTAAGAAATCACCACCACATCATCTCCGGCAACCAAAGCTTTCTCTTTCAATACTAGGCTCTTATCGAAGAACTAAGCACTAGAACACCAAGCACTAAAACATTTTCTTTTTTATGTCCATGAAACCCATCATTGTCGAAATCACCCACGGCCAACTCCAACCCGACCGCTCCAAGTTCAAGGTCGGCGACGGCGTGCGCGTCCACACCAAAGTCAAGGAAGGCGACAAAGAGCGCGTCCAGATTTTCAGCGGTATCGTCATCGCCCGCAAGGGTCGCGGCGTCGCGGAGACCTTCACGGTCCGCCGCATTTCCTACGGCGAGGGCGTCGAGCGCGTCTTCCCGGTGCACGCCCCGACGATTGCGAAAATTGAAATCGAGCGCGACGCCGTGACGCAAAAGGCCCGCCTCTATTACCTCCGCAAGCGCATCGGCAAACAGGCGACGAGCGTCAAGGAACGCCGCCTCCTCGAAGCCGCCGGCGCCATTGACGCCACCAGCTCAACCGAAGCCGGCCTCGCCGCCGCGGAAGCCAAAGCCGCCGCGATCGCCAAAGCCGAGGCCGACGCCGCCGCCAAAGCGGACGCCAAGTCCAAAGCCGCCGCCAAAGCCGAAGCCGCCAAGAAATAGCGGTAGGGCGGCGCCTCCGGACCCGCCTAGCTCAGAAATGGCCCCAACCGCCCATCCGCAAAAAAACCCGAAATCACTTTCGGGTTTTTTTTGTGGGCAAATATTTTGTTATTGGAGCAGCGTTGACGCGGCCACCTTCACGTATTACAATGCCGTCACGATGAAAAAATCGTTCCACATTACTTTATTGGAGCACAAAGACGGCGTTTCCGTCAGTTGTCCCGATTTGCCCGGCTGTCACTCTCAAGGCGCAACCGTCAAAGAAGCCTTGGTCAACATCCGTGATGCCATGGAGGGTTATTTGGAACTTTATGGCTTGCCCAAAGTTCGTTGCGAAGTGCGCGAAATGGAAGTAGCTGTTCGCTAGCCATTCCCAAACTTCCAGGCGTCAGTCATCTGCGGGCCATAAAAGCTTTGGAGAAGACGGGTTTTCACGCGGATCGCCAAGGTAAGCACACCTTTATGTCGAAGGGTGATTTGAAAACCACTATTCCACGGCATAACCCGGTGGATGCCTATACCATGGCCGCAATAGTCCGTGACGCGGGTCTGACGATCGAGCAATTCAAAGAATTGCTTTAACCAATTTGCCGTTTAAACTCCTGTTGGGTGACTTTTTTCCCCGCATCCATGTCGCTCATCCGGCGGCTCATTTCCTGCCGCCAGTCCTCATTGCATTCCCGCCCCAATTGCAGCAAAAATGCTGACAACTCCCGGCGTTCCGCTTCCGGGAGTCCGCTTGCCTCACGTTTCATTTCCGCGACGGACATGGGGGCAATTATGGTTCCCGTGCCATGAATTGACAAGACCATTTCTTCGCGCCTTCGCGTCTTCGCGCGAGAAATTCCGACCGCCCTTAAAACTCAAACGAGCACGGCGACAACCGGAACTGCAAATCATTCAGCACCCGTTTCTCCTCGGCCTCGCCGCCCGGCGCGACGAAGGTGACGGAGAATCGCACGAACGCGCCGGCGTCGTCCCAGGGCACGGTTGAAATGAGGTGCTCGCGGATGAGCCATTGCGAGAAGTCTTCGGCATTGGCGAACGCCAGGCGCTGGCCATCCTGCACCACGGCCTTCGGCGCGGGGCAGTAGAGGAAGAAACTCGCCTTGGGTTTGGCGACTTTGAAGCCCAGCGCCCGCAGCCCGCCGACCAGTTGGTCCATGCGTCGCGAGTATTTTGCGGAAATCTTTTCCGTAATCTCCGGGTGGTCGAGCG
>Ga0265320_10002416_pt1 | contig 13013 bp, 11 predicted proteins | sample 4827metaG_FD_202087 | JGI IMG/M metagenome (GOLD analysis project Ga0265320, IMG submission 202087) | Rhizosphere microbial communities from Carex aquatilis grown in University of Washington, Seatle, WA, United States - 4-8-27 metaG | ecosystem: Host-associated > Plants > Roots > Rhizosphere >...
ACGACCAAAAAATTCGAGGTTGGGGGCATGTGGCGCGTGCTGAAACGACTCTGGCATGTCCCCGCCGTGCGGCTGGGGATGGCGCGCGACCGCCGCGGCCGTTTCCGCGACCCGCGCTTTGTCAGCTTCCTCGTCCAGAACAACCGCCGGACGGTCGACACCCACGTGCAGGACGCGGTCCTGCGCGGCCGCCGGCTGGCCAAGCACGCCCTGATCGTGGCCGTCGCCCTGGGCGGCGCCTGGTTCGTCCTCGAGAGCGCCAAGGCGCTGTCGGCGTTCTAGATCAGGGGGATCAGGTCCCGCCGGCTTCCTCGTTCGGCGCCGGCTGGAAGGCGGCGCGGAAGGTCGCCAGCCGGTAGTCGCGGTTCAGCCGCGCGATGAAATCGTGCGAGATCAGCTTGGGGCAGGCCGCGCTGCACTCGTACTGGTTGACGCACCCGCCGAAGCCCTCGCCGTCCATCGTCTCGACCATCGCCAGGACGCGGCGGTCCCGCTCGGCCTGCCCCTGAGGCAGGAGCCCGAGGTGCGAGACCTTGGCGGCGACGAAGAGCATGGCGCTGGCGTTCTTGCAGGCGGCGACGCAGGCGCCGCAGCCGATGCACTGCGCCGCGTCCATCGCCAGGTCGGCGTCGCCCTTCGGCACCGGCAGCGCGTTGGCCTCCGGCGCCGAGCCGGTCCGGGCAGTGATGAAGCCGCCGGCCTGCTGGATGCGGTCGAACGCGCTCCGGTTGGTGACCAGGTCCTTGACGACGGGAAAAGACCGGGCGCGGAAGGGCTCGACCACGATGACGTCGCCATCCCGGAAGCTGCGGAGGTAGGTCTGGCAGCTCGCGACGCCCCGGTTCGGGCCGTGGGGCTTGCCGTTGATCATCAGCGAGCAGGTGCCGCAGATGCCCTCGCGGCAGTCGTGGGCAAAGGCGATCGGCTCCTCCCCCCGGAGGGTCAGCCCGTCGTTCACCACGTCGAGCATCTCGAGGAACGACATGTGCGGGGACAGGTCCCGCGCGGGATAGTCGACGAACCGGCCGGGCTGCCCCGGGCCGGCCTGGCGCCAGACGCGCAGGGTCACGTTGAGGTTGGGGGTCGCGCCGTCGCTCATTTGTAGTTCCTCACGCTCATCTTGACGGATTCGTAGACGAGCGGCTCGACATTGCGCAAGGGCGCCCGGCCCTCGCCCTGGAATTCCCAGGCGGCGACATGGGCGAAGTTCGCATCGTCGCGCTTGCACTCGCCGTCGGGATACTGGTGCTCCTCGCGGAAATGGCCGCCGCAGCTCTCCTCGCGCGCCAGGGCGTCGCGGCACATCAGCTCGCCGAGCTCGAGGAAATCGGCCACCCGGCCCGCGCGCTCGAGCGACTGGTTCAGGGTGTCGCCGGAGCCGGGCACGTTGACGTCGCGCCAGAATTCCTCGCGCAGCGCCGGGATCTCCCGCAGCGCCTGCTCGAGGCCCGCGCGGTTGCGCGCCATGCCGCAGTGCTGCCACAGGATGTGCCCCAGCCGCTTGTGGAAATGGCTCACCGGCTCCCGGCCCTTGAGCGCGAGGAGCCGCGCGGTCACCGCGCGGACGTTCTCCTCGGCCTGCCGGAAGGCGGGGCCGTCCGGCGACGGGCGCGACTCGGGCTTCTGCGTCGCGAGGTAGTCGCCGACCGTGTAGGGAATGACGAAGTAGCCGTCCGCCAGCCCCTGCATCAGGGCCGAGGCGCCGAGGCGGTTGGCGCCCTGGTCCGCGAAATTGGCCTCCCCGAGGACGAAGAGCCCCGGCACATTGGACATCAGGTTGTAGTCCACCCACAGGCCGCCCATGGTGTAGTGCACCGCCGGGTAGATCCGCATCGGCGTGCGGTAGGCGTTCTCCGCCGTGATCTCGTGGTAGATGTCGAAGAGGTTGCCGTAGCGCTCGCGGACGGCGGGCTCGCCCAGCCGCCTGATGGCGTCGGCGAAATCCAGGTAGACGCTCAGGCCGGTCTCCCCCACTCCCCGCCCCTCGTCGCACATCCGCTTGGCCGCGCGGGAGGCAACGTCGCGCGGGCAGAGGTTGCCGAAGCTCGGGTAGATGCGCTCCAGGTAATAGTCGCGGTCGGCCTCGGCGATCGTCGCGGGGTCCTTCCGGCAATCCTCCTTCTTCTTCGGCACCCAGATGCGGCCGTCGTTGCGCAGCGACTCGGACATCAGCGTGAGCTTCGACTGGTAGTCGCCGCTCACCGGGATGCACGTCGGGTGGATCTGGGTGTAGCAGGGGTTGGCGAAGCAGGCGCCCCGGCGGTAGGCGCGCCAGATCGCGGTCGCGTTCGAGCCGCGGGCGTAGGTGGTCAGGTTGAAGACGTTGCCGTAGCCCCCGGTCGCGAGGATGACCGCGTCGGCCGCGTGGCGGACGATCTCGCCGGTCACGAGGTTCCGGACGACGATGCCCTTGGCGTGGCCGTCGACCACCACCAGGTCGAGCATCTCCGTCTCGGTGAAGAGCTGCACGCCGCCGGCCGCGACCTGGCGCGAGAGGGCGGAATAGGCGCCGAGGAGCAGCTGCTGGCCGGTCTGGCCGCGGGCGTAGAAGGTGCGCGAGACCTGCGCTCCGCCGAAGGACCGGTTGGCCAGCAGCCCGCCGTATTCGCGCGCAAAGGGGACGCCCTGGGCGACGCACTGGTCGATGATGTCGACCGAGACCTCGGCCAGGCGGTGGACGTTGGACTCGCGGGAGCGGTAGTCGCCGCCCTTGATCGTGTCGTAGAAGAGCCGGTGGACGCTGTCGCCGTCGTTCTGGTAGTTCTTGGCGGCGTTGATGCCGCCCTGCGCGGCGATCGAGTGGGCGCGGCGGGGGCTGTCGTGGAAGACGAAGCTCTTCACCTTGTAGCCGAGCTCGGCCAGCGAGGACGCGGCCGAGGCGCCCGCCAGGCCCGCGCCGACGACGATGATCTCGTACTTCCGCTTGTTCGCCGGGTTGACCAGCCGGATGGCCGCCTTGTGGCGGCGCCATTTCTCGGCCAGGGGGCCCTCGGGGGCCTTGGGATCGAGCTGGGCCATGGCGTCAGGGCGTGAGGACGCCGGCGAGCACCGCGCCCGGAATGGCGAGGTTGCCGAGGAAATAGGCCAGGCACCCGAGGGTCACGGCCGCCCGCAGCCCGCGCGACCAGGTCCCGTTGCGCCAGCCCAGCGTCTGAAAGAGGCTCTCCGCGCCATGCAGGAGGTGCAGGGAGAGCAGGCCGACGGCAAAGATGTAGAACCCCGCCACCAGCCGGTTCTGGAAGCCGAGGATGACCATCCGGCGCACGTCCAGGACCTGCGTGCCGGCCCGCACCGTCACGAATCCCATCACGTGATAGTCGCCCGCCATGGTGTAAGCCGGCAGGTTGGCCTTGAAGGTGGCCGGCTGCGCCGAGCCGACGGTGAACTGCGCGAGGTGGTAAAGGATGAACGCGAGCACCACACAGCCCGTCCAGCGCATGTACCTCGAAGCCAGGGTGGCCTGCAGCCAGGTGTTCACCTTGTACCCCTGGTCGCCGCGCGCATGCCGGTCGGCCAGGGCGAGCATCGTCGCCGCCCAGATATGGATGGCCACGCAGGCCAGGAGACCGATCCGCTCGATCCAGAGCAGCGGCCCCAAGCCCTGGAGGAAATGGGCGTAGCCGTTGATCCGGTCCGGATCCTCGAAGACCTGCAGGTTGCCGACCAGGTGGCCGATGACGAAGGCGATCAGCACCAACCCCGTCACGGCCACGAGCAATTTGCGGCCGATTGTGGTGCGGAACAGTCTGCCGGCTAGGTTCATCGCAAGGCGGTGGAGGGAGAGGGTGCGGCAGGCTCAGGCCGCCTGCCGGCGAAGTAAAGCGGGCCGAGGTCCCTCCCCTTCCTTATTAGTGAGCCTAACCCCATAAATTACTCATCCCCGCCCGCTTACTGCGCGCGGTTCTTCGCGTGGGCGGCTTGCATCAGCAGGCTTTCCTCCGGCAGGAGCGGACCGGAGGCGGCTGCGCCCAGGGCCTGCTCGCTTTCGGGGCGCTGGCCGCGGTCGGCCAGGAGGAGTCCGCGGACGAGTGCCACATGGCGGTCATCCTTCGCGGCGGCGGGAAGGCCGTCGAGGAGGGCCAGGGCCTCCGCGCCCCGGTCGGCGCCGCGCAGCTTCAGCGCGCGCGCCGCCGCGAAGGCGGGCGCCGACAGGTTCCGGTCGTCGGCGTCGGACGTCGTGGACCGCCCCAGGAGGGCGGCCACCCACGCCCGGCTCGCCAGGGCCGCCGGCTGGCCCGGATCGGCCTTGACCCAGGCGCTGTCGATCTCGAAGAGCCGCTCGGTCGCGCCCGCGCCGACGGCAATCGCCGCCAGCGCCTGCCAGGCGGCCGGCGTCCGCGGATTGACCTTGATGATCCGCTGGAGCGTCGCCTCGGTTTGCGCGGGCCAGCCCATCTCCTCGGACAGGCGGAGCATCGCGCGCAGCGTCTCGAACGAATTGCCGGCCAGGTCCAACGCGTCGTTCCAGCTGTCACGCGCGTGGTCGGGCTGGCGGCGCTCCCCCTGCAGCCGCGACGCCATGGCCAGGTTGACCAGGTCGTCGGACATGCGGCCCCAGGCCCCCTGGCGCAGCGCGGCCGCCAGGCCGCGCCAGTCGTGGATCTGCGCAAAGCAGCTCGCGCGCACCGCCAGGACCTGCGGATCGTTCTGGGTCGCGGGTTCGAGGGTGCCCAGCCAGAAGGCCGTCTCCGCCGCCAGGCCCTGGCGGCGGAGCCAATCCGCCAGGATCGCGGCGTCCTCCGGCTCCGGGTTCGGCTGGCCCTGCATGTAGACGATGAGGTCGAAGAAGCCCCGCGGGACCATGGCCCACGTCATGTAGGAGGGCAGCCCGCCGCGCGGCGGCAGGACCTGCTCGGCCAGCACCGGATAGGCGGCGGCGTCGCGGCCGGCGTCGCGCATCAATTCCAGGGTGGCGCGAATGCGGAGCACCTTGCCGCGGGCGAGGGTCAGGAGCTCCCGGCGGGCCGCCTCCGCCACCGACGGCTGGGCGCTCGCCAGCTCGATCGCGGCGTAATTGAACTGCGCGCGGGCATTGTCCGGCTCGAGGGTGGCGAGCTCCGTGACCTCGCGGTCGAGGACGACCCGGTTGCCGGCCCGGAGCGCGATCCCGGCCGCCAGCCGGTGATACTCCACCGTGGCCTGCCCGACGCGGGAAACGACCGCCGCGGCGTCCCGCGCGGTCGCCAGGTCGTCGAGCCGCAGGGCGCAGAGGGCGAGCCCGATCTGGTTCGTGTCGTCGCCCGGCGTCAGCCGGACCAGTTCCCGCCAGGTCGGCAGGGCGCGGGGCGAGCCGATGTCCTCGTAAAATCGGGCCAGCTGCCGGCGCGACTCCGTGTCGCCCGGGTTGGTCTGCACCGCCTGCTCGAGCATGAGCTGGGCGCGGCGATAGTCCTGCACGCGCAGCATCTCCTGCGCCTGCCGCAGCGACCTCTCCGCCAGCTGCCGTTCGAACTTCGGCGCGAGCCAGACCGCGGCCACCACCACGATCGCCAGCACGCCCGCGGCGATGCCCAGCCACAGGCGCCAGCGGATCGGCGAGCCCTTGGCCTTCTCGTCGGGGTCCCCCAGGTCGGGGAAACGCGACCAAGGTAAGTGGAACCGGGGCATCATCTTCTCAATGTGGAAGCGGAAAAATTTTGCAACAAGTTACCAGCAAGTAGTTTTACCCATCCTAGGGCATCGACCCCGCAATCGCCTTCGCCCGGCAAGGGCCCGCACCCAATCCCGCAGCATGCGGCGCAATCGCGGCTGGGCCAGCGGTCGGGGATTCGCCCCGGGCGGCGATAAGGGTGCGTAATACTGCGTAGCCCTTTTCCTCTGGATAAGCCCCCTCAACAGGACGATGGTATCAATGTGAAGCTCACGTTCCCCCGTGCCTGCCTGGTCCCCTGCTGCCGCCTTCTGGCCGCGGCCGGACTGGCCGGACTCCTCGGATCGCGCGTTTCCGCCCAGACGGCCATCGCCTCCGTGGGGCTCACCTGGACCACCGGCACCTCGACGCAGGTGACCGCCGACGGCCAGACGGCGACGTACGACAACAACGACGAGATGCTGCTCAATTTCCAGACGACCAGCGGCATCCGGTACTACTACAGCGGCAGCGCGCAGACCGCCCTGATCCAGCGCGATCCCACCAAAGACACCTACGCGCCAAACGAGCTGTCGATCTGGTATGCCTCGACCGGCACCGGCACGAGCCTCCAGTACCTCGCGTCCGACGCCACCAACGCCAACACCGTGCTGCTCGGCGACAATTTCTATCGCGGCTCGGACAATCTGTTCACGAACAGCAACGGCAACACCCAGTCGAGCGACGACGTCGAGCGGCTGGACTTCATCCTGAACACCGCCGGCCAAAACGCCACGACCGACCAGGCCTTCGCCGTCTTCGACCGCGGCAATGCCACCAACCACGATTCCTTCAAGATCGCGATCATCACGGGCATCGACACCAATGGGAACCCGACCTCCTACGGCGGCAACCTGGTCACCGTCACGGCGAACAATTACGACACCGCCGGCAATCCCATCTCCAACCAGACCTACACGGTCGAGCGCTACGACACCGGCAACGACCTCAGCGCCGAGGACAACAACATCACCACCCAGACGACGACCGGCGCGCCCCTGACGATTGCCACGACCGACGAGAGCTCCCAGGGCGTCGGCGGCGTGGTGCTCACGCTGGCCAACCTCGGAATCACGGCGGGCACGAAGATCTACGGCTATTCGATCATGGCGTCGGACGTCATCACCACCGGCACGGGCGTGATCACGATCAATGCCACCATCAGCTCGGAACTGGTGAACTACATGAACACCACGTACTATCCGAGCAACACCTCCGACAACACCTCCACGGGCGACGGCAACTACGGCGGCATCGACCTGGCCGCGGTCAACGGCGTGGAGTTTTCCAGCTTCGCCCCGACCCCGGAGCCGGCGGTCTATGGCGCGGTGCTGGCGGGCCTGGCCCTCGGCGTCTTCGCCCTGCGCCGGCGCGGCCGGCAGCCAAAATCCGCCTGATCAGCGGGCCAGCGGCCGGAGCAGCATGAACTTGCCGCTCGTCGCCGGCGCGATCGTCTTGCGGCGGAAGGCGCTCACGCGCGCCTCGCCGCCCAGCCCGCGGGCCAGGGCCGCCTCGAGCTCGCGGTGGTCCGCGGCCGCGTCGGCCACATAGTGGAAATCCCAGCGCGCCTCGCCGGTCTGGACGAGGGCGTAGTGCCAGCAGGCAAAGGCGGCGGGGAGCGCGGCGTCGACGTCCTCGACCGAGACCAACCCGCCGTCGGGCCGGAAGTACAGGCCGCTCTCGCGGCCGAGGACCCGAAAGCCGGCGGCGGTCCGCCGGACCATGTCGCCCGTCCGGTAGCGCAGGAGCGGCATCGCCTCACGGCCGCGGGTCGTCACCAGGATCTGCGCGGTGTCCGCGCGGCCGGGCGCCAGCTCGACGAAGGCGTTGCCGTCGATCACCTGGGAGTCGTCCGCGAAGGCGGTGCCGACGAAGAGATACCCGGCCTCGGTCGAGCCGTAGAGGTCCACCTGCGGCGCGGGGAAGGCCGCGGCGATGGCCCGGCCGTGCTGCCGGCTGGCCTTGCCGTAGGTCAGGATGACCGCCCGGATGCTCGGGACCCGCACGTGCCGGCGCTGGGCGGCGCGCGCCAGCAGCGCCAGGTAGGTCGGCTCGCCCTCGAGGAGCTCCGGTTGCGTGGCCTGGAGCTCGAGGACGATGCGGTCCCACTCGGCCTCGGGAAAGGCGAACGGGTCGCTGGTGAGGTTCAGGTAGACCGTGCCGTCAAAATACCGGTGCGGGAAGGGATGGTCCTCGTACGGACAGAGGTTGCTCGAGCAGCCCACCGGCGCGAGGACGCACTTGCGGTGCGGCCGGTCCGCGAACTCGCGCAGGATCGACGAGGCCCGGTACGCGCGCTCGGTCTGCGCCTGCCACCAGCCGTCCTCCATGATGACGGTCATCGGCCCGGCGGTCGTCCCCGAGGTGCTCTCGTATTCAAAGCGTTTCTCCTGGAGGCCGCGTTCGACGTCGCGGTAGTCGGCGAAGAAGGCCTGGTGCCCCCGCGCGACGATGTCCTGCTTCGCCAGCACCGGGATCTCGCTGTAACAGGACCAGTGCAGCGGCTCGGAATGGAGGGCAAAGCGGCCGGGATAAAGGGGGCTCCGCGCGTAAATCCGCCGGATCTCGGCCTCGAGCGGCCCGGGCACCATCCCGGGCGCGGCCGAACCGAGCACGGCGGGATCGTTGGCAAAGGCGGGGTGGCTCATGGGTGCAAAACTAGAGACGCGCAGTTAACTCCCGCGTTACGCTAAGTCAAACGCCGGCCCGACTCGCGCCACCAGGCCTCGAAGCGGCAGAGGGCGCAGAGCGCCAGGCTGTGCGTGATCCGGCCGTTGCGCGCCCAGCCCAGGACCTCGGCGACGGGGGCCGTGGTCGTTTCGATCTCCTCGTCCGGGTCCCAGTCCACCGCGACGGCCCGCACGGCGTCCTCGACCAGCACGAGGTGGCAGCGGTTGTCCTGGATCGCGGGATTGGGGTGCACGCTGCCGAGGAGCCGCGCCCGGCCGCCGGCAAAGCCCGTCTCCTCGGCCAGCTCCCGCACGCCCGCGGCCACGGGATCCTCGCCCGCGTCGATCACGCCGCCCGGGACCTCGAGGGAGAAGTCGTCGATGCCGAAGCGGAACTGCCGGACGAGGACGAGCTGCCCGTCGGGCGTGAGCGCGACCACGTTGACCCAGTCCGGCACGGCGATGACCGTGTAATCGCGCTCGCCCGCGCGCCCGGGGTGGGAGTAGCGCACCTCGCGGAGCTCGAGGATGCGCGTGGCCGCGAGCACGCGCTGCGCGCCCCGCACGCGCCGGGGCAGGCCGGGGGATGGAGTATTCATCTTTTGGCTATAAAATGAAAATGCCTCCCGGCCGGAGGGCGGGGAGGCACGAAAGGAGCGCCGGGAAGGCGGCGGGCTACGGCGCCGCCGGAGCGGCGGGGGCCGCCGCCGCGCCGCCCTTCTGGGGCAGCTTCAGCTTCTGGCCGACCTTGAGATGCTTGGAGTCGACGCCGGAGTTGACCGACTGGAGGTCGGCGAGCGAGCAGCCGTTGGCGCGGGCGATCTTGGCCAGGCTGTCGCCGGGCTTGACCACGTACTCGCCGGGTCCCGCGACCGCCGGTCCCGCGTGGGAGCCGCCCTTGCCCACGGGGCCCGCCTTGTGGGACTCCTCGAGCTTGTTGATCTGGCCCTGCATCGTGCCGAGCGTGGCGCCGATCTGGTTGACGGCCGTCTGGGTCTCGTCGTGCAGCTTGCTCAGGTTCGCCGTGGCGGCGTCCGCCTTGGAGGAGGCCGCGCTCGCCTGCGAAGCGATGTCGTCGAGGTGGGAGAGCTTCTCCTCATGGGCGGTCACCTGGGTCTTGACCTTGGAAAGGGAGATGGCCGAGTAGGCCGCGAGCAGGAGGGCGACGGCCCCGACGGCCACGCCGATCGCCGGGAGCATGCTGTTATTTTCGCGAGAAATGGTGTCCATGTTTTGAGTATTGACGAGGCAGCACAGCGAGGATTGCAGGGCGATGCAAGCAGAGATTACCAACAACTTAAGTGCAAACAGGTTTCGGCATTTTCCCCGCCTTTCCCGCCGCTCGAAAACGGGCTTGGAACCGCGGGCCGCGCGGATAGCCTGAAGGGTGAGTTTTTGTCCGGGGTGTAGCTTAGCCTGGTAGAGCGCCTGGTTTGGGACCAGGAGGTCGCAGGTTCGAATCCTGTCGCCCCGACCAATTTCCGCCGCGCAGCGGCGGAAATTGGCCGCGGCGTAGCGTCGCGCGAAGCCAGGCAGTCAGTCGCATTAAGCCACTATATTTCAATGGCTTATATCGACGTTCTGCTAGGCATGTACTGACCGCCCCGCCCGAAAAATTCTTGCGATAGCCCGCCAACTCTGCGGTTTTAAGCCTTCGCGCCCGCGCGAGCCCCTTCCGGAGAGGTGGCAGAGTGGTCGAATGCGCCTGACTCGAAATCAGGTGTGCCGCAAGGTACCGGGGGTTCGAATCCCTCCCTCTCCGCCAATTTCAAATTCGCCCCAAGTGGGGACAAGGTTGGACAAGTCGTTCCCTTCCACCGCGAAGGCAGCGACTTTCGCGGTCACTAGCTGCAACTCGGCTTGGACAGGTTTTCCCACGTTTTGACACGTTTTGTCAGATTTTGGGGAAGCTATTGGGGAAGGCAGCTTGTCCATCTCGTCGAAGAGCGGAAGCAGCGTCGAATCCATGTAAGTATTCGTGGAAAGACGAATGTCGCTTTGACGCATAAGCTCCATGATTGAGCGTGGGCTCACGCGCCGCAGGTGGAGCATCGTATCAAACGTGTGGCGCAGCGCGTGGAAATCCACCCTTCGGCCCAACTCGTCCAAATAGGGGATGCCGCAGACTGCCAGGTCGCGCCGTAGCGTCCTGGGCTTAGGTACCCCAAGGCGGAAGACCTTTCCAACAGTTGCCGTCTGTTGGCCGCGGAATTCCCTCAATGCTGCGGCAAGGTCGAGCACAAGAGGCTGAGTCGCGATTTTCTTATTTTTTGTCGTCGCAGATCGAACCGCAATAAACGGCCGCGCCACATCCAAATGAAGGTCGATCCATCGCAGGGCCTTTATCTCTCCTCGCCGCAGGCCCGTATAGGTCGCCAAAAAGTAAATTAGTCCCCGGGTCCCCTCTGCTTGAACCAATTTTGAAATTTCGGCGTCCGTCAGAGCTCGGCGCTTCACGCGTTCATGGCCCTTGGTTTCCGCCTTGGTGACCGTCTTAAGACAATTATGGACAATCCGACCGTTCCTTTCCAGCCAGGTCAGAAAGGCCGAGACATGCCCGAGGTATTCGTTGCGGGTCTTGGGTCCTATGGCCGTTTGCGCGGCCGCCCAGCGACTAAAACCATCCGATGATATGTCTCGCAGCAGTCGCCATCCGCAGGCCTCACAAAGCCTTAGAATCCGGTTTCTCGTGAAGGCGAGGTGCTTTCTGGTCCGCGAGAGCGAGCGCAAATGAGCCACGTACTCGTCCAGATGTTCAACAATGGGCGTTAGAGCGGCATCCCGCAGCGGTTTCGGAGCGCGAAGGCCTTCCATCTCGTCCTCCTCCTCCCGAATACGCCGGTCCAGCCTCGCCACGGCAACGTGCCTCTTGTCCGTCCTTAAGGCAACGTCATGAATTCTCGGGTCATCGTTGAGCCTGTAACGACCTCGATAAACCCGGCTGCCCTTTTGTCTAAATACGCGCTTGTACACGTTGCCCTCCCGGTTGGTTAAGTTTTTCCAAGTAAGCTTTCAGATTCCGCCCTGGCACCACCCGAAGGCCGCCCATCTTGACGGACTCAATCTCACCGCTGTCGATCCGCCGGCGTACGGTCTTTTCTGAAATGCCTAACCATTCCGCTACGACCTTGATGCGTAGCGGCTTGTCCTCGTCTGGCAGGAGTGGGGCATTCACGGCTTTTTCGCCTCCCGCTTTGCTCTCTCTGGCGCAGTAGTCTCTTCGGCCGGCTTCCCGGGTGCCGTAAACCCGCCGGCGTCAGACCCGCTCAAAAGCACTTCGCGCTCCGCATAGCGGGCCATTCCCTGAGAAAGTCGCTGTTGAAACAGCTGCGCCCGCAAGCCACCTTCGATTGTTGCTTCGACCAAATCCCGAAGGAATGGCCCCGGCTGAGAGTCATAGATCTTTGCTACGGCCCTGAGCTTTCGGGAAAGAGTCAGCGGCAAACGAAACGTGAAAGTCGGCATTCTTTTTGGCATGATGTAAGACATATGTCTTACATACTATTGTCAAGCTGGACCTTTGAGCGCTATTCTTGCCTGGCGTTCAGCTGACGCTCGATGTCCGCCACGACGACTGGCTAGCCATCCTCATCTAACCATGGGCGGATTCTCGCCTTCGAACATCTTCTGGATGGCGATCACGGTGACGCTTCGAACGCAAAGGTTACCGCTAACGAACTTTTCTCGCTCATTGGGTATGCCGGTGAATCGAATCTGAAAAAATCGCTCCTTTTTATCTGACGACGCGATCTCGATGGGAAACTCGCACTTAAACACGGGCTCCCAATTTTCGATCTTCCCGAACTTCAGAAGAGGATTCGACAAAGTAACTACGATTCGCGGGTCTTCATCTAAAACGTAGATCCCGACGTAATCATGAGCCTGACCGGAAACTACTGGCTGCTCTAGCGGCAGAGCCAAGCCTTCGGTGACATAGCGCGGCGGCTTCATTTGTTGTGGATTTATTACCGAAGGCTACGCTTCTTTTTCATGCTCTGCGTAAACCAGCAAGTCCATGCATGATTGCATAAATTAGAATTCCGCAGAGGACGATCTGCAGCGCCACTAACAGCCAAAAAAAGCCCGGTCTTTTTCTTCGGTCAAAGGGTTCGAATCCCTTACCGTAAGCAACGCCGGTAAGGAGGGTGGCGGTTACTGAACAACAAAAGATGCCCAAATACAGGGTGCCAGACCACACAAGAAAAGTTGGCCGGGCCTCATGGCCCACGGAAGCCAGCATAAAGATTGGAGCGCCAATATATGCAGCGAGCAGCGAATACCTCTGGATGGCGTGCGTGCGCATTTGTTCTGCCAAACGTCTCAGCGATCTGCCCCGTGAGGGCCTCCTCCGGTTAGACGCTCTCTGAAATGGCGGTACACGGCGTACACTAAAGACAGAAGGGAGAATACAAGAAATCTATCTAACTGGTCCCAAGGCTCGGGCCCGGATAGGAAATTGAGATAGAAACTCACATGAAATACTTCACCGACGAAGTAAATCAGGCCGAAGCCGACAAATAGTCCGACGCCGAATGACAACTGAGTGCTTTTACCCAGAAAGGTGCGCATAATGTAGGTGCCCGTATGGAAACCAACAATGCAGCACCCTAGGTTTATTCCAATATCACGCAATCGCGTGAAATGCTCGGAGGATGGAGGCACGTTGTTGACTGCGTCTGCCATCAAATCCAGCACCACGACCGCGAGTACACTGG
>Ga0265320_10002420_pt1 | contig 13006 bp, 10 predicted proteins | sample 4827metaG_FD_202087 | JGI IMG/M metagenome (GOLD analysis project Ga0265320, IMG submission 202087) | Rhizosphere microbial communities from Carex aquatilis grown in University of Washington, Seatle, WA, United States - 4-8-27 metaG | ecosystem: Host-associated > Plants > Roots > Rhizosphere >...
CCCAATGGACCGTCGCGGGCTTGGTCAGGTCGCCCATTTTTTTCACCCACTTGAGCAGGTGCGGATTGGTTGAGAGGGGTTTGGAATTGGGCTTCATCGGCCAAAAAATGTTTTGCCGCCAAGGAGATGCCTCCCGGGGGAGCTGGAAGTATGCCGGAGAAAATCTTCGGATGCCAAGTTTTCCGGAAGCATGTCCCTCCCGAGGAGTTGCTGCCGTACCCGCTGTCTCCGAGGCCGACATCTGCGCCGGCCGAAGGGACGGCGTTCATTGGCGGCCGGCATTGACGGCGGTCACGGCATTGGCAGCACCCGACTGGGGAGGGACATGCTTCCGAAAAACTTGGCCCCGCATGCTCCCCCGCCGCCCTTGCAATAGGCCCGGCGAAGCCTATCATGGTCCCTCACGTTCTTTGATCGCGCGCTTCGCCGATCGGTCCCCGTCAACTTTTCCCTTTATGGGGGTGTTCCGGATTCGACCCTTAATCCAAGTGCGCCGCTGCCTGTCGAGAGTGAGGGTCTCTCGTTAAATCCCCTTCAAAACAAATAAACGGCAACTACGAAGAAATGCCCCTGGCAGCCTAAAACGGCAGCCACGTAAGCCCAGCGACACCTGCTAGCGGGTGCTTACGTCGACAGCAGGCATAGCGCGCGGAGTTACTCACGGTTTGCGCGCCGTATCTTCATCCGGGAGTTGGTTGGGGACTAAGCGCGTGTTCTCGCATAGCCCCGACGAGATCAAACGGACACTAAACAGGTAGACGCGGTGCGCGACGGTCAGGGGCACGCGGGTTCAACTCCCGCCACCTCCACCAATTGAATCCCGCTTTGGCTGCTTCTTCACGAAGTAGCTTCAGCGGGATTTCGGCTTTATGCGGATCGAGGTCGCGGAGAGGTCGCGACTAGAGAGCCATGGTGAACTCAGTTTCTCGAGGAGCCTCTGATGGCGACGTCCGGGCGGAAAATTTCCATGTAATTGCGACTAACACTAACGGGTTGACGACCTCCATTCTCATGTTAGCCAGACAAATATGAAAGTCAGCCAGCGCCCGACCTCATGCCCCCATGACTCTCTCCGAAGCTTCTGACGGATCGTTTACCGCGCCCCAGCGGCGCGTTCAGCGGGATCGCTGGTTCTACAGCGTCGCCGCGTTCATCCTGCTGTTCTTTCTCTTCGCTGGGTTCCGCCACTTTTTCCTCGAGGGGAAAGGCTTTGATGGCAACAAGGTCCCGCCTGCCGTGCTGGGATTTGTGCTCGTGCACGGGCTAAGTCTCACGCTCTGGGTTGTCCTGTCTTTCGTTCAGTCGCTGCTCATTGGGACCGGGCACAAGCTCTTGCACATGAAACTTGGATGGGGTGCCGCGGCCGTTGGAGCCGCGGTTGCCGTCAGCGGGCCCGTCGTTGCGGTCGTCAGCGTGCGACTCCGGGGGGACATGCCTATTTATGGCATGAGCTATTCCCAATTTATGCTGCCAATGTTCTCGGAGATGATCGCTTTCTTGGGTTTCGTCCTCCTCGGACTATCATTCCGGAAGAAGAACCTTGAGGCGCACCGGGCGATGATGGTGCTGGCGACCCTCGCCGTTATCTCCGGAGCCACTGGGCGGACCGAGTTCGTCTCGAAGCTCCTGGGCGACTCCAACTGGTGGGGTCTTTTTGGCGGTCCCTTCATCCTAGGCGCCGCATTCCTCGTCGTTCGCTCACTCCTGATCCGCCGACTCGACCGTCCCCTCGCCATTGGCTACGCCGCGCTCGTCGTCTTCTATGTGGCCAGCGTCCACGCCGCCCTCACCCCGACATGGGGCAGGATCGCAGCGGTGATCGTCGGCCGCTAGCCGGTCCGGCCGTTGTATTGGCCCAGGTCCGCTGCCTGGGCCAGGATGGGGGTGGGAAAGCCCGGCCGCATCTGCGCCAATTGATGGCCCGGCCTCGGACGAATTTCGGGCATTTCTGGACGAACTCGGTCGCGAAGAGAATCAGCGACGTGCGAGGCAGGGCCTTTTAATTTTGCCCCGGCGTAGCCCCACCGGGGAGATTGATTCCAAGAAATGAGCCGAGGTGATGCCACCTCACCAATACCCGGAAAACCCGCCCCGCCGGAGGCGGCCCGACAAGGGTTAACCTCCCGGCGCTCCCTGACCACGCGGACCACCAGGACCTCCTGGGCCTCCCCGTCCTCCCCCGCCGCCACGGACTGGCAGAGGCGGAGCGGGTTTTCCTTGGGCGAGCGGCGTGGGCTGCTCATCGGAGCGCTTGACCCACTTGTATATCTTCGAGGAGTTCTGCCAGAAGTACTTCTCCTGCTGCGCATGCGTCTTGGTGGAGAAGAACTGCTGCATCAGGCCGACCTCCTCGGAGATGGTGGCCACGCCGTAGCTGTTGGGATAATCCGTGCCGAACATGACGCGGTCCTCGCCGAAGGCCTGAAACAGGTACTCCAGCCGCCCGCGCAGGAACTCATAGTTCTTCACGATGACGCCGTTGTCGCCGGGGGCGGGATGGTAGACCTCGGTGAGCTTAACGAAGATGTTGGGCCGCGCCGCCATCTCCTTGATCACCGCCTCGTAAGCCGCCTGGTTGGCGGGCGTGGGATCGAAGCTTGGCAGGTGGTCCATGACGATGCGCAGGTCTGGAACGGCGTCGGCCAGCATCACGTTGGCGTTCATCAGGTCCATGCTTGGGTTGGCGGTGTCCAGCGCCAGGTCGGCCTGCGCCAGCAGCTTCAGATTGGCGACCTGGGTCGGATTGAGCGCAACCTTGCCCCGGGCGTCCCTGGTGTAGAAGCGGCTGGAGCGAATGGCGCGAAAGAGCGGGTCGCGATGAAAGTGGTTCAGATATTTGGTGAAATCGTTCGAGCCTGGATCGAGGTTCCCCGAGACTCCGACCATGATGGGATTGGCGCGGGAGATCTCCAGATACCAGAGGTTGTCGTCGAGGTATTGGGCGGCAGATTCCACCACAATGGCGCCGACGATTCCGGTGGGCCGCGCCAGCGCGGCATACATCGCGGGCGTTGACGGCTTGTTCAGCTGCCGGTAGAACAGACCACCCGTGTAGCCGCTGAAGACGGGACGGGTTTGGTCGAAGAGGTGAATATGGCTGTCGATGATGGGGATGGCGCCCGGTCGCAGCGGCAGGGCCTGCGGGGCATCCGGCGCGGCAGGAGCCGGGCCGTTTTTTTCATCCCAATCCGCTGCGCCCTCGGGGGCCTGCACGGATCCGAGTGCGTTACTGATGCCGGTAAGCGCGGCGCCCGCCATGGCGGCGGTGCCAAGGAATTGCCGGCGAGACATTCTGTTGCCCATCGTAGGTTCCCCTCCCCCACTGGTTGGCTGTGGGGGATTGCGAGACGATGCATTGGGACCGATTTGCGCATTGAAGCAAACTGAAACCCCTCCTCCCTGAAAATCCCGTTTCCCATCGGTCTTTCGTGCGTTCGGTTTCGGCGGTCGTAGGGTATTGAGGTGCGAAGCCGGCCCGGTGCGGCGCCGATCTATGCCACTCTGCATGGCTTCTCAATTTTTCCTCCAGAAATTCCGCATTTTTTTGTTCCCAGCATCAAATCTCCCTCTGGGAGAGGTCCGGGCACGCGGGTTCAACTCCCGCCACCTCCAACAATCTATTGCCATTTGGCGGCTGGCAAAAAGCATTGTGAACATGCCCAAATTTTCCGCTGTCGCAGTGCTGGTATTCTTTGCTGCGGCGACCGCCGTCGTGGCCCAGCCGATTCCGTCCGCGGTCATTTCCGACCCGCCGCCGGACAAGGCGTTTCCGGCCGAAATGGATGCCGTGCCCATAGCGAGCCATGGCAGCACGATGCACGGCGTGCTTTATGTGGCCTCGGGTGCCGGTCCGCATCCCACGCTGCTGTTCATGCACGGGTTTCCCGGCAACGAGCAGAACCTCGACCTGGCCCAATCCGTTCGCCGCGCGGGTTGGAACGTTCTCACGTTTCATTATCGGGGATCATGGGGAAGCGAAGGGGCATTTTCATTTGGCCATGCGTTGGAGGATGCGGATTCAGCCATCGCCTTCCTCCGCAATCCGGCCGACGCGACAAAATACCGCATTGATCCGGCCCGTATTGCCGTGGCCGGCCACAGCATGGGCGGCTTTATGGCCGCGCACGCCGGGGCCAACGACAAGGCAATCATCGCCGTGGCGTTGATTTCGGCCTGGAATATCGGCGGCGAAGCGGCAGCCCTGAAATCCGCCTCGGACCGGGCCGAAGAGGTAAAGTCCTTTGCAGACAGCATGGAATCGCTGGCCGGGTGCACTCCGGAAGGCCTGGTGGCGGAGGCGGTCGCCCACCAGACAGCATGGAATTTTGTAACGTACGCGAATGCGCTTACCGCCCGTCCTTTGCTGCTGGTTAGCTCAGACGACGGCAATGCCCCGGATTCCCAGGCTCTCGCCGCCGCCGTGCGCCGAGCCGGAGGCAAAACGATAACCGAGATTCATTTTCCAACGGATCATCCCTATTCGGACCATCGGATTGCGCTGCAAACTGCATTCGTCCGATGGCTGGAAACGCTGGATTCACCGAGGCCCTGACGGCGTTGGCTCATCCAAGTGGGGGGCCGCGCAGTTGAATCTTCTTCCGTTGCGGCAGCCCCGAGGAAATCCCCGCCAGATTCCCGCCCGCACCCGGGTCAGTTGCCGTAAGGGCGCACGACCACGGTCACCGGCTCCTTGGGAATATCGTAGCTCGCGATCGGATCGGGATGGGCCGGATCGAAGTGGGTGGCATCCGGAGCCAGGTACCTGGCCAGATCCGGCGCGGAGGCCCGGATGCCGCGCACGACGCACTGTGCCAATTCCCAGCTGCCATAGTCGGCCTGATGGGTCGTATCGGTCTTGCCGGAGGGTCCGGTCGCGAATACCGCCGGGGTTTGGGCCGGCCCCAGGGTCTCGTACAGTACCTTGCTCATGGCGTTCAGGTCGACCAACGGCACCTGCTCCTCCCGGCAGACCTTGCGGATGGCGTCGGGAAAGTCGCCCAAAGTGTTGACAAGCACGTTGCCCTCGAAGGCGAGGCGGTTCATCGGGGTGACCAGGATGATGGTGGCACCGCGCTGGCGGACCTCGGCGACGTACTGCTGGAGGAAGGTCGTGTACGAGGCGTAAGCGCCCGGATTGGGACCCCGGTCGTGCTGGTCGTTGTGACCGAATTGGATCATCACGTAATCGCCCGGCTTGATCAGGCTCATCACCTTGGCCCAGCGATGCTCGCTGATGAAGTCGCGGGCCGACTCCCCGGACTCGGCATGGCTGGCGACCACGATTTCCGGACCGAAGTACCGCGTGATCATCTGGCCCCAGCTGTTGTGCGGCTCGCGGGGCTGGTCCGTCATCGTCGAATCGCCAATCAGGAAGAGGGTCGGAAGGCCCACGGCGGGCGCAATCTCGACCGAGGAGACCGCCGGGCGCTCGTCGCAGAACTCGAGCGTCAGCTTGTCGTCCCAGGACCAGGCTTCGCTCGTCCTTTCGCGCGGCTTCAGGCGCACCTCGCCGCCGGGATAGAAGGGGCGCCGGATCGCGACGTTGAAGGTGCGGGTCACCACCGCGCCGTCGGCGGTGCGGATTCGCTGGAGCATCAGGCGCCGCAGCTCCGCCTTGACCGTGGTCACCGAGCCGCCAGCCGGGTCGCCCAGGGTCACCGTGACGCGATAATTGCCCTCCGGCAGCGCCGCCGAGAAATAGATCGGCTGGTCGCCGGTGATGAAGCCGCCCTGTCCTGGACGATCGACCGCCGTGACCTTCGAGCCGGGCTCGAAGCCATACCCCGCGGCGGCGGAATACACGGCCTCGGGGGCGACGCTCACCACCCCGGCCGCGGCGGGCCCGGGAGCGAAGGAATATTTCCGGGAAACGGCATCCGCCGCGTGCAGCGGGAGCAGGGCGGCGGCAAGGAAACCTGCGCCGAGAAGGGTCTTGAGGGATGGAATCATGGGAAAAGGGGGATGAGACGGAGCAGGCTGGCGGTGCCAGGCGGCAGCTGGCGTCGGCGGGGCGCGGGGTATGCCGGGACCTGCTACCGCATCATTTCCATGAGCAGCGGCTGCATCGCGTCAGCCCAGATTTGGTAGCCCGCGACCGTCGGATGGACCTGGTCCGCCATGATCGCGTCGGGAATCTTGCCATCGGGCCCTCGGAACTTGGGGCCGAGGTCGAGGTAGCGCACGTTCGCGCCGTCATCGAGCGTGGCGAGCTGCCGGTTCACCGCGTCAATCACCGCCATCCGCTGGGCATAATTGGGGCCGGCGCCGTCGCGCTGGCGCGGGCCGCGCGGAAAGATCGCGAGCAGCAGCACTTTGGCCGTCGGCAGCTTGGCGCGGATGAGAGCGACGATCTTCCTGTCGGCCGCAAAGATCTCCGCCGCGCTGTTGCTCCCGGAATTGTTGGTGCCGATCATGAGCACGACCACCCGCGGATGAATGCCGTCGAGTTCGCCCTGAGCAATCCGCCAGATGACATTCTGGGTGGTGTCGCCGGAAATGCCGAAATTGACCGGTTGGAATTGCCCGTAATATTTGTCCCAGATCCCGGGCGCTATTCTCCAATGGTTCGTGATCGAATCGCCGAGGAAAAGGACGCCGATCGGGCCCGCCCGGTCCCGCGCCAGGAACGACTGGTGGAGCTTCAGGAACTCCCCATCGTCCTGCTTGGGCGCCGGGGCGGAGGCGTCCGGATGCGTGCGCGCGGCGCGTGCTTCAGCCTGCGCGAGGATCAGCGCCAGCAGCGCGAAGGCGGTGCGGAGGTTTTTCATCAGGCAGGGCATCGGGCCGCGGCGTGAAGAATGGGGCGAGCGCGAGAAATGATCATGGGGTCCGGGTTGAGGGGTGCGCGAGCCAGACGCACGACACTCCCGTTTAGTTGTGCCCGCTCCTGGAAATGGGCCCGATTTTTTTGGGGTTACGGCCCCGATGCCCGCTTTGCGACGGGCCGGGAAGCAGACCGGGCTGTTTTCCACCGGGACCAGCACCAAGGAGAAAAGAGGCTCAGTGGATGGGCAGCCGGGGTGTCAGCGGCACGGGCTGGCACCAGGAGTCGTGGCCATCGTACACCTCGGTAAACAGCACGGTCATCTCGCCGTTTTCGATGAACACCTCCGGTCGCTCCCGGCGGGTGCTCTCGAGCACGGTGCCGTCCGTAAACCGGATCGTGTGATCGTAAGCGGCGGTCCGATTCATCGGGTCCCAATGCGTGATGCCATCCCGGGAGCTGAGGAGCGCGCCCCAGCGCTCGTGGCCCGTGACGCCACCGACGTTGTCTTCACAGATGATGTAATACCGGCCGCCGGCCTTGAAGAAGTCGAAGTCCTCCAACCGATCCGCCGGCCAGACATTTTCGTTCGCGATGGTGTAGGGTCCGCGGAAACTCGGCGCGGTGGCGACCTTGACCTGGAGCGAAGCGGTGCGGAAGACCAGCTTGACGCTGCCATCGTCCTCGACGCAGACCGCTGGACCGGTCGAGTCCCCTTGGAAGATGGGTTGTTCCGCCTGGATCCATGGCCCGGTGACGGACCGGGAGGTGGCGTAGCCGATCCGGCGCAGGGGCAGGCCCCTGCCGCCAGGCTCCAGATCATGCTCGTCGCTGCCGACGTAGAATAGGACGTAGGTGTCCCCGATTTTGCGAATCGCCGGGTTGCGGGTCATCAGGGAATCCCAATGGGACCCTCCCCGCTTGCTGAGCACCACCTCCTGAAACTCATAGGGGCCCAGCGGATTCTTCGAGGTGGCCCGGATTATCTCGGAATGGCGGCGATAGTCGTCGGGAAAAGGGTGCCCTTTGGGCCAGCGCGCCGAGAAGAGATGATAAGTGTCCCCCACCTTGATGACGGAACTGTCCCAGATAAAATAGCCGCTCATCCTCAGGCCGCTCTGGGCGGGCGTGGGCTGCAACCGCTGCGCAATGGCCGCCCCATCGATCACTTCGTCCGCCAGGGCCAGGCGTTGGGTGGCAAGCAGCGCGAACGTGCAGAGGCAGGATTGGAGCAAGGCGTTCATGGGATGGGGCTGGAGGCGGGCGCTGGGACCGGGGCCCTATTTCATCGGGGAAAAGTCCGTCGGCGTGAGGAATATCGACACCACCTTGGTCGTCAGGGCGCCGTCCTTTTCCGTCGCGGACTTCAAGGCGACCCAGTCGGGGTCGGTGCGAAAGGCGGCCCAGGATGCCGCGGCGTTCTCGCGGTTAACGTGGGCGAGCATGTACACCAGGGTGTGGCCGGCACCCGCGGTGGCGTCGAGCGGGTGGAAATAGCCGATTTCCATCATCCCATGGCGCACGAAGTAGCTGCGTTCCGGCGAGCGAAAGCGGCGATCGAGCTCGCCCAGCTTCCCCTCGGGTGTCGTGTAGATGCGCAATTCGAAGACCCGCGCGGCCCCCGGGCCGGAACCGGCCGCCACAGCGGGCGAGAAATCGGCCGGCGCAAGGAAGACCGACTCGGAATGGACCACGATCTTGCCATGGGCCTCGCTGGCCTTGGAGACCGACTGCCACTCCGGGTCGGAGCGGAAAGCGGCCCAGTTTCTTGCCGCCGCTTCCCGGCTCGGGTGCTGCAGCAGGTACACGAGCTTTTCGCCCGCTCCGTCCTTCGCCTCCAGGGGCACCCAATAGCCGATGCTCACCATGCCGTGCCGGTTGAAGATGCCGATCGTGTGATTGCGAAAGCGCGCCAGGACATCATCCAGGCGACCCGGGGCGGCCGTGTAGGTACGCAGCTCGTAGACGGGGCCGTCAGCGGCCGCGGACATGCCTGCGGCGGTGGCTAGCATCAGGACGAAGGAAAGCATCAGGGTACGCATGGCGGGGGGATAGCCACGATGGTGGCGCGGGAAGCATGGCGGGGTCGGTTCTTGAGCGGGCCGGATATCGGGCCGCGACCGGCGAAGATCATGGGCAAGGTATTGAGGGGTCCGGCTTGAAAGACGCACCACGCCCCCTTTGGGTTGTGCCAGCTCCAGAAAAAAGGGGGGCTGACCAAGGGGGTCAGGCCCTGAATTCTGTAATGGAACCGATGGTCGCCGAAACGAGTTACAGATCTCAGGATCTGACCTCCCAAAAGCGCCTCAACCTATTTTGCTTCTGGGAGAGGGTTCGCCTTGAGCCAGGCTTGAAAGCGCGGATTGCCGCGCAGGCAATCCCAGTCTGGGGAATAACGAAGCGCGGGCCATGGCTGGGGATGGACCTGCATGAGTCCATCGACGGCCTCATCCTGCCGGCCAAGAGCCGCCTTGATGAGTCCAGCTTTGGTTCGGCGCGCACGATTAAGCTCGGGGGGCCCGCCCCCGCCGCTGATCATTTGTTCGTATATGCGCAGCGCCTGCTCACCTTCGCCGGATTCCCCCAAACGGGCAAGCAGCGCCGCCTTCCAGCCGAGCAAATCAATCGAGCTAGGCTGCGATTTCAACCGCACCTCGACAACTTGCAATGCCGCCTGCCAATCGGAGCGGGCGGCATCGGTGTCTCCTTTCATTAGCCGGGCCAGACCGGTAAAATAGCCCTTGGGGCCGCTAAAGGTGTCGCCCTTCTCAAGGTAATCCTTCGTCACCGCATTGAGCACCGCAATCGTCTTGTCCGGCTCCCGTCTCCAGAGCCAAACCGTACTGGCAAAGGACGCTCCCCACTCTTCCAACAAGTATGGCGCCGGAATCTTTTCGAGCAAAACCCGGGCCTGATCCAGATCGCCGCGATCGGTGAAGACGTAGAGCAGCTTTTTAGATAGGCCGCCGCGCTTGGCTGCACCGCAAGGACCTGATCAATGACGTTTTCCGCCTCGGGACCGCGGCCCAGGTGTCGCAACGCCTCTTCCTTTCCGAACATCGCACTCGGGTCTCCGCCAGGAAGGGCATTGGCGCGATCCGAATAGATGATCGATTCCTCGTCGCGGCCCTCTGCCCGCAACGCGCTGGCCAGCGTCCGCAGAACCCGCTTATCAGTCGGCAGGCGTTCGACCAGCTGGCGCAGCATGCGGATCCCTTCGTCCCGCGTGGTGTTCTGCCGGCGAAAGTAGCTGGCCAGCGCAAACTGGGCCTCGTTCGAACCCGGCGCCAGCCGCACGGCCCGTTCTGCCTGGGTCTTCGCCGCCTCGTAACGTTCCGGCGACCGGTCATATCCGAAGACGACGAACGCAAGCGACACTTGCGACTGAACCGCCCAGGCGTCGGCATCCGCCGGATCGGTCTCGACCGCCCGCTGGCAAAGTTGATCGGCCAACATCCAATCGTCACGCAGGGCTTCGTCCTGCATCTCCCAGATTGTCCAGGCTTTTGCTTCCAGTTGGCGCGCGGTCGAACCGGCCGGGACCCCGACCGGAGCCGCGGCGGAAGCCCTGCTTCCCGGAGAGCGCAGAAACCAGAACGCAGCAATCGTCCCAACGACCACGGCCGCAAGGGCGGCCCACGCCAGTTGGAAAGATTTTTGAGCTGGTGCTGCCACGCCGGCTGCGCCGGCCGGAGAAAGCGCGGCCACCGCGGGCAAGCGCGGCGACTGCAGCAAACGCTGGATCTGCTGCACGAATTCGGGGGTCGGCAATGCCCCGGACAAACGGGTCCATTGCACGCGCATAAACTCTCCGGGCACTACCGCGTCAGCTTCCGGCGTGTCATCGACCACCACCGGGATGATGAACGGCAGGCCCTCGGCCATGCCGTGAGTGCGCTCAACCGCCTGTTTCCACTCGCGCCGAAAGTATCCCTCGTGGCGGGCCTGCGTCTGCGCGGAAATGACCGCCAGAAAAAGCGCGCATTCCCTGATCTGGCGGCGGATTCTATGATCCCACGCATCGCCCCCGCGCAGCTCGTTCTGATCGAACCAAACCTCGACGCCATGACTGCGCAGCGCCTCGGCGATGCGCTGCGCTGCCGCTGAGTCCTCGCGGGGATAACTAAGAAACACCGCCTTGCGTGAAACGGATTCCATTTTAAGCTGGCAGGAGACCGAATGATGTTCTCGCCAGACAGCGGGAAACGCGAGACGAAACCCTTGTAGGGGATGAGTTTGGGGAGCGGCTATGTCCCTTTCCTCCGCACCCCCGCTTCCTCGGGGCGCCGCCTGGGATTGCCGCCTTGGCGAACCATTCGTACCGGAGGTCCGATCATCTCGCACCGCACCTTGGAGGTGTCTTGATCGCGACAACAGTCACCACGGTGATGAACAATACCGGTTGCGTCAGGCTTGGCGGTGGTATCCACAGTTACAGGTGGGCCCGACATTCTCACGATGTGCCGTTCCTGGGCTGGCGATCGCGCTCGCGATCTCGCCCGCTGCCCGCTCCGCTCCTTCTCTTGAAGAAGTGACGCTGCGCCAAATCTACACTGAGGCCCAGACGCACGGCCAGGCATTCGAGAATCTCCGGGTGCTCGTCAGCGAGAGTCCCGGCCGGCTCTCCGGATCAAAGTCGCTGGAACACGCGGTCGACTGGGCTGAGCAGACATTGAATTCGCTCCACCTCGATCGGGTCTACCTTCAGGATGTGTTGGTCCCGCACTGGGAGCGCGGAGCGAAAGAAACCGTCATGCTCCTGCCCCCCGTTGGAACCCCGGGCCAGCCCGTGGCGCTCACCGCCGCCGCTCTCGGTGGATCCGTGGCGGGCGACGTGACCGCGGAAGTCGTCAAGGTGAATTCAATCGAGGAACTTGCCAGACTGGGCGAGGCGAAGGTCGCCGGCAAAGTTGTCTTCTTCAACCGCGCCATGGATCCACGAATCCCCACAGGGCCGGCCTATTTGGCCGCGGTTGACCAGCGCAAGCCCGCCCCCGAGCTCGCGAGAAGGCTCGGCGCGGTCGCGTTTGTGAGCCGCTCCATCACCTGCCGCGACGACGATTTCCCGCATGCCGGCACCACGACCCGCGGTTCCGGCAACGACGACGTTCCCGCGGCGGTCCTCAGTATGCAGGCGGCCGACAAATTGGCCTCCGCGCTGGCGTCCTCCCCCCGCGTCCGGATTGCGCTCAAGATCAATTCGACTTGGTTCGATCGGGCTCCCTCCCACAACGTGATTGGCGAAATCCAGGGCTCCGATCGGCCCGGCGAGATTATCCTTGTCGGCGGACACCTCGATTCGTGGGACATCTCACCCGGGGCGCAGGACGACGGTTCCGGCGTCGTCCAATCAATCGAGGTGCTCCGGCTATTCAGGGCCCTCGGCCTGAAGCCACGCCACACGCTCCGCTGCGTCCTTTTCACCAATGAGGAAAACGGCGGCCACGGCGCACTCATCTACGACCGCGAGGCCAAGGCCGGACATGAAAGACACATCCTTGCGATTGAGCGGGACTCCGGCGGTTTTGCACCCAGCGGCTTCACCTTCGGCAGCACCCAGGGCGACGTCCACCAGCGCGCCTCACGCTGGCGGACGTTGTTCGCACCTTACGGGATGGTTGAGTTCACCAAGGGCTCGAGTGGAGCCGATGTCACTCGCCTGATGCTGGAGGGCGTCACGGTCGCCAACCTCGCTACCTCGCTGCAAGGCTACTTTGACTATCACCACACCGCCAACGATACCATTGACAAGGTGAACCCCCGGGACCTCGAAAGTGGCGCCGCCGCCCTCGCATCGCTTATCTGGTTGGTGGACCGACAGGGGTTATAGGCATCCAGGGGTCGATCCGTGGCGAAAGGCCGTGGGGGCAGGACCGAAACCCGATCTTGGACTGGGGCTGACCAAGGGGGTCAGGCCCTGAATTCTGCAATGGAACCGATGGTCGCCGAAACGAGTTACAGATCTCATGCGTGGCCTCTCAAAAGGCTCCGACACGGGAATCGTTTGCCCCGCGTGAAGCGAAACTTGACGATGCAGATCAATTATGCAGATTAATATGCATGAGGACAACCCTGAATCTGGACGACGCCTTGATGGAAGAGGCGCGCGAGTACGCCGGGGTGAAGGAGAAGACCGCCTTGCTGCATGAGGGGCTGCGGGCCCTTATCCAGCGGGAGGCGGCGGCGCGGCTGGCGGCACTCGGTGGCAAGGATCCCAAGGCGGCGGCGGCACCGCGGCGGAAG
>Ga0265320_10002421_pt1 | contig 13006 bp, 10 predicted proteins | sample 4827metaG_FD_202087 | JGI IMG/M metagenome (GOLD analysis project Ga0265320, IMG submission 202087) | Rhizosphere microbial communities from Carex aquatilis grown in University of Washington, Seatle, WA, United States - 4-8-27 metaG | ecosystem: Host-associated > Plants > Roots > Rhizosphere >...
AATACGCCGCGATTGAAGGTGCTCTCGCTCCTCGACGGAACCGTGCGTGATCTCGGCGCGGCGATCGTGGATTGCGCGCCGGTGTGGACTGACGACGAGCACGTCTGGGTGCTGCAGTCGCCCGCACGGCGGCCCGAATGGATCGAGATCGATCTCAAGACGAGCCGCCGATCGGGGCTGCACCGGGAAGTCGGCGCTGAATCTGCCGACCATCGCGACTGTTCGATGAAGGATAGCCCTGTCACGGCCCACTATCCTCGAGCCGGACTGGTCGCGAGCGAGTGGTCGGAGATCCGCGCGATCCGAGCGCCGGAGTGGCGATGACTTCAGCAGCGGCCGTACGGCGGCAGGCAGAATCCCTGCGGAATCGGAGTGGACGGCCTCACCGCATTCTTCTGATCGATCTTAGCGGGGGAGGTCGTCGCAGTGGCGATCGAGAGCGAGAGAGCTGCAGCCACGAGGACAATGCCAGCGAGCGCAATTTTCTTGAGCATGGGAACCTCCAATGCGAGTGCGGTTGTCGAATGCGAAGTCGATGACGGACCGACCGACGTTCGCGTGTGCCAGCCGGACAACAGCAACTGATGAGCCAGGCGCGAAACCGCGCGCCGTTGCGGTTTACGACGCGAAAATGAGCCGCCGACCGGGAGCGGTTACGAAACGAGCGGATGCGTCGCGCGCAGTGCAGAGTTCCCGCAAAGGTCGGGGTTCTTCGTGAACACGCCCAAAGACAGCATCACCTTCGTTCCGCGACAGAAGCGCAGCGCGGATCTCCACGATGTTCCGGTGTTGATCGTGGTGGGAAGCATTGACGCGCTGGCGCTCCAGGCTGAAGAGCGCGTCATTCCGTTCGTGCAGCGCATCTTCATCGGCCGCCGCGAAAAGACGGACTCGGGCGAGGGCGGAGTTTCATGGCTGGTGCGCGATCGCATGATCTCCGGACAGCACGCGTCGATCATGCGCGCGGGCAGCGGCTTCGAGCTCACCGATCTCGGAAGCACCAACGGCACGATCGTCGATGGCGTCGTTGCACAGCCGCGAGCCGCGTTGCGCGATGGCGCGCTGATCTTCATTGGTGGACACGTCGCCGTCTTCCGCGTGATCTCGTCCACCGAGCTGGCCGCGATCAGGGCCGAGCTGGAGCGGCCGCTCGGCCCGGTGCCGACCGTAAACCCCGCGTTCGCGCCAGTCTGCGCCAAGCTGCGCAAGCTCGCTGAATCTGACAGCGAGGTGCTGCTCACTGGCGAGACCGGAGCCGGTAAGGAGGTGTACGCACGCGCCATGCACGAGACGAGCGGCCGCAAGGGCCGCTTCGTCGCGGTGAACTGCGCGGCGATTCCGCGCGAGCTGGTCGAGAGTGAGCTCTTTGGTTACGTGCGCGGCGCACACTCGCAGGCGCTGGCGCCCAAGACCGGCATCATCGAAGACGCAGAGGGTGGGACGCTGTTTCTCGACGAGATCGGCGACATGGCCCCCGAGCTGCAGACCAAGCTGCTCAGGTTCACTCAAGATCGCCTGCTGATCCCGGTCGGTGGCACGCGCGCGCGCCGCATCGACGCGCGCATCCTGGCCGCCACCAGCCGCACGGCGCCACCGACGCAGTCCGGCGGCTCCGGATTGCGCGCGGATCTCGCGGCGCGGCTGGGCGCAGAGGCGATCCGCATCCCGCCGCTGCGCGACCGCATCGAGGATATCGGTTCGCTCGTGTCCTACATGCTCGGCCGTGGAGGTCGCCGGCTCGAGCTCGCAGCGTTCCAGGCCCTCTGTCTCTACACTTGGCCGGGCAATGTGCGAGAGCTGGGCAAGGTGGTCGCCTCGGCCGAGGCACTGTCGCGCGGCGCCGAGCGCATCGGCGCCGAGCACCTTCCCGTGGCGATCGCGTCGACTCCGCGCCGCGTGCGCGCATCGCCGTCGGGGCGTGCATCACGTCCACCTCCGACCGCGCTCGAGCTGGAGCAGCTCATGCGTCGGTTCAATGGAAACATGCTGCGGGTTGCGCGCGAGCTCGAACGCAAGCCGGCGCTGGTCTACCGATGGGCCAAACGTTTCAAGCTCAACGCCGACGATTACCGCAAGAAGGACGAATGAAAACCGCGGGTCATTTGCGAGCGCGCGGAGCGCGCGTGCAGCGAATGCATCGCGTGGTTGTGAAACCATAACGGTCGGTACGCCAAAAACATCGATAAAACAGCGGGAAATGAACGCTAAAGCAACACAACAGCAGACATGTCTCGACGAGCTGGTCAAAATGCTGCGCCCCGCGGCCGGCGGCGTGTTCACCGTGAGCAGCGGGCGTGCCGAGCAGGAGGCGCTTCAGCTGCGCATCTACGGCGCGAGCGATACGAGCGAGGTCGCGGTGCGCTGGCGTGCGGCGCTGGAGGACGTTGTGCGCGCGCGTGTGGCGATCCTGGGCGTGCCGTCGGACTGCGGCGCCGGACTGGTGCGCGGCGCCGCCTTCGGACCGCAGGCCGTGCGTGCGGCCGTGCTCGAACGCGAGCCGCGCTTCGCGGAGATCGCGCGCGCCGAGGCGATCGTCGACGTGGGTGACGTGTTCACCGTTCCGCACCTCCTGCACGACGAGATGCTCAGCGCTGCGCAGCTCGCGTCGTCTCGGGCGGCGCTCTACGGCGACGCCGGCAGTGATCTGCCGGTGTCACCGCTCTCGATCACGGAACGCGCCGTCGGCCGGCTGTTGCAGCTCAATCCCGCGCTGCGCATCTTCCTGATCGGCGGCGACCACTCGGTGACCTGGCCGGTGATCTCCGCGCTGGCGGCGGCGACCAGTAGGACAGGGGAGCTGGATTTTGCGATCGTGCACCCCGACGCACACACCGATCTGTTGCCGGAGCGGCTGGGCGTGAAGTACTGCTTCGCCACCTGGGCCCATCACGCGAACGAGCTCCTCGGCCGCGGTGGACGCCTCGTGCAGGTCGGGATCCGCGCCTCGGGCCGGACGCGCGAGCACTGGGAAGGGACGCTGGGAGTCAAGCAGTTCTGGGCCGACGAGATCGACGCGCGCGGCGGCGCGGCCGTGATCGACGCGATCGTCGACCACCTGCGCGCGATCGGCGTGAAACGCGTCTACGTGTCGAACGACATCGATGCCACCGATCCAACCCTCGCGCCGTCGACGGGGGCACCGGCGCGTGGCGGGCTCAGCGTCGATTTCGTGCGCGCGCTCATCGCGCGGGTAGGGGATGCATTCCCCTTGCTCGGGGGCGATATCGTCGAGGTCGCTCCGTCGATCGGCTCCGCCGAAGACGCGAAGCGCACGACGAACGTCGCGGCGTGCTATATGCTGGAGACCTTGGCATCGATGGTGGGTGCCTCGGGAGCCCAATGGCGGACGACAAGCCTCGAGCCGTGAAGCCAAAAGACGAGACCAAACCGGACCTCGAGATCACCGATCAGGCTCCGCCGCAGAGCCTGGACGAAGGATGGCGTGCGCTCGAGAGGGGCGACAGCAAGTCGGCTCGCGCGCTCGCGGCGCGAACGATGGCCGAGACGCCGAATTCGCCCGAAGCGCTGCTGCTCGAGGCCGCGTGCCTGCGCGATGACGGTGACAACGAGCAGGCCATCGCTGTCTTGAGGCGCGTGTGCAAGCTGGATTCCGAGTGGTGCACGCCGGAGCTCTGGCTCGCGGAGCTCCTGGCGGCTTCCCCGGACACGACGGCGGAGGCGCTCGGCCACGCGGGGCACGCGCTGGATCTCGCCGACGAGGAAGACGAGTACCTGAACGCGCTCGCGCTCAAGGCGGGGCTCGAGGCGGAGCTGGGTGAGGTCGACGAGGCCAAGGAAACCTTGCGCGATCTGCCGCCGCCCGAGGTCTCGCTGGATGATCCGCTGCTGGCGCTCGAGATCGCGGAGCTGTGGCTCGCGGTCGGTGAGCCGGAGGCGGCACGCGATCGACTGCGGACGTTGACGAAGTCCGAGCCCGAGATGGCCGACGCCTGGTACACGCTGGGCGTGGCGGCCGAGGCGCTCGAGGACGACGCTGGAATGCGCGCGGCGTGGAAGCGTGCCTGGCAGCTGGACGCGGCGAGCGGCGAGGACGACGCGGTGGCGCGGCTCGAGGAGAGCGAGGTGCTGGCGATCGTCGAGCAAGCGTTGGGCGAGCTGCCGGAGAAGGCGCGGCGGTTGCTGGTGGATGTGCCGATCATCCTCGCCGATTTGCCGGCGGAGTCCGACGTCGAAGCCGGACTGGATCCGCGCATGCTCGGCCTCTTCAACGGGACGCCGTATCCGGAGACGTCGAATGTCGGGGGCCAGCCCGGGTTGACCCAGATCGTGCTGTTTCGGCGCAATTTGGAGCGCGCGGCGGCGAGCGAGGAGGATCTGCGCGAGGAGATCCGGACGACGCTGCTCCACGAGACCGGGCATTTCTTCGGGATGGATGAGGCGGAGCTCGAGGGAGTCGGGCTGGACTGAGCCGGAGGGCAGCGGCTCAGTGCTTCAGTGCTGCTCGTATTGCCGCCGTCGCATCCGGGTTCGCATACTTCGGATTCTCCCAGCCGAAGATGTCGTAGTGCGCGCCAGTCACCCAGAGGATTGCGCTCTCGACGCCGCGGCCCTCCGGCAACGCGAGATAGCGCACGAAGCCCTCATGCCCGCGCGCGATCTCTCGCGCCAGCTCCTTTTCCTGCGCGGGCGTCGCATCGCCCGCCCACAGGTTCGGGTGCTTGAGACCGCCGCGCCCGACGCCGAACTCGCCGATGTGCAGCGGCGGGATCTCCTTCGGCTTCAGGCCTAGCTCCTTGCCCAGGATCTGCTCGCGGAAGTTCTTCTCGTGCGTGACCAGCGCTTGCGCGACCTCGTCCGGCGTCGGCAGTCGCTGACTGCGCTCGGCGGTGGGGACGGCGATCGTCAGGTCCATGTACTGCGAAAGCGAGAGCGCATCGAGGCCGTGAATGTACCGCCGCAGCGAGGCGCGCTTGGCCGTCGACATGCGCGCGACGAAGTCGTCCAGGATCTCGATGTGGTGGGTGAAGTCGTGTGAGAGCTGGACCTTCTGGTCAAGACCCAGGCGGTGCCGCTCTTTCTTGGCCGCCGCGAGCAGCAGCTCCCAGCGCTCGGGGCTGTCGACCTCGGAGTTCATGAGCTCGACGCCCAGCTCGAGCCGCGCCGACATCGTCGCGGTGTTGCCCAGCTTGTCGAACGCGGTCTTGAGCGCCGCGAGTGAACGATTCACGATCCCGGTGCGATAGTCGTCGCTCATCGGGTCGAGATCGAAGAAGCCGCGCCAGGGACAGCTCACGCGCCAGCTGTAGTTGTCGGAGGTGAACGGATCGAAGCCGGGGGCGTAAGCCGGCGGATCAAGATGCGGCTTGACCACGACGCCCAGGCCCGAGCGCAGCGCGATCTCCACCGCGTCGCTGAGCTCGGCCGGATCTGGTCCCGACGCGAGGTCGATCTTGTTGTGGCCGACGTAGCCGTAGGTCGGGATGAACGATACGACCTGGAACCCGATCTCCTTGAACGCCGCGATCCGCTTCGCGGCATCGGCGTACTGCCCCTTCCAGCCGAAATAGGAAACACCCAGCGCCGCGGGCGCCGCCGGCTTCACCTCTTCCTTCGAATCAGCGCGCGCGCCCGCCAGACGCGCCACCGCGAGCGCGCCCAGCAGTACCGCCGTGGCCACCTGCCGGCCGCGCGCGCGGGACATATCCACTAGCCCTTGCAGACGAACGCGATGTCGTCGACCCAGAAGTCGTAGTCGGCGCCGGGCGTCTTCGCCTCGAAGTGAATCGCGAACAGCCGCTTGGGATCGATGTGTGGCTTGCGCGGCGCGCCCCAGTCGGGCTCCTGGTGCAGTGAGCGGAAGGGCAGCACGATTCGCTGCCACTCCGAGGTCAGGGTGATCACCGTGCCGTAGTCGTTGAAGCACGCGGTGCAGACCTGTCCGTCGGGATCGGTGTTTCCGTCAGGCAGCTTCACGGTCATCTTCGCGGGACCGGTGCCCGACTTCGCCCAGAACGTGATGCCCTCGTACATCGACGCGTCGAACGCCTCCTTGGGATCGCGGAAGTTCAAACCCATCGCCGCGTAGACGATCGATTTGCCGGCGAGCTTGCCCTTGACCTCGACGGCGAACTTCGACGTCGCGTCGTGACCGCCCTCGACGAGCGTGAACGTGCCGCCCTTGTCGCCTTGCTCGGGCCACACCGTCGAGCCTTCCTTGTCGGCGTAGGTGTACCAGTAACCGCCGCGATCGCCGATGACGCTGATCTGGTTGTTGTTGTCCTCGAAGTCATCGATGACGCCGTCGGGGCCGCACTCTTTCAATGCGGCGCCCTGCGCGCTCTCGGGGCGCGCGCCGGGCGGAACGCACGCGCCGCTGGACGCGAGCGCGGCAACGGTGACGAAGGTGAGGAACAGAGCATGAGCGTCACGCTTCATCGAATCGCTCCCATCAAGCTGGACGTTGAAATAGACGGTGAAACAGCCGCAAACGGCGCCGACCGCTCGGCGTTGATATCTGTCTTGGCGAGAGCAGTCAAGGTGTTGATGAGGTGGTGATGCGCGCGAATGAGCGCGCTTGACAGCCCACTACCAACTCAGGACACTGCGACCCCACCCGCGAGCGGCGCGGAATTTTTCGTGAAGGTTTGCCCACGTGCGGCCCCTTCTCGGTGGGATTCTGTCGGCCATTCCAACCCGCGCTTGTGAAGGACAAACATCGATGAGACTAGCGTTCCTTTCGTTTGCTCTGGCTGGTTTGCTGTTTGGCGAGGCTGCGTACGCGCAGGGTGCGGGGACCGGCGGGAGCTCAGGCACAGCAGCGCCGCCCGCTGCCGCGCCCGCGCCTGCAGCTCCTGCTCCCGCCGCGACGCCGGCCCCCGCAGCAACCCCAGCCCCGGCAGCGCCGCCGGCAGCGCCCGCGGCACCGCCTTCGCCGGTTGCGACGCCTCCGTCGAGTGGCGGCGCGATGCTGACCCCGACGATCAGCCCCACCGCGCCGGCACCGACGTCGAAGAAGACCTCGCCGGGCGACGTCAACCTGTCCTTGCCCCCCAGCGTTCCGCAGTTCGGCGCGCAGACCGCCATCTCGCAGAAAGAGGCGGAAGCGCTGACATCCAGCGTCTCGAACTCATCCGACGAATGGAAATTCGAGTTCCACGGCTACATGCGCGCGCCGCTCCGCGCGACGATCGGGCCGCCGTCCGCGGCGCACTCCGCGCGTGATCCGAACGACCCGAACACGGCAGCTCTCGGCATCAATTTCGTGCCACCTTATGCACCCGGCGCGACGCCGCCCTCGGGTTATCAGCTGCACGAAGCGCCGCGCGTCCCGGGCGCCAACTACCAGGCCTGGGACTTCACCAACACGCTCTACGGGCCCTGGACCCAGCTGAACTTCGCGTACGGCAACTCGCGCGTGACCACGACCGTCGTCGTCGACGCCTACAATCAGGCCGACGGCTCGTACCGCAACCTGCAGGCGAACCAGGGGATCGATCAGGTCTTCCTCACCGCGCGCTTCCCTGACGCCTTTGGGGACTACGGCGGGCTGACGTGGAACATCGGCTCGTTCCCCAACCGCTACGGCACCGCCGGCAAGTACGACGCCGGTATGTACGAGACCTATCAGTTCGGCCGCACGCACGTCTCCGGCGAGACGTTGAGCGCCACCTTGTCGAACCTGGATCCGATGGGTGATTGGACCGTCACGCTCGAGCACGGTATCGGCGCCAAGCTCGACTTCATGCCGTTCACCAACAATCAGAACTATCAAATCTTCGGTACCCCCGGCGGCCCCTCGAATCCGAACGGCTCGCCCGATCTGGCGACCCAGAGCGCGGACTACCTGCCGTACGCGGGGCCGGTGCCGCAGGGGTCGACCTACCTGCACCACGCGCACATCATGGCGAAGTACCAGAAGATGTGGAACTTCGGCCTGCACTACCTCTTCACCTGGACCCCGGACGACAACTGGGATCCGCGCAACTCGCGCCTGCCGAATACCTCTGATGCGGTGCCGCGCTTTAACGGTCCGATCCAGGGCAGCATGGCGGTTCTGGGCGCGGAGGTGAAGTTCACCGGCGGCCAGTACGGCGACGGTTACCTCAGCTACACGTATATCGACGCTCGCAACATCAATGCGCTCGCCGAGTCACTCGAGGTGCTGCACACCAAAGGCGGAGCCAACTTCAAACAGGCTTATTTCGGGCAGGGTTACAACTTTCATACCGGCATTTACAACGGCCCGGAGAACGAGACCGGCATCGTTCAGAGCGTCGATTTTCAGTATTCATTCAGCTTCGGCGCCTACGCGCGCGCGCCCGAGGATTGGTGGGGCGACGGTCCGGATCTGGTCGTGACGGGCTTCGGCATGTTCACCACCGTCGACAGCAAGGCACCGCCCATCGCGACAAACCTGGATCCGACGCGGGGACAGCAGATGAGCGCGACCGGCGCTCCTCTCCCGGGCAGCTGGGACATGAGCACCAAGAAGCTGAAGTTCGGATTCGATGCGATCTACACGCCCCTCTCCTGGCTCGGCGCTGGCGTGCGCTTCGATCAGGTTCGGCCCGATATGGACAACGCTTACTCACGAACGACGTTCATTACCTCGAACGGGACGCTGGCCAACCCGGGCGGATCCGACCTGAACTTCAGCGTGCTGACCGGGCGCCTGGTCATGAAGACCCAGTTCGTGACCCATGAGTCGATCCAGCTGCAGTATTCGCGCTATTTCCTGGGCAAAGCGGCCTATCCCTCGGATTACCGCTTCGGCTGGGTGCCGCAGTCCGATGCCAACGCGGTCGAGCTGTCCGCGGCGATGTGGTGGTAGATTCCTAATTACACAACAAGGTCTACTAAGATGAAAAATCAGCGTCTTTTCCTCGCGTCGATGATTGCTGGCGGCCTGGCGTTCGGGGCGGCGGGTTGCATCTTGGGCTCGGATCCCAACACGCCCTCGATGCTCTACGGCCCCCAGGGTGGAACGACCGGTGGCGCCGGCAACGGTGGTACAGCCGGCATGTCGGGAACCGCGGGAATGTCCGGGCCCTCGGGGCCGGTGCCCGGCATGGCCCTGGCTCTATTCGACAGCGACATCAACGGGTTCGTTCTGAACAACTACATGGAGCTGCCGGGCAGCCTCAACAAGGACCTCGGCGACGGCACCTCGCCGACGCCGCCGGTGGTCTCCCTGGATAGCGCCGTCGGGAATCCGGATCCGGGCTCGCTCCAAGTGACGGCCCCGTACACCGGCGCCAATCAATACGTCGATCTCCAGAACACGGGCATGTTCGGAACGTCTCATCCCGTCAACTGGAAGGGCGGCACGCTGCACATGCGCATCAGGTGCGATGAGGGGACATTCGCCGGTGTCGCCCAGCCTTATGCGATCACCACGGGCGCGTACAAGTTCGGTGGCAGCTCGGTGAACTTTGCCAAGAACTCCAACTGGCAGGAGTTCACGGTGAATCTCAACTCGCCGATAAAAGCCGATCCGGGCTACGACGCCAGCCAGGTGGTCATCTTCGGTGTTCAGCTGAGCAGCGGCGGGTCGGGCGCCAGTCAGGGGCCCGTCACGTTCCACATCGATAGCATTTCGATCACCGGCCTCGCCGCGGCGCCGACGCCCGACGCCTCGGGCACCGACGACGCGGCCGCTGGCAACTAGTCCGGCGGCGGACTGCGCGGCGGCGGCGGATGACTGACTCCGGGCGTCGCGAATCGCAAGGTTTTCCCTCTCCCTAACCCTCCCCCGCGGACGGGGGAGGGGACCGGAGGGACAACCGCGCGCCCCTCCGTAAGTGCGCCGCACTCTCCGTTTACTTCGCTTTGCGTGCCTGCTCGTCGAGGAAGGCCGAGACCCAAACCAGCGGCGCGTTCCAGTTGATCGTGACCTCGTTGGTCGACCAGGCCTCGCCGTTGTCGATGAAGCACTTCATCGGCGCCGAGCCCTTGATGCCGGCGGCCTGGACGTAGGGGTCCTGGAGCTCGGAGTTCGAGCCACCCGACATCACGCCCGGCGGCGGACTCGGGTATTTGGGGTTCGCCTGGTGGCACCAGAAGCGGTGGTAGGGATTCATCAACGGGCGCGACCCGTAACCGGTGACGAAGCTTTGATCCAGGCCGTTGCGCCCGAGGATGTAGTCCATGCCGAGCGCCACGCCGTTCAGGTACTTGGACTCGTGGGTGAAGTCATAGGCGAGGCCCATCATCAACGCGTCTGTCAGCACGAATGACGTCGAGCCCCACGGATACCCGGTTTTGGTCGCGCGGAAGGGCAAGCGGTAGCCCTCTTTCATCGCCTCGCCCAGATAGAGGTCGCCGCGCGCGACGATGTTCTTGCGGATCTCGGCGATGTCGGTCTTGGGCAGCCCGTTGGGCACGATCGCCAGCGAGATCGACCCCAGCACCTGAGTGTCGGCCCAGGTCATCGACGTGCGCATGCCACTGTCGTCTTTCCAGTCGGCCTCGGCTTTCTTGTAGTACTCCGACTTGGTGAGGAAGTCCTTGTACACCTGCTTGCTCGTCGTGATGTAAAGCTCGCTCGCGGCCCAGTAGAAGTCGTCGACGACGTTCTTGTCGTCATAGGCACCGCCGCCCTCGCCGGTGTTGGGCGCGTAGATCTCCGGGTTCGCCTGCGCCGCCGTCCAGGCGCGCTCCGCGGCCTCGAGGCACTTCTTCGAGAACTCCTTGTCGATCGACGACCAGATACGCGCCGCCTGCGCGCCGTTGGCTGCCACGTTCAACGTCGCCGCCGTGCTCGGGGGATAGAGATAACGCTCCATCGTGTCCTCGTGCGGCCCGGTGGAGAGCTGCGTCCATTTGATGTCGTGCACCTTGTGGTGGACCATGCCCGCGAGCTTGTTTCCCTCGGGAACCTGCATCTTGAGCTCGAACTCCAGCTCCCAGCGCGCCTCGTCGAGCAGGTCAGGCACTTTGTTGTTGTTCTCGGGGATGTTCATCTTGCCGTCGGCGAAATCGCCCGACGATGTGCCGAGGTGCTTGGTCCGCTCCCACCAGTTGAGGAGCGTCCAGACCGAGATGCCGGCATTGACCACGTACTTGCCGTGATCGCCCGCGTCGTACCAGCCGCCGGTCACGTCGAGCGTGTAGTGACAATCCGACCCAGGGACGCAGGGAACGTCCTTGTCGCCGTGGTTGGGCGCGACGTTGATGTGGCCGGCCGGGCGAACCCAGCTCGGGCCGCCCGCGTACGGCATCTCGATCGCGATGCCGCTGCGCTGTTGGTAGAAGAACGCGAGCGAGTCGTACTTGAGCTTGTTGTAGATGTCGTCGCCGATCTCGAACGAGTGGCTCACGTCGTTGCCGACGCGCAGCGAGTACCCCTTGCCAGCCGTCGTGAAATTGGAAAAGTCGATGATCGAGACGTTGTCGCCCGACGCCTGGTCCAGGCCGAACGGCACGGTCGTCCCGGAGGCAACCACCTTCTTGTTCACGTCGAGCAATTGCCACGGAACGGCGCCAGGGTTCTTGACCGTCGCGATCTTGCTCAGGTGGGGGAAATAGCCGACCTGGTTGACCAGCACGGCGGGAACCACCGGTGGCTTGTCCTCGACCTTTTGCGCGAACTGTGGGTCGTCGATGCGCGCATCGTCGATGCAAACCGTGTACGGCGGCGTGGCGGTCTTGGCGAGCTGACCGGCGACGTGAAACGCCATCTCGACCGTTGGATCGTCGTCGGAGGCCATTGTGAACGTCCCGGCGTACACCTCGGTCTTGGGCTCGACATTGAACAGCATCTTCCAGAATTCGTGATAGGGCGGGCCGGCCTGGCCGATCTTGAGATAAGTGCGGATCGGCTGCGACGAGTGCATCTTGAACTGCACCGAATACTTGTGGCCCTTTTGCAGCAACAGGTGCTGCTGGCGCAGGTGCGCGTCCCAGCGATTGCTGCCTTTGTTGGTAACCTCCAGGCAAAGCTCGCCTTTGTCTATGAACGAGCGGCCCGCCCCGGTGCCCGAGAACGACGCCGTCCAGGGCAACGAGCGCGTGCCTTCACTGAAGTCGTCGTTGAAGAGCAGGTTGTGCCCAACCAGCGGCGGCGGCGCCTTATCGGGCGCGGTGCCGATCACGCCTCCCGGCGGCAGCGGCGTTGCCGTGCGACAGGCCGCCAGCAGCGCGACCACGAGCGGCAGCGCGATGCGGGCGACACGGGTGGCGGGCGAAGACAGACCGAGCCTAGGCGTTGCGAGGTGATTCATGGTGGTCATCCTTGCGCGACGATCGCGTCGCGGGTCCAGCGGGGGGCCAATGCGGCGGCGGCGGACGGAACGAGAAAAACACAGGAGACCGCGCTCACGCAAGACATCGTCTGTCCAGATTGCACGCGGGATTTCACCTTGGCGGGAGCGGGAGCGTCTGCTATTCGTGCGGAGCCGCAACGGTCGTAACGTACGTCGCTTTCGAAATGCTTCGCCCCCTGACAATGCTCGCGATCCCGATTGCCGCGGGGGTGATCGTCGCTTGCGCCACGCGGCCGTCCCCGGAGGTCAAATACCCGCCGCGAAGGCCCGGGTGCGGGCTCAGCATCTATCACACCGACCTGCCCCCCCTGCAGGACTGGGACGACCTGGGCAGGGTCGAGGTGCTCTGCCACATCGACGACACCGAGAAAACCTGCTTGAACCGGTTGCACGCCGAGGCCTGCCGCATGGGCGGCGACATCATCTACCGCCTGCCGGTCAAACCCTGGCGCCCCAAGGAAGAGGCTCTCGGCTATCGCGCCATGGTGGCGCACCGGAAAACGCCGCAGCAGAAGGACGCCGGGGTGCCTGACGTCGACCCGACGCTGCCGCCGCTGGCCTCGCCCGAGGAGTCGGCCGGACCAGTAGTGCCGCTCACGGGCCCGGGCTCGCTCCCGCTGGTGCCGGAAGGCGCGGCGGCCCTCGACGCCGGCAGCGCAGGCGCAGCGGTGACCCGAGACGCCGGCTCGACCGGCGGCTGAGCTTCGCTGAAGAAGATCCTGTAATGAGGAGCGGGCGATCCTTCTGAGTCGATCAGGAGGTCAGTCATGCGCCAATCCGAC
>Ga0265320_10002423_pt1 | contig 13000 bp, 1 predicted proteins | sample 4827metaG_FD_202087 | JGI IMG/M metagenome (GOLD analysis project Ga0265320, IMG submission 202087) | Rhizosphere microbial communities from Carex aquatilis grown in University of Washington, Seatle, WA, United States - 4-8-27 metaG | ecosystem: Host-associated > Plants > Roots > Rhizosphere >...
GCGTTGAGCGAACTGACCTCCTCAAAAAACTGCCGGATCGCGAGTTTAACGCCAAATTGTTCCTGGATGAGGCGGATCGCTTCGAGCAGCGCGAGGGAATCGGCGCCCAATTCGAGAAACGGCGCCGCGGGGTCGATTTCGCCCGCGTCCAGGCGCATCAATTTGCCGAACACCGATTGGAGCCCCGCCTGGACGGCCGCCCGGCGGTCGTCCGGCGCTGGCGCGCCGTTGGTTTGAGAACGGCGGTTTGCATTCAGAGCGAGGGGTTCGATTGATGCGAGGGCCGGCATGGAGGGCGGCGTCGGCGCGAAAGCCGGCCCGGCGAGGGCCGCGGCAGGCGCCACATTTCCGCCGGGAATCGTCGAACTTCGCGGGCGTATGGGGAATCCATCCGCCAGCCAGTAACGTTTTCGTTGGAAGGGATAGCTCGGCGCCTGAACTGCGCGCCGCGGATAATCTTGATCAAACCCAGCCCAGTCGATCTTAACGCCGTGAACGTAAAGTTCCGCTATGCTGCCCAGCAGCGTTTCCCAGTCGTGCCCGGCGCGTTCGAGCGACGGCGTCCAGGCGATGGGTTGCGCGTCGAGGCGTTTGGCCAGCGCGGTCAGAATTGGTTTTGGCCCCAGCTCGACGCAGATGACCGGGCCGCCCGCGAGCAAAGCTGACAGGCCGCGCGCGAATTGCACGGGTTGCCGCGAGTGTTGGCGCCAGTACGCGGCATCCTGAATCGCTCCTTCGGCCAGCGGCTGTCCGGTGAGGTTCGTGATCAGGGGAAGCGCGGGCGCGCGGCAGGTTACGAGCGCGGCGGCGCGCTGCAGATCATCGAGCATCGGGTCCAGGAGCGGCGAATGAAAGGCGTGCGAAACTTCCAGCGAGCGGGCGGTGATCCCCTCGGCGGCCAGCGTCGCGACGATCTGTTCGACGGCGAGCCGTTCACCGGAGATAACGACTTGCTCCGGGCCGTTGACGGCGGCGATGGCGACGCGGTCCGCGTAAGGGCCGAGCGCCCGCTCAACCCGTTCGAGGCTCGTGAAGACGGCGAACATCGCGCCGTTGCGCGGCAACGCCTGCATCAAGCGCCCGCGCTTCGCGATCAACCGGAGGCCTTCTTCGAGGCTGAAGACGCCGGCGACGCACGCGGCGGCGTATTCACCGACGCTGTGGCCAAGGACGACGTCGGGTTTGACCCCCCACGACCGCCAGAGTTCCGCCAACGCGTATTCCAGCGCGAAAATCGCCGGCTGCGCGTACGCCGTTTCGTGCAAAAGTCTCCGCGAGTCGTCCGTCGGGTACAGCGCGTCCAATAACGGACGCTCCAGGAGCGGATCGAGTACGGCGGCGCAACGATCCAGCGCGCGGCGAAACGTTGGGCTGGTCTCATACAACTGCCGCCCCATGCCGGGATACTGCGCGCCTTGGCCGGTGAACAGAAACGCGACGCGCGGCGCTGGGCCGGAACGCGCTTCGGGGCGGCTCGACGCGGTGGGTTGGCGTCGTTGAACGAATTCGTCCAGACGGGCGCGCATCTCTTCGGTCGTGGCGGCCACCAGCCCAAGCCGGCGCGGAAATTGGGTGCGCCGGGTGTTGGCCGTGAAGCAGACGTTCGGCAGTTCCGAATGGCCTACGAGGAACGTTCGGTACGCTTCCGCCGTCGCCAGGAGCGTTTCCGGGGAACGGGCGCTCAAGGCCAGCAAATGGAGCGGGCGCTCGCGTTCCGAGGCGGGCGTGGGAGCCGGCGGCGGCGCTTCCTCCAGAACGACGTGGGCGTTGGTTCCGCTGACGCCGAAATTACTGACGCCACCGACGCGGCGTTGCCCGGGACCGGCCAGCCACGGCGTCAATTCGGTGGGAATCCTGACGCGCAACTCCAACCAGGGAACGCGGGGGTTGGGCGTCTTGAAATGTAAGTGCGGCGGAATCTGCCGATGTTGCAGCATCAGCGCCAATTTAATCACGCCCAGCGTTCCCGACGCGGCTTCGAGGTGGCCAAAGTTCGTCTTCAGCGAAGCCACGAGGAGCGGCTGTTCCGCGGCGCGTTCGTGAAACACTTTGCCCAGCGCGCCGAGTTCGATCGGGTCGCCGAGAGGCGTCCCGGTGCCGTGCGCTTCGACGTAGGAGACCGCGCCCGGCGCCAGACCGGCTTGCGCGAGCGCCTGACGGATGACCCGTTCCTGGGCTGGGCCGTGGGGCACGGTCAGGCCGCCGCTGGGGCCGTCCTGATTTACGGCGGAACCGCGGATGACGGCGACGATCGGGTCGCCGGCGGCCTGGGCGTCGCTCAAGCGCTTGAGGACGATCATGCCCACGCCCTCGCCGAGCGCGATGCCATCGGCGCGGGCATCGAACGTCTTGCACCGTCCGTCGGGGGCGAGCATCCGCGCCTTGGAAAAATTGATCGATAGCTCGGGCCGGATGAGCAGGTTGGCGCCGCCGGACAGGGCGAGGTTGCATTCCTTGCGCCGCAGGCTTTCGCACGCGAGGTGGAGCGCGACCAACGATGAGGAACAGGCGGTATCGACGATGAAGCTTGGCCCGGTCAAGCCGAGCGTGAACGAAATCCGGCCGGCGGCGACGCCCAGGGCGGCGCCGGTGCCGGAATAAGCGCAGATCCCGCCGGCGTCTTCGGCGAGCAAATGCGACATGCCATAGTCGCACCGGGTGATGCCGATGAAGACGCCCGAAAGGCTGCCGTGCAGGGTTTCCGGCACGATGTTGGCGCGTTCCAGGGCTTCCCAGGCGGTCTCGAGCAACAACCGTTGTTGCGGGTCCATCAACTCGGCCTCGCGTTCCGAGACGCGAAAGAACGATGGATCGAATTGATCAATGGAATCGAGGAATCCGCCGAAGCGGCTGCAAATCTTGCCGGGTGCGTCGGGGTCGGGATCGTAGAAGGCGTCGATGTCCCAGCGGTCCCGGGGCGCTTCGCGAATCGCGTCAACCCCATTCTTGAGCAGCTCCCAATACGACTCCGGGTCGCGCGCGCCGCCGGGGGCGCGGCAGGCCAGGCCGACGATGGCGATCGGCTCCGTGCGGGCGGCCTCCTGCGCCTGGAGGCGCGCCTGCATCTCGTCGAGCTTCAGCAGCGTCGCTTTGATCAAATCACGATGGTTCTCGCTCATTTGATCCCGGCTCCATCCAACGACTGCAGCTTTTGCGACAGCAGCTCCGCGAGTTCGTCCTGTGACAAGTCGTCGAGTCGCGGCGTCTCCGGTGATGGGACCGGCGGCGGCACGACCATTTCGGCGATTGGGGCCGGGGCCGCGAATTCCAATTTGACGCTCGCGATCAAGTGCTCGACCAACGACTCGACGGTCGGAAAATCGAAGATCAGGGTCGCGGAAAACCGGCGCTCAAGCCCGGCCTCGATTTGCCCCTGCACCTCGACCGCCATCAGCGAATCGACCCCCAGATTGAAGACTGGTTCACGCGGGCCGATTTCGCGCCCGGGCGGCAAGCCCAAGACCGCGGCGAGCCGATCACCAATCAAGCGCGCGAGCAGGTCGCGGCGCAGCTCGACCCGCGTGGCCGCGAGGCGGGTCAGCCAGGTTGTCTTGGCGCCGGCGCCGCTCGATTCGGTGGGCGTGAAATCCCGCAGATAACCGCCCGCGAGCGCCTGGGGAAATTGTTGCAGATACCTCGGCCAATCGATGTCCATGACGGCCGCCTGGGCGGGCGGGTCGAGCAGCAGCGCGCCGAGCGCCCGCAGGGCGTCTTCCCGCGCCAGCGCGCGCAATCCTACTTTCGCGTGCCGCTCTTGGTCGCGCTCGGCGAGCGAAGATGTCATGCCGGCCCCGGCCCAAGGGCCCCAATTGACGCTGATTCCCGGCGCTCCCTCGGCGCGGCGCCGGGCCACCAACGCGTCCGCGAACGCGTTCGCGGCGGCGTAGTTTCCTTGCGCGGGCAACCCGACGAGCGAGACCATCGAGGAGAAGACGACGAAATAATCGAGCGGGAGCGCGCGGGTCAGTTCGTCCAGATTTGTAAGGCCGGACACTTTCGGCCCGAACACGCGCTCGAATTTCTCCCACGTTTGGTTCAGGAGCAGACCGTCATCGAGGACGCCGGCGGCGTGAAACACGCCGCGTAGCGGCCGTTCGGCGCCAGCGAATTCGACGAGGCCCGCGACGTCCCCGCGCTGGCTCAGATCGCCCGCAAACACTCGCGCGGATGCGCCGGCTTTTTCGAGGCGCGCGAGCGCTTCGGCCGCCTGGCCAATTGCGCCGCGCCGCCCATTGAGAACCAAATGCCGCGCGCCGCGCGCCACGAGCCATTCCGCGAGCGTAAGCCCAAGATCGCCCAAGCCGCCGCAAATCAGGTAAGTGGCGTCGGCGCGGAACGCAGGTTGCCGGCCGTCGAGCCGGATATTACGCCGGGCCAGGCGGAGGGTCAGGCGTTCCTGTTTTCGCCAGGCGACGCGATCGTCGCCGTCGGGCGCCAGAATCTCATCGCACACGTCGGCCATCGAATTGATCGAGTCCGGGTCCAAATCGAGTCGGAGACACCTGAGCGCGGGGTATTCGATGGCAATCGTATTTGCCAAGCCCCACAAGGTCGCCGCGGACGGATTTGATGTTTTGCTCCCGGCTGGCTGGGCGCCCCGGGTAACAACGACCAGGCGCGGCGTGTTCGTGGTCGAGAGGTGGGCGAGCGCTTGGGTGAGGTAGAGCAAACTGCCGCAGCCGTTCGCGAGCGCGGCGCCTGAGGGGTCACTCGAGTTCGCCGCCGTTTCCGCCGGACTCAAGCTCCAGAGATGCACGACTCCCTGCAGCGATTCGCCGCGCGCCTCCACTCCGGCGAGCAATTGGGCGAAATCCTCGGGCGATTGCGGATCGATTTGAAACTGGTTCTCCGTGATCGGGCGATACGGGCCGCGGGCCATCACCAAGACGCACTGGCCACCGCGCGCGAGCAGCGCGTCGGCCAACTTAAGACCGTGGCCCGATTCGTCGGCGAAAATCAGCCAAAGTCCGACGGCGCCGTTGCCCGCGGAATCCCGCGGCGCGATCGCCTGGCTCCAGCGCGGTTCATAAAACCATTGGCTCAAATCCTTCTGAATGCCGCGCAAGAGCACGTCGCGATCGGCCTTGCGACCTTCAATGCCGATGATTTCGGCGATGGTTTGGCCGTCGTCTTCCAGCAGGCGAATGTCGCCAACGATTTTCGCGGCGACCTGTGGGTCCTCGCGGTAACGTGCTTGCGCCCAGAGCGACTTACCGGAGGGGCGCCGGAAAAACTTGAAACGCTCGAGTCCGAAGGGAATCAGCACTTTGCCTTCGCCGGCGTCGAGCGTCATCACCATCAAACCGACGCACGCGTCGATCAGACCGGGATGCAACTGGAAACGGTCGAGGGCGGCCGCCCGCGCCGGGGTTCGTATCCGGCCAACGACGTCACGACCAGCCAAACGGATTGCGTCCAACCAGCGGTAGCCGGGACCAAGATGTATCGGGCCGAGGCGTTGGGCGGAATAAAGGTCGGAGGCGAGAACTTCGGTCGTCAATTGACTCCAAGTTTCCGCCGGAAGCGTCGCGCTCCAAATCGAGGCGGCGGGCTGAAGCGGCTCGCCGACGACGATTTTGCCCGTCGTGTGGACCAGCCCGGCGTCACCCGGGGTGGCCGCGTCGAGGCTGAGCAGGCGGAAGGCGCTTTCACCGTTGACCAGCGGGTCGAACACCACCTGCACAAGTCGGCCGCGGCCGTTGGGAATGGAAAGCGCGCGGTGGAATACGACGTCGGCCAATTCGAGTCCAGCCGGTTGGTAGAGGTGGCTGGCGGCGCCGAGCAACAAGGAAACCTGGCACGCGCCCGGAACGACGGTTTCATCGAACAGCAGATGATCCTTCAGAAGCGGCAGCGACTCGGCGCTGAAAAAGGACTCGAACACGACGGCCTCGAGGACCGGGGAACGGATCATGTGGCCGAGCAAAGGATGGTCGAGCGCGCGCGACAGCGGATGCGTGGGCGTTTTGGCGGTCGATTCCTCGGGCCAGTAACGCTTCCGCTGAAACGGTGAGGTCGGCAAACCGTTCAACCGGCGGCGGCCGTAGGGCGCATCGAAGCGGCGCCAGTCGAGGTCCACGTCGCGCGTATTTAGCGCGGCGGCCGCGCGAAGCATCGCCCGCCAGTCGGGTTCGTGTTCATCTAAACAGGCGAAGACCGCGGCGGCCGCGGGCATCGTCTCGCGCGCGGATTCGCCGAGTCGGGTGGCGGCGCCGAGTTCCAGCAAAACGCCGAAGCGCTGCGCGCGCAAATGCGCGAGCGCTTCGAGCGAACGGCCACTTTCGGTCACCAACCGGCGCCAATACGAGGCGCCAAGCGCGGCTTCACTGACGGGCAGCCCGGTGACCGATGATATCCAGGTGACGCGCGCCGGTCCGGAGCGGACTTCCCGCGCGACGGAGTCGAACGCCGCCAGCGCCTCGCCCGTGAGCTGCCCGCGGGGCGACGTTGCAAGCGCCTCTCCGTGCGCGATCGCGAGCCGCATTGCGTCAGCCAGGCTGATTACTTCGGCAACGCAGGCGGCGGCGTACTCGCCGACGCCGTCGCCCAGGAGGGCGGCCGGCTCGACCCGCCAATCCCGCCAGACGCGGGCCAGCGCGACCGCGAGGGCGAGTTGGGCGGGCAGGCGAAACCGCGGATGATTCAACAGGTCCGGCGTGGCCGCCGGGTCGAATAAGAGCGTCGAGAGCGCCTGGCCCAGCAGCGGCCGAGCGACCGCGTCGCATTCGGCGAAGGTTTGTTGAAAAACCGGCGCGGTTTGGAACAACTCGCGGCCGACGCCGGGCCGCCACGGGCCGGGCGCGCCGAACAGAAACGCGACGCGCGGCTTGGGGCAAAGCTCAAGCTGCCCCAAGCAGAGATCGGGAGTCTGCTCCCCGTTCAGAAAGGCGGTCAACTGGCGACGCGCCGACCCGGAGGAATCGGCGACCAATGAAAGCCGTTCATCAAAATAGGCGCGCCCCACGTTGGCCGTGTGGCAGACGTTGGCGAACTCCGCCGCGGGCGCGCGGTCCAGAAATTCGACGTACGCGCCGGCCAGTTCCTTGAGGGCGGCGGCGCTTCGGGCCGAAATATTGAGCAAATGGCAGGGACGTTCGCTCGTCGTAGCGGTGGTTTGGACCGTCGGCGCTTCCTCGAGAATTGCGTGGGCATTCGAGCCGCTGAAACCGAAAGAACTGACGCCCGCGCGAAGGGGAGTGCCGTGAGTGGTCCAAGGCTGGAGCTGGGTGGGAACGCTGATCGGCGTGCTCTGCCACGCGATGTGCGGCGTGGGTGTTTTGAAATTCAGGTGGGGGGGCAGCTCGCGATGCCGAAGGGCCAGGGCGGTCTTGATCAACCCGGCGATGCCGGCGGCCGCTTCGAGATGACCGATGTTGGTTTTGACCGAACCGATGACGAGCGGATGCTCCTTGGTTCGACCGGGACAATAAACCTCGCTCAGAGCGCCGACCTCGATGGGATCCCCGAGCGACGTGCCGGTACCGTGCGCTTCGATGTAGCTCACTTCGCGCGGCGCGACGCCGCCGTTTTCGAGGGCGTGGCGGATGACGATTTGTTGGGCCGGGCCGTTCGGCACCGTCAAGCCGCTGGTTCGACCGTCCTGATTGGTGGCCGAGCCGCGAATCAGCGCGAGAATCGGGTCATGATCCGCCAGGGCGTCGGACAAGCGACGCAAGACAACAACGCCGCAGCCTTCTCCGCGCGTAAAACCGTCCGCGGCCGCGTCGAACGTTTTGCACCGGCCACTCGGCGAGAGCATGTGGTTCTTCGAGAAATTGACGCTCAGTTCGGGCGAGAGGATGCGATTGACCCCGCCGGCAAGCGCGCGATCGCACTCGCGGTTGCGCAGGCTTTGGCACGCCAGATGGACGGAGACCAGCGATGATGAGCAGGCGGTGTCCACCGAAACGCACGGTCCTTGCAGGCCGAGAAAGTAAGACAAGCGACCCGCCGCGACGCTGTGGGCGATCCCCGTGGCCAGGTACGCGTCGATCTTCTCCGGCCCCCGGTCGAGCAACCGGTGGCCGAAATCGTTGTTGCAAATGCCGATGAACACGCCGGTCGCGCTGCCCGCGAGGCGGTTCGGCGCGACGCCGGCGTCCTCGAGCGCTTCCCACGCGACCTCCAGCAACCAGCGTTGTTGCGGGTCCATCGTGATCGCTTCCCGGGGCGAGATGCCGAAGAACTCGGGGTCGAATTGGTCGAGCGAGCAAAAAAAACCGGCTTGCCGGGTGATCATCTTGCCCGGGACCTCGACGTTCGCGTCGTAAAACGCGTCGATGTCCCAGCGGTCGGCCGGCACCTCCGAAATCGCGTCGCCGCCCCGACGAAGGAATTCCCAAAACGCTTTCGGGGTTACCAGGTCGCGCGGAAAACGGCAACCAACGCCGACGATGGCGATCGGCTCCTTGGCGGCCCGCTCGAGCGCCTCGACTTTGGCGCGCATTTCCTGCACGGCGACCAAGGCGCGCTTGGCGGGCGAGAGTCCGTCAGACGTTTCGTTGGGCGCGCTCATAATCGCAGTTTCAAGGCCGCTAATTCCTGTTCCAACAGGCGTTCCGCTTCCGCGTCGGACATTTGCCGCACATCGGCGGCCGTCGCGGAAGCCGCGAAAGGCGTGGGCGCGCGGGCCGCGCTTGGCGGGGGGGAGACTAGTTCACGGGCCAGGTATTCGGCGAGTTTGAAAACCGTCGGATAGTCCAGCGCCAGCGTCGTCGGCAACGTCCGTTTCAGCTCAGTTTGCAGGCGATTCCGCAATTCCACCGAGGTCAGCGAGTCCATGCCCATCTCGAAGAAGCCTTGGCCCGGGTCCACGGCCGCGTCATCGTTCCAGCCCAGCACGAGGGCGACCCGTGAAGTCAGGTAACGTTCCAGACGCAGGGACCGCTCCGGCGCGGGCCAGGCGGCGAAATCGAGCGTCGGCGAAGCCGGAGCGGGCGTTGGCCGGAGCGATGGAGTTCGCGGCGCCAATTCCGAAAGGAAGGGGGACGCGGGGGCGTGCGCCAGATAGACCGGCCAGTCAGCCACGAGGACGCAAACCTGCGGCAGACGTTCGACGAGCGCGCGTTCGAGCGCCGCGAACCCGGCGGCGGGCGTGAGCGGGCTGAGGCCTTTGAGGCGGAGCATGGCGCCGCTCGGGGCCTCGGCGGCGGCGCCAACATCGGCCCAAGCGCCCCAGTTCACGCACGTCACGGGACGGCCTTGCGCGCGGCGGAACTGGGCCAGGGCGTCCAGAAAAGCGTTGGCCGCGGCGTAATTGGCCTGGCCTGGCGCGCTTAGGACCGAGGCGGCCGAGGAAAAAAGGACGAAACAGTCGAGTTCGAGCGCTTCGGTAAGCTGGTGCAGGAGCCACGCGCCATCGACCTTGGCCGCCATGACGTTCTCGAACCGAGCGTCGTCTTGCTCCGCCAACGCGGCGTTGTCCACGACGCCGGCGCAATGGAAGATACCCGCCAGCGCCGGCAATTCCCGGCGGATCTCAGTCAACATGCCGGCAGTCTGGGCGAATCGCGAAACGTCGGCCGTGAAGACCGTTACTTCGGCGCCCGCCGCGGCCAACGCTTCCAATTTCACCTGCGCCGCCGGCCCGGGGTCGCGCCGGCCGGCCAGCGCCAGATGCCGCGCGCCATGCTCGACCAGCCACTTCGCCGTCTGCAAGCCGAGGCCGCCGAAACCGCCAGTGATCAGGTAGGTTCGATCAGCGCGGACGCGCCACTCTCGCGTGGGCGCCGCCACGGCGGAAGGCGCCGCGGGTGGGACGCTCCTGGTTAACCGGGCGACGAAACGTCGCGAGCCTCGCCAGGCGATCTGGACTTCGGGAGTGGCCGCGGACAATTCCGCGAAAAGATTTTGCGCGCCGTCGCGGGCGGCGGGATCAAGGTCCACGACGCTCACGGAGAATTCCGGCGCCTCGCCCGCGATGGCGTTGCTCAAGCCGGCGAGCGGCGACTGGGCGAGTCCGGACAGACCGTCCGCGCCGGTGTTCACCGCGTCCCGAGTGACGAACCAAAGGCGAGGCGCGCGCGCGAATTTCGCTCTCGCCAGCGCTTGAGCCAGGCGCAGGGCGCCACTCCAACCCGGCCGCGAGGACGCTCCGGGGCCAGCTTCTCCAAACGACGCGGGACCCGGCGCGTCAAGCCCCCAAAGATAGGCCACGCCGGTCAGTGGTGAGTCCGGATTTTGCGCCGCCGCGACGAGTCGGTCGAAATGGGAGGCGACTTGCGGGTCGAGCTCATACCCTCGTTCGGAAATCCGCTGGAAGCCGCCGCCGGCGACGGCGGTGAGGACTTCGTAACCGGCCGACTCCATGGTCGTGGCCAGGCGCGCCCCGGTCGGTCCTCGGTCAGTGAAGATCAACCAGCGGCGGCGGCTTACCGGCGGCACGGCGGACGCCGCTCCGGCTTGCGCGATGATCACGGCTTGTTGGGAAATCGCGTGGCGGCTCTCGGCGGGCAGGGTGACGCAGTCATTCCGCGCGAAGCCGCTTTGCTCCAGAATAGCGCCCCACCGCTCGGCCGCGAGCAGTGGATGTGTCGGACGAAGCGCCAAATCCTTGAAGCGCCACCAGCCTTCGGTCATGCCAAAAACCAAGTCGAGCCAAAGCGCCGGCGCGATGCCCTCCGCCAGGAGAAGAAAACCACCCGGCGCGAGCAAACTCCGGATATGACACAGGGTTTGCCGCAAATCCGCCGTGGCGTGCACGACGTTGGCCGCGATGATCAGGTGGTACTCGCCCGGTTGAAATCCCTGCGCGGACGGGTCCTGCTCGATGTCCAGCCGAGCGAACCGGACGAAATCGTGGCGGCCGAACGAGGCGCGGCCATCGGCGAGGAATTTGGGCGAGAGGTCGGTAAACGCGTAGCTGACCCGCGTGGCCGGCAGGCGCGGGAGGAGCTCGGCGGTCGTGCCGCCGCTGCCGGCGCCGATTTCGAGAATGCGGATGGTCTCCGGCGCGGGGACGCGTTCGATCAGCGCCAGCGCGGCTTCATGCACGAGCGCGTTGATCGACCGCCCGGCGAGTCCCTCCCGATAAACGCGAGCGACGCGGGTTGCGTCGCCGTTTGGAAAAAGAAGCTCTTTCAGCGGATCGCACTCGCCCCGCAAGACGGACGCCAGCGCGGCGCCGCAACGTTCCACGAGCGCCAATTCCGCCGCGCACTCAGGGAATCGCTCGCCGAGCGCGCGAGCGGCTGACGCGGGTTCGACCGCGGTGAATTCGCCAAAGGCTTTCTGGCGCTCGCCATCGACGGTCACGAGGCCCGCGGCGGCCAGCGCTTCAAGGAGCCGGCGCCAGAGCTTTTGATGACGTGGCGCGACCCCGAGGCGTTCGGCAGCTTCGAGCGCCGAGAGATTCGAGCCGGTCGCGGGCAACTCCCCGAGGTCGGCCAGCGCGGCGGCGGCGTAGGCGACGACGAGCCGTTCCAGTTCCGCCATTCCCTGGCCGTAGCGCGCCATTTCTGGCGTCGCGATCAGGCGGTCGAGGGTGGCTTGCAGTTGAATCTTCAGTTCCGCCGGACTGGCCGCCGACCGAGCCGGAGGCTGGCTCAATGATTGTTCGCGCCATTCGACCGTGTAAAAGCAATCGTGGATGGAGCCGGCGGCGTCGGCGAGCATCTGGCTTCGGCTGGCGGCGCGGCCTTCGAGGCCGATCATCTCGGCCACCGGTTGGCCAGTCTCGGTCGTGAGCCAGACGTCGGCGACGAGCTTGCCGCCGAGGCTTTCGCGCCGGCGGGCGTAGGCCCAGAAATTCCCTTCGTTGGCGGGCGCGTGAAACGTGAACGCCTCGATGGCGAAGGGCACGAAGGAGTCCTCGACCGAGACGTTCAACGTCATCACCGCGAGGCCGAAGCAGGAATCGATGAGGCCCGGAGGGAGCGGCCAGCCGCCGGGCGCGCCGGTCTCGACGGGCGACCGCAGGCGGGCGACCGCTTCGGCGCCGCCGGTTTTTACCGCGTCAATCCACCGGTAGCTCGGCCCCAGTTCGATCTGTCGCTTGGACTGCAGTTCGTACACCGCCTCCGCGGCCACCGTCCGCTCCAGTCGGCGCCAGGCATCCGCCGCGGACCGCGACGGGTGGCCGTCCGGAGTGATCTTGGCCTCTCGAATGACCTGAATCGCGCCACTGAAATGAATGACGCCATCGGCCGCGTCCGGGGCCGTCGCGCTCAACAATCGGAACACGCCCGGACCCGCGCCGGACGGCAGCGCCAGTTGCAGTCGGCGGCTTTCATTCGTCGGAATGGTCAAGGCCTTTTGAAAGAAGACGTCGGAGCAGGCCAAGGGCCCGGCGCCGAGCGAGCGCGCGGCGGCGCCGAGCGTCGCGGCCAGGAGACAGGCTCCCGAGACGACGATTTCGCCGAACACCCGGTGGTCCGCGAGCCAGGGGCGGGTTTCAAGGCCGCATTCTCCCTCGAAAAGGACGACGTCGAGCAGCGGCGACCGGGTTACGCGGTCGAACAGCGGATGGCCGAGATTCTCGTCCGCGCGCGACGCGACCGGCGCGCCGAGCGCCCAATAACGCTGCCGCTGGAATGGGTAGTTTGGCAGTGGCACGCGGCGGTAACCGCGGTCCTGATCGAAGGCCGCCCAGTCGAGGCTGACGCCCCGCGCACTGAGCGACGCCAGGCTTAGGTAAAGTTGGCGGACGGCTGGGTCGTTTTCGCGCAGGGTCGGCAGCAGGATGGTTTCCTCCGGGAGAAAACGGCGCGCCATGCTGAGCAGGTCCGGTTTGGGTCCCAATTCAAGAAAGAGGGCGTGGCCTTGTTCGCGCAAGCGGGACAGGCCGTCGGCAAACCGGACGGGTTGCCGCGCGTGACGCCGCCAATAGGCGGCCGCGCGGCATTCCTCGCGGACGGGCTTGCCGGTCAAATTCGAGATCAGGGTAAATTGCGGCGCGGCCAGCGGCAGCTCGGCGACGATCCGCTCGAACTCGTCCAGCATCGGGTCGAGCAGGCGCGAGTGAAAGGCGTGCGAGACCGCGAGCGGCCGCGTCGTGACGCCG
>Ga0265320_10002429_pt1 | contig 12981 bp, 13 predicted proteins | sample 4827metaG_FD_202087 | JGI IMG/M metagenome (GOLD analysis project Ga0265320, IMG submission 202087) | Rhizosphere microbial communities from Carex aquatilis grown in University of Washington, Seatle, WA, United States - 4-8-27 metaG | ecosystem: Host-associated > Plants > Roots > Rhizosphere >...
ATCTTGCGGGCCGCGCGACCGACGCGGTACTGCTCACGGATCCCGGCCGCGACCGTCTCGGGTGGGGCGAAGAACGGCTGCGCATCCACGATCGCGGTGGCGTCCACGCCCCTCGCCTGCGCGACCACCAGGGCCTCCCGGACCGCCAGGACGGCCTGCTCCAGCCAGTCGGTGGAGTCCAGGAAGACCGCTGGATCACCGGCCTTGATGGCGGTCCCGATCACGCCAGCCTCGATGGCGAAATGCGTCCACAGCCAGGGCAGCATGTCGGTGTGGAGGTTGACGGCCAGACCGCACCCGTCGAACAGCGCCAGGATCCGCGCCAGGCGGTCGGTGCTCTGGCCGTCCAGTTCGCCGAGGTGGACGTCGCCCAGCAGGGCGGCATCCAGGAACCCGTCGCGGAACCCGCCCCCGGCCACGGGGAAGCCCCACAGATAGCGCTCGCGCGCGAGCCCGGCGTCGATCGGCTGGAGACCGGTCCACAGGTTGTTGAAGAACAGCACGTCGGCCTTGCCTGCCCCCGCGGCCAGGACAGGGATGAGGGCGGACAGCTGGGTGTGGCGCACGCTTGCCAGGACCAGGTCGTAGCCGTCGGCGGGCCGCAGGGTGTCGACCAGCTTGAGGCGATACCGCACGTCCTGCTCCGGCGCCGCGGGCGTGCGCCCGTCCAGCAGCCGGATGCGGATGCCGTCACGCGCGACCAGGGGATCGATGGCGCGGACATAGTGGACGACGGGATGACCGGCCTCGGTCATGAGGTGCCCATAGATCGTCCCGATGACGCCGGTGCCGATGACACACACACGCATCGCTGGTCCCTCCCCGAGATCATGGCTCACATTCCGGGCAAGTCTCCGACGGACCGCGGGCCGCAGGACAGTGCCTCCTGTCCCGGCGCGACGGGCCGCCCGGCCCTTCCTGGCCGGGACCGCCAGCGGCGAGGTCAGGCCGCGGTCTCGTCCTCGGTGGGCTCATCGGGGCGCGGGTCACGCACGGCGAGGACCTTGCCGACGCGGCGTCCCGCGATCGACTCCACCGTCAGGGTCAGGCCGTCCAGGCGGACCCGGTCGCCGACCTTGGGGATGCCCCCGATGTGGTGGTACACGAGGCCACCGACCGTGTCGTACTCCTCCTCGTCGGCATCGTCGAGGCGCAGATCGAAGAGCTCGACCAGGTCGTCCACCGGCGCCCGCCCGTCGATGCGGGCCTCGTTGTCGGAGAGCTTGACGACCATGGGTTCCTCGGCGTCGTACTCGTCCTGGATCTCGCCGACGATCTCCTCCAGGAGGTCCTCGATGCTGACCAGGCCGGCCGTGCCGCCGTACTCGTCGAGGACGATGGCGAGGTGGACCCGACGGCGTCGCATCTCGTGCAGCAGGTCGTCGATGCTCATCGACTCGGGCACGAAGACGGGCGCACGCAGGAGGGGTCGGATCTGCGCCGGCGGCTCGCCGTCCGGCCGCAGGTAGGGCAGGAGGTCCTTGGCGTACAGGATGCCGGTGACGTTGTCGATGGAGGTCTCGTAGGCGGGGATCCGCGAGTGGCCCTCCCCGATGATCAGCTCCACGGCCTCCTGGAGCGGCGCGGAAGCCTTGATGGCGATGATGTCGATGCGCGGCACCATGACCTCATGCACGCGGCTCTCGCTCAGCTCGATGACCGCGCTGATCATCTGCTCTTCCTCGGCCTCCAGGATGCCCTGCTGGCCGCCGCGCTCCACGATCAGCTTCAACTCGTCGGTGGTCATCGCCTGGGGGCTCATCTGGCCCGCGCCGAGGAGCCGCGTGACGGCGCTGGTGGCGGTGGTCAGGAGCCACACGATGGGCCCCAGGAGGCTCATCAGGAACTCGATCGGGGCGGCGAAGAGGAGGGCCGCGCCCTCGGTGTGGGCGAGGGCCAGCGACTTGGGCACCAGTTCGCCAAAGACGATCGTGAAGAGGGCCAGCAGAAGCGTCACCACGAGCAGACTGACCGGCTGAGCGGTACCGCCGAGGAGCGGCTGGAGCAGGACCGTCGTCTCGTTGGTGAGCGTCACGGCGGTGAAGGCCGCGGCCAGGAAACCCACGAAGGTCACGCCGACCTGGACCACGGCCAGGTAGCGCGCCGGGGTGGCCACCACCCGCTGCACTCGACGCGCGTTGCGGCTGCCCTCGTCGGCCAGCTGCTGCAGGCGCGTCCGGCGGACGGTCACGAGCGAGATCTCGGCGGCCACGAAGACGGCCTCGATCATCGTCAGGACCACGATCACGAGGATCGCGGTCACGGTCTCCATCAGGTCGTCTCCGGGTCCTCGGGGCGCGGCCGCGGCTCGCGGATCCGCGCCGGGACACCGACCGCCAGCTTGCCCGGCGGCACATCGCGCGTCACCACGGCCCCCGCGCCGGTGCGGGCCGCGGCCCCCACGGTGACCGGTGCGACGAGCATCGTGTCCACGCCCAGGAAGGCGCCGTCACCGATGGTGGTGCGGTGCTTGCGCCGTCCGTCGTAGTTGGCGGTGATGGTGCCGGCGCCCACGTTGACGCCCTCCCCGGTGGTCGTGTCGCCCAGGTAGCTCATGTGGTGCTGCTTGGAGCGCGCCCCAAGGCGGGCCTGCTTGAGCTCGGCGAAGTTGCCCACCTCCGCGCCCTTGCCCACCGAGGCGCCGGGTCGCAGATGGGCGAAGGGGCCGACGGTCGCCCCGTCCTCCACCTCGGACGACTCAAGGACGCTGGCCCAGACCCGGCAGCCGGCGCCAACGCGGCTGTCGATCAGCTGGCTCCCGGCCCCGATGACGCTCCCCTCCCCGACGGCGGTGGTGCCTCGCAGGATGACGTTGGGCGCCAGGACGACGTCGCGCGCCAGCTGGACCCCGGCCTCGACGTAGACGGTGGTCGGGTCCTGCATCGTCACGCCGGCGAGCATGTGTGTCTCCAGGATCCGCCAGCGCAGGTCGGCCTCCACCGTGGCCAGCTGGACGCGGTCGTTGATCCCCGCCAGCTCCAGGTCGTCCTCCACTTCCACCGCCACGACCGCCCGACCATCCGCCCGGGCCAGGGCCACCAGTCCGGTCAGGTACACCTCACCCGTCGCCGGGCTCGCGCCGAGGCGCTCAAGGGCCGTCCGCAGCCAGGCCGCGTCGAACGCGTAGGCGCCACCGACGACCTCGCCGAGGGCCAGCTCGCCGGCGGCAGCATCCTTCTCCTCGACGATGCGCAGCGGCCCCTCGTCATCCCGGACGACCCGTCCGTAACCGCCCGGATCATCGGGCTCCATCGTCGCCAGGGCCATCGCGGCATCGGCCGACGCGCGGGCCGCGAGGAGGCGCTCCAGCGTCGCCGGGGTGATCAGCGGGGCATCGCCCGAGGCCACGACGACCTCCTCGACGGCCGGCGCGACCTGGGCCAGGCCGACCCGCAGGGCGTCGCCCGTGCCGAGCTGTTCGGGCTGCACGGCCAGGCACACAAGGGGTCCCACGGCCTCACGCACGGCCGCCTCGACCGCCGGCGAGACGACGACCCACGGCTTGCCGCCGGTGGCGGCGGTGGCAGCGTCCACGACGTAGGCCAGCATCGGCCGGCCACACACAGGGTGGAGCACCTTGGGCAGCCGCGAGCGCATCCGCGTGCCCTGACCGGCGGCAAGGATGAGCGCGACGGCCGCAGCGCCAGCGGGGGGCGGGGTGGGCATCGACGTGAGCGGCATGTTCGACCCTGCCCGACGGGGTGTCAACCGCGCGCGACGGCGTCGACCGGGGCTGCCCGGTGGGCCACGACCTCGATCTCCACGCGCGCGCCGCGCGGCAGGCCGGCCACCGCGACGGTCGAGCGCGCCGGCGCGGGTTCGCCGAAGCGCCGGCCGTAGCGCTCGTTGAAGGCCTGGAAGTCAGCCAGGTCGATGAGGAAGCAGGTGCTCTTCACGACATCGCCGAAGCCCATCCCGGCCGCCGCGAGCACGGCGCCGACGTTGTCGAGGGCGCGCTCCACCTGGGCCTCGAAACCCTCCACGAGCTGGCCCGTCGCCGGGTCAAGGCCGACCTGGCCGGCACAGAAGAGCAGCTCACCGGTGCTGATGGCCTGGCTGTAGGGGCCGATGGCGGCCGGTGCCCCATCGGTCTGGATCCGCTGGTGGGTCATGCTGTTCCTCCTGTGTCGATGGGCCCGCCGTGGGCCGCCCCCAGGCCCGTCGCGATCAGCCGCACGCCGTCGCGCTGGTCGGTCGACCATGAGCCAAGCTCCTGGACCGCCCCTCGTGCCTCCGCGAGGGAAGCATACAGAGCGAAGAGTGTCGGCCCGGAGCCCGACAGCAGCCACGGCCGCCTCGTGCGGGACTCCAGGGTCGCCCGCAGCTGCTCCAGGCCTGGCCGGAGCGCCACCAGCGCAGCCCACAGGTCGTTGGCGTCGCGCAGCTCGGCGGCGCGACCGACCAGCTCGTCCGCCGGGAGGCCCGTGCGGAGCCCGCTCACGAGGCGCTGGGTGGCCGCCTCGGCCCGCTCACGTGCATCGCCGCGGCCCGGGCGCAGCCGGTCGAAGGCCTCGAAGACCGCCGCCGTGGCGACACCCTCACGGGGGACGGCCAGGACGCAGGCCGGCGCTCCCGCGGGAGCCGGCAGCGCGGCGAGCCGCTCCCCGCGGCCGGTGGCCCACGCGGCCGCCGCCCCGAGGGCGAAGAAGGGCACGTCCGAACCGACCATCGCGGCGACACGGAGGCGTGACGCCCGGTCGAGCGCGATGCCCCACGCGCGCGACGCGACCGCGAGGGCCGCCGCAGCATCGCTGCTGCCGCCGCCCAGGCCGGCGGCCACCGGCACGACCTTCGCCAGGCGGAACTCCAGCGGCGGCTGCGCGCGGCCCACGTGAGCGCGCAGGGCAGCGGCAGCTCGGAGCACGAGGTTGTCGGCGGCGGGCCCGGCCGGGAGTCCGGAAACCCCCAGGCGGTCGGCCCCCCCGGCGAGGGTCGGCGCGTCGCCGGTGGGTCGAGCCGTGAGACGGTCGGCCAGGGCGAGGCGAACCAGGATCGAGGACAGGTCGTGGTACCCGTCCGGCCGTCGCTGGGAGACGGCCAGGGTCAGGTTGACCTTGGCCGGGGCGGCGGCACGCCGCGTGGTCACGGCAGCGGCCCCAGGGCGGCCGCGAGGGCCAGCCAGTCCTCCACGGAGAGCGTCTGCGGCCGCCGCTCGGGGACGATGCCCACCTGTTCCAGGGCCGCCACGAGCGCGGCCCGCTCGACGGCCGGCAGCTGGCGGGGCAGGACGTTGTGGAGCATCTTGCGCCGCTCCCGGAAGCCGGCCTGGACCAGCCGCCAGAGGTCCTCCTCGGCCGCCGGATCGAGGCGGCGCGGCCTGGTCTCGCCGACGAGGATGGCGGAGGCGACCTCGGGGGCCGGTTCGAACGCTTCCGCCGGCACGATCCGGGCGACGCGCACCCGCGCGTGGTACTGCACGAACACGGAGAGGTAGCTGAGGCCGCCGGGCGGTGCGGCGATGCGTTCGGCGACCTCACGCTGGAGCATCAGCACGAAGCGCTCGGGCCGCGGCTCGGCGCCCAGCACGTGGTGCAAGGTGGGGCTGGTGATGTGGTACGGGAGGTTGGCCACGAGGTCCCACGGTGCGGTCACGAGCGCGGCCAGGTCCTCGTCGAGGGCGTCACCCTCGACGAGCCGCAGGTGCCCGTCCGCGAGAGCCTCGTCGGCGGCGCCGCCACCGGCCCCGCCGAAGCGGTCACGCAGGTGGGCGACCATCCGCCGGTCGACCTCGACCGCGGTGACGTCGGCGCCCGCCGCCAGGAGCGCGCCGGTCAGGATGCCCGGTCCCGGGCCGATCTCCAGGATCCGCCGCCCGGGCGTGATGCGGGCCTCGGCGACGATGGCGTCGAGCACCTCGCCGTCGGCCAGGAAGTTCTGGGAGAGGCGCCGGTTGGCCGTCAGCCCGTGCTCGCGGACGTAGCGGGCCAGCACGGCCGGGCCAAGGTGGCGTGCGTCGAGCGGGTCGCCGGCCTCGTTCCGGGTCACGGTCACCCGGCCAGGCGCAGCGACGGGCGCGCCTCCAGGTCCCAGCCGGCCCGCACGCCGGCGCGCGCTCGGAGGAAGCCGGCCGCGCCGATCATGGCCGCGTTGTCGGTGCACAGGCCCGGCCGGGGGATCACGACCGGGATGCCCAGGTCCACGGCAAGCTCGCGCACGCGGTCGCGCAGCACGGCGTTGGCGGCGACGCCACCGCCCAGGATGATGCTGGCCGCGTGGGCCTGGCGCGCCGCCCGGGCCGTCTTGGTCGCCAGCACGTCCACGACCGCCTCCTGGAAGGCCCAGGCTGTCTCCGCCACGAGGTCGGGCGGCAGCGCCACGCCGTCGTCGGCGGTGCCCCCGGCGGCCTCCGTGACGGCCCGCCGCACGGCGGTCTTGAGGCCGCTGAAGCTGAAGTCGTAGCCCTCGCCGAGCCAGGCGCGCGGGAAGTGCCGGTCGTGGCGGACCGCCTGGGCCGCGGCGCGCTGGATGGCCGGCCCGCCCGGATACGGCAGGCCGAGCAGCCGGCCGACCTTGTCGAACGCCTCGCCCGCCGCGTCGTCGACCGTCTGGCCAAGCAGGCGATAGGTAAGGTGGTCGACCATCTCCACGAGGAACGTGTGCCCGCCGCTGACCACGAGCGCGACCAGCGGGAAGACCGGCGCCGCCTGCTCATCCTGTCCCGGGTCGACCAGCCAGGCGGCGTAGATGTGGCCCTCGTGGTGGTTGACCGGCACCAGCGGCCGGTCATGCAGCCAGGCCAGCGTCTTGGCCATCGTCAGGCCCACCAGCAGCGAACCGGCGAGGCCGGGGCCGTAGGTCACGGCGATAGCCTCCACGTCGCCCCAGTCGCGCAGCCCGCCGTCGTCCACCGCCCGCTCCAGGACCGGCAGCATCCAGCGCAGGTGGGCCCGCGCGGCGACCTCGGGCACGATGCCGCCCGTCCCGGCGTGAAGGTCGGCCTGGCTGGCGACGACGTTGCTGCGGATGCGCCGGCCACCGTCCACGAGCGCCACCGCCGTCTCGTCGCAGGAGGACTCCACCGACAGGATCAGGCCGGAGCCCTCAGCCACGGGGATCGTCCGGAGGCGGCTCGAGGGGCAAGGCCGTCTCCAGCGTCTCCTGCAACCGGGCGAGCCGCTGGCGCATCGACCGCGAGTCGAGCTCCTCCGTGGTCATGATCAGGGCGTCCTCGTTGTTATCCGAGTAGTAGCGCGGGCGCACGCCCACCGGCCGGAAGCCGAAACGTTCGTACAGCCGGCGCGCGTCGAGGTTGCTGAGCCGCACCTCCAACGTGGCCACACTCGCCCCCAGCTCTTCCGCCAGCTCGATCAGGGCCAGCAGCAAGCGGGCCCCGATGCCCTGCCGGCGCCACGCCGGCAGCACCGCGAAGGTGGTCACATGGGCCTCGTCGACCATCAGCCACAGCCCGCCGTAGGCGACCACCAGCTCGCCGCTGCGGACGATGAGGTAGCGCGCGAGACGGTTGGTCTCCAGCTCCTGCCGGAAGGCGTATGAGGGCCATGGCACGGGGAAGCTGGCGCGCTCGATGGCGTGGACATCGGCGATGTCCTCCACGCGCATGGCGCTGATGGCCAGCCTCAGCGGAGGTCGGGCGACCATGCCTGTGCTCCGACCGCCTCGGGCACGCCGCGAGGAAGGGTCACGTACAGCGGCACCAGCGCGGCCGCGTCATCGCGGCGGCCCGTGGCCAGGATCAGGCCGCCGACCGCCAGGAGGGCCGGCCCCAGACCAGGCAGGGCCTCGCCGCCAAGCTCGGCCATGGAGGCCGTCATGCCTGCCGCCGTCGGGGGGAGGTCCACGGCGACCAGGACCCCCTCGCCCACCGGCAGTGGTTCGCCGCTCACCAGGAGCCGGGCGGCCTGGACGGTGGGCACGGCGTCCTCGCCGAGGCGGACCGTCGTGGCATAGCGGTCGTGCGGGCCGGCGGGCTGGACGATGACGATGGGCCATCCCACGCGCGGGGCGACGGCCGCGGCAAGCGCGGCGGCCGTGGGGATCCCCACGATCGGGCAGCCGAGCTCGTGGGCCATGGTCTTGGCCGTGGCCAGCCCCACCCGCAGCCCGGTGAACGCGCCGGGGCCCGTGCCCACGACGATCGCCGCCAGGTCGGCTCGCGCCACGCCGGCATCCCGCAGCAGGGCCTCGATGGCTGGCAGGAGCGTCTCGCCGTGCTGGCGTCCGGCGTGCCACGACGCGGCGAGCGGTCCGCCGCCGGTGCCGCCCAGGGCCACCACGGCGCGGCTCGTGGCGGTATCCAGCGCCAGCCACGGCCCCGCCCGCCCCGGGCCCGCACGGGACGCGGCGATCACGACCGCGCCCCGGCAGCGGAGGAGGCCGGCCGCGGCCCCCAGGATCGGGCGGCCGCCAGGTAGCGCGCGTAGCGGCGCCCGCGCGCGACGAGCGTGATGTGGCGCGTCTCGTCGCCCGGCTCGTCGAGCGTCACCTCCAGGCGCTGGGCATCGAGCGCCGGGCCCAGGCGCTCGGCCCACTCGATGAGGGTCACGCCCGCCCGCTCGCGCTCGTCGAGCAGGCCCGCCGCGTAGGCGTCCGCATCGGTATCGCCGGCCAGGCGGTACAGGTCGACGTGGAAGAGCGGCAGCCGGCCGGTGTACTCGGCCATCAGCGTGAACGTGGGGCTCATGACCACGTCGGCCACGCCAAGACCGGCCGCGAACCCCTTGGCGAACTGCGTCTTGCCCGCGCCGAGCGGGCCGTGCAGGCCGATCCGATCGCCCCGCCGGGCCGCGCCGGCGAGGATCGCCGCCAGATCCCGCGTCTCGGCCGGTGAGCGCGACATGAGGTGCAACTCGCCCACCACCGGCCGTGCCTCGGTCACGACAGGGCCTCCAGGTCGGCCAGCGGCACGAGCACGTCCGGGGGCGCCGCCTCGCCCTCGAGCGAGTCCACGCGGACGAGCCCAGCATCGGACTCGAGGCCGCCGGCCCAGCGCACGCGGCCCGCGGCGCGCATGAAGGCGCCCTCGCGCCCGGCCCAGGCGCCGGCGCAGATGCGCACCCGGTCGACGGCCGGAGCCGGCAGCGGCAGGTCGCCCGGCAGCACCAGCTGCGGCGGGTCGATGCCGATGGCCACCTCTCGGCCCGCGGCGCGCACGAGGAGGGCCCAGATCGACGAGGCGATGGGCCGCTTGCCGTAGCCATCAAGCACGAGCACGGCGAACGGCGGGCCGCCGTGCAGAGCCGCCCGCTGGCGCACTTCGGAGGCGCGGAACCCGCGCAGGTCGCGGCTCACGAGGCCGCCCACCACGACGCCGCGGACGCCCATGGCGCGCGCGCGGCCGAGCGCCTCCAGGTCGATCCGGGCCCCGGCCACCAGGATCGCGCCGTGGCTGCCGACGTCGATGGCCGACGGCGGCAACTCGCCATCGGGTCCCGCCACGGCCAGCACCAACGCGCCGTGGGTGCCCTCGCCCGCGGCCAGCGTGCCGGGCAGGGCCAGCCCCTCGCCCTGCAGCACAAGACGGCCGGCGCTCACCTCAAGCACGACCCCGCCGACGGGACTCGCCATGGTGGCCGCCCGCTCGCCGAGGGCCACCCGGACCCGCCCGTCGGGCAGGCGGTACAGGACCCGCCCGTGGCCGGCCAGGCCGGCGGCCGCCGCTCCGTCGGTCGGTGGCGCGATGTCCGGCCCGATCGGGTCGCCGGGCATGAGCCCGGTGGTCCCGGCGGGCCCCACGTCCGCCACCCCGGCGTCGAGGACGCGCTCGAGCAGGGGCTCCCCGGCGAACACGGTCTGGCCCTCCACCACGAGAGCTCGGTCGGCCGGGCCCAGGGCGAACCGCATGCGCGGGTGCGGGGCGAGCCGGGGCCGGGGCACGACCAGGTCGGCAAGGCCCGGAGCCGGATCGGCGGCCGGAACCATGGTCACCGCGGTCATCGGTCGGCCGGCCACAACGGGCGTTCCCACGCCTCGATCAGGTCGCGGCGGCGGTCGGCACGATCCGGCAGGTGGAGCGGCACCTCCCGCGTGTCGATGAGCAGGCCCCCGAGCCCGCCGCTGACCTCCAGGGCGACGCGGCGCGCCCGTGGCCCGAGCCATCCCCCGTCACGGGCATCGAATTCGACGAGGGCGGTGCTGCCGGCCGCGACGGGCACGACCTGCACCGCGCCCGGGACGAGCGGCAGGTCGTGGCCGGGGCCCGGTCCGCCCACATGCACCCGCCCCGGGTGGCGCGCGGGGCGAGAGCCGGGGGCGACCATGACGCTGCCCAGCGGCAGCAGCAGGTCGTCCAGCAGGTCCACGAGGAGGCGCCGCCGGTCATCCTCATCGTCGATCGACCCGAGCGGCGCGAGGAGCCGGGCGTGGTCGTGGGCCACGGCCGCCCCACCTGGCCGGCGCATCGTGTCCAGGACGAGCAGCTCCGCCACACCGGGCGGCATCACGGCGAAGCAGCCGCCGCTCACGACGACCAGGTCCGGCGCAGGCCGCGACATCCAGGCCGCGTCCAGCCGCGCCAGGGCCGCGCGCGCCGCCGCGATGCGCAGGTGGATCCCGTCGCCGGCCACGTCGCGCCACGGCCAGAGGGCCAGGTTCCGCACATGGTCCCGCTGGAGGAACGCGTCGTCGTGCACCGTCGACCAGGCCACCACGGTGTCGACGAGGCGGTCGTCGTCGAGGAGCGCGGGGGGCACGAGGCCACCGTCGGCGAGGACCAGGCGAGCCTGGCGGCCGTGCGGGCCTGCGGCCACGCGGGCCCCGCCGGCGGCACCCACGTCGACGCCTTCCACCCGTTGCTCCAGGATCGCCGCCAGCGAGGTGATCGCCACGGCGAAGGCACGGCGCCCATCGGCGGCCGCCGGACCCGACGGGTCGTCGGTCCGCGCGGCCCTGGCGGTCACGTCGGCCGCAAGGTCGCCGAGCAGTTCGCCAAGCGACGTCGGCTCGGCGGGCCCGGCCGCCGTGGCCGCCGGACCAAGGACCAGGCGCGGGTCGGACCACCCCTCGGCAGCCTCGGCCGCGGCACCGGCCAGCAGGCAAGTGAAGCCGGGTCGGCGCTCGAACGCGGCGCGGATCAGGGCGGTGACCTCGGACATGGCGGCACGCTGCCGAGTGGTCGGCTCAGGCGGACCGGCCACCACGAGCAGGTCGGGAGAGGCGCCCAGGCAGGCGGCGGTGCCCTCGAGCGCGTCCAGGTGGTCGGCCCGCAGCCGCCCCACGATGCGCCAGCCGGCGCCGCCGGCGGCGGCTCCCACGGCGGCCAGGCCGGGCTCGTCGAGAGCCGCGATGACGACCCGTGGCGCAGGCCGCGTCGCGACCTCGAGGTGCGCCCAACCCCGCCACGACCCCGCGTCCGGCAGGGCGGCCGCATCGGTGGCTACGGCGGCGTCGACCAGCCGGGCGAGCAGGGCCTCCACGGGCAGGCCCGCCGGCTGCACGTCGGCCGCCAGCAACCGGAAGCGGCCGGCCACGGGCGCGACGAGGGCGGCCGCGGTCGAGGCCGTGCCGTGGTCGAGCGTGAAGAACGCGAGGGGATCGCCGGCCACGAGTGAATGCTAGCCGAGGCGGGTGCCGTCAGGCGTCCCAGCGACCCTCGTCGTCGATCTCTTCCAGGCGCTCCATGAGGCGTTCGATGCCCGAGTCGTCGGCCAGGACCTTCTGCACGTCGGCCAGCTCGCCGCCGAACACGCCGCGCAGGACGGGGTCGAAGAAGAGCATGGCCTGGCAGCCGAGCGGCCGGTACGGCCGGCTGGCCTCCAGGAACATCATGGCCGGGCCGGTCAGGCCCCGGAGCTGGATCTCACGGGCGACCGCCTCGACGACCTCCTCGCCGATCTCCTCCGGCTGGGGCATGCGCACGCCGCTCATGGGGTCGACCCGCCGGCGGGCACGGCCGCGGCGCCCTGCAGGGCCCGGGCGAAGGCGTTGTAGGCCTCGGCCCCGCGCAGGGCGAAGATGACCAGCTGAACCGACGACGTCTGGCCCAGGGCGGCCTCGACGGCGGCCACGGTCGTCGCCGCGGCCTCGTCCAGGGGGTACCCCCCCACCCCAGTACCCAGGGCCGGCAGGGCGACGCTGGTGCACCCCAGGCGGTCGGCCGCGGCGATGGCGGCGCGGGTCGCGGCATCGATCAAGGCCCCGCTCGTGCGCCGGTCCGGGCCCAGCGACACGGCATGGATGACGTACCGGCAGGCGAGGCTGCCGGGGCCGGTGACGACGGCCGATCCGACGGCCACGGGACCCTGGCGGACCGCTTCGTACTCGATCACATCGCCGCCGCGACGCTTCAGCGCGCCGCCCACGCCGGTCGACATCCAGAGGTTCGTCGTGGCGGCATTGACGATCGCATCGACCTCGAGGTCGCAGATGTCGCCGTTCCACAACTGGATCTCAGACATGCCGCTCCTCTGGCCGCAGATGCTCCCCGGCAAGCGTCCGGAGGCCGGTCAGTCCCGTCGAGGCATGGTACACCCGGGCTACTCGCGCGGACATCGAGGCAAGGACCTCCCACGAGATCGTGGTGCGCACGAGCGCCAGATCGGCGGCCGTGATGCGCTCCCCGCCCTGCTCGCCCAGCAGCACGAATTCGTCCTGTGTGGTCACTCCCGGCACGTCCGTCACGTCGGCCATCACGGCGTCCATCGCCACGCTGCCCACGAGCGGCACCCGTCGCCCGCGGACCAGGGCCTGGGTGCGGCCACTGTAGGCGCGGGCCCAGCCGTCGCCGTAGCCGACCGGCAAAGTGGCCACGACCGATGGCCGCGCCGCCGTCCACAGCCCACCGTAGCCGAGCGGCTCGCCCACGGCGAGCGTCGCGACGCGCAGCGGCCGCGCCTTGAGGGTCATGGCGGGTCGCAGGCCGGCGACCGCCGCGGCGATCCGCGGTGCCACCGGGAAGCCGTCGGGCGGCATGCCGTAGAGGACCAGCCCCGGCCGCACCATCTGGCTGTCCCCGGCCGCGTCGGCGAGGAGGCCGCCGGAGGCCGCCCAGGCACGTGGTGGGACGGCCACCCCGTGGGCCCGGAC
>Ga0265320_10002434_pt1 | contig 12961 bp, 8 predicted proteins | sample 4827metaG_FD_202087 | JGI IMG/M metagenome (GOLD analysis project Ga0265320, IMG submission 202087) | Rhizosphere microbial communities from Carex aquatilis grown in University of Washington, Seatle, WA, United States - 4-8-27 metaG | ecosystem: Host-associated > Plants > Roots > Rhizosphere >...
ACCTCAGTGAACCGTCGGCAACGCGCTGCACACACGGCCGCATCCTGCCGATCGCGGCTCGGAACCCTGCTTGCTCCGAGCCGCGACCCGCGGCCTTCGCACCGCGGCTGTCCCCCGTGCCCGGCCCCCGGTGGTATATTAATTCTGCCTTGAGATTTCAGGCTCTTACGGCGGCTTTTGCCCTGCTTGCCGGGGCCGGCGCGGCGAGCGCCCAAAAAGTGGTTGCTGTCGATATCGACGCCATCGTTCACCCCATCACCGTCGAGGTTGTCGGACGGGCCATCGAGCAGGCCAAGCAGGAGAACGCCGCCATCGTTCTCGTACGCATCGATACGCCGGGCGGCCTGATGGACGCCATGCGCGAGATCATCCAGGAGATGGTCGCATCGCCGGTGCCGGTGGTGACCTATGTGACGCCCAGCGGCGGGCGCGCGGCCTCCGCGGGGTTCTTCATTCTGGAAGCGGCGGACGTGGCGGCGATGGCTCCGGCCACCAACACGGGCGCCTCCACGCCGGTCTCGATGTTCGGCGGCCAGATGGAGCCCACCATGGCGCGCAAGGTGCAGAACGATGCCGCGGCGCTGATCCGCAGCATCGCAACCAAGCGCGGGCGCAACGCCGAGCTGGCCGAGAAAACCGTCTACGACGCCAAATCCTTCACCGACAAAGAAGCGCTGGACAGCCATTTGATCGAGGTCGTCGCCCCCGGCGAAGCGGAGCTCTTCCGCCAGCTCGACGGCCGCGAGATTACGCGGTTCGACGGCAGGAAACAGACGCTGCACCTGGCCGCGCCGCGGGTGGTGGAATACAGCCCCACATTGCGCCAGCGGTTCATCGCCGCCATCGCCGATCCCAACCTGGCGTTCATTCTGCTGATTCTGGGCGCGCTGGGCATCTATGTGGAATTCACGCACCCGGGAATGATCGCGCCGGGCGTGTTCGGAGCGATTCTGGTAGTAGTCGCGCTCTCGGCGCTTTCGGTGCTGCCGATCAATTGGGGCGGGGCCGCGTTGATGGTGCTTGCGATGGTGCTGTTCGTGCTTGAAGCGAAGTTCGCCACGCACGGCGTGCTGACCGCGGCGGGCGCGCTGGCGATGGTGCTGGGCGCGCTGATGCTGGTGGAGAGTCCGGCACCGGAGCTCCGCATTCGCCTCGCGACGGCGCTGGCGGTGGCCCTGCCGTTCGCCCTGGTGACCAGCTTCCTTCTGACCCTGGCCCTGCGTGCGCGTCGCGGGAAGGTTCAGACCGGCGAGCAGGGGATGGTGGACGAGATCGGGTTAGCCTACACCGCCCTGGCGCCCGCGGGCAAAGTTTTCGTTTTGGGAACGTATTGGAACGCGGTGTCAAGCACGCCGGTCGAGGCCGGCGCGCGGGTCAGGGTGAAGGGTGTTGACCGGCTCACCTTGAAGGTGGAACCGGTATCTACCGCCGTCGGAGACCAACATGGACATTAACTATCTCTGGGTTGTCCTCGGAATCGTCGTTCTTTTCTCGCTCTCCTGGATACGCATCCTGGCAGAGTACGAGCGGGCCGTCATCTTCCGCCTGGGGCGTATTCAACCGCCGAGAGGTCCAGGCTTTACCCTGGTGTTCCGGCCCATCGAGCGGATGGTGCGACTCTCCCTGCGGACCGACGCCCTGGAAGTGCCGTCACAGGATGTGGTCACGCGCGACAACGTCACCGTCAAGGTGAACGCGGTGATCTACTTTCAGGTGCTCGATCCGAACCGCGCCGTGATGGCGGTCTCGAATTACCTGTATGCCACCTCGCAACTCGCCCAGACCACGCTGCGCAGCGTGCTGGGCGAAGTGGAGCTGGATGAGTTGCTGAGCCAGCGGGAAAGACTCAACGTCCGGCTGCAATCCGTGCTCGACGAACACACCGGGCCCTGGGGTGTGAAGGTGAGCATGGTCGAGGTCAAACAGGTGGATCTGGCGGAGTCCATGATCCGGGCGATCGCGCGGCAGGCCGAGGCGGAGCGCGAACGGCGCGCCAAGATCATCCACGCCGAGGGCGAGTACACGGCATCCGAGAAGCTGGCCATGGCGGCGGAAGTGATCCAGAAACAGCCGGCGGCCATCCAGTTGCGCTACCTGCAGACTCTGGTGGAGATTGGGACGGAGAAGAACACGACTATCGTGTTCCCACTCCCGCTCGATATAATCACGTCATTGGAGAGAGCGTTGGACAAGTATGCGCACGGTTGAGGTTTTTGTGGCGCAGGCACTGTTGCCTGCCGCCTCGACACTCATGTCGAGGGGCGTTCTTGCATCGAGAAGAGTCTCGACGCTGCAGACTGGGAGTCTGCGCCACGATCTGGCACCCGAAGGAGTGTAAAGCGGTCACATTATGCCGAGGAATGAGGACGGCGAATTCGAGTTGGTGGTGGGCAACAAGCAGCTGCTCAGCATTATCTTTATCCTGATGGTGGTGTTCGGGGTGGTTTTCTCGATGGGGTATTTCGTGGGCCGGGCCAACTCCGGGAGCGATACTCCGCTGCCGGCGGGGCAGCAGGCAGCCAACCAGCCGTCGGGACGCCCCCAGGCCGCCGGCGCCGAGGGTGCCGCAACGCCCACGCCCGAGGCGACCCCGGACGATACGCTTCCGGCGGGCGATGCGAAGGTGACGACGCCCGACGCGAGTTCGAGCACCACTCCCGTCGTTTCTGCCACGCCGGTGGCAGCGCACGTTTCGGCTGCAACGCCGAAGCCGATGGCCACGCCGCCTCCCGCCCCCAGGACGCCGGTTGCCGCGGTGCAGGCCGGACAGACCTTCCTGCAAGTGGCGGCCGTGAAGAAGCCGCAGGCGGAAATGCTGGTCGAGGTGCTCAAGGAGAAGGGCTTCCGCGCGGTGTCGTCGCAGACCTCGCCCGGCGCCGAGCTGTACCGCGCGCTGGTGGGCCCGCTCCGGGACGCGGCCGAGCTGGCGAAGACCAAGGCCGACCTCGAGAACGCGGGCTTCAAGCCCATCGTAAAGAGATTCTGAAACGTGTCCGCCGGCGCCCCTCCAGCAAAGCGGCTGCCCGAATGGCTGAGGAAGCCGCAGACGCACTTTGTCTCGGTCCACGATCTGAAGCGCGGGTTCCGTGCGCTTGACCTGCACACGGTGTGCGAATCGGCGCGCTGCCCAAACCTCCACGAGTGCTTCCATCGCGGCACGGCGACGTTCATGATCCTGGGCAACCTCTGCACGCGCGGCTGCGGGTTCTGTTCGGTTCCTAAAGGCTCTCCCGCGAAGCAGGTCTTCGCGCTCGATCCGGCCGAGCCCGCGAACGTCGCCCGCATGGCCGCCGGCATGGGCCTCCGCTACGTCGTGGTCACCAGCGTGAATCGCGACGATTTGCCGGATGGCGGCTCCACGCATTTCGCGGCCACGGTTCGCGAGCTGCGGCGCGAACTTCCCGCGGCCCGCATTGAAGTGCTGACGCCGGACTTCTGCGGCGACCTGGACGCCGTGGCGCGCGTGCTGGACGCCGCTCCCGACGTTTTCAACCACAACATGGAGACCGTTGCGCGCCTGTACCGCCGCGTGCGGCCGCAGGCGGATTACCGGCAGTCCCTGCGTGTGCTCGAGTTCGCGCGGGGTTATCGACCGGAGGCGCTGACGAAATCGGGCATGATGGCCGGCCTGGGCGAGCGGCCTGAGGAAGTTGAACGGCTTCTCGGTGATCTGCGCGGCGCGGGCGTGGATGTGGCGACGATTGGCCAGTATCTGCGGCCATCGCGGCGCAACCTGCCCGTTGCCGAATACGTGACGCCGGAGCAGTTCGAGGCCTGGCAGCGCTACGGGATGGGGATCGGCTTCAAGGCGGTTTTCAGCGGTCCGCTGGTGCGCAGTTCGTACATGGCAGACGCGGTCAGCGAGCAAGCCCGGTGCTCCTGAACCTGCTGCTGGCGGCGTCGACCGCGCTTCTGCTCATCCTGACGTTTCCGAAGTTCGATTTCGCTTTCCTGGCTCCGTTTGCGCTGGCGCCGCTGTTGATAGCGGTTGCCCGCACCCGCCCAGACCGGCGCCATTTTCTGCTCGGGTGGGTGGCGGGCATTCTCTACTGGGCGGGCGCTTGCTACTGGATCCATTTCGTCCTGGCCGTTCACGGAGACATGGCGGAGTGGGCCGCTTCGCTGGGCTTCGCCCTGTTCTGCCTGATCAAAGGGCTGCACCTGGGCGTGTTCGCTCTGCTGGCCGGATTCCTCATCGCCCGCCGCGGCGCTGCGTTGACCGTGCCCGCGCTGTGGGTGGCCATCGAGTGGAGCCACACGCACCTGGGATTCGCTTGGCTCGACCTGGGCAACGCGGGAATCGGCATGTCGGTCCTGGCGCGCCTGGCGCCCTGGACCGGGGTCTACGGCCTCTCGTTCGCCTTCGCGCTCGCAGGGACGGCGCTGGCGCTGGCGGCGCTCCGGCGGCCGCGCATCGAACTGGCGCCGCTGGTGGCGCTTCTCGGGGTCGCGCTGCTGCCCGCGCTGCCGGCGCCGCGGCCGGGAACGGAATCCGCGGTGCTGGTTCAGCCCAACGTCTCCGAGACGGCCGCCTGGACGCTGCCTTGGGTGCGTGCTATGCAGGCCCGCCTCGACGCGCTCACGTACGGCGCTGCATACAGGGATCCTCATCTAGGCCTGGTCGTGTGGCCCGAAGCGCCCATGCCGATCTACTACTACGAGGACCCGGAGACCGCCGCGTGGGTGAGTGAGGCGGCGCGCCGGGCCGGCGCCTACCTCATCGTCAACGTCGCCCCGCATGACTCCACGCGGGCGCCGCTCAATTCGGCGCTGCTGGTGTCGCCCCGGGGCGTGGCCCTGGGCCGCTACGACAAGATGAACCTGGTGCCCTTCGGCGAATTCGTGCCCTGGCCGTTTCACGCGCTGGTGGCGAAGGTGTCGACCGAGAGCGGCGATTTCGCGGCCGGATCGCAGCAGGTGACGCTCGCCGCCGGGCCGCACCGCATCGGGACTTTCATCTGCTACGAATCCGTGTTCCCCGATTTCGTGCGCCGCTTCGGGCGCGATGGCGCGGAACTGCTGGTCAACATTTCGAACGACGGCTGGTACGGCCACTCGGCTGCGCGCGAACAGCATCTCGAGATCGTGCGCATGCGCGCCGCGGAGAACCGCCGCTGGATCCTGCGCGCCACCAACGACGGAATCACCGCCACCATCGATCCCGCCGGCCGGCTCTCGCGCGACCTACCGCCGTACGTGCAGGGCGCGGTCAGGACGGGCTACTCGTGGATCGACGCGACCACGTTCTACTCGCGCCACGGGGATTGGTTCGTGCTGCTGTGTGGGCTGATTGCGGCGGCTGGGTTGGCGGGTGGCTTCAACGGGCGTAGGTCGCTAAAGCGAGCAACGGGAAGTAATCCCGATACAGTTTGTAGCTGATGTAGAAGACCTGGGGGAAGCCGGTCCCGGTGGTGATGGATTCCTCCCATGTGCCGTCGGCGCGCTGATGCTCGCGGAGCCAGCGGACGCCCTCGCTGACCGCATGGCTGTGTATGTCTCCGGCAGCAATCAGGCCCAGGATCGCCCACGCGGTCTGCGAAGGGGAACTCGCGGCCGGTTCAAACTGCTTCGTTTCGTAGCCATAGCAGCTCTCGCCCCAACCTCCGTCGGGATTCTGCACCACCCGCAGCCAGCCGGCGCCGCGCGAGATCGCAGCGGCGGCCTCCGGCGCTCCGGTCGCACTCAGGCCGCGAATGGCGAGAAAGGTGCCGTAGATGTAGTTCACTCCCCAGCGGCCGTACCAGCTCCCGTTGTCCTCCTGTTCGGCCAGAAGATACTTGACACCGGCCGCGATGGCGGGCTGGGCACGGGTGAAGCCGCGGCGGCAGAGCGACTCGAGACACCGCCCCGTGATGTCGGGGCAGGTCGGGTCGAGCATGGCGTTGTGATCTGCAAAGGGCACCTTGTTGAGGATGGCCCAGTTGTTGTCCACGTCGAAGGCGGCCCACCCTCCGTCGGAACTCTGCATGCCCAGCAGCCAGTCGATGGCGCGGCGCTCCACGCGGGCCTGCCTTTCGGGATCACTGGCCTTGGCATGGAGCAGGGCGAGCAGGACCATGGCCGTGTCGTCGATGTCGGGATAGTATTCGTTGGCGAACTCGAAGGCCCAACCGGAGGGATGCAGGTCCGGACGCTTGGCGGCCCAGTCGCCCTTGCGGCGGATTTCCTTGCTCAGCAGCCAGTCGGCGGCGGCGGTGAGGCGGGCAGGCTCGGTCTGGCCAAGCTCGCCGAGGGCGAACGCCGCGATGGCCGTGTCCCAGACCGGGGACTTGGCGGGTTGCAGGACCAGGCTCTCCTCGCCTTCGAGCATCAGATTGTTGAACTGTTTGAGGGCGAGTTCGAGGTCGGGGTGGTCGCGCTCGTAGCCAAGCGCGTCCATCGCCATGATGGCGTACATCATGGCCGGGTAGATGGCGCCGAGCCCCTCGGTGTGCTGCAGACGATCGAGCATCCAATGCTCGGCCTCGCGAACAGCGCGCCCGCGGATCTTCTTGACGCTCTGGCGTTCCCAGCGTTTGAAGAGCTTGTCGGCGGCCACGAAGAGGTTGGCGATCCGGTCCTGGCGGCGCAGGGCGAATTTGCGGTGGGGGTGCACCAACTCGTCGATGCTGAGACCGCCGGGGGTAGGCTTGGTTTCTCCGAGGGCTTGTACGAGCGAGAGAGGGACGATGATGCTGCGGGTCCAGGACGACATCTCATACAGGAAGTTGCCTGGAATCATCACGATTTCGGGCGGGATGGTGGGGCAATACTTGCGCGGGAACAGATCAAAGAAGCTGAGATTGATCTTGGTGTAGCTGTTGCATGACTGGATGCCACCGAGCTTGAGGATCAGCGCGCGTGCTTGTTTCATGCGCGGGTCGTCCACGTCCATGCCGGTCAGCTTGAGCATGGTGTAGGCGCGGACCGTGGCGTTGATTTCCGACTGGCCGGGTTCGTAGTTGTTCCAGCCGCCGTCGTCCCTCTGGGCGTCCAAAATGGCGCGAACGGCCTTGCGAATCTTCGGCATCGACGGGGGGTTCCAGCTTCCATCCGGGGCGGGAGGGTGGAGCCACATTTGGAGAAGAATGTAGTCGGACTCCAGGGTCGAGTCGCCGATGAGGTCGCCGCACCAGTAGCCGTCTGGGTATTGTCGGGCTGCCAGAGCCTGCTCCGCCAGCACTGCAGCGGCACGAGCATCCGCCGCCGATACTGGAACTGAGGCGGACTCCACCGCGATTGCCAGCTCACGCATTGGGATCCCTCCAAGCCAGCCAAAACCGTCACTTCGCGACAGGTTTTCTCAATTCTAGCACGTTCGGATCCGTGCGACGAGAAAACCGTCACTTCGTGACAGGTTTTGGAGGGCTTGGCCGCCCCACTATTCGACGGTCGTCTCCGCCTTCAGGCGGAGATCGCGGGAAGAAGCGCCGACGTGGACGATTCGCGTGCCGGTGGCCAGCGCCCACTTGTCTTGCGCCGTCGACCAATACTCCAGCCCGCGACGAGGCACGTGGAGCGTCACGTCTTTGGTTTCTCCCGCCGGGACGTTCACGCGGTCGAAGGCAACGAGCGCGCGAGGTGCGAACTGGGCGCCCTGGGGAGCCTGGCCTGGCGCCGCCAGGTAGACCTGCGGAACCTCATCGCTCGCGACGCTGCCGGCATTCCGCAGACGGAAGCTCACGTCGAGGCCGCCGTCGGCCGCTCGCGCCACCTTGAGGTCCGAATACTCGAACTTCGTGTACGACAGGCCGTAGCCGAACGGGAACAGCGGCTCGAGGTTATTCTTGTCGAACCAGCGATAGCCGACGTTCACGCCCTCGCCGTAGGTGGTCTTGCCCTGGACGCCCTTCGCGGAGCGCTCCGGATGCTTCGGATCATTGGCCGGCGCCTGTTCCATCGCCTTCATCCAGGTGAACGGCAGCCGCCCGGCGGGACTGACACGTCCTAGCAGCACGTCCGCGGCCGCCCAACCGCCTTCATCGCCCGGGAACCACATCTGCAGCACGGCCTTCACTTTGCCCAACCAGGGCAGCGCCACGGGCTGGCTGACGTTCAGCACCACGATGGTGTTCGAGTTCACCGCGGCGATATCTTCGACCAACTGGTTCTGGTTCCCCGGAATCCCAAAGACGGGCCGGCCGCGCCCCCACACAAATACGACCGCGGTCTTGGCTGCCTTGGCGGCGGCGATGGCGCTCGCGTAAGCGGACTTCTGCCGTTCCGGCGTGGTCCAATTCAACCGGAGCTGAACGGGATCGCCGGAGATATCCGCGGTCGAGGTCAGCGCTATGGTGTGCGCTCCGGCGGTGAGTTCCACCCTGCGGCGGAGGTTATCGAGGCCGTCCGGGGTGGGCACGATGTTGTGCTCGCCCGCCATCACAATGTTGCCGTGGATATTCCCGGTGTGGCTTCCTACGCCGCCCACGCGCTTTCCATCGATGGTGATCGCCGCGGTGGTGCCGAGCATTTGCAGGTTGATCATGTAGGAGGCGGCGGAGGGGACGGTGAGCGTTCCGGTCCATTTCCAGGACGAGCCCGCGGGCAGCGCCTTCCCGTTCCCGTTGGTGAAATCGATTTCTGTCGAGACTTCGGTGGCGGTGGTTTTGGGGTCGGTGCGGAGCAGGCCTGGATGGCCGTCGTGAGACAAGGCGGAGGCCGGGATCGGGACGCCGGCCATGTCGTCCGCCACGGCGGCCGTCACATGCGCATCCGGCGCCAGTTTGCGCAGGGCGTCGAAGGCCCCGATCTGACGGGCGGGGAAGCCGAGGGACTTCTCACCCGGTTCGCCCACCGCGATCGTTTGCAGCGCACCCGGCCCGATCAGGGCCAGCGACTCGAGGTCGGACCCCTTGAGCGGTAGCGCGCCGCCTTCGTTCTTGAGCAGGACCGCGGCGTCATCCGCCGTCTTGCGCACGATGGGCGCGTTGGCTTCCGGGGAAACCGGCGTGAAGCCGTGCCGGTCCTGGCCGTCGAGCAAGCCGAACTTGTCCATCTCGAACAGGATGCGCCCCACCGCGCGCGTTATGGTCTCTTCCTTCACCAGGCCGCTCTCTACCGCCTTCAACATGCCGACCGGCGGCGCGGCCTTGGGGAAGTCGAAATGGAACGGTTCGGGCTTCGGCTCCTCGGGCACCGCTCCGCCGAATCCGGCGTCACCCATGTCGAAGCCGGCATTGCGGGCCGGGGGCTTGAAGGGCGGAGGAGGCTCGGGAAGGAAGTAGGGCGGAATGAAGCCGGTGGTGCCGGGCATCTCGAGGTCGAGGCCCTGGTTGACGAAGTCGGTGGCGTGGGTGGCGCCCCAGTCGGAAGTGACGAACCCCTGGAAACCGATTTCCTGCTTGAGAATCTTGTTGAGCGTGTCGGGATTGCCGCAGGCCCACGGCCCGTTAACCTTGTTATACGAGCACATGATGGAGGACACGCCCGCGGCCACGGCATCCGCGAACGGCGCGACATAGATCTCGTGCAGGGTCTGCGGATCGACGATGTTATCGTTGCCGCCGTCGTAGGCGACGTAGTGCTTGGCTTGCGCCATGGCGCCCTGGCTCTGGACGCCCCGAATCATGGCCGCGCCGATCTGCCCTGTAAGAACGGGATCCTCGCCGAAGGTGTTGTAGCCGCGCGCGAAGGTGATGTCGCGGTCGACGTTGATGAAGGGCTGCAGCACCACGTCGATACCGAGCGCGCGCGCGTCGCGGCCGATTACCATGCCGTTTTGCTCGGCGTCCTCGCGGCTGAAGGTGGCGGCCAGGCCCATGGTGGCGGTCTCGGCGGTAGATGGATGGCGGGTGAGCACGCCCGGCGGCCCGTCGGCCATGCGCAGCGCAGGGATGCCGAGCCGTGGGATGCCCGGAAGGTAGCCCGCCTGGCCCTGATCGGTGGCCGGCGGTTCCGCCGTGCCGTGGATCATGGCGATCTTCTCCGCGAGCGTCATCTGACTGAGGAGCTTGTCGACCTTGGGGTTTCCCGTCACTGCCGGGATGCCAGCGCCGGTTTGCGCGAAGGCAAGTGCCGCGCATAGAAACAAGAATGCGATTGCGGATTTCGTGATTTTCATTTGGGCCAATCCTGGACCCAGCTCGCGGGACGGACTACCGCCTCGCGCGCCAAGCCTGCGATTCCGGACCCCGACTCCGGCGTCCCGCGCTCCTCCACTCTACACCGAACCGCCGCCACAGGCTGCTGTGCCGATTCCGTGGCCAATTTGCCGGGGCCTGGTGGGCCGACGGCAGCGCATTCTTCCCCGGCCCTGGCGCCTCGGCTCGCGCAGTGGCGGATTCTGGTCGATAAGCAGGCCATGATCTCTATCAAGAAGTTCATCGAGCGGGCTGGGCAGGAACACTTAGAGGCAACCTTAGCGTCCTACCGCTCGGCGCTGAACGCAATGGGGGAGAGCGGCGTGCAAGCCTGCCCTCCAGTGGGCTTCCCGATGCGCCAGAGCCTGCTTCACCTCCAGGCGGCTCTCGCCGTGGAATCGCCGCCAAGCCTCCTCCAAGAGACGGGCCAAAAGGTGGAAGCCGAGCTCATCCAGTGGGGCTGCGGCGCCGCCGACTACTTCAAGCAGAGGGCCGCTGAAGTCAAGGAACTCATGATGGTGCTGGCGCGCACCGCCGAATTGACCGGAGAGCGCGATCAGCGATATAGCCGCCAGTTTCAGGAATTCACATGCCGTCTTCAGGCTATGGCGGACTTCCATGACCTGGCGTTGATCCGCGATTCGTTGTTGAAGAGCGCCCTCGAGCTGAGGACCTGCGCCGAGACGATGGCCGAGGAGAGCCAGAAATCACTGGCTCGCCTGCGCGAAGACATGGGCGTGTACCAGGCGCGCCTGGACGACGCCGAACGGCTGGCGGGCCAGGACCCGCTCACAGGTTTGGACAACCGCAGGCGGGTGGAGTCCTCAATCGAGTTCCGTATGGGGCGGCAGAAGGCGTTCGCGATCATGTTGTTGGATCTGAACGGGTTCAAGCAGTTAAACGACGCCTGCGGGCACCTGGCGGGCGATGAAATCCTCAAGCAGTTCAGTGCCGAGTTGAAGTCCGGCTTCCGGGCTACCGATGTAGTCGGCCGGTTGGGCGGGGACGAGTTCATCGTAGTGCTGGATGGAGGGCTCCAGGATGCCGAGGCACAGGTCGAACGGATCTCCCGCTGGGTGTTCGGCGACTACACCATACGCCTGGGGGACGCGAGCCGGAAAGTCGCCGTGAGCGCTGCGATCGGGACGGCGGCATGGCAGGCCGGCGACTCGCTGCAAACGTTGCTCGACCGCGCGGACGCCGCCATGTACAAGGCCAAGCGCGCCGCCAAGCCGCCCGAGCGTGACCGCCGATCGGCTGACCCGCAATAGCGATCCCGCGTCGAGTGGCTTCCCACTGTATTCCTCCGGATTCTGGGCGAAGGCCAGACTCTTAAAGGCTGTGCCCGAGCGCTTTGTCTGGACCTGGCACCGGCCGGGCAGAGTCAGGATCTGGCCGTCGCAGGTAGCGCGCGCTCTCTGGTCGGACCGATCCCCTTCGCCGAGCATAGGGGCGAGTCTCGGATTAGCGCGCTTGGACTATGCTGGGAACCCGCGAGATCGCGAACCGAAGGAGCGAATCTTTTGATTGCCACGCTCACAGGCCGGTTTCGTGGCGCTCAAGCGCTACCCGCACGAGCTGGCTGCGCGACCGGACTCCGGTCTTCGAGAACAGATGCTGAATCGTGTTCTTGACGACGCTTTCCGAGAGCTTCATGCGGACTGCGATTTCCTTGTTGGCCAGGCCCTGTACCACGAGATGCAGAACCTCCGCCTCTCTGGCGTTCAGAGGGGCCCTTCCCCGGTACCCCGGCGCTTCCGGGATCGGGAGATCGGCCACGGCCTCGGCTTCAATCTCGTCCTCTTTGTTGACCTCTGCAATGATCGCCGCCAACTTGTGAGACGGGCCTTCCTTATAGGTGGAGAACCAAACACTGGCCGTGAAAACCTCACCGCTGCCGCGGTGGGCAGAGCATTCCATCGATGCCCGGAACTGAGCCTCTTCCCAACGGAGCGCATGGTGAAGCTCCGGCAGGAATGCTGCTATGGGATTGCCAATCAAACGTCCACCGCGTGGCGCCATCAGTTCGACGGCTGAGCGGTTGGCCGATTCGATGAACCCGAGTTGATCGACGATCACAATCGCCGCTGGACTTGTCTCGACCAATGCCTCTAGCTTGGCCTGCGATTCCTGGCGATGACTTCGGGTGTTCCGGATTACTTCCCCGAAGAGCAGCCCACACCCGGCAAGAGCCAAAACCTCGAAGGTCAGCCGGATGAATGAGGGGGGCAGGTAGCCAAAAGCCTCGGCCAGCAAGGCGCAAGTGACGCCAAATACTGCAACCACCCAGCGGGGCAAGAACGCGGCAGCCAATATGATGGGGAACAGGTAGAGGAAACCAAAAGCCACGTACGGCTTCGTCCACCAGTCCACGGCGGCGATTAGCAAGGTAAACGCGAAGCCAATCGCCAGGGGCAACCCTCGGTGCCGCTCGTCCCAGAGCCACTCAAAAGTCCGCATGGGCATTTAGATGCCAGTATCGCCCTTTTGGCCGCACCTGGTTTGTGCCGACCAAAAAGATTGCGAGCCGGACTGCCCAAAGTCCGCGCCAAACATCGCAATCAGTCGATTGCAAGCGAACGGTTCGCCTCCAGCCTACAGATAGGCCGAACGCTTTGACTGCAAGCAAGGAGGTTCTGGGTGCCAGCCCCTATAACTGGCTTACCGACAAAAACACCACCGCCGAAAGACGCATGGCGGAAGCATGACGGAAAGAGGGGGACGCATGAGCAGAAACTTCGGGATTCCTGGGCTCCTGGTGGCACTGAGCGCCGTTGCGGTGACTTCCGCAAACGCCCAGTCGTTCAGGGTTCAATGTCCAACGACTACTATCACCCATCCGGCGGCGCGCACCAGCGCACAAGGGGAACCGGCCTACACCGGCCCCACCACTTTCACGGCGG
>Ga0265320_10002435_pt1 | contig 12960 bp, 8 predicted proteins | sample 4827metaG_FD_202087 | JGI IMG/M metagenome (GOLD analysis project Ga0265320, IMG submission 202087) | Rhizosphere microbial communities from Carex aquatilis grown in University of Washington, Seatle, WA, United States - 4-8-27 metaG | ecosystem: Host-associated > Plants > Roots > Rhizosphere >...
GGAGCCAGACCTTCGCTCCGAGTTCTTTGAACCAGGAGAGGAAAGTCCGGACACCACAGGGCAGGATTCCGCTCGAAAGCGCGGGCGTCACGCTTCAAGGCGTGGCGACGGATAGTGTCACAGAGAACATACCGCCGGGCGGGCAACCGTCAGGCAAGGGTGAAAAGGTGGGGTAAGAGCCCACCGCGCCGAAGGCAACGACGGCGGCACGAAAAACCCAATCCGGTGCAAGGCAACATAGGCGGCTGAACGGCCCGGTCGATAGCCGCGGGTATGCCGCACCCGGTCGAGGATTCGCGCAAGCGGAACTACGACGGGGCAAGACCGCCCTCGGGCGGCCTTGAGAGAAATGAAGGTTACCCTGACTCGTCAGGGAGACAAAATCCGGCTTATCGGCTCCGAGACTAGACTATATATATGCAGGGCGCGTTGCGAACAGCGGCGCGCCCTGCGCCATTTCGGGAGGCGGGAGTTGGAATTGAATGGGCGTAGGTGGTGCGCTCGTCGCGTCACGTCGGGCAGACATTCGAATCGTTGCGCGGCGAGCGCGCCACCTACCGGCTCGCTGCGGTGTTTTTTGGCCGGCGCAGAATCAAAACCAATCCCGCCACGATCATGAAGAGCGAGTAGAACGTACCGCGGCTGAGTCCGAGGATGAGGCTGGCGTCGGGCTCGCGGAATTGTTCGCAGAACATGCGCACGAGAGCATAGCCGACTAGAAATTCCCCGGCGATACGGCCGGGCTGGCGACTTGCTACATCCGTACGCCAGAAACGCCATTGCAGAAACGCCAGCAGGAGTGCGCCTTCAAGGGCGGCTTCGTAAAGTTGCGAGGGATGACGAGGATCCTTCCCTCCACCCGAATGGGCGAAAATCACGGCCCACGGCACCACGCTGATTTTGCCCCAGAGCTCGCCGTTGATGAAGTTGGCGAGGCGCCCGAAAAGCAGCCCGGCGGGAGCGGCACTTAGGACTATGTCGCACAAATGCAGAAAATTGAATTTCCGGAGGTAGGCGAACCAAGCGATGGCGATGCCCACACCGATGAAACCGCCGTGACTGGCCATGCCACCCGCCCAGACCTGGAAGAAAGCGAGCGGGTGTTTGAAAAGTTCTTCCGGCTGGTAGAGCAGAAAGAAACCAAGCCGTCCGCCCACGATCACGCCGAGAACCAGCGCGACCATCAGATCGGCGGAGGTGGTGGGGTCGAGTGGCGTGCGACCGGCGCGATAATAGCGGCGAAACAACCAGCCCGCCACGACAAACCCCAGCAGATAGGCCAGGCCATAGTAGCGGATGCCGATGTTGTCCGTGAACTGGATCAGAAAAGGGTGCGGGGTGTGAACCCAGAAGGCGAGAAGCGGCAGGCCGGTCATGATCAGAAGTAGGTGAAAACTGAGCGGGCGAACACAATCCCAATTCAGCGGTTTACCTGTCCATTGGAATATATGGATCAACTGTAGGAGCCGCTACTACAGTCGGGAAATCCTCTTCGAACGCGATGTTCGGAAATTGCGCACACTCTTTTCTTGCCGGGCGGCATGACGCCACGCTTAGTTGAACGGATGAGCGTCATCAAAACCACCCCTCTGAATGCTTTTCATCGCCAGCATGGCGGGCGCATGGTGGATTTCGCCGGCTGGGACATGCCGGTGCAGTACCGCAGCATTCGCGAGGAGCACAAGGCCGTGCGTCAGCGGGCCGGTTTGTTTGATGTGAGTCATATGGGCGAGGCCGACGTGAAGGGTCCGGAGGCGCTGAAGTTTCTCCAGCACCTGGTCACCAACGATTGCAGCAAACTTTTTCCCGGCCGCATTCTCTACACGGTGATGTGTTATCCGCATGGCGGCGTGGTGGACGACCTGCTCGTCTACATGCGCGGCACGGATGATTATCTGCTGTGCATCAACGCCGGCAATATCGACAAGGACATTGCGTGGATGCAGGAGCAGGCGAAAGGGTTCTATTGCACCGTGGTGGACCGCTCCGCCGATTACGCTCAGCTTGCCATTCAGGGACCGCGTGCCGTGCCAATCATCCAGTCGCTCACCAAAACCAGCCTCGCCGGGATCAAATATTATCACTTTGCCGAGGGCGTGGTGGCCGGCGTGTCCTGCCTGATCAGCCGCACCGGCTATACCGGCGAGGATGGCTTTGAACTCTATTGTCCGGCCGCCGAGGGCGTACGTCTGGCCGAAGCGGTGCTCGCTGCCGGTGTGCCGCATGGCTTGGAGCTGACGGGGCTGGGCGCGCGCGACAGCTTGCGGCTGGAGGCGGGGTTTCCGCTCTACGGTCACGAAATTACCGAGCAGATCAATCCCATCGCGGCCGGCCTGGGCTGGGTGGTGAAGTTTGACAAGGGCGCCTTCATCGGCTCCGACGCCCTCAAAACGGAAAAACAGCACGGCCCGGCGAAGCAAATCGTGTTTTTCAAAACGGGTGACCGTCGTATCGTGCGCGCCGGCGTTGCCGTGTTGAATGGCGGCGGGGGCGAAGTGGGACAGGTGGTTTCCGGCACGCTTTCACCGATCCTCAACGAGGCGATCGGCTCGGCCTTGGTGGAGAAAAGCGCGGCACAGGAGCTGCTTTGGGTCGATATCCGCGGCGACCGGGTGAATTTGCATCTCGTCAAACCGCCCTTTGTGACCTTACAGAAAGGCTGAATCCAATTTCGCATGAGCAACATCCCTTCCGATCTCAAATACGCCAAGTCCCACGAGTGGTTGAAAGTCGCCGCCGACGGCACCGCCCTCGTCGGCATCACCGATTACGCCCAAAACAGTCTGGGCGACATCACCTTTGTCCAACTGCCCAAAGTGGGCGTGCTGCTCAAGGCCGGCGACACCTTCGGCGTGGTCGAGTCCGTCAAAGCGGCCTCGGATGTTTATTCGCCGGTGCTGGGCACGGTGCTCGAAGTGAACAAGGCGCTCGATGCCAATCCGGAGAAGGTCAACCAGGCACCCTACGTCGACGGTTGGATGCTCAAACTCAAGCTGGCGAATCCCGCCGACATCGCCGATCTGCTCTCGTCGGAAGATTACGGGAAAGTGATCGGGTGAAGAGGTTATGCTGTCGTCCACGAATCTCGCGAATTGACGCCAAAAAGATTTCAGGAATGACCGGGAGCTTCCGGGTTTGCAAAAGCCGCTTACTTTGTCACGGTCTGTCTCGTCATGATTAACCCCCGACCATTCCTCGGGCCGGCTTTGCTGGCCTTGTTTGCAGTTGTCAGTCTGTCAGCGGCCGAGCCGGCCTGGCAGCCGTTGTTTAACGGCAAAGACCTCACGGGCTGGGATACCTATCTCGCCAAACCCAATGCGGCCTCGAATGTGCCCGGCCTGAAGCGCGACGAGAAAGGCGCCTACCTCGAGGCCATCGGCATTAACCGCGATCCGCTGAATAATTTCACCGTGGTCAGCCAGGAAGGCCGGCCGGTGATCCATATCTCGGGCGAGGGGATGGGCATGATGTACACGAAGGAAAATTTCGGCAACTATCGCCTGCGGCTTCAGTTCAAATGGGGCGCCAAGAAGTGGCCGCCGCGCGAACAGGCGCCGCGCGACAGCGGATTGCTCTATCATGCGCATGGTGAGGCGGGGCGCAGCAGCAACATCTGGCCGGCCTGCGTGGAATTGCAAATCCAGGAGCACGATTGCGGGGATCTCTACGCGATCATCACCCAGCTCACGGTGCCCGCCCGGGAGGAACCGGGCCCCAACAATCACAAGCTCTATCATTATGATCCCGCCGGCAAACCGACGGACTTCAAGCAGGAGAGGCCGATCGGCAACCGCTGCGTCCGGCTGGAAGATGCCGAGAAACCGGTCGGCGAATGGAACACGATCGAGCTCATCTGCATCGGCGGCGACAGCATTCACATCGTGAATGGCAAGGTGGTGATGCGGCTCAAGGACGCGCGCCAGGAAGGACCTGGCGGCACCTGGGTGCCGCTGTCTTCCGGGCACATCTGCCTCCAGTCGGAAGGCGCCGAGGTGTTTTATCGCGATGTCGAGCTGCAGCCGATCACGGCGGTGCCGGCGGAATATGCGGAGAAGTGAAGGCCGGCCGAAGCGGGTGATGGCTTGAGCTGCAAGGGCGGCTTTCTTGTCATCCGCAGCCTTGGTGATGGATGAATGCCGCAATCCCTTTTTTGCCGGAGCCTGCTTGCAGGCTCCGGCTTTAAACCCCGCCGAGGGAATCGCAGCGTAAAGCCGCTCCTGCCTCCCGGCTCACTTGTTTGTCTCGGTGGGCAATCCGAGTTCGCGGACCCAGATATTGCGGAAGCGAACGGGATTGTTGTGGTCTTGCAGCTCGATGAAGACGGCGGGCGGATGCGGGGTGCCATAGGTGCCGAGCGTCTTGTGCGGAATGCCGCCGATGCCGTCGGTGCGGCCGAAAAATTCCTGCCGGTGTTGCACGACGACGCCGTTGTGGATGACCGTCACCGCGGCTTTTTTCACGAGCTGGCCGCTGGCGTCCCAGCGCGGTGATTCGAAGATGATCTCGTAGGTCTGCCATTCGCCGGGCGGCTTGCTGGCGTTGACGAGCGGCGGTTGCTGGCCGTAGAGCGCGCCGGCCTGGCCATCAGCATAAGTGGGATTATTATAGGAATCGAGAATCTGCACTTCGTACATGCCGTTGATCATGACGCCGCTGTTGCCGCGGCGCTGGCTGTTGCCTTCCACCGTGGCGGGTGTGGCGAATTCCAGATGCAGTTGGAAGTCGGTGAACTTGTCCCGGGTGCGGATCATGCCCGTGCCACGCACGGCCTCGCAGTAGCCGTCGGCCACTTTCCATTGGGCTTCGGCCCCTTTGTTGTTGGACCAGCGGGAAAGATCCTTTCCGTCGAAAAGCACGGTGGCGTCGGAGGGAGCGGGTGCCAGATGGCTGAACGTCGCACCGGGTGTGACCACGGCGGGGCGCGGGCGGTTGCTGTCGTGCACATGCCATGGAGTGCCGGGAATCATGGGCGTGTCGGTATAGCCGAGATCATCGGCGGGCAGAGTGGTGGCGGTTCCGATAATCAGGAGAAGCAAACGGGCCGGGGTGGAGAAGCGCATATGCCCGGCAGGAGATAGCATACGAGGCCCCGCCGCAAGATTCCCGTGGAAGGAATTGACGGCAAGGAGTGTCAATCGATCCAATGATCCAGCCAGCTACTATTCCACCGTGAAGCTGATGACGGCGTCGCTGGGCGGGAGCGTCGTGGCGAGCAAAGCCGTATTGCTGGTCGTCGAACCGGACAAATTGGTCGCGACAACAGTGTACGATCCGGCGTCACCGGTCGCAGGGCTGGCGATCGTGTACGAAGCACCGGTGGCACCGCTGAGGTTTACGCCGGCTTTCTGCCATTGGTAGGAAGGCGCGGGGTAGCCGCTGGCTGCGGCGGTGAAAGTTACTGAATTTCCCACGATCAATAATTGGCTGATGGGTTGCGTCGTGAAAACCGGGGGACTCGGCGGGGGATTGACCGTGAGAATGGCGGCGTTGCTCGTCACCGCGCTGACAGAATTGCTGGCGATGACAGTGTACGATCCTGCGTCGCTCGCGCTGGGGCTGGCGATGGTGTACGAAGCATTGGTGGTGCCGCTGAGGTTCACGCCGTCTTTCTGCCACTGTAAAGTGGGCGAGGGAGAACCGTTGGCCGCAGCGGTGAATGTTACCGAAGCGCCTACCGTCACGGTCTGGCTGGTGGGTTGGGTGGTGAAAGCCGGTGCCTGATTGACGGTGAGCGTCGCACCGCTGCTCGTGGCCGAGCTGGTCGAGTTCGTCACCACCACACTGTACGTCGCGGTATCGCTGAGCACAGCGTTGGCTATCGTGTACGAACCGCCGGTCGCGCCGCTGATGTTCACGCCATTCTTGCGCCATTGGTAGGTGAACGGATTCGACCCTGAGGCGGTGACCGAGAACGTCGCGCTTTGGCCGACGAGGACTGTCGCCGATTGCGGTTGAGTCGCGATGGTCGGCGCGGCTGCCGTCACGGTCAGCGAACCGACATTGCTGACCGTGTAGCCGAAGGCATTGGTGACGGCGCAGGTGTACGCACCGGCGTCGGTCGATTGCGCATTGGCCAAAGTGAGCGTGGCACTGGTGGCGCCGGCGACAGCGACGCCGTAACGCGACCATTGATAGGTGAGCGGAGCGGTGCCGCTTGCCGCCACCGTGAACGAGGCGCTCTGCCCGGCCGCAACCGTGATCGGAGACACCGGTTGGGTCGTGATGCTCGGGATGGTTCCGACCGTAAGGGTGGCGATGCTGCTGGTCACCGTGCCGGCGGTGTTGCTCACCACGCAGCGAAACTGGTCGCCACTCATCGCGAGGGTGCTGATCACGCGGAACGCAGCGGTGGTTGATCCGCTGTAGGCTCCGCCATCGCTCAGATCGGTCCACAGGCCGCCGCCGGCCGCCAGCCGCTGCCATTGATAGTAGGAATAACCGCAGGTGGCGGGTGGCCCGCCCGCACCGACAGAGAACGGCACCGAAGTGCCCACCGTCACGGCTCGATCGGCTGGCTGCGTGTTCAGGACCGGGACGGTTTCATTCACCATGAGCAGCGCGGAATTGCTCGTCGCCGTTCCGGTCGCATTGCTCACCATACAAAGAAATTCATCTTTGTTGAATGCGGTGGAAGCCGCAACGGTGAGCGTGGCCGTGATGGATCCGCTGTAGGCTCCGCCGTCGGACAAAATATTCCAGGTGCTCGTGCCGGCCATTTTTCGAAACCATTGGTAGGTGAAACTGGCCGGAGAGCCCGTCGCGGTCAGGCTGAAGCTCGCCGTGTTCCCGGACGTGACCGTCTGTCCGATGGGCTGCCCCGTGATTGCCGTGGAGGAAGCCGGACGCTGCACCTCGACGATGAAATGACCGAAGGCTTTTTTTCCGCCGGCATCGATCGCCTTGAGCGTGAAAAAATGGACTCCGTCGGGCAGGCCGGAAATTTGCACAGTGCTGCCCGCGATCGCGCAACTGGTGGAGGCGGGCACCACCGATACCGTGGGGGTGGGGCCATCGGGATCGGCGGCCGTGAAGTTGACCGCGGCCGTGCCATCGTTCGATTGCACATAGGTGTCGGTAACCGCCAACGTGGGGGTGAGATTGCCGTCCAAATCGGCAAGCAGCCCATCCACGCTCGCCCGGAATTTGGTGTCGCAGAGAAAGGGAGTTTGAAACCGGAAATTGACGGTGTCGAAAGTCTCCGCATTGCAGTACTGATTGGCGGAGGCTTCGACATTTTGGTACACCATGTTCACTTCGGCGGCATCGCGCGCGATGTAGACGAACGCGATCTTCAGGTGTTTTTGTTCGGTGGTGTAGTCGGGATTGCGCGGCCCGTACGCGGCCAGCATCAGCGCATGGTCGAAGGTATCCACGGAGGAATAATTCGCGGTGGTGTCCGCGTTGTAGACGACATTGTTCAGCACATAGGCTGTCGGCCAGGTCTTGCGCAGGCCCATCAGATAGAGCGTCTGTTCGGAAAAGGTTTCGTAGTCATTGCTGTGCAGGTTGTCCACTTTTTGCCAGCGAAAGCCGTTGACCGGGTCGCCGTAAAGCTTGTTCACGGTGAGATAGCCGTCGGACGAGTAGCCATTGCCCATCTGGCAATCGATTGTGGAATTGGACAGCCAATGGCCGTTGCTCAGCGAGGGATACGGGGCGGTGCCGTAGAATGCACGCGCGCCCCACGCATGGCCGAGTTCGTGGTCGTACACCGCGAGGGCGGATTTCAGGACAGTCCCGCCCGGTAGATTGTAGCGGCAAAAATCAGTCGTCGCAAAAGTGTTGGGGGTGCCCGTTGCCTGCGATTCGTTGATGCCTGAAGCCTTGGCGGTGCGATCAATGTAATCGGGGACGTGTGAGTCGCCGGTGTTGGCGATGTAGCAGATCGAAAAATAAGATCCGGGAAAATTCGCGACAAGCGCGTCGTAGGCGTTGCTGAGTCGCGGAAACGGATACGCATAGATGTCGTTATAGGCTGCACTGCTCGAAGCCCAGTTCACCGAAGCATCGATGACAAAAAGACAATGTTCAGTCTGATAAAGAGTCGGGCTGATTTGCACCAGCGCGGGGGCGGTTGCCCAAGCTTCGGGCACCATGGATGTGCCAAGCGCCCACCAGCCCAGTGCCAAAATCAGCGCGGCGCGCCATCGGACGAATCCTGTCCGGCCGGGTGTGGATTGGGGTGGACACTCGTGTTGGGAAAAAATGGTATGCACCGTAATCGATATGATCGGACGGCGGGGGGCGCCCTTGAAACAATTGCCCGCGTGTCGCTTTGAATAATCCGATTTTTACGAATCTGATCGGTCTGCTCCCGCTGGTTTTATATCAATCTGACCGACAGTTCGAATAACGGGTTCGCTCCTGGGATTGATGAAGCATCCGGGCTTCATGGTTTGCCGCCTTTTCCAAAAACAAAAAACCCGCGGCGCGATTTCTCGCGGCCGCGGGCGGAAGGGTTTTCAAGCGCCGGACTTACTTGGCCGATTTGGCGGCTTTTTGGCGGGCGGCGTTGTTCAGGATGCGCTTGCGGAGACGCAGGTTTTTTGGCGTGACCTCCACGAGTTCGTCGGCGGCGATGTATTCGATCGCACGCTCGAGCGAGAGCTTGGAGGCCGGGGTGAGGCCGGTGGCGACACCGGAACCCTGGGAACGGAAATTCGTCAGTTGCTTTTCGCGCACGGCATTGATGGCGATGTCCTCGTTACGGGGATTCTCGCCGACGATCATGCCTTCATAAACCTGCTCGCCGGGATTGACGAACAGCTTGCCGCGCTCCTGGCACATGACCAGGGCGTAGCCGGTGGTTTCCCCGGCCTCGGTGGCGATGAGCGTGCCCGTGATGCGGGTCAGCACTTCGCCGGCGAACGGGCCGTACTCCTTGAAAAGATGGCTGAGCACGCCGCGGCCGCTGGTGGCGTTGACGACGTCGATTTCCATGCCGATCAAACCGCGGGTGGTGATGGTCGCCTCGAGCATCGTGGAATGCGGGAGCTTTTCCATGTTCGTCAGACGACCTTTGCGGTTGGCCAGATTCTGCATGATGGCGCCGACGCACTCGTCGGGCACCTCGATCCACACGGTTTCATACGGTTCCTGGCGCTCGCCGTCGGGACCCTTCTTTTCGATCACCGTCGGACGGGAAACGAGCAACTCGAAACCTTCGCGGCGCATCGTTTCGACGAGCACGGCGACCTGCATGGCGCCGCGGGCCTTGACGTTGAAGATGCCGGCCTTGTCGGAGTCTTCGATGTAGATGGAGACATTGGTCTTCAGTTCGCGCATCAGGCGCTCGCGCAGTTGGCGGGAAGTGACGAGCTTGCCTTCCTGGCCGACGAGCGGGCCGTCGTTGACGCAGAACTGCATCTCAAGCGTCGGCGGATCGATCTGGGTGAAGGGCAGGGCGTGACCGGCTTCATCGGCGGTCAGCGTGTCGCCGATGTCGATGTCCTCGAAGCCGGAGAGACCGACGATGTTGCCGGCAACGGCGGTTTCGGTTTCACGGGTGCCGAGGCCGGTGAATTCGAAGACCTTGGTGATCTTGGCGCGGAAGCGCTTGCCGTCCGCGTGGCGGACCACAAATACGGTGTCGCCGACATTGGCGATGCCGCCGAGGATCTTGCCGACGGCGATACGACCGACGTAGTCGCTCCAATCGATGTTGGAGACAAGCATGTGAAAGGCCTCGTCAGGCTTGGCAAACGGTGGCGGGACGTGGTCGAGAATGGTCTGGAAGAGCGGGGCCATGTCCTTCTTTTCCTCGCCGAGGTGGTACATCATGTAGCCATCGCGGCCGGAACCGTAGACAACGGGAGCATCGAATTGCTCCTCGGTGGCGTTGAGCTCCATGAGAAGTTCGAGCACCTTGTCGTACATCTTGGCCGGCTCGGCGTTTTCGCGGTCGATCTTGTTGATGACGATCACGACCTTGAGGCCGTGGGCGAGGGCTTTGCGGAGCACGAAACGGGTCTGGGCCTGCGGGCCGTCATACGCATCGACGACGAGCAGCACGCCGTCGACCATGCGGAGGGCGCGCTCCACCTCGCCGCCAAAGTCAGCGTGTCCGGGGGTGTCGACGATGTTGACGATCTTGTCCTTCCAGTGGACGGAGGTGTTCTTGGCCTTGATCGTGATGCCCTTCTCCTTCTCAAGATCCATGGAATCCATGGCGCGTTCTTCGACGCGTTGGTTGGCGCGGTAGACGCCGCCTTCCTTGAGAAGTTTGTCCACGAGAGTGGTTTTACCGTGGTCAACGTGGGCGATAATGGCGATATTGCGGATGTTCTGATTCATGTCGGCGATGGCGTTTGCGAGTTGCGTAATGGGCCAAGTTGCAAGCCGGTTTCCCGCTTGGCAAGTCGGAAGCTGACTTATCCGCGCATCCGCCGGAAATAGGCCGGATAGAATCCGGTCGCGCCGGTGGTTCGCATGCGTAATCCGGTCGTGCCGGTGAGTTTAGGCCGCAGCCGGTGGCGATGAAACAAAAACGAATTGCGTCACAATCGGGCAACGCGCTTTACTCCCTATTTCGGAAATCCCGGCGATTTGTTCAAGGCCAGCGTAACCACTCACTTCGCCGGGGCCAAAATCACTCCGCTTTTGACGTTGTTGGCGGGCGATTGATCGACGACTCCGCCGGGATTGATCAACTGCGAGCGATAAAAAATCCCGCCGGTCGCGGCAAGCTGTTCGGCGCTGACGGGCGATTGGATCAGTGCCGTCTCACCCGGATTCAACGGCGGCAGGGTATGGCTGGTCGTGACACCGCCGATCTCCACATTCAATTGCAGGCCGCCGGCCGTCTGCGCGCTGCGGTTTTGCACCACAATGTTCATCAGGCCGGTCGTGGCGTCATAATACTGGCCGGCGATGGCGGTGTCGACGTGCGTGGGATCGTTTCGGTTCATCGCCCACCCGAGATTGAGAATGCCGTTGCCATAGGCGGGATCGGGACCCGGGGGGCCGCCGTCACTGGCGTATTGCTGCAACACCGACCACGCCTGCGGGGCGGTCAGTCCGGGCGTGGTCGACATCACGGCGGCGATGGCCCCGGCCACCAGCGGCGCGCTGGCGGAAGTCCCGTCCATGCTGACCCGCTGGCCGTTCAGCCAGGCCGTGTCCACGCCGTAGCCCGGCGCGGTGATTTTCAACTGTGCCCCCGCATTGGAAAAAGAAACCTGCTGTTCCAGGGCATCGACCGCGCCGACGGAAACCACGCGCGGATCCGCGGCGGGCCAGGTGAGTTGCGCCGCGCCGTCGTTGCCCGCCGCCGCCACAATCACCGCGCCCCGGGCATACGCGTAGTCGATGGCGCCGGTGAGCACGGGCGGAGACGCATAGGCCCCCATGCTGATGTTGATGATGCGCGCCCCGGCATCCACTGCGGCGAGGATTCCCTGAGCCAGGGTGAAGCTGTCGCTTGTCCCGTCCGCTCCGGTGATGCGGATGCTCAAAATATTTGCAGCCGAAGCGACGCCCGGCGCATCCGGTGATGCTCCCGCGACCAAACCCGCCACCGCCGTGCCATGACCGTCTTCCGTCCCGGTGCCGGGCAATATGCCCTGGCCGGCATCCAAGTATTGCACGCGTCCGCCGCCGAGGGTGAGATCCTGCGCGACGCCGGTATCGAGCACCGCGACGGTTACGCCGCGTCCCCATTGGCTGTGGTCACCAACCACACCGAGAAAATTGAGTGAATTGTTGCCCAATGGCACCTGGTTGATTTTGGGCCGGTCTTCCGCCGCCGGAGTTCCGGGGACATGGACGAGATAGTTCGCGTCCGCGCCTTGATAATCCGACGGATGGCCCATCATGTCGTCGAACAAAGGATCGAGCGAATTATAGCCCACCCGCACGGTCCGCAGCCGGTCGATCTGCCCACGCAGCTTGAGTCCAGCCTCGCCGGCCCGCGTGAGAAATTTCCGGTAGGCCTCATCGGATTCGAAAGTGAGCACTGCTTCATGGGCCCTCGCGTCCTTTTGCTCGAGCCGACGCTGGAGCCGCGCCCTGATTTTTTCGTCATCGATTTTCTTTTGCCGCTCGGTCGGCGCTCCGGTAGATGACGGAGCCGTGGGTTTTACGGACGGTTCGGATTGGGCAACTGCCTGGTCGGCGGATGGCACTGCGGCGTGCGGCAATCGGTACAGCAGCCATCCGGCCAGCATGATGGCGATCAACAGTCCCACGGCGAGCGGGGTGATGCGGGGTGATTTATCGCTCATGCAAGAGGAGGCGCTCGGCCACGGGCGGAAGATTGTGGCCCCGCGACCAAGACGGCAAACCTTGTGACGCGCATGTGGAGGAAAAGTTGCAGGCCAAGGATCCGCCAGGATGTGCGTACTCCTCAGATCAGGCGGATGAGCCAGGTGATAAGATATCTCGCAACGAATCTGGCTGGGCGCCGGAGCTTTTCAATGTCGTGCCTGATCGCTACTCGCCCGCAACCTGCGACGACAACGGCCACCTTTCCCGATGAAAGTGTGATAATCAGCGTAAAAATCCTACGACCTCATTCCGGCCAAAATGACGACGTCAATTAGGCCAGAAACATCAAGGCGTGTCGCTGCTGTTGCTGATCTGGGATGAGTGAGGGCGAATCGATTTTTAGCCAAAGGCAGAGCCTGAGAAACAGCCACGATACCGGGCTGCACAGAGCAGCTTGATGCCGCTGTCGTTGCCGACGATTATAACATTTGCAACCTGCCCCCTTTTTTCTGCCTCAGGCACCACGTATGCACCTGCCAGCCGGTCTTCTGGCAGGCCTCGCCCAGGCACTGGAGGAAAGCGGCTTTGGCTTTTTCCGTCCGAAAAACATCCGTCCGGTGGTTTCCCCGGTTCAGGACGTGATACACTCCGGCTTCGGATTCCATGCGCAACGGTCGGGCCATCGGCCTGCTTCTGGGGACGCACCTGGCAGCCGTCAACCCCAAACCCCAAGGCCTGACCCTTTCGGATCGTTCC
>Ga0265320_10002436_pt1 | contig 12959 bp, 12 predicted proteins | sample 4827metaG_FD_202087 | JGI IMG/M metagenome (GOLD analysis project Ga0265320, IMG submission 202087) | Rhizosphere microbial communities from Carex aquatilis grown in University of Washington, Seatle, WA, United States - 4-8-27 metaG | ecosystem: Host-associated > Plants > Roots > Rhizosphere >...
CGAACAGACGCAGGTTCTCGATGGCGGAGAGCTCCTCGTAAAGCGAAATGCCGTGGCCCAGGATGCCGATCGACCGGCGCGTCATGCGGTCGCGCGCGTCGGTGCCGCAAATCCGTATGGTGCCGCGACCCGGGCGCGAAAGGCCGGCCAGCATGCGCAGGAGCGTGGTCTTTCCCGCGCCGTTGCGGCCGAGCAGCGCCATCGAAGCGCCGGGCTCGACGTCGAAGGTGATGTCGCGCAGGGCAGGGAAGTCGCCGTAGAACTTCCAGACGCCCGCGATCTCCACTGGCTTCATGCGCCGCTCTTGTCCTTGACGGACGCGGGCGCCTGGCCCTTGCGGTACAGCAGCACGAAGCCCAGCGCGAGCGCGGTGAGCGCGATGGCGAGAATCGTCACGCGGCGGTCTTCGAAGCCGGGCGGCAGAATGGTGCGGAGGGTCGCGCCGGAATCGTCCGTGTTGTCCGAGGACGCGGCCGCGCCATCGCCTCCGCCGGCGTTCTGGGCGCCTTGGAGAGAGCCGGTCCCTTGCACCGTGACTTCGAACGCAGGCGCCGGGATCTCGTAAAGGTTGGCCTGCGTCTGCGGCTCCGCGCCTAGCGGGTTCAGGCCTTCGCCCTGGAGCGTGACGCCCGAAGGGACGACCAGACGCGTGGGCGGCCCCTGGTAGTAGACCTGGCTCGCGAACTTCGCGGGGTCGGTGGCCGGCATCGTGTAGGCGACGTCGATCCGCGTCTCGCCCGGCTTGATCGGGAAGGAGATCGAGTAGGTCCCCTTCTGCTTGCTCTCGGCGGGCGCCTGCTCGAGCGCCATGCCGCGCGGCTCGGTCGCGTTCACCTTGATGCTGTCCTTGGCGGCCGCGGGCGGCACGAAGAAGCGCAATGTGCCGTTGGGATCGTCGTAGGTCTTCTTGCCGGTGTTGTTGAAGAAGTAAGTCTCGGTGACGCCGAGTTGCCGCCCGCTGGGCTCGAGGAAGACGATGTGCTGCGAGACGGGGGCCGCGGCAGGGTCCTTCGTGGAATCGTAGACGTCCAGTCGCAGATCGGTGGAGGGCCGGCCGGGCGGCACCATGGTGTTGTAAGTGATTCCGCCGTGCTGCACCTCGATCAGGTGCGGTCCCATTTCGAGCGTCTTGTTGATAGAGAAGTGGCCGTTGGCGTCGGACTTCGCGCTGTCGAGCAGTTCGGGACCGCTCTGAGAGAGGTTGAAGACGCTGACATCGGCGCCGGGCTCGGGGCGGCCCGTCGTCTGGTTGACGACGGTGCCGTCGACGGCGGCGAGCATCGTGGTGGCGGCGGCGAAGAGGATGACCAGGGACTTCATTTCGTGGCCTCCACGGGGATCGGTTTGCCGCATTCGCCGCAGAACTTCATGGGATTCGGGAAATGGGCGCCGCAGTGGGGGCAGAGGACCGCTCCCTCGCGGTCGCCGTTTCGTTGGGTGGATGTCGAGGGCGGCCCGGCAGCGGCAACGGCGGCCTCGGCGGCGGGCGCAGTAGGCGCGCCCTCCGCTCCCTCGCGGTCGCGGCTCGGTACGGACGGTGGGCGGGTCTGGAGACCCGCTGCAGGCGTGGACGCCTGCCCCACTACGGCGGCCTGCGCCACCACCCCCTGCACTTTGTCGATCTCGGCCAGAACCGCGGCGAGTTGGCGCTGCAGATCCGTCTTCGTCCGGGCGTAGTCGTGTTCGGACAGTTTGCCGACGCGGTACTCGAACTGCAAATCGCGCAGGTTTTCGTAGATGGTCGCCTTGCGCTCCTCCAGGTGTTTGACCGGCGAGACGGGCTCGGGCTCTGGCAGGTCCTTGGGGCGCACGGACAGCGTGAACACAAGTACGCCGATGACTAGGAGGGCGGCAACGAAAAGCATCATCGATCCAGTTTTTCCAGGTCCTGCTCGATTTGCGCCTTGTAGCTGGCGTACGCGGCGTCATCGATCTCCGGGCCCCCGGCAACGGCCAGCGGCTTCCGGAAACGCTTGATGACAAACCAGACGAACGCCAGCCCGAGCGCGATGCCGATGAACGGCACCACATAGCCCAGCAGGTTGAATCCCTGCGCGGGCGGCTTGGCCAGAATCTCGACCCCGTTCTCTTGGACGAACGTGGCCAGGATAGCGGAATCCGACTCGCCCGCGTTCACCATCGCCAGCAATCTCTCTCGCGCCGGCTTGGAATGCGAGCAGCCGAGCATGTTGCAGGAGGTGACGGTGGCGCCGCAGCCGCACAGGCACATGAGCTGATCGCCCAGGCGGCGGACGTGCGGGTTGGCTAGCGGGTTCGGGGCCTGGGCCAGACAAACGGTAGCCAGAACCAGAACCAGCAGACTACTTTTCAGCGGGCGCATAAACCTTCTTCTTGAGGCCGAGGACCTTGGTCCTCGCGTACTGCAATCGTACTTTACTCGGCACCAGGCAGGCCAGCGTCCCCAGCAGCAGCACGTAGTAGCCGATCCAGATCCAGGAGACCAGCGGGTTCACGTAGGCCTGGATCACGGCGCGCTGGTTGTCGTCCGACATGCCGGCGAAGTTGAGATAGAGATCCTCGTTGAGGCGGCGGCGTATGGCGACCTCGGAGGTAGCCTGGCGCTCGCCGGACTTGTAGAACCGGCGCTCGGGATAGAACAAGCCCAGCGGCGTCCCGTCCTTGTTGACGTCGATGGCGGCGCGGTTCCAGGCGTAGTTGTCGTTGTCGCCGCTGGTCAGGTCCGTCACGCGAAGCTGGTAGTGGCCCAGGCTGAAGGCGTCGCCCTTGTTGACCTCGACGGTCGAGTCCAGGTTGAACGCCGAGCCCGCGAAGCCGACGAACATGACCACAATGCCCATGTGCACGATGTAGCCGCCATAGCGGCGCTGGTTGCGGCGCGTGAGCTCGTAGGCGCCGGCCAGCAGGCCAGTGCCGGTCTTGGCGCTGATAAGGCTCGCACCTTTGTAGAACTCGGCGACGATGGTCCAGGCAACGAAGAGGCACAGGCCGAAAGCCGTCAACGCGAACGGCGCGCGCATTCCGGCGGCCAGGAGTCCGGCCACGAGCACCAGGCCTGCGATGAGCGGCCACTGGAAGTTCCGCCTGAGGCTATCGAGCGAAGTGCGGCGCCAGGCAAACAGCGGGCCGACCCCGGTGAGGAACAGCAGGAACAGGAAAATGGGGATGTTGATGCGGTTGAAGAACGGCTTGCCGACGCTGATCTTCTCGCCCGTGGCCCATTCCGAGATCACCGGAAACAGCGTGCCCCACAGGATGGAGAAGCAGGCCGCCACCAGGATCAGGTTGTTGAACATGAAACTGGACTCGCGCGAAACCACGCTCTCGAGGCGCGACTCGGTCTTGAGGTAATCCAGGCGGTCGAGAATCAGGTACAGCGTGCCCGCCACCATGATGGCCAGGAATCCTACGAACCACGGCCCGATGGAGGACTGCGCGAAGGCGTGCACCGAACTGACCACGCCGCTGCGGGTGAGAAACGTTCCAAAGATGCACAGGAAGAAGGTGCCCGAGACCAGCACCATGTTCCAGACCTTCATCATGCCTTTCTTCTCCTGCATCATGACCGAGTGCAGGAAGGCCGTGGCGCTCAACCAGGGCAGGAACGATGCGTTCTCCACCGGGTCCCAGGCCCAGTACCCGCCCCAGCCGAGGACGGCGTAGGCCCAGCCCGCGCCAAGCAGGATGCCGGTGCTCTGGAACAGCCACGTGACCAGCGCCCAGCGGCGGGTCGTGTAGATCCACTCGTCACCAGGCTGGCGCGTGATCAGCGATCCGATGGCGAAGGCAAAGGGCACCACGAAGCCGACATAGCCGAGGTAGAGCATGGGCGGGTGGATCGCCATGGCGGGATACTGCAACAGCGGATTCAACCCGTTCCCATCCGCCACGGACTGTATGGTGCGCCCCACCGCCAGCATCTTGAACGGCGAGGCGACGAAGGTGTTCATGATGAGGAAGAAGCACTGCGTCATCATGAGCACCCCGATGACGTAGGGCATCATGGAGCGGTGTCGGCGGCGATTGGTGAAGACGACGACCATGGAATAGCAGGAGAGGAGCCAGCTCCAGAACAGCAGCGAGCCCTCCTGCCCGCCCCACCAGGAGGCGAACTTGTAAAGCAGCGGCATGGCGCGGTTGGAGTGTTGCGCCACGTAGGCAAAGCGGTAGTCGCCCGTGGTCAGGCTGTAGACCAGCACGGCGGAGGCCACCGTTATCAGGAACCAGACCGAGTAAACCGCGCGGCCGGCGGCATGGGCGAGGAATGCGTTCTTCTTCCATCCACCCACGAATCCGGCGACGATGGCGAAGACGGCGAGGCAGAAAGCGAGCAGTACGGCGATAGCTCCCAGATTCTCCATAAGCAGTGCCTAGACTCCGGCCTTTCTGATGGGGATGTTCTCCGGATGCGCCTGGCCCGGCTGCGTCTCGTATTTCGAGGCGCACTTGGCTTGCACCTGGCTGGCCCGGAAGACGCTGTCCGCGCCGAGACGGCCGTCGGCCAGCGCCTGGGCGCCGTCCTTGAGCGTGTCGGGGAGCGGCGCGGTGCCGTCGTAGACGATCTGGATGGCCTGCTTGTCCTGGCGCAGGACGAAGGAGACCTGGCGGCCTTTGCGGATGATGGAGCCGGGTTCGACGTCCCCGCCCACCCGCAGCCGTTTGCCCAGGGCATGCGGGCCCATCTGCTGAATCTCGGCGACGGTCTTATAGTAAGTCTTGTCTTCGTTGATGCCGCCGACGGCCAGCCACACCAGCGCTCCGACGACGACCGCCACGAGCGCAGCGAATTTCCAGTAGGTTTTCATGCCAGCCCTCACTTACCTTTGAGTATACAAGCCCTGCCTGTTGGATGCGGGAGGGCGCTGTCCCGCCTCCCCATATTGGCTCGCCGAAGCGAGCCTACTGGTTGCCAAGGTACAGGACGTGGACGTAGGTGCCCAGCCTGGTGTTGTAGGCCAGGTAGTAGCCTGGGTGGTCCGGGTCGTCATAGAGGACGATGTCGTCCGAGTCCCAGCCCCAGCCGTCACAGAAGGCTATGTCGGCCGGCGCCACGGAGAAGAAGAAGCCGCCGAACCCGAAGCGCGACGGTCCACCCCCGCCCAGGTGGAAGACGTGGCGAGGACCGAAGCCGCCGGTAAAGTGGCCGTGCTCCCAGGGACGGTCGACGTGATAGCGGGCGTCGTCGCGGCCGGTGTCGTGTCCCACCCACACCTTGCCTTTGTCGACGTGAGGGGCGTTGGGATGGCCAGGTTGGTCGTTGAAGTGGCGCTCCTCGGGCGTGCCGCCGTCCCCATGCCCTTCCTGCGGGTGCGCGGCAGCGGGCGGAGCGTTACGTACAGGTTTTGGACCGTGAGACGGAGCGCGGCCCGGAGTGAAACCACCGTGAGACTCCCCATGGCCCTTTTCCTGGGCAAATGCGGCGCCACAGGTGGTCAAGGCGACAACAGCAACAAAGCACACTGCAGTTTTCATAGCATCCCCCTTTGCGCTTAGGTGCCGAGCAACTCAGGTGCCAGTTCACGGGCGGCGGGGTTCTGCTCGCGGGCGCCGCGTGTACGGCAAGGCGTCACAAGCACTTGCGGCCAAATGGAGCGGGCATCGGGCGGCCCGATCTCGTGTAACTCGAAGCAAACACGTGGGCGCGATTTACCGGCTCCGGGAGTTTTCCTCCTAGCGTAGCGAGGTGGTGGGATGGTTGATGGTCCGAGGTGGTCGATGGTCGATGATGGCGCTTCGGCGCCGTCCCTATCCTCATAAGAGCGCGGGGGTTGCGCGGGGCTGGGTTCATGGTGAAATTTTTGATTTTGGAGCGGGGCGTCGGGGAGTTTCAGGATGCGGCGGAGGTCGGCGCTGAGGCGGGTTTCGTGGCGGTTATTGATGGTCGATGGGATCGGCGGGGCCTCGGCGCCGTCCGTATCATCCTCAGAGTGCGGGGGTTGTGCGTCACTGGGTTCATGGTGAAATTTTTGATTTTGGGGCGGGGCGTCGAGGAATTTCAGGGTGCGGCGGAGGTCGGGGGCGCGGGTGCGTCCCTCTGAGGTGACGGGTCCGCGGGACTTGTTGGCGCGGGAGGAACCGATTCGTTCTTTGGTAGACATGGGGACTCCTTCAGGCGGCGTGCCTGAGGCGAGGGTAGCGCGGGCTTGGGCGCGGGGCGGAGGGCTGATCCTGCTAAGAGATTGAAAAGCTGGGAGATTCAGTTGGGACGGCGGGTGTGAATGGGCGGATTCACCGACTTGGGGAGTTTCCTACCGTGAGACCTCGGCGTCGCGGTCGCGGAGGGAACCTGGGGGCCGTGGCCGGTGTCTGATCCAATGTGCCCGACTTGGCCGGGGTGTCCCGGTATATGAACGCGGTTGCCGCGCTGTGCGTTCTGGCGGCTGTCCCGTGTTTCATCGGGATGCGTTGGAAGCGGCTCGTAGACAGGAACAATCTGGTCGGGGCGTTCCTCCTGGGCCTCGCTTTGTTCCTGCACGGGGGATTCGAGACGCTGCTGAGGTCGAGCCCGGTGGCGTCGTTTGAGGGGGCGATCACAGAGCCGTCGTGGGCCGGGGACGATCAAGCGGAGGTCTGGCTCTCCCATCCCCACGGCTCCACATCTCCGCACTTGCATGTACGCTGGTCGGCCGATAACGAGTGGCCTCCCTGGCTATGGGACACGCCTCTCAAGTGCAGGTATCGTGTCTGGGACCTTGAAATCACTCACGTTGCGCCCGTGGAAATGCGCGTCGCCCGGGCGTGGGATTCCGGTTCGGGTGGCCGGCTTTGGTGTGCCCTTGAAGGCATTTGCGGGTTGGCGCTGGGGCTGCTCTCAGCAGCGACATTCCGGAGGGCTGGCTGCCGGGCACCCATGGCTAGATGGGTCAAGGCTGTATGTCTGGCGTTCCTCCTGTTGGTAGGTGGGTGGGCCGCGTATGTGGCTCTCTCCGACTGGCTGTTCGAGCGGAAGGCCGAGGCCCTGCTAAGACAGATACAAGGGCTTGAATTGAGGAAGAGCACATGGAAGGACGCTGACTCGATCCGAAGAGCGTTCGCCGGGGACATTCAGGTGGAATCACCTTGCTCTGCCTCCCACTGCGATTTCTCGGTGGTCCTGAATCAGAGTTCGTTGGGTAACTTGGCTGACGGAACTCTCTCGGAGATGCTGCGCCTGGCTGGCAGACGGCGGGGCCGCGTTGTGGCGCGCGTCCGGGTCCGCAACGGCATCGTCTGGGGGAAGAGTTTCGTAGTCATGGCTGAGATGCCCGACCGTGCTTTCCACGGGTGTGCATTCGTTGTGGATGCCGACACGGTGCGAGGTTTCTACTGGCGCCGCCCCCCCGATCACCTCAATATTGAGTTTGGGGCGCCGGGTGGTTGTGAGTGCTGCATCGCGAGATGGGTTCACGTCACCCCGTATGCAAGCCCTGAGGAGATGCGGGAAGCATTCGCGTTTGACCTTTCGTGCCTCGGCCCGAGGTTCAGGGCCTGCGTGGATGTACGACGCCTTCACCCGACGGCGGGCCGCCGCCTCGAGGAAGAAACTGCCGCTTATGACCCGTACAAGCCACTCAAGTGGAGCCCGGAGGTGTACCAGCGGTTTGGCCGAGATTCCGAGAACGCGGCAGTTGTGGTTGTGCGTGGGGCTGCAGGTGAGTACCAGGTGACCGAGATGCTGCAGGGGACTATGACAGCACCGCCAAGGTTGGGCGGTGGATCGCTCCCCGTTTCGGGCGAGAAGGCGATCCTGTTCTGGGACCACCACTCGGGGCGCGTGGTTGCCCCGTTCAGCGAGCAGGGCGTTCAGGCCGTTCGCGCGGGGATCGCAGAAGCGGCGGCCGACCCGCTCTGAACGCCAGTTCCGATTTACCGGCTCGGGGAGTTTCCTCGCAGCGTCAGGTCAACCACCCGCACCTCGACGTCGCGGTCGCGGAGGCGGTGGAGGATCCTTCCGGTCCCGTCGACTACGACGCTGGCGCCTCCATAGGTCCAGCCTTTCCAGGGACCATGGCTCATGACGCCGACCACGTCTGTCCCGACAAACGGGCACTTGAGCAGCGCCGCGCGGCGGGTGACCAGGTCCTCCAGGCTTTGGGCGTGGCCCGGCCACTTGTCCGGCTCGGCAGCCCAGCCGTAGGGGACCAGCAAGAGATCGGGCTTGAGCCGCTTGATGCGGTCGAGGTATGCGTCGGTGAAGGTGTCGGCGCAGATCAGGACGCCGATGCGGCCATACTCGGTCTCTGCGATGGAGATGTCCTCGGCGTTGCCGGTGGAGTAAGGCGGGTCCATCAGCTCGGGGAGGACGTTCAGCTTGCGGTGCTTCGACAGCAGCCGGCCGGTTTTGTCGATCAGGATGGCGGAGTCGTAGAGGCGGTCGCCGTCCTTCTCGTCGAGGCCGATGGCGATCATGATGCCGTACTTGCGGGCGAGGGCGGCGAGGCGGTCGCTATCGGCGCCGGGGATGGGCGTGGCGAGGCGGTGCGCGTCGGGATTCTCCCAGCCGAGGATGGAGGATTCGGGGAACGCGGCGATCTGGGCGCCGCCGGCCCGGGCTTGATCGAGGGCGTATTCGATGCGGCGGAAGTTGCCTTCGCGGTCGCCGTCGATGACCAGGATCTGGCAGACGGCGATGCGGAGGGCGAGGGCCAGGAGGGGGAGCAGCATGAACCTACTTTACTGGCTGGGGAACCTGGCGCGGGGGCGGGGGGGCGGGTGGGACACAGTCTGCGGTTGGGGATTTCGGTCCGGCGTCCACCTGCTGAGCGGCTCAAGATTAAATTGGTGAATGAGTATACTGTCCCGAATTTAATGTTGGGTGCGGGGATAGTCCGGCGTACGCACGGTACGCCTTCCCAACTGAAACTGGTGGATGGCTATCCTGTCGCCGCTCCCCGAGCGCTACAATAGCGTCGATATGAACCTGAGAACCAAAATACTCGCTACACTGCCGCTCTTATTGCTACTAGGGGCATGCACAGAGGAACAGAAGCCAGTCGTCAAGAAGGAAGTCAAGCCGGCGGAACCGGTCACCGCGCAAGCCGCGGTCTACAAGGCCTACAAACAGGCACGGGGCTGGGCGCCGGACTGCGTGCTGCTCAGTGTTGCCAACCTCGACGTGAAGGACGTCAAGGGCCAGGAGGGCGGCAAGATGGCCGCATGGGAGGTGATCTTCGTCTCCCTGAAAGAGCGCCAGTCGCGCCGCTACACCTACTCTGTCGTCGAGGTTCCCGCGAGCCACCTGAACGAAGGTGTTTCCGAGGGCTCGCCCGACATGTGGTCCCCCACCGGCCAGAGCCAGCCCTTCGCCATCCAGTACCTCAAGACGGATTCGCCCGCGGCTTACACCACCGCCATGACGAAGGCCAAGGAATACGCCGGCAAGCATCCCGAGATGCCGGTGAAGTTCGTGCTCGACTGGCAGAAGCGGCACCTCAACCCCACCTGGAGGGTCTACTGGGGCGAGTCGATCACCACCAGCGACTTTGGCGTCTACGTGGATGGGACGTACGACAAGTACGTCGCCATGGCGCACTGATCGGCTGAGGCGGGTCTCTGCAGAATTCAGTTCGTCGCATCCGCGGCGAGAGGTGAAAGGGCTGAAAAGCGGCGACAGGCACCGCTGTCCACGCGCGCTCGAGACCTATCCCGTTGACCAGGCGGGCATATCGCTTGGGACAGCGGAGCACAGTCACCGTTTTTCAGCGGAGTCTTCAGTCTGTGCCCCACGAGTTACAGCCTGACGATGTTCGGCGACGAGATGCCGCGCAGGGCGTTCCGCGTGTCCACGATCAGGCGCGCGCTCGCAACCAGCGCCGGATAGTCGAAGGTCGAATGATCGGTGACGATCACTACGCAATCCGCCTCGGCCGCGGCCTTCTCCACCGGCTCGGCCGAGAGGTCGGCGCCGTCCACCGTGAGACTCGCCACATGCGGGTCGCTGTAGGTCACCCGGGCGCCGTGGCGCTTGAGCAGGTGGATGACGTCGAGCGCCGGCGACTCGCGCAGATCGTCGATGTCGCGTTTGTAAGCCACCCCCAGGATGTGAATGTGTGAGCCCATCAGCGGCTTGCCGCGGGTGTTGAGCGCGTTCTGGATCTTATCCACCACGAAGTGCGGCATCTGGCTGTTGACGTAGCCGGCCAGTTCGATGAAACGCGCCTCGAACCCCGCCTGCCTGGTCTTCCAGGAGAGATAGAAGGGGTCTATGGGAATGCAGTGGCCTCCGAGGCCGGGGCCCGGATAGAAGGGCATGAACCCGAACGGCTTGGTGGCCGCCGCGTCGATGATTTCCCACACGTTGATGTCCATGCGGTCGCACATCTGCGCCAGCTCGTTCACCAGGCCGATATTGATCATGCGAAAAGTGTTCTCGAGCAGCTTCACCATTTCGGCGACTTTGGTGGAGCTCACCGGCACCACGGTCTGGAGCGCCTGGGAATAGAACAGCGAGCCGAGTTTGGTGCACGCTGCCGTGATACCGCCCACCACTTTGGGGATGTTGACGGTCTGGTACTTGGGGTTGCCGGGATCGACGCGTTCCGGCGAGAAGCACAGAAAGAAATCCTCTCCGACCTTGAGGCCCGACTTCTGGAGCAGCGGAAGCACGAACTCGTCCGTGGTGCCCGGATAGGTGGTGGATTCCAGGATGATCAGCATTCCCGGGTGAATATACTGGGCGATCTCGCGGCAGGCCGCGTCGATGTAACTCATGTCCGGGTCTTTGGACTTGCGGAGCGGCGTCGGGACGCAGATGTCGATGGTGTCCAGCCGGGCGATCACGGAAAAGTCGGTGGTTGCCTCCAGCTTCCCGGACGAGACCAGCGGCGCCAGCGTCGCGCTGGGCACGTCGAGAACATAGGAATCCCCGGCGTTCACCCGGTCCACCTTGGACGCGGTGATATCGATTCCGGTGACGCGGAACCCGGCTTGGGCGAACTCCACTCCCAAGGGCAGGCCTACGTAGCCCAGTCCCACGACGCCGACGCGGGCCGTGTGGGTGCGGATCCTGTCGTCCAACTGCTGGTGCCAGTTACTCGGTTCGGTCAAGGGGCTTCTCCTGATATTCGGTCGGCATAAAATTCCCCCGCGGCGACGATCTCAGCCGGCCCCGTAAGAAAGATGTCGCCATCCCATCGCAGATCGATCGGTCCGGCGGGCGTAACGATCCGCACCGGGCTTTCGGCAACGCCGCGCAGGACGGCCGCGGCCATCGCACCGGTCGAACCGGTGCCGGAGCTGACGGTCTCTCCGACGCCGCGCTCGAAAAAACGGACCTCGAGCGTGTGCGAGTCGATCCGCCGCACGAACGAAACATTGGTGCGATTCGGAAAATGCGGGTAGCGCTCGATTTCCATGCCCATGCGGCGCCAGTCGAGGTCGAAGTTCTCGACGAACACGACGCATTGGGGATTGCCCACCGACAGCGCCACCACTTCCTGCATGCCGCTGTCCAGCGGCAGTTCCAGGTGTAGGTCCGCCGCGGTGTACGCCGGCCGGCCCATATTCATCTCGAAGGTGAAGCGCCGGCCATCGCGGTCGATCAAGCGCAGGTCTTTAACGCCGGCGCCGGTGGCGATGCGCAGCTCCTTGCCATTGACCACGCCCACATCGAGGAGGAACGCGGCGGCGCAACGCGTGCCATTGCCGGAGAGTTCGGGCTCGCTGCCATCGGCGTTGAAGAGGCGGATCTCGGCGTCGGCTCTCGCACCCGGAGTGGCCCGCACCAGCAGCCAGCCATCAGCGCCCACACCGGTATGGCGGTCGCAGACGGCCCGCGCGGTTTCGGGCAGGCCTTCGGGCGGCGCATCGTCAGCCCACGTTAGGGCAAAATCGTTGCCCGCGCCGTGCGCTTTGGTGAACGGTATCCTCATTGCTGCCGCCGGTAGATGTCGATGACCGGGCCGCCTTTCACGGTGATGGTCTTCAACCGATCATATCGTGGCCCGGTCCTTTGAAGGCGTTCGATGGCGTGGCCGACGATATCGCCCGAAATGGACACAGCCCATTTCTGGTGGAGGGGCGGCTGCGGCGCGTTCATGACCGTCTTCCAGGCGCGGCCATTGCATTCGCTGTAGGTCTCGCGTAGCGGGATTCCGGCCTGCTGATAGATGGCGGTCTGGTCGCCGAAGGAAGTGACGATGCCTTCCCCGCGGCGGTAATTCGCGCGCAGGTAGTCGGCGCCCTCGCGCGTCCAGGCCCGCCGCGTTTCGGAATTGACCTGCGATTCCTTCCAGCAGATCCAGTTCTCCATGCGGGGATAGGCCAGCCACGGGGAGATGGCGGCGAGAACCACCACCACCGCCGCGAACTTGCGGAAGCGTGGAGGCACCAGTGTTACCAGCGCCGCCGCCGCGAATGCCAGCAGCGGGAGGGCCGCAATGCCGTAACGCGTGTTGTAGTAGCTATGCGGCCAGAGCTGCGGCATAAAGATGGGCGTGCCGCCGGAGTGCATGCTCCAGACATAGAACAGCGGCGCCAATGCCAGCAGAGCCAGGGGCCACCAGGCGCGGCGAACCAGCGCCACGAGGCCGCCGGCCAGGCTCAGGAAGAATAGCGGTAGCCCGGCGCATAGCTGGATGGCCTCTCGCACGTAGAACCACGCCATGCGCCAGTCGTGATCGCCCGGATAGCGCCCCATGTTGGCGTCGAGGGCGCGCTGGTAGATCCCCTTGGCGCTCGAGGGGCCGGAGTAGAATGCGAGCGCGTCGTCGAAAAAGAAGTAGTTGTGCGCAAACCAGTAGAGCGGGCCGGTCGAGGCAATGAGGCCGAAAACCAGCGCGTGCTTCAGGCGGCGTTCTTTCGCGGCCATCAGAAAATACAGCGTGACGAAGGGGATCAGAAACCAGCCCTCGTAGCGCGTCATGCTGGCGGCCAACGCAGCCAGTCCCGCGGCAGTCAACGCGCCCCAGGATTGCGTCTCGCGGAAGCGCACGGTGGCGTAGAGCAGCGCCGCCACCGAGGCCATAAATACGGCCTCGGTCATCGGGATGGCCTGCAGGTAA
>Ga0265320_10002437_pt1 | contig 12955 bp, 8 predicted proteins | sample 4827metaG_FD_202087 | JGI IMG/M metagenome (GOLD analysis project Ga0265320, IMG submission 202087) | Rhizosphere microbial communities from Carex aquatilis grown in University of Washington, Seatle, WA, United States - 4-8-27 metaG | ecosystem: Host-associated > Plants > Roots > Rhizosphere >...
CCGTTCGTGGCGGGGCTCAGGGGCAAGGGGGTCGGCGTGGTCGCGATCAACCCGAACAGCTCGGAGGGCCTGCGGATCGACGAGCTCGGCTACAGCAAGTACGGCGACAGCTTCGACGACATGAAGCTCTACGCCAGGGACCGCGGCTTCAACTTCCCCTACGTCTACGACGGGGCGACGCAGGCCACGGCCATCGCGTACGGGTGCCTCTGCACGCCCCACCTCTTCATCTTCGACCAGCAGAGGAAGCTCGTCTACGCCGGCCGCTTCGACGATTCCCAGGTGGCCGACCCGGCGTCGGTCCACAAGACCGACGCCGCCGACGCGGTGGGCGCCCTCCTCGCGGGCAGGCCCGTGCCGGTCCCCTTCACGCGCCCCTTCGGCTGCTCGACCAAGTGGCTCTCCAAGAAGGGCTCGGTCGCCGAGGGCAACGAGGAATGGGCCCACCTGCCGGTCACGCTGGAGCACGTCGACGCCGCCGGGGTGGCGGCGCTCGCCAAGAACGACACGGGGCGCCTGCGCGTGATCAACGTCTGGGCCACGTGGTGCGTCCCCTGCGTCGAGGAATTCCCGGGGCTCATCTCGATCTCGCGCCGGCTGAGCACCCGGGACTTCGACATGATCTCGATCAGCGTGGACGAGCCCAGGGACGAGGCGAAGGCGCTCGGGTTCCTCAACCGCCAGCACGCGGCGATCCCGCCCGGGGCCAGGGACGCCGTGGCGAAGCAGGGCCGAAAAACCAACAACTACATCTACACCGGGGGCGGCGGCGACGCGCTCGCCCAGGCGCTGGACCCCAAGTGGCCGGGCGGCTACCCGTACACGGTCGTCATCGCGCCCGGAGGCGAGATCCTCTACAGGATCGCCGGCGAGGCCGACGTCGCCGACCTTCAGAACAAGCTGATCGACCGCCTCGGCTACTACTACAAGTGAGCCGGGCCCCCGCGCCATGACGACCCCCGAGACCTACCGCTCCTACCGCGACCTTCCCGCGGTCGCCGGGATCTGCACGATCCCCGAGGCCGCCCGGATCGGGTACTCCGTCGACGAGTGCGTGAGGCGCCTGAAGCGCCACCACTGGGCGATGCGGCGCCTGCACATGATCTTCGTCTCGCGGCTGACCGCGGAGCCGATCTACGAGCTCAAGATGGGCTTCAGCCTGCACGCCCACTACTGCGCCGAGCACGCCGCCGAGTGGCGCAAGCGGGTCGGCGAGATGCGCGAGCCCCCGCTCGGACTCGACCACGCGCCCGACCGGGCGCTCGACGTGTTCTTCGACGAGGTCGCCAGCACCCGCGACACGGCGGCGCTCCTCATCGGCCTCTACGAGCACGCGGTGCCCGAGCTCCTGGGCGCGCTCCGGCGGCACCGCGACACGACGAACCGCCTGGTCGACCACCCCTCGTTCCGGATTTGCCGCTTCGCGATCCTCGAGTTCGAGGAGATCCTGGAGTTCGGGACGCGCGCGGTCGCCCAGCTGGTCGACAACGTGAGGCGCTCGGAGCTGTCGGGATGGAAGGGCCTCCTCGACCGGCTCCTGGAGCAGGCCGGCCAGCTGGACGGCAGCGAGAAGCCCCGCGAGGGCGAGCCCGCGCGCCTCTTCTCGATCACGCCCTGGCCGTTCGACGGCGTGCCCCAGAGGGACGAGCGCTTCCGCGACTCCTACAACATGGGCGTCCACGCCGAGGCCTTCCTCTACGACCCCAAGTTCCCGCCCGGGCCGAAGACGCTCATGATGTTCTACAAGCGCCTCCGGGAGATCGACGTGCCCGAGATGATGGCCTCGATCATCGCCGAGACGAAGGGCAAGTCCTGGGGCTACTACCTGAACATGACCCGCCAGCTCTGGGACGAGGCCCGGCACGCGATGATGGGCGAGGTGGGCTTCGTCAACGCCGGCATCGACTGGTCCCGGCTCGTGCGGATCAACTTCACCTGGTCCATGGCGCTCAACACGCAGCTGACCCCGATCGAGCGCCACGCCGTCCTCTACTTCATCGAGCAGGGCCTCATGCCGAAGACGGGCAAGCGCTTCGAGTGGGAGGTCGGCACGGCGTCGGGCGACCCCTTCGCGCGCATGGTCCAGGACTACGACTGGGCCGACGAGGTGCTCCACGCGCACATCGGCCGGGAGTGGTTCGTGAAGCCCTTCGGCGACGCGGCCAAGGCCATCGAGTACGGCGACAAGAGCTGGACCAAGGTGCTGATCGACTGGGGGAGCTACCGGGAGCGGGGCCTGACGGCGCACGAGAACTGGTGGCCGAGGCTCTACCTCGCCTGGTGCGAGGCCAAAGGGACGAAGCCGGACCCCGCGGTCCTCGCCTACGACACGACCTACGCCGCCTCGCGGGCCGACCTGAAGGACGTCAGCGTCTCGGCCTAGGGTCCATGGCGCTCCGGGCGATCGACTGGCTCGCCATCGGCGCCTACGTCGCCGTGATCGCCTGCGCGAGCGTGCTGCTCTCGCGCCGGCCGAAGTCCTCCGAGGACTACTTCCTCGCGGGCCGGACGCTTCGGTGGCCCTTCATCGGTGCCTCGCTCTTCGCGGCCAACATCTCCGCGGAGCACTTCGTGGGGCTGGCCGGCAGCGGCTACTCGGGCGGCATGGCGGTCGGGGGCTACGAGTGGTCGGCGGTGTTCTGCCTCGTCCCCCTCATCACCCTCTTCCTTCCGTTCTACATCAAGAACAAGATCTTCACGGTCCCGGAATTCCTCGAGCAGCGCTACGGCGTCGGGATCCGGCTCTTCTTCTCCGGCTTCATGGTGGTCCTCTCCGTGCTGACGAAGGTCTCCATCTCCCTCTGGGCCTCGTCCCTCGTCTTCTCGAGCCTGCTCGGGTGGAACCCCTACGCGGTCATCTGGGCGGTCGGCCTCGGCACCGCCCTCTACACGATGAAGGGCGGCCTGCGGGTCGTCGTCTACACGGACGCCCTCCAGACGACCGTGCTCCTCGCCGCCGCCGTCATCCTCACCGTGGTCGGCCTGCGCCACGTGGGCGGCTGGGGCGGCCTCCACGCCAGGCTCGCCCCCGGGATGTTCTCGATGGTGAAGCCCGCGACGGATCCCGACTACCCCTGGCCGGGGATGTTCTTCGCCGTGTTCCTGGCCGGCAGCTTCTACTGGTCCATGGACCAGGTCCTCGTGCAGCGGGCCTTCGCCGCCAGGGACCTGAACGAGGGCAGGAAGGGCGCGATCCTCTGCGGGTTCCTGAAGCTCACGACCCCCTTCCTCCTCGTCCTTCCGGGCCTGATCGCGAAGGCGATGTTCCCGGACCTCAAGAGGCCCGACCAGGCGTACGGCGCGCTCCTCATGAACATCATGCCGGCGGGGCTCCTCGGCCTCACGATCAGCGGCATCGGCGCCGCGCTCATGGGCCACATCAGCGCAACCTACAATTCCATCTCGACCCTCGTCACCCGGGACTTCTACCTGCGGTGGCGCCCGCAGGCCTCGCAGGCCGACCAGATCCGCGTCGGCCGCTGGGCCGTCCTCGCGGTGTTCATCCTGGGCTCGGCCTGGGCCCCGATGATCGGGCTCTTCGGCAACCTGTTCACCTACCTGCAGACGATCCAGGTCTACCTGATGCTCCCCTTCGCGGGCATCTTCTTCGCGGGCGTGCTCTGGAGGCGGACGACGACTCAGGGCGTCGTCGCCTGCCTCTGCACCGCCGGCGTCGTTTGCCCGCTCCTGATGCTGAACGGCGAGTTCCACTTCCTGCCGTTCATGGACCATCCATTGCTGCGGCCCTGGCTCCACGCCGCGATGCTGGCGTTCGCGGTGTCGATGGTCGCCTTGGTCGGCGGCAGCCTCGCCACGCCGCGCACCTCGCAGGCAAAGCTGGCCCATACCACGGTGTCCGACTGGGGCGCACTTGTCGCCCCGGACGGGGGCACGGGGATCCGCGACTACCGTGTCTGGCTGGCCGTCCTCCTACTGGTTACTGCCGGGCTATGGTATTCGATGAGGTGAGATAATACCGAAACAAAGAATCTCATTCCCATCCTGGACGTAGTTCTGTAGAACGCCTGTGGCGACCTACCCCAGCCCGTCTCGCCCAGCCCCTACGCCCCCATGCCCGATTCCCAGCCCCCTGCTGCCCTGGACCCGTCCGCCGAGCGCCTGTCCCTGCGGGAGAAGCTCTCCTACGGCTTTGGCGACCTGGCCTCGTGCCTCTACTGGCAGACCATCTCGGCCTACCTGCTGATCTTCTACACGGACATCTTCGGGATCACCGCGCTCGCCGCGGGGACGATGATGAGCATCAGCCGCTTCTCCGACGCGTTCTTCGACCCCCTGATGGGCATGTTGTCGGACCGCACGCGGTCGCGCTGGGGCAAGTTCCGGCCCTTCCTCCTCTGGGGCTGCGTGCCGCTGGCCGTGGCGGCCTTCCTGACCTTCTACGTCCCGGACTTCGGGGCGAAGGGGAAGCTCATCTGGGCCTACCTGACCTTCAACGCGATGATGCTGATCTACACGGCGATCAACATCCCGTACACGGCGCTCCTCGGCGTCATCTCGCCGAACCCGAACGAGCGCACCTTCCTCTCGTCGGTCAAGTACATCGGGGCCTTCGCGGGCGGGATCATCGTCTCGGCGACACTCCTTCCCATGGCGAAGGTCGGCGGCTGGCTCGGCGCCACGACGGTCCAGCGCGGCTGGGAGATGTCGTTCGTGATCTACGGCGTCGCCTCGGTCATCTTCTTCCTGATCGTCTTCTTCAACACCAAGGAGCGCGTGCTGCCGCCGAAGGCGCAGAAGACGACCTGGGGGAAGGACCTGGGCGACCTGCTGACGAACAGGCCGTGGCTCATCCTCCTCGTGACGACGATCACGTTCATCTTCTTCGTGGCCCTGCGCGGCAACGCGACCACCCACTACTTCAAGTACTACGTGGGCGCGCAGACCCTCACGCTGCCCTCCTTCCTGCCGAAGTCCATGGCCGGGACGCAGCTCTGGAGCTGGGAGAGCCTCGTCTCGGCCTACAACACCATGACCCAGGCCCTGTCCCTCCTCGGGGTCATGCTGGTCCCGATCGCCGCGCGCCTCCTTGGCCGCAAGGGCGCCTTCGTGGCCCTCCTCGTGGTGGCCATCGTGTGCACGAGCTCGTTCTACCTGTTCCGGCCCGACCAGCTCCTCCTCATCTTCGGCATGAACGCCATCGGCTCCATCACGGGCGGCCCGCTGAGCGCGCTTCTCATGGCGATGTACGCCGACACCGCGGACTATGCGGAGTGGAAGACCGGCCGGCGCGCCACGGGGCTCATCTTCTCGGCGTCGATCTTCGCCCAGAAGCAGGGATGGGGCCTCTCGGGCGGGTTCACGCTGCTCCTCATGGGAAGCCTCGGCTTCGTGGCCAACCAGGTCCAGACGCCCGAGACGCTCCACGGACTGGTCGAGCTGATGAGCCTCATCCCGGCGGCGCTCGGCATCATCGCGCTCCTCCTCCTCACGCTCCTGTATCCCCTCGGCGAAAAGAGGATGTCCGAGATCGCGGCGGACCTGAAGGTGCGCCGCGCGGCGGACGCCGCGTCGCCCACGACGGCCTGATCGCACCGTCCCATTAATGGGACGGGTTTGTTTCGCTTCCGAATATTTCCGGGCGCTTCGGTGTGCCCGCATGTTAGCCTAAGCGATTGGATCACAATGCATAGCGTGGTGCATCGAGGTCTGGCACGAGGCCTGCGATACTGTGGCTGATGATTACCCTGAAAAGCGTCGACCGCGTCTACCCGCTGAAGGGCGGACCCTTCTATGCCCTGCGCGGGATCACCCTCACGATCGGCGAGGGCGACTTCGTCTCCATCATGGGACCCTCCGGCTCGGGCAAGTCGACCCTCCTGAATATCCTCGGGCTCCACGACTCGGCGTGGAGCGGCGAGTTCAGGTTCGGCGACGTGGAGGTCCACAGGCTCGCCCAGAAGCAGAGGCTCGAGCTCCAGAAGAGGAACATCGGCTTCGTGTTCCAGAGCTACCACCTGCTGGACGACCTGACGGTGTACGAGAACCTCGAGATCCCCCTCTCCTACCGCGACGTCCCGAAGGCCGAGCGCCAGACCATCGTCTGCGACACGCTCGACCGCTTCCACATCGTCGGCAAGAAGGACCTCTACCCGTCCCAGCTCTCCGGCGGCCAGCAGCAGCTGGTCGCGGTGGCCCGCGCCCTGGTCGCCCGCCCCCGCCTGATCCTCGCCGACGAGCCCACGGGCAACCTGCACTCCGACCAGGGCCGCGAGATCATGGAGCTCTTCAAGAAGCTGAACCAGGAGGGCGTCACGATCGTCCAGGTGACGCACTCCGAGGCGAACGCCGCCTACGGCCAGAGGATCCTGCGCCTCGCCGACGGCCTCCTCCTCAAGTAGCCGCCGATGCGCCTCCTCACGTTCATCCTGCTCGCGGCGGCTCTTGCCGTCCCGCCGGCCGCGTCCGCCCAGGAGGTCAGCCCCACGCTGACCCTCGACGACGCCATCCACCTCGCGCTCATGAGGAACAAGAACCTGAAGGCCTTCTCCTACTACCGGGGGATCTCCCGCGCGAACCTGCTCGTCGCGCGCGGGGCCTTCGACCCGAGCCTTGTCGCCGGCCGCAGCTCGTCGAGCACGCAGGAGGGCGGGCTCGGCGTCGTGCAGTTCGACAGCATCCGCTCCGACAACTACAGCGTGGGGCTCCAGGGCGTGCTGCCGTTCGGCACGCAGTACTCGGTCAGCGGCACGTCGTCGGACGAGCGCGACCAGTACAGCGGGTTCGCGAGGAACTACCTGACCTTCGGGGGGTTCACGGTCACGCAGCCGCTCCTGAAGAACTTCGGGTTCGACGCCAACCTGGTGAACGTGCGGATCGCGAAGGCGAACCGCGCCATCTCCGACCTGACCTACCGGCAGTCGGCCATCGCCACGGTGACGAACGTCGTCCTGGCCTACAGCAACCTGCAGTTGGCCCACGACCAGCTCAATGCGGCCCGGAGATCGCGCGACCTCGCCGCGACGCTCCTCGACGCCAACGAGAAGGAGTACAAGGTGGGCAGCATCTCGCAGAGCGACGTCATCACGGCGCGCGCGTTCCTCGCGGCGCAGGAGGAGCCTATCCTGGTCGCGGAGCGGGCCGTGCGCGACGACCAGAACGAGCTCAGGGACCTGATCGGCGAGGACCTCTTCTTCGAGGACGAGCCCCTGTTTGCGCTGGCGCCGGTGACCATCCCCGACATCACCGTCGACCCGAGGGCGGACATCCAGAGGGCGCTCGGCGCCCGCCCGGACTACCAGATCTCCCGTCTCGGCATCGTGAAGGACCGCGCCGCCGAGAAGGCCGCGGTCAACGGGGTGCTGCCCCAGGTCGACTTCGTGGGGGGCTACGGCTACAATGGCCTCGCCACCACCTTCGACGTCAGCCGCAACATGGTTGAGGACCGCCAGAACCCCAGCTACTCGGCAGGGCTGGCCGTGACGATCCCGCTCACGTTCGCGGTCGGCCGCGGCAGGCTCAGGGCCGCGCGCCTGCAGCGCCTGCAGGACGAGGAATTCCTGCGGCAGTCCGAGGCGGACATCGCGGTCGGGGTCGCCGCGGCGGCCGGCCAGATCGTGACGACCAAGCAGCGGGTCGCCGCCGACGAGGCGGCGTACGCGCTCGCAAAGCAGGCGCTCGACGGCGAGGTGAAGAAGAAGCTGGCCGGCACGAGCACGACGCTCGCGGTCGAGCAGCAGCAGAGCTCCGTCACCGCGGCCGAGATCACCGTCTCCTTCGCCCTGGCCGCCGAGCGCCAGGCCGTCGCGAACTACGACCAGGCCCTGGGCGCCACGCTCGAGCGCTACCACATCACGCTCTCCGGCGACTAGGGCTTTTGGCGCTCGTCTCCCCCGGCGTCCCTCCCCTCAATTGACCCCATGTCCGGCGCGCCCACCCACCGCATCCTGATTGCCGACGACCACGCCGACATCATCGAGGCGCTGCGCCTCCTGCTGAAGAACGAGGGGTACCAGACCGAGGCCGTCAAGTCGCCCGCCGCGGCGATCAAGGCGGTCGAGGCGCGCGACTATTCGCTGGCCCTGGTCGACCTCAACTACGCGCGGGACACGACAAGCGGCAAGGAGGGGCTGGACCTCCTCAGCAAGCTGCAGTCGATCGACCCGACGCTGCCCGTCGTCATCATGACCGCGTGGGCGAACGTCGAGCTCGCGGTCGAGGCCATGCGCCGGGGCGCGCGCGACTTCATCGCCAAGCCCTGGGAGAACCTGCGGCTCCTCGCCATCGTGCGCAACCAGATCGAGCTCGGCGGGACCGTCCGCGCCTACCGCAGGCTCGAGCAGGAGAACCAGCTGCTCCGGGGCAAGCAGGGCCCGGCCCTGATCGCCCAGTCGGCCGCGATGCGGCCGGTCCTGGAGCTCATCGCGCGGGTGGGCCCCTCCGACGCGAACGTCCTCATCACGGGCGAGAACGGGACCGGAAAGGGCCTCGTCGCCCAGGCGATCCATGCCGTCTCACCGCGGGGCACCCGCCCCTTCATCTCCGTCAACATGGGCGGCCTCCCCGAGGGCGTCTTCGAGAGCGAGCTCTTCGGGCACGTCCGGGGGGCGTTCACGGACGCCAAGGGGGACCGCGCGGGCCGCTTCGAGCTCGCCGAGGGCGGCACGCTCTTCATGGACGAGATCGGCAACATCCCCGCGGCGCAGCAGGCCAAGATCCTGCGGGCCCTCGAGCGCGGGGAGTTCGAGCGGGTCGGCTCGTCGCGGACGATCCGCGCCGACGTGAGGCTCATCTCGGCGACGAACGCGGACCTGGCGGCCGAGGTCGCGTCGGGCCGGTTCAGGCAGGACCTCCTCTTCCGGCTGAACACGATCCAGATCCACCTGCCGGCGCTTCGGGAGCGCCGGGACGACATCGACCTCCTGGCCCAGCACTTCCTCAAAGCCCACGTCGCGCGCTATAGGAAGGCAATCACGGGCTTCGACGAGGAGGCCGCGGACCTCATGCGCGCCTACGCGTGGCCCGGCAACGTGCGCGAGCTGAACCACGCGATCGAGCGCGCCGTGCTCATGGCCTCCGGCAAGGTCGTCCGTGCGGCGGATCTCGCGCTCAACGCCTCCGCCGCCGTGCCCCGGCTGGACGACATGAGCCTGGAGGAGGTCGAGGCCTACCTGATCAAGAAGACCCTCGCCCGCTGCGACGGGAACGCGCGCAAGGCTGCGGAGCTCCTCGGCCTCAGCCGAAGCGCGTTCTACCGCCGCCTCGAGAAATACGGACTGTAGCTTTTCGCGGGACCGCTCATGGTCCTCCCATGGCCAAACGGCCGAGCAAGCTTACCCATGACCAGGCGATCCTCGCCTACTGCCTGCTGGGCGGACTGCCGGCGGTGGCGCTTTCCTTCGCCTGGGCGTGGGGCACGCCCCATGCCATGGATGTCCGCGTCACGGTCGGGCTCCTCGTCATCGCGTGCTGGCTCGGGTTCGCCTTCGCGGCGCAGGAACGCGTGGTCCGCCCGCTGCAGACCATGTCCAACCTGCTCCTCGCCCTCAGGGAGGGGGATTTTTCGTTCCGCGCGCGCGGCGCGAAAAGGCGCGACCCCCTGGGCGACGTCCTCGCCGAGATAAACGGCCTCGGCGAGATCCTCCAGACCCAGAGGCGCGGGGCCCTCGAGGCCACCGCGCTCCTCTCCGCCGTCATCAAGGAGATCGACGTCGCCATCTTCGCCTTCGACGCCGAGGGCATCCTGCGCCTCGTGAACCCCGCCGGCCAGGCGCTCCTCGGCCAGCCGGCCGAGCGCCTGCTCGGGCGGGAGGCCAGGGCCATCGGCCTCGCCGAGTGCCTCGAGGGCGAGTCCAACCGGATCCTCGGGCCGTCCGAGCTGCCGCGGGCCTACGGGCGCTGGAGCATGCGCCGCACGACGTTCCGTGAGGAGGGCCGGCCCCACCAGCTGGTGGTGTTCGGCGACCTGAGCCGGCCGCTGAGGGAGGAGCAGCTCAAGGCCTGGCAGCGCCTCGTCCGCGTCCTCGGCCACGAGCTGAATAATTCCCTCGCCCCGATCAAGTCGATCGCGGCCACGTTAGGCGCCTCGGTCGAGCGCCAGCCGAGGAGACCCGACTGGGAGGAGGACATGAAGTCGGGCCTCGGCGTCATCTCCGCCCGCGCCGAGAGCCTCGAGCGGTTCCTGCAGGGCTACACGCGCCTCGCCAGGCTTCCGCCCCCCCAGGCGGCGGCCTGCGACCTGCCGGCCCTCCTCAGGCGCGCCGCGGCCCTCGAGCACAGGCTGGCCGTCGAGGTCCAGCCGGGCCCTCCGGTCGAGCTCATGGTGGACGGGGCCCAGGTCGAGCACGCGGTCATCAACCTCCTGAAGAACGCCGTGGAGGCGTCCCTCGACCAGAAGTTCGCGAAGGTGCGGGTGTCGTGGCGCACGGGCGCCGGGATCGCGGAGGTCTGGGTCGAGGACAACGGGGCGGGGATCGAGGAGACGGCGAACCTCTTCGTCCCGTTCTTCACGACCAAGCCCGAGGGATCCGGCATCGGCCTCGTCCTCTGCCAGCAGATCGCCGAGAACCACGGGGGCTCGCTCGCCCTGTACAACCGGGACGACCGCTCCGGCTGCATCGCCATCCTTCGCCTCCCCCTTCCCAAGGATCCCGCCGGCGCCAATTGACGGTTTGTTGGGAACCCCCCCCGCGGGGTCCCAATGGCGTGAATCGCCCGGGAGGGCCGGGCGACGGGGCGCTCCAGGCGGGCATTAAGGACGGAACATTGAAAGCGAGAGGCATACTGTAGATGCCCAACACGGAGTCTATCATGAAGGCATTCGCCACGATCGTCAGCACCGCAGCCCTTCTGCTCGCCTGCAGCACGGCACATGCGCAGTCCAACACCGCCACCGGCAGCCAGGCGCTGGGCGGCGGCTCCAACACCGGCACGAACAACACGGCCACGGGCTATCTCTCGCTGTTCTTCAACACCTCCGGCGCGGAAAACACGGCGACCGGCGACGCGGCGCTCAACAGCAACACCAGCGGGAGCTTCAACACGGCCACCGGCGTCACGGCACTCTTCTCAAACACGACCGGCAACTACAACACGGCGACCGGCATCTCTGCGCTTTACGCCAACACGACCGGGACCGAGCTCACGGCGACGGGTTACGCGGCCCTCGCCAACAACACGACGGGAAGCCTGGACACGGCCCATGGCTACTCGGCGCTCTACAGCAACGCCAGCGGCAGCGAGCTCACCGCCGATGGCGTCCAGGCGCTCTACAGCAACACGACCGGCAGCTTCAACTCGGCCCTGGGCTTCTCGACGCTCTTTAAGAACACGACGGCAAACGACAACACAGCCGTGGGTTTCAGCGCGCTCAGGAACAACACCACCGGCGCCGACAATGTTGCCGTGGGCTTCCAGGCCGCCAAGGGCGGGGCCAATGCCGGCAATGCAACCGGCTCGAACATCACTGCGGTCGGCAGCCAGTCGGTCTTCGCCAATGCGGCCGGGTCGAACGACACGGGCATCGGCTTCAGGGCGCTCTTGAATGCGACGGGCTCGGGCAACATCGGCATCGGCGCGAATGGCGCCTCGAGCATCACAACCGGGAACAACAACATCGAGCTCTTCGACCCGGGCCAAGCCGGGGACAATGGCGTCATCCGCATCGGCACGGAGGGGACCCAGGCGTCGGCTTTCATGGCAGGCATCTGGGGCGTGTCCGGCAACAACGACTCAGGAACCCAACAGGCCGTCACCATCGACGACCTTGGCAACCTGGGCTCGACGAGCGCCGGCGCGGGTGCCACGGGTCCCACCGGGGCGACCGGCGCGACCGGGCCGGGGCTCTCGCTTGACGCGTCGTCCGACACGGTGGGTGGCGCCAATGCGCTCCCGGCCATTGCCGCCCACACGTTCACGGGCAGCCAAGAGACGGCATACGGCGCCTCGGCCCTCACCTCGGACTCCTCGGGCCTCGACAACACGGCCATCGGCAACGATGCGCTCTTCTCCGACACGAACGGCGCTTACAACACGGCGGTGGGAGGCCAGGCGCTCCAAGCGGACGTCCAGGATTTCGGCCTGACGGCCATCGGTTATTCGGCCCTCTTCAGCAGCCAGGGGGGCGACTTCAGCACGGCCGTCGGTTACAATGCCCTCGGCAACCTCGCGACGGGCTCCGGCGACGTCGCCGTCGGCGCCAACGCCGGCTCCAATTACGCGGGTTCCGAGAACAACAACATCTCGATAGGCGCAGCCGGCCAGGCCAACGAGAGCGGCGTCGTCCGCATCGGCACGGAGGGCACCCAGGATTCCGCCTACATCGCGGGCATCTCAGGCGTGACGGTGGCGAGCGGGGCCGAGGTCTTTGTCAGCTCCTCCGGGCAGCTCGGGACAGTCACGTCCTCCCGGCGCTTCAAGACGGACATCCAGGACATGGGGGCCGCAAGTGAGGCCATCCTCGCGCTTCGCCCGGTAACGTTCCGCTACAAGCCCGAGATCGACCCCAGCGGTACGCCGCAGTACGGCCTTGTCGCCGAGGAGGTGGAGAAGGTCTCCCCAGACCTGGTCGTGCGCGACGCCCAGAACAAGGCCTACACGGTACGCTACTCGGCGGTGAATGCGATGCTCCTGAATGAATTCCACAAGCAGCACGACGTGATGTCCCGGCAGCAGGACGAGATCGCGGCGCTGAAGGCGCGAATGAAGCAGGTTGATGCCCTGGCCGCGCGCCTCGACGCACTCGAACAGCTGTCCGCGAGCAAGTAACGCCGCCAACGCCGGGGCTAGATACAATGGTGCGGGCATCGCTCCCATGCTCCGCCCGAAGATCGCCAAGAACGCCCGGGGCTCGCTTGCGCTGCCTAAACGGGACCGCTGGTCCGGCTGCGTCGAAGCCACCCATGCCGAAAGGGTGATATCCGAAGTTTTCAGTCCGCCCTTCCTGGGGAAACCTGCGGCCGCGGACATTTCCCTTGGATCGGGATGACACATTAGCCGT
>Ga0265320_10002438_pt1 | contig 12954 bp, 8 predicted proteins | sample 4827metaG_FD_202087 | JGI IMG/M metagenome (GOLD analysis project Ga0265320, IMG submission 202087) | Rhizosphere microbial communities from Carex aquatilis grown in University of Washington, Seatle, WA, United States - 4-8-27 metaG | ecosystem: Host-associated > Plants > Roots > Rhizosphere >...
CTTGGACACGCGCCAAACATAGGGGATATTGTCTGGTTTTATTCGCCCCGGTTGCTGAAAGAAACCTTTCCAGCGTCTTAGGGGCTCATAGCCTCAGCACATTAAGACCACATCCTCTCCGCAATACTTCGCTCCTCCCGCCCTACGGCGTTTGCGTAGATCGCAGTCGTTTCGATGCGCGCGTGCCCGAGCCACTTCTGCATCATATTGAGCGGGACCATGGCTTCGGCCACGCCTTCGACGCCGAACGCATGACGTAGCGCTTTCGGCATGGACCACGCTTGGGCGATATGCGCGCTCGCCATGATTTCTTTCACCCGCAACCATGCCGTCGTCCTCCCCCACGTCCAGATGCGATTGGTCATGTCTGTCGCACTGATATCGGAAAGGGAGTGGACTGCATCGAGTCGAGTCAATAACTCGCTCGGCACTGGTACTGCGCGATAAATGCCCCGCGTTCGCTTCTTGAGGCATTCAATGACTATCGTTTGCGCTGATAGGTCGATGCGCGCGGGCGAGAGCGCGAGCACCTCCGATATCCGCGCCCCGGTGTACGCGAGCGTCAGACAGAAGGTTTCGACTTCCGGCTTCGCTCGTCTTGCCGCATCCATGAAAGCGCGGCGTTCGGTTGGTGTCAGATATTTCCTGTTGCCCTGCCGGTCGTAAAGCATATGCGTAGATTGAAGTTCTTCATGGGCTAGTGAAGAGAAATAAGTTGACTTTGGTAATAAACGCCGAACAGAATGCCCCATTCTGTTCGGCTAATATTGTATATTTGCAGCCGGCCATGAACTTATGCTGAATAAGATTAGTGAGCTAAGTCTCTGGCCGAAATAAGCCGGTGACTTTTATACTTGGCGGGGGCCGGGTTTGAGCAAAAGAAATCCCAATCAGTCCGAAGTCGCGGACGGCATTCGAAAGCGGATGCTTATCACATACGCTGTCGTCTCTCACGAGATGTTAAATAGCGCAGACGTGCTCAGCGGGCTGCTTCCATTCTTTGAACCGCTCCTCATGGAGCAGGACGGAAAGATTTTTGACCAGTCCAAATTAATGCGAGACATTGAAGCGAACACGCATTGGCACCTCACGACAGATATTGTTGACCAGATTGTTCAGAGAATGGTTAGAGCCCATTGGCTCACGCGAGATAGGTCAACTCAGGAAAAAATAATCTACACTGTCACGCTGCCAGAAGGAGAAAGACGTCTCGACCGTTCTCAAGCGGTTGAGGGCTTGGACAGAGTTATTTTACAGTTTCAAAGTTTTTTGAAGACGTTACCGATTCGAACATCAATCGCGGCTAATTCCGAAGAACTAAAAGAGCTGCTTCTTCAATGGCTGGTGGATTCAGTTGCCGATATGGAGGTCAGCAACCCTTCTCAGACAGGGCCAACACCAGACGCCGAGGTCAAGCGAAAATCCGCCCTAAAAATTCCGGATACTGCAAACTATCTTTTTGCTCGCTTTACGGTTTGGCTAAATTCGGAAAACCCGCCTGTTGCAAAGCTGCTCACCGAGATCGCTGGTGCCGTCATTCTCACCGAAGTGATATTGCATTTCCGCAACCCGCCTGCGCTGGGTCGCAGGCGTCTTGGCTTGCAGGTATTCATAGACGGTCCAATCATAATGGATTACCTGGGCCTTTCAGGCCCTGTGGCAAAGGAAAGTGCTGCCTACACAATCGACAAACTTCGTGAACTGGGCTGTGGCATTGCGTGTTTCACTCACAGTCGGGACGAGGTGAAGGAGATATTGTCATCTGTCCTTAAGGAGCCGTCAGGTCGTACCGGCCAACGCACGGTCGATGCAATCAATAGAGGCGATATATCGATTGGCGATGTGACTGCAACTTTTTCCGTGCTTGAGCGGAAACTTAAAGATGCGGGTGTGGAAATTGTCATGACTGCGTTGGGCACGCTTTCGAACGTCAAGGAGTTCTTCCCGGACGAACTCGTTACAAAGACTGGCCAACGTTTGGGTCTACAACGGCCAGATGAACATGGTCCAGCAAGGGTAAGCGTGCGGGATGAACGAGACTCCCGGTCAGTCGCATTGGTGATGCGAAAGAGGCAAGGCTACCGCACCTCCGACCTGTTTGAATCAAAAGTCGTCATGCTTTCCCAGAACTATCGTCTTTGCAGGATTGCGAGAGAAACTTGTCGGGACAACGAGCTATTGTCCCAGTGGGACATAGGCCCAATCGTTCATCGCAGCGACGCCGCAGGTGCCCTTTTTCTCGTAGTCGGAGCAACTGACCGGGAAAATATCACGCGGACTGAATTGCTGGGTACGTGCATGGATGTGATGCGTCTTCGTCCTAAGATAGTTGAGGACGTAAAGAAGCAATTGGCGAATCTCAAGACTCGCATGACTGTCGAACAACTGGACGCTGCGCTCACCGACCCTCATTGCGCGGTGGCGCTTATGGACGCCACGATTGGCGTCAACAGAGTCGTTGACCGCAGTAACGTCGAGGAAGTCGTCGAAGTACTTTGCGAGGCTCTTATCGCTGAGCACACTGAAAAAACCAAAGAGCTGCTTGAGTTACAAAGTTCTGAAGCCAATGCAGTGCTCTCTGGTGTAATCTCCGAGGCCGACGCCGAGAGGCGGCGACTCATTGAACAAATCAAGCAACAGATGCTTGCGGAACAGCGTGCTCGAACCGAGCTTGAGGATGCCAATCGTATTTTAGAAGGTAGCTTGCGTTCGTTGACATCCATACATGTAGCGTCGCTCAAGCGTATGCAATTGTTTTACCGCGTCGGCCTCGTACTTATATTGATAGCTGGTGTGGCGCTTTGCGTTTTCTTGGCATCGTCCCATTGGAGCGTATTGTTTGAAACTGCGACCGGAATTGGGACTCTAATCGTGGAATGCTTTGCATTACTCGGCTTACGCGTTCGAGGGTACATCGACAAAAGATTGACGGAATTGGAAAGGCGTCGATTTAATCGAGCGCTTGTTAGCTCGTCGTTGCTCGAAGTAAGCAAATATTTTGATATCGACCTGGTCGAAGGTCGTATCGCATCGATACCTGGGGCAAACCGTTTTTCCGCTTCATAAGATTGCGTCGGCTGGCTCTTGAATACTCCTTGCTGCCGGATTCCGGCCCGGCATAGACTCCTCTCTGTGCTTTGCGCACGGAGTGCCTATGAAACCCAACCCTGCCAGCCCGCCAGAACCAGCCCCAAAATCCGTCGGCATTTGGATACGCGTCAGTACGGAAGAACAGGCCCAGGGCGAGAGTCCCGCCGTCCACGAGCGCCGCGCCCGCCTCTATGCCGAAGCCAAAGGCTGGACGGTATCTGAGGTGTTCCACCTCGAAGGCGTCTCCGGCAAAGCCGTCATGGGTCACCCCGAGACCAAGCGGATGCTCTCCGCCATCCGCTCCGGGCAGATAAGCGGCCTCATCTTCTCCAAGCTCGCGCGACTGGCCCGAAACACCAAGGAGCTTCTCGAACTCGCCGACCAATTCAGGGCGGCGGGGGCCGACCTCATATCGCTCCAAGAATCCATCGACACCGGCTCTCCCGCCGGGCGCTTTTTCTTCACCCTGCTCTCCGCCATGTGCCAGTGGGAACGCGAGGAAATCGCCGACCGGGTACAGCAGTCCATCCCCATCAGGGCGCGCATGGGCCGTCCCATCGGCGGGGCCGCACCCTTCGGCTATCGCTGGAAGGACAAGCGGCTCGAATCCGACCCCGCCGAAGCGCCCGTGCGCCGCCTCGTCCACGAACTCTTCGCGGAGCACAAGCGCAAGAAGACCGTCGCGCGCATCCTGAAGGAGCGCGAATACCGCACCCGAAACGGCAGTTATTTCACCGACACGACCATCTCCCGCCTGCTCACGGACACCACAGCTCGGGGCGTCTATCGCGCCAACTATTCCAAGTCCGCGCCTGAGGGAAAGGGCAAGACTTTCAAGCCCGAAAGCGAGTGGGTGTACACAAAGGTTGAACCCGTCGTGGACGATGTCCTATGGGATGCCTGCACCTCCATCCTGGAAGGTCAGCGCAAAGGTTCGCAGAAATCCTCCCGCAAGACCGTCCACCTGTTCTCCGGCTTCGCATACTGCGCCTGCGGCCCCAAGATGTACGTCCCGAGCACCACGCCCGCATACCGCTGCGCCAAGTGCGGGCGCAAAATCCCCCTGGCCGACCTTGAGACCATCTATCGGGACCGCCTGGGCGCGTTCATCGTCTCGCCGGACGAGATTGCCGCCCACCAGGGGGCGGCCACCGAGGTCATAGCCGAAAGGGAGAAGCTCGTCCTTGCGGCCGAGGCGGAGCTGAAGAAGCTCTCAGGGGACGAGAAGCGCCTCACCGAACTCTATCTCGCGGCCGAGCTGTCCAGGGAGGACTTCGGCCGCCTCCACCGCCCTTATGCCGAGCGCCGCGCCCAGCTGGAGGAGGAATTGCCCCGCCTTCAGGCGTCCCTGGATGTCCTCAAGATTGACAGTCTTTCACAATCTGAAGCCGCGTCCGAAGCCACCAATCTGGCAAGCCACTGGGCCGATTTCACCTTCGAAGATAAGCGGGCAATCGTCGAGGCGATCACCGATAAGATCGTGATTGGGAAGGAAGAAATCGCCATCAACCTGCTCTATCGGACCTCTGGTCCGAATTCCGGTGAAAGGGCAACGCAACCGTCAACGTGTGGTTCTTGACCGGGAGTTCCCTGATTCGCATGCCGGTTGCGGCGAAAATTGCGTTGGCCAGGGCGGGGGCCAGCGGCGGCACGCCCGGCTCGCCAGCACCGCCCAAGGGGTAGTCGGTCCGCATCAAATGCACTTCGATCTGAGGACAATCGGCCAGCCGCACCATCTCATAGTCCGGGAAATTGGCCTGGACCACCGCGCCCTTGTCGATCGTGATCTCGCCGTTCAGTGCGGCGGTAAGGGCATAGATGATGCCGCCCTCGATTTGCGCCGCCATGCCGTCGGGATTGACCGCCATGCCGGCATCGACCGCCGTGACGACGCGATCGACCTTGAGCGCACCACCATTGCCGATGGTGATCTCGGCGACGTGCGCGACGACGGTCTGAAAGCATTCGACCATGGCGATACCGCGCGCCCGGCCCGACGCCATCGGCGTGCCCCAACCGGCCTTCTCCGCCGCAAGTTCGAGCACGGCGCGGTGGCGCGGCGCGTTCTTCAACAGCGCGCGGCGATATTCGAACGGGTCCTGTTTGGCGGCATGCGCCATCTCGTCAACGAAACTTTCCACGAAGAATCCGTGCCACGACGCCTCCACGCTGCGCCAGGGACCGACCGGAATGTGGGTCGGCACTTTGACCGTTCGAATCGCCTGGTTGTCGATGCCATAGACGATGTGCGCTTCGGGATTGGCGTTATCGTCGGTCGTGTAGTCGTTGACCCAGGCGACGGCACTACCCTTCGCGTCCAGCGCGCCCTTGAAATGGCTGGTGACGTTGGGGCGGTAATAGTCGTGCTGCATGTCCTGGTCGCGGGTGTAGATGAGCTTGATGGGCACGCCGGGCATCGTCATCGCCGTCTTCACGGACTGTTCCAGAAAATTGAAGAACCCGGGCAGCCGGCGGCCAAAGCCGCCACCCATCGGCAGCAGGTGATAAGTCACCTTCTCGATCGACACACCCGCCACCTTGGCGCAGAAGGATCGCGCGCCGAGACCGTCCTGAGTGCCCGACCACACCTCGAGTTCGCCATCGCGCCAGACTGCGGTGGCGTTCATCGGCTCCATCGGCGCATGGCTCAGATACGGCACCGTATAGGTGGCCTCGACCAACCGGCCGCCGCCCAGCGCGTCGGCGCCCTTGCCCTTGGTGAGATCGGTCTTGAGGTCGGGTCCCGCCAATGCCGCGGTGTGCCGTGATGCGATCTGTCCGGAGGTCACTGCCCCGTTGCCGACCGTATCCCAGACAGGATTGAGCGCGGCGACCGCGTCGCGCGCGCGCCAAAAGCGGTCGGCGACCACGACGACGGCATCGTCAAGGCTGACGACTTTCTTGATCCCGCGCAGGCTGGTGACGCTCGCCCCATCGACCGAGCGGAGCTTGCCGCCGAACACCGGCGATATGCGGATCGCGGCGTAGAGCATGTCCGGCTGCTTGACGTCCAAGCCGTAATTGGTGGTGCCGTTGACCTTCTTCGGAATATCGACACGCGGAACGGAGGTGCCGACCAGGGTGTAGCGAGCCCTGGGCTTGAGCGGCGGATTGGCGGACGGCGAATAGCTCGCGGCGTCGACCACCAGTGAGCCGTAGCCGAGAGTGCGGCCCGATTCGACGTGCAGCACCGCATTGCTCTTCGTCGTACAGGACGCAGGATCGACGTTCCAGCGCGCGGCGGCCGCCTTGACCAGCATCTCGCGCGCCGCGGCGCCGGCGATGCGCATGCCGTAGACGCCGGTCGCGCGGATGGCCGACGAGCCGCCGGTCACCTGCAATTCCATGTAGCCGGCGACGGTGCGGAAGGTGTTGGCGACCGTGCCCCGCAAAAACGCCGGAATCTGTTCCGATGTCATGTTCTGCGTGCTCAGGATGAAGCCTTCGGCCAGTGGCCCGTTCGCGAAGATCGCGTCGGGCGGCGCGGCCTCGACCCTCACCTTGCTCCAGTCGGCGTCGAGTTCTTCCGCCGCCATCTGCGGCAAGGCGGTGTAGATGCCCGTCCCCATATCGCAATGGGGCACGACGATGGTGACCGTGTCGTCCGACGCGATTTTGATCCAGTTGTTGATGAAGCGCTCATTCGGATTCGCCGCAAGCGCATCGGCCTTTTCGAGGCGGTGGCTGGGCCACAGCGCGTAACCGACCACAAGCGCGCCCGTCGCGCCAAGGCCGCCCAGAAGAATCATCCGGCGGGAGGGCATCGATACCGTCATGTCTCAGACCTTTTCCGCGAGCGCGCGCACCGCATTGCGGATGCGCGGATAGGTGCCACAGCGGCAGATGTTCGTGATGGCGTTGGCGAGGTCTTGGTCGGTCGGGCGCGGATTGCTCTGCAGCAGCGCGCTCACGGCCATGATCATGCCGGACTGGCAGTAGCCGCATTGCGGCACTTGGTGGTCGATCCAGGCTTGCTGCACCGGCGTCAATCCGTTGGCGCCAAGCCCTTCGATGGTGGTGATCTCCTTGCCGACCACGGAGCCGACCGGCGTGACGCAACTGCGCTGGGCATTGCCGTCGATATGCACGGTGCAGGCACCGCATTGCGCGATGCCGCAGCCGAACTTCGTGCCTGTGAGGCCGACCTCGTCGCGGATGACCCAAAGCAGCGGCGCGTCGTCCTCGACGTCCAGCACATGCTCGGTGCCGTTGATCTTCAATTTCACTGTCATGCGCGCCTCCACGAACCGAAGCGTGTCATAGCACAGCTGGCGTGCGGGTCACGAGCCCTCGCGGGCGGCCAGCGTGGCAACGGATCGATGGCCGTCCACCAAGGCCGCGGTCGCGGGGAAATCGGATTTGGTCAGATACAGCATATAGCGCGCCGCCTCGTCGAGCGGATCCAGATGCGGCACGCCAAGCCCGGCCTGCCTTGTTGAATGTATTGTGAAGCCCGCGATCGCGCCGTCGGGCGCGACCCACGCCTCCAGGACGGGTCCAAGGCCGGAGACGGCGTAGGTCTGTACGCCCGAATAGGTCCAGAAATTTCCAAGGCTGTAAGCAATGAGGTGGCCGCGATAGATTTCGAGCGCGCGCGGCACATGCGGGCCCTGCCCGATCACGATGTCGGCGCCCGCGTCGATGACGGTGTGGGCGAAGGCCGTGACATCGCCGCGATTCTCGCCGACATAGGTCTCGCTTCCCTTGGCGACATGGACATAAGTCCAGCCTTCGCCGCCACCGTGGAACGAGACCATGACCAGGTCATTGGCCTTCTTCAGGTCGCGCACGAGCTGCGCGGCGCGCGTCAGGTCGTTGATGTTGAGCGTGCCGTTGTTCGGAGCGAAGGCGATGAAGCCGACCTTCTTGCCGCTGGGCAGGATTATCTGCGCCGTGCGCGCATCGTCGCGGTCGAGCCCGCCATATGCGATGCCGTTGGCGCGTAGCGCCGCCATGGTGGAATCGCGCCCCGCCTCGCCGTAGTCGCCGGAGTGATTGTTGGCGAGGCTGACGACATCGATGCCGAAGCTTCTGAGCACGCCGGCGTAGAAGGTCGGGCCGTGAAAGGCGAAGCACTGGGCGCAAGCCTTGCCTGTGCCTTGGAGGCCCTCATAGAGCGGGCCTTCAAGATTGGCGAAGGCGACGTCGGCACGGCGGAAAATGCCGGCGAGATCGGCACCGACGAGATCGGCGACATCGACACCCGGCCGCAGCGCCGGGTTGAGGCCGGTGCCGATATTACCCATCATCACATCGCCGGCGCCGACGATATCCGTCAGGCGTGCATCGCCCGGCCGATAGGTCGACGACAACCATATCTGCTGTTCGGGATAGCGCGCCGCGCCGCCCCCGATGCCGGGTTGGATCCTTAGCGGTGCCTGCGCGTTGGTCGCCGCTTGCGGCGACGGCAGATAAACGACTTTTTGCGGCGGTGCCGGAGACGGTACGTAGACGATTTTCGGCGGCGGTGCGGGGGCCTGAACGAGAACGGTCTTCGCGGGCGCAGGAACATAGACGATGCGTGGCGGCGGTGCCCGGACGACGACCGTGCTGGCCGGCGCCGTGACATAAACGATCCGGCTTGCCTCGCCCGCGTAAGCGCCGATCCCAAGCCGCGCGAGAATCGTCGGGTCGATGGCGTGGCCGTCGAGTGTCGTCAGGTTGGCGGTCGAAGCGAGCACCGTCGTGCAGCGGGTGACGTGTTCGGCAAGGACGCGACAGAATGCCTGCGTCTGGGCCGGCGAAGCGAAGGGGAAAAACAGATTCTCAAGCGCCAGCGATGCGCTGCCGCGATCGTGCAAGACCAGCGCGCGCCGCCATGGCAGCCCGGAAATCCGCGCATCCAACTCGCCGCGCAGGGCCCGAAGGCTCGCGTCGTCCGGCACATCGCCGACCACCGCGCCCAGCACGGTCGGACCGTCACCGCGTGCGACCTGCGCGTGGGTGTCGAAGGCGCCGGCGGCGCGCTTTACGTCATAACGATAGACCAGCAGATGGGCGGTGATCAGAGCCGTGAGCGCCACCAACAACGGCACCAGCGCCGCGGTCATGAACCAGCCGTACTCGTCGCGGTGATCCCAACCCAGCCGGCGCATGCTCAAAGCCCTTGCTCCATTGAACATTCTCGCGGGAAGACTGTGCCAAGTCGAGACGGCCTGGACCGGCAGGGTTAACGGCTGGGGCTAGGCACCGAAGCGGTCCAAAATCCACGGCACCACGGCATCCATCAGCTTTTCGACGTCCGGCGCGTCTTTCTGGCCGAAGGGCGGGTTGAAATAATGCTGAGCATCGGGGAATTCCAGGAACGTCTTGTCCTTGGCCGCGACCGCGTCGAACATCGGCTTGGCGTCGGCGCGCGGGAATATCTCCTGGTCCTTGCCGGCATTGATGAACAGCGTCGGCGCCTCGATCTTCGGCAAATCCGTCATCTGGTCGGCGTGGCTCGACAGCCCGGACCAGGTCGAAAGCCAGGCGTGCGGCGTGGCGTACCGGCCAAAGCCCAGAAGCTTCCAGTTCATCAGATCGGGACGCGACGAAAGGATCGAGCCGTAGTCGCGCGGGCTCGGATCGAGATGGCGATCGACATAGTGCGGGTTCGCCATGGTGCGATAGACCGTCATGATCGGCTCGAAGGCCTCGCGGCGCAGGACATCGCGCCGTCGGGCCGCAGGCAGGTTCTGGAAGTCGAGATCGGCGTGGAGCCGCTCGGCGCGTTCGTTCTCCGCGATAAGGCCTCGCGCGACGGCATCGATACGAGCGACCCGCGCGCGCTGAGCCGCGCGATAGCGGGCGACGAAGGCCTCGTCATAACTCGACCATTGCGCGCCGGAACCGTCGAGCGCCGACGGTGTGAGAAAGCCGTTGGCTTCGTCGTACAGGTCCAACGACGGGTCGGTGCCGTGCGGATCGGCCTCGTCGATCACGGACGGGTCGATCACATCGTTCATGATCATGCCTTCGCCCCTGTGCGCGGCGATATAGATCATCGCGTCGGCGGGAATCATTTCGACTTGATTGAGGCGCGTCGGCCGCCCGCCGGGCGTTTTGGCGACGCGGCCGCCCTTCGGCGTCACGGCCTGCGCCTGATAGAAGCCGTTGAGCGCGCCGCCGCCGGAATTTCCGATCAGCACCACATGCTCGACCCCACGCCGCTTCAATTCGGCGATGCAAGAACCGACATCGAGGATGATCTCCTCATGGACCGTGGTCGTGTCGTTGTTGGGGTTGCGCGTGGTGGCGGCAAGGACGGCGACGCCGGCTTCGACCAGACGCGGCACGACATAGTGGTGCTGGAAATCGGCACGCGGATGCATCACGACGGCGCCGGTCTTCGGCTTCGGATTCCTGTGCGTGGTCCACAGCAAGCCGCGATGCTCGCGTCCGTCGGCGGCTTTCAGGATGAGACTCTCGACGGCGTAATCTTCGGGCAGACGCCGCATCGCGAAGGGCGTGCCGAGCCAATAGGTCTTGGAAACCAGATTCACGCCGCCTCCCGCTCGTTCCTGTTGACGTCACTTTGGGCAGCCGAACCGCATTGATCAAGCGGCCGCGAGAACCGCCAGCTACTGCTCCATGTCTTTCCAGTTCTTCGCCGACAACCTGTCCAGCGCGCCGGTGGCGGGGACGAAGGCGGCCTTCTTCGCGTGCCAGTGCCACGTGTCGGTCACGGCCTTCTTGCTGTATTTGGGCGGCTTCGACTCGTCGCCGCAGTCGGAATCGCCGGGCTTGGTCTCGACAGTGATGCGGCCGACCACGTCGCCGTATTCGGACGTCTTGTTCGGGCGCACCATGAAGCTGCGATCCTGCGTTATCGAATAGCTGCACGTGCCGACGCCATAAATGAACAGCGAGGCGATCTCCTGAAATTTGCCGCCGCGCAAGAACAAGGGCGTCACCATTTCGTAACTCTGGCTGGAATTGCTGTGGCTGCTGGTCGCGACGAAAGCATCCGAGCCGGGCGTCAGTGCCATGACTTCACCGATGCCGTTGAAGCGATCGCGACCGGCGTCGACGTAGTCGAGAAATTTCGGAACCTTGGCTTCGTCGTCGAAGGCGGCGAGCACGGCGTCGAACCCGGTGCCGCCGGCATTGTCTTGGGTGAGAAGAAGCAGACGGCGGTGGCCGTTCTCGCACACGGTCAATGTATCGACGGAGCCGAAGGCGATTTCCAGATCCTGCGGCGGCTTGTCTTCGGTCAGTGCGGGCTTGTCCGCGAGATCGCGGAAGTGGCGCAAGGGGCCGCTATCCCAAGTGCCGTCGTCGTTCTTCTTTAGGCCCGGCATCGCCTGTCTCAGCAAATGCTCATACGTAACGCCGGGATGACCGGGGACGGCGTCCGTCACATCGGCGGCGCGTGCAGCCAGTCCAGGCGACAGCACGGCCGTGGCGATCAAGACGTAGATTCCCGCCGTCGCGGGCATGACAGTCCTGCTAGATATCCGCGTAGCACCGTACCTCTTCATCCGCGCCCGGGGTTGTGAGAGCGCCGTAGCGCGCGGGGCCGACATTCTTGGCATAGCGCGCCAGCACACCGGTCTTAAACGATGGTGCCTTCGGCTTCCACGTCTTCTTGCGTTCCGCGAGTTCGGCATCGCTGAGCTCGACGTTCAGAATCCCCTTGTCGGCGTCGACCACGATGATGTCGCCGTCCTTGATGAGACCGATCGGCCCGCCGTCCATCGCTTCGGGACCGATATGGCCGACGCAAAGCCCGCGCGTGGCGCCGGAGAAGCGACCGTCGGTGATGAGCGCGATGTTCTCGATCCCCTGCCCGTAGATCGCCGCGGTGGTCGATAGCATCTCGCGCATGCCGGGGCCGCCCTTCGGACCCTCATAGCGGATGACGATGACATCGCCCTCTTTGTAGTCGCGGCGCTCGACGGCGGCGAAGGCATCCTCCTCGCAATCGAACACCCGTGCGGGGCCGCGATGATGCGTGTGCTTGAGGCCCGCGACCTTCACGATACCGCCCTCGGGCGCCAGATTGCCTTTGAGGCCGACGACGCCGCCGGTCGGTGCTAGCGGATTCTTCGTGTCGCGCATCACCTTCTGGTTCGGATTGAATTTCACCTCCTTGAGATTTTCCGCGAGCGTCTTGCCGGTCACCGTGATGCAGTCGCCGTGCAGATAGCCCCCGTCGAGCAGCGCGCGCATCAGCATCGGCACCCCGCCGGCTTCCCACATGTCCTTGGCGACGAACTGGCCGCCGGGCTTGAGCGAGGCGAGATAGGGCGTGGCGCGGAACACGTCCGCCACGTCGAACAGATCGAATTTGATGCCGCATTCGTTTGCCATCGCCGGCAGGTGCAGCGCGGCGTTGGTGGAACCGCCGGTGGCGGCGACGACGCGAGCGGCATTCTCGAACGCCTTGCGCGTGGCGATGTCGCGTGGACGGATGTTCTTGGCGAGCAGATCCATCACCGTCTTACCCGCATTGAGCGCGAAGTCGTCGCGGCTGAGAAGTTCGGCCGGCGGCCCGGAGGAATAAGGCAGCGCCAGGCCGATCGCTTCGGCGACACAGGCCATGGTGTTGGCGGTGAACTGGCCACCGCACGCCCCGGCGCCGGGACAGGCGACGCATTCGAGTTCGTGCAAATCGGCGTCGCTCATCTTGCCGGCGGAATGCATGCCGACGCCTTCGAACAGATCGACGACGGTCACGTCGCGTCCGCGGAAATGCCCCGGCTTGATCGAACCGCCATAGAGGAAGACCGACGGCACGTTGAGCCGCAGCATCGACATCATCATGCCGGGCAGGCTCTTGTCGCAGCCCGCGATGCCGACAAGCGCATCGTAGCAATGGCCGCGCACGGTGAGTTCGACCGAATCGGCGATCACCTCGCGTGATACGAGCGAGGACTTCAT
>Ga0265320_10002439_pt1 | contig 12953 bp, 10 predicted proteins | sample 4827metaG_FD_202087 | JGI IMG/M metagenome (GOLD analysis project Ga0265320, IMG submission 202087) | Rhizosphere microbial communities from Carex aquatilis grown in University of Washington, Seatle, WA, United States - 4-8-27 metaG | ecosystem: Host-associated > Plants > Roots > Rhizosphere >...
TGCCTGAGCGAGCAGGGACAGGGCATCCGCTCGCTGCGGGCCCTGCAAAAGGCGGCGGTCCCGGAGGAGGCGCACCGCGTGATTGCCGACGCGCTGCCGCCGATGGTGGCCGCCACATTCGGCCCCGCGGAATATGAGACCCTGCGCCAGAGGCTGGTGCAGCTGCCCGAGCCGCCCGCGCGCCCGCGGTTGGGCAGGGGCGAGTGGCTGGGGGCGCTGGCGGTATTCTTTTGGGTGTCCCTCACCACCTTCCCGGTGGCGATTCCGTTTATCTTCATGGACAACCTCGGGCAGGCCATGCGTGTTTCCAACGCCATCGCCGTCGTCCTGTTGTTCCTGACCGGTTATACGTTTGGGCGCATCGCCGGGTACCGCCCCTGGCTGACCGGTCTGGCCATGGTCGGGCTCGGAAGTGTGCTGGTGTACCTGACCATAGCGCTGGGAGGATAATATGATGCGATTACTTGCCGTCAGGGCGATGTCGATTGTGCTCGCGCGCGAAACTGTGCTGGCCCGGACGCCGACGTTCGGACGCGGAAGCCGCCTTGGACCAAGGTCCAATTGTCATGGGTCATTTCCGATGAGATAAAGAACGAAGACAGACCGTGAAATCAACAATTATTGAAGGTAAACAGAGCGCCTGAGGTGAAACCAAACACATGAACCTGCAAGAAATGTACAACTCCGTGTCCAACCATCTGCCCGAGACCGGGATGAGTGCCGGCGCAATCGTTTTGTGTCTGATTGTGTTGAAGCTGTTCCGGGGAAAGTTGCGGCTGGTTCTGCTGCTCGTGGCCTTGGGTTTGCTGGCGGGCGGGATCTGGTGGTACCGGCAGCATCGATAAATGTAGACCGGCGAACCGAGCCCTTCTGAGAACCGCGCGGAGCCCGGTCAAAGTACGATCCAACATTCAAAACTATGAAACTGCATCCTCTCATCCTGATCTGGGCTGCCACTAGCATTTTCATGGCCCTGACCGGCTGTAAATCCGTCGGCCCGGGTACCGTTCCGCGCGACCGCTCCGATTACAGTTCTGCCATCGGCGATTCCTGGAAACGGCAGACCCTGCTCAACATCGTCAAGTTGCGCTACGTGGACCCGCCCATCTTTGTGGATGTGGGCCAGATTGTGGCCGGTTATTCCCTGCAAACCGGCGTCAGCGCCGGCGGCACCCTCTCCTCGGAAAATGCCATCCAGGGCAACTTCGGAACGATCGGCGGCTCGGCCATTTACACCGACCGGCCCACCATCACCTACGTGCCTCTCACGGGAAACAAATTCGTCCGCGGCCTGATGACGCCGCTGTCACCGGAGTCGGTGTTCTTCACCATCCAATCAGGCTGGCCGGCCGACGGCGTGCTGTTCGCATCGGTGGCTTCGCTCAACGGCTTGAAAAACCAGGAAAGTTCGATTGCCGGGATCACGCCGCCCGATCCCGATTTCCTGCGCGTATTGCAGTTGATGCGCAAGATCCAGCTCTCCGAGGCCGTTTCGATGCGCATCAAACAGGATGCGCAACAGCAGCCAACGACCATCCTCACGTTCCGCTCGAAGAACATTTCTCCGGAAACCCTCAATGACATCCACGAAATGCGGCGGTTGCTGCGTCTGGATCCCGACGCCGATGAACTCCACCTGATCTTCGGGGGAGGGTCCGGCAGCGACAAGGAAATCGCGGTGATCACCCGCTCCATGATGCAGCAGATGACCACGATGGCTTCGCAGGTGGAAGTTCCGCCGGAGGACGTGGCCCAGGGCCGGGCCAGCCCGGGCTGGGAAACCGTTGGCACCAATATCAATACCAGTGCCGTCCGCCTGATCCAGATTAAATGCTCCAAATCCGAGCCGACCAATGCCTTCGTGACGGTCGAGTATCGTCATCATTGGTTCTGGATTGACGACCGCGATCTGAAATCCAAGCGCGTTTTTTCCTTCATGATGATGCTGTTCACGCTGGCGGACACCGGCGAGAAGGAAAGTCTTCCGCTGATCACCATTCCGGCCCAGTGAAACCATGACGCCACCTGCGCCCGTCGGTAAAACACCCGCTGCCCCGAAGCCAACCCGATCCTTGCGAAGTTCCGACGGATGCCGGCCTGGTTTTCAACCCGACTGGCTTGACGGTCGAAGCGTGCTGCCGCAGCATCGGGCACCCGCTGCCGGAAGCGGTTATCTTCCGCACACAGGGACCGGCCCTGGGCTTCGGCTCCGGGTTGCCGCCGGGAGCCGGCATCTGCTATCCTGCAGACACAATTTTAATGTATGTATATTAATGGCAAGCTGTTCACCCGGGCACTGCATCTGTCGCTGTTCAAGACGCGCTTCAGTCTCCGGCGCTGGATTTACGTGGTTTTTTTCACGGCGTTGTATGGGATGATGTGGATCATCGTGGCCGCCGGGCGGGCGCTGGACCATGTGTTTTTTTCCGGGTACAAGCGTCAGCCGCTCCGGCAGCCGGTGTTCATTGTGGCGCCGCCACGGAGCGGAACCACGCTGCTGCAAAAGCTCATGAGTCTCGACGAGGAACGGTTTGTCTACAACGCCCTGTACCAGACGATTTTCCCGGCGGTCTTCTTTCAGCGGTGCTTCGACGCGGTGGTCTGGCTCGATCGGAAAGCGGGCCGGCCGTTGGGGCGGATCGTGGCGTGGGCGGAAAAAAAGTGGTTCGGCGGCTGGGATGACCTGCACCAGATGCGTTTCAACCAGCCGGAGGAGGACGATGGTTTTTTTGTTTACACCTTCGTCACCGAGGCGATTTTCCTGCTGTTCCTGCACGTCGATGAGTTATGGGAGGCGGGTTTCCCGGATGCGCTGCCGCCGGAGAAACGGCGCAAGCTGATGGCCTTTTACCGGAGCTGCCTGCAGCGTCGCCTCTACGCCAGCGGTCCGGCCAAAACGATATTGACCAAGGCTACGCAGTCGTCCGGCGCCGTCGAATCGCTGCTCGAAGCCTTTCCGGACGGGAAATTCATCACCCTCATCCGCGATCCCCACAAATCCGTCGCCTCCCACGTCAGTGTGTTCTGGCCGGTCTGGCAGGCACACTCGCCCGGCTTGCAGAAGGACGGGCCGGAATCGAAGGCCTATGCGCGCCTGGCGGTGCGATGGTTCCAGCACCTGTTCGAGTTCCGCCGGAAGGTGAATCCGGACCAGTATTATTGCCTGGATTACCGCGAACTGACGCGGGATCCCCAGGCGGCGCTGGAGAAGCTTTACCGCCACTTCGGCTGGAGCATGAGCACGAAGATGCGTGAAAAGCTGGCGGTCGCGGCCCGGAAACAGCATGATTTCAAAAGCCGCCATGAATACACACTCGAGGAATTCGGCCTGTCCCGGGAATGGATCCAGGAAGAATTGGGCGATGTGATAAAATACTACGGACTGGCTACAACAACCAGTCCAGACCACTATGAACAAAGAAACCTGCAAAGATAACGGCCCGGCGCCCTTTGACATCCGCGCCCTGCTCAAGCAGCACGAAGGTCAAAATTACGAGCTGCACACCGCGCATGTCAACCCGGCCAATGCCCGCACGCTCAAGACTATCGGCTTCGACCGCTGCTATGTCCGCGCCGAGGGCCCCTACCTCTGGGACGCTCAAGGCGTGAAGTACCTGGACATGCTCGCCGGCTATGGCGTGTTTGGCCTCGGGCGAAATCATCCGGACGTCCGCCGGGCGCTCACCGATTTTCTTGCGCTGGAATATCCCAGCCTCGTGAAGATGGAGGCGCCGCTGCTTTCCGGCCTGCTCGCCGCGGAATTGAAGAAGCGCATGCCCAACCGGCTCGACATGGTGTTCTTCACCAACTCGGGCAGCGAAGGGATCGAGACGGCCATGAAGTACGCCCGCTGCGCCACGCGCCGGCCGACCATCGTGCATTGCGAGAAGGCATTTCACGGCCTGACCTACGGCTCGCTCTCGCTCAATGGCGACGAGAATTTCCGCGAGGGTTTCGAGCCGTTCCTGACCGGCTGCCGCAAGATTCCCTTCAACGACCTCGACGCGCTGGAGCGGGAGTTGCGCCAGGGCGACGTCGCGGCGTTCGTCGTCGAGCCCATTCAAGGCAAGGGCGTGAACCTTCCGTCGCCGGGATACTTGCGCGCGGCCGCTGCGCTCTGCCGGAAACACGGGGCGCTCTTCGTGGATGACGAGGTCCAGACCGGCATGGGCCGCACCGGCCGCTTCCTCGCGATCGAGCACGAGGGCGACGTGGATCCGGACATCGTGGTGCTGGCCAAGACGCTCTCTGGCGGCTTCGTGCCGGTGGGGGCGGTGTTGTGCAAGCGGTGGATTCACGAAAAGGTTTTTTCCAGCATGAATCGCTCGGTCGTGCACAGCTCAACCTTCAGCCAGGGCAGCTTCGCGATGGTGGCCGGGCTCGCGGCGCTCGACGTCCTCGATCGCGATCAACTGATTCTCAACGCGGAGAAGATGGGCGGCCGGCTCACCGACGGCCTGCGCGCCATGATTCCCCGGTTTGAATTCCTCAAGGAAATTCGCGGCCATGGCCTGATGATCGGCATCGAATTCGGCCCGCCCCGGTCACTTAGCCTCAAAGCCGCCTGGACCCTGATGCACAAAATGGACAAGAGCCTGTTCCCTCAGGCTGCCCTCATTCCGCTGCTGGACAAACATCACATCCTCACCCAGGTCGCCGGCCACCACATCGACGTCATCAAACTCATCCCGCCGCTGGTCATCAACGAGGAGGATGTGAAATGGTTCCTGACCGCGTTTGAGGATGTGCTGGTGCAAATGCACAAATTCCCCGGACCGGCGTGGGGTGTTGTGTCGGATATCGGCAAAATGGTGTTCACCAATCGGGCGCGGTCAACCGAACCGGTTCACGAAATCGCTTCGCAATCCTGAAGCCGCCGCGACCGCGTTGAGCGTAGATCCCTGACCGGGCCAGCGTTCACGCGCCGGACCGTCGCGTTCCGGCCAAACGCCACCAGCCGACGTGCAACAAACCCATCCCGATCAGCAGAAGCCCGTTCCCCACCACGGCCGGAACCACCGGTGTGCCGGGGAAGCTTTGAATGGCCACGAGCAATGCCAGGGCGATGTTGCGGTTGCTGGTGCCCAGCGCCACGACCTGCCGCGCGCCGCGCGCCGGGCCGCCCAGCAGCCAGCCCAGCAGGAGCGAAAATTCGAAGACCACCGCCATCGCCAGCCACGCCCTCCAGCCGAGATTCAAGATCGAGCCGAACTCGGTCACCGTCACAAACGCCAGCGATGCCGCGCCGGTCGCCTCGGAGATCACTTCCACCGGGCGCAGCAGCCGGCGCGCGAGGTTGGGGACACGATGCCGGACCAGCACGCCAGCCGCCAGCGGCAGGGTAATGGTGGCGGCGAGCATCGCCAGACTGGTCAACATATTGAATCGCAAGTCGTCCGTGTCGGCCAGCACCCGCATGGCGACCTGGGCCGCGAGCGGCGTCAGGAGTACGGAAGCCAGCGGGAACCCGGCGGTCAAGCCCGCCGCCAGCGCCAGATCCGCGCGGGCCAGGCGGGCGAAAACGGGCACGACCGGCGCGAACGGGGATGCGGCGAGCAGAACCATGGCCACCGCGATGTCGCGGTTCAGGCCAAACCCGCGGGCGGCGGCGATGGTGAGCGCCGGGACCACGGCAAAGTTAACCAACAAAATCGCCGCCAACCGGCAACGGATCAGCGCCGCCTTTACCTCCTCCCAGGTGAGCCGCAAGCCCACCGCGCCCAGCAGCCCAACCAGCGCGCTACAGGTCAGAATTTTGACGGTGGTTTCGATGCCGGTCATGGTGGCGTGATGGATTACACCCCGGCGCCCGCGACGACAAGCCAAGACCCTCAAAAATCCGCCATCCTCACGTCCACACCGCCTCGTTGAAATCCGTTATGCCGAATATGTGTCCACGATGTCCCCATACACACGTCTCACCTTTGATGAGTTTCAACTTGGCGCCATAGCGGAAACGGGCAATCATCGCTTCCGTGAGTGTCTGTCGGCGCCACGTATTTTTCCACGGACGGTTGCGGTTCGGATACGGAGTCGAGCCCGGGGTTGGGTGGCGGCGTGAAGTGGTACATCACACCGAACATTATCTTGCGGGCCGACCGGCGCGGCTTCTGCACGGTGATCGCTGCAGGCATCATCCGACACGAACGATGACATAGACGGCCCGGATACTGATCCTGAATTGCTCGCGTTCAGGGGAGGGCCAAAGAGTATGAACAATGCAAAGCATGAATGGCAACTGAATCGCGAACCCGAAGGCTCCATGGGCGCCCAGGCAGAACGATTTGAGTCCTTCGGCCGCACAGCGTTCTGGGTTCTGCTCAGCGGTGCCTGTTACTATCTTGCCACGCAGATCGCCTGGGTGCTTTGTTTCCCAGACAGCAAAGTTTCACTCTTTTTCCCCCCGCACGCGGTCCTTGTTTCGGTGCTGTTGCTCGTCCCCACCCGACACTGGTGGGCATATACGCTCGTCGCCATCGGCGCTCATTTTCTGGCCACGCAGCAAGCGCACTGGCCGTTTTTATACTCATTGCACTGTGAGGTATTCGATGCGGTGCAAAACGTGGCGACCGCGGCCGGACTTCGCTTCTTTATCAAGTCTCCGGTAAGATTGATTACCCTTCGTGACGCCATCTTCTTCGTTCTCATTGCCGGAGTGATCGTTCCTTTTGGGACAGCCTTTTGGGGCGCTGCCTTCACCGTCTCCAATCATTTTGGAACTCGTTACTGGGTCGAATGGCGCAACCTGGGAATCTCGAACGCTGTAACCGCGATCGTGCTGGTGCCGGCAATCCTTCTCGGAGTCAGCCGTTTATCCGCTCCACGGATAAAGGTCACCCCAGCGCGACTGATTGAAGCGGGACTCCTGGGAGCGAGTATTCTGACGGCTGGAATCTTTGCCTTCGATCTATTGCTTGCCGGGCCCAACGCATCTCCCGCTCTGTTGTATGCGCCGATACCTCTACTCATCTGGGCGGGGCTTCGGTTCGGACTTGGCGGAGTGAGCGCCTCAATGTTGGTTATCACGATTCAAGCGATTTGGGGAACCATGCATGGACGCGGCCCGTTCCTCATGCAAACCCCTGCTGAAAATGCGCTCGCGCTGCAGATGTTTCTCCTGGTCTCGGCCATCCCACTCATGCTGCTGTCGGTTGTGATCGAAGTGGACAGACGCTCGCAGGACAATCTGCGCGAGAGCGAAGAGCGGATGACTCTGGCTGCAAAGGCGACGGGGGTCGGCGTTTGGGGGTGGAACATCCCGGGCAACGATGTCTGGGGCTCGGAACGGTGGCTCGTTCTGTTCGGGTTCGCTCCTGACACGGCCGTCACTTTCGAAAACATCATTCAACGAATTCATCCGGATGACCGCAAGATGGTGGAAAGTGAAGTGCGGCGCGTGCTGGCGGACCGGAGCGAGTACATGGCGGACTTCCGGGTGGTATTGCCGGACAGCACCGAGCGCTGGATCGTGGCCCGGGGCCGGATGTATCAGGACTCGCACGGGAAGCCGGCCCGGATGGTGGGCACGGCGTTTGATATCACCCACCGCAAACGGACGGAGCTGGCGTTGGTGGAAAGCGAACTGCGCTATCGGACGCTCTTTGAAACGGCTCCGGAAGGCATCGCGCTGATTGGAGTGGACGGGTATGTTCGCGCGGCAAACCCCGCCCAAGCCCGCATCTACGGTTATGAATCGCCGCAACAACTCGAAGGTTTGTACGCGCCGTTGTGCGTTGCCGAGACGGACCGCGAGCGAGCGACCCAGGTCATGAAAGATTTGTTGAACGGTGCGGAACGATCCACCCGGCACTACACCGCCGTGCGGCGTGATGGGTCCGAGTTCATCGTGGAGGTGACTTCGGCCATTCTTCGCGGGCTGGGCCGGGAGATTCAAGGATACCTCTGCCTGACGCGCGATATCACCGAACGCCAGCGGACGGAACAGGAATTGCAACGACATCGCGCGGAACTGGCCCACGTTTCGCGTGTATCCACGATGGGCGCGCTGACGGCATCGCTGGCGCACGAACTCAACCAGCCTTTGAGCGCCATCTTGAGCAACGCCCAGGCTGGCTTGCGATTCCTCGACGCGACGACCCCCGATATCGGTGAAGTCCACGGCGCGCTGGAAGACATCGCCCAGGATACCAAACGCGCCGGCGAGGTGATCCGTCAGATGCGCGCGCTGGTCCGGAAGGATGAGCCGCGGCTGCAGCCGCTGGGCGTCAATCGGGTGATCAGCGAGGTCGTGAGGCTTCTGCATAGCGACATGGTCATCCGGAAAGCGCAGGTGGCGCTCAAACTGGATCCGGACCTGCGGCCGGTGAGCGGTGACAACGTTCAGTTGCAGCAAGTGGTGCTGAATCTCCTCGCGAACGCGTTTGATGCGATGCGGGACATCCCGGAGGACCGGCGGATAGTAACGATTCAAACCCGGCTACAGGATCCCTCCCTGGTGCGGGTCGGGGTCAGCGACCATGGCACTGGTATCAGCGCGGAGAAACTCCTGACCCTGTTCGAACCATTTCGCAGTTCCAAGCGGGAAGGCCTGGGACTGGGATTGGCGATCAGTCATTCGATCATCGAGGCGCACAAGGGCCGGCTTTGGGCGGAGAACAACCCGGAGGGCGGCGCTACGTTTTACTTCACTTTGCCTGTTCACGAGACGGAGTTGAATCTGGGCTGATCGCCACAGCCGTCGCAGATGAGGCCATCAACAGTGGGGCAGCGCGCCGTCTCCGCCTGCATCGAGCCGGGCTTATTTTGAGGATTGATTGGATGCCGGGGCGGGTTTAGGATGCGGGGTAATCCATGGCAAAGGCAGAACCCAGTGCAATGGTCTTTGTAGTTGATGACGACGCATCGGTCCGCCGCGGACTTGCCCGGCTGTTGGTTTCGGCGGGTTATGCCGTGGAAACGTTTTCTTCGGCCGGGGATTTCCTGGCCCACGCCCGGAGCCGGGATATCTGCGGCTGTGTGGTGCTGGATATGCGCATGCCTGGATTATCGGGGCTCGATTTGCAGCAGGAATTGAAGGCGGTTGCCCCGGCGCTGCCGATTGTGTTCATCAGCGGGCATGGGGACGTGCCGATCAGCGTCCGGGCGATGAAGGACGGGGCGGTGGATTTTCTGACCAAACCGGTGGATGAAAAGGATCTGCTGTCGGTGGTGGGTCAGGCGGTGGCGGGAAATCGGGAGGCGCGTACGCGGCAGGTGGAATTGGGGGAACTACGGCGGCGCGCCGCAACGCTGACGCCGCGCGAGTGGGAAGTGATGCGGCTGGTGGTGCAGGGCCGGTTGAACAAAGAGACGGCGGCGGAGCTGGGCACGGTGGAGAAAACGATCAAGGTCCATCGCGCGCGGGTGATTCAGAAAATGGGTGTTGAGTCGCTGGCCGAGTTGGTGCGGGTGGCCGAAAAGCTGGACATGTTTCGGAATGGAACCGCCTCCGACCTGACTCGCGCCCCGGCCATCGTTGTGCGCGCCCTTGTATCCAAGGCATCCTGATTATTTTTTGATTGGGTTTTGCCGCGCAAGGCGGCTTGGGTCTGCTGGTTACACTCCCGGCTGCCATTTCTGAAAGGGTGTTGGACCAAGGTCCAATGGTCAGGTTTTCCCGGTTCGACTAAAGTTTCCCTGCAACTTGGCCCAGCCGACGCCGGCTCCGCAACTTGCCCTAAGCCGTGATAAGCCCAAAACCGCTGATAGCCATCGTGGATGACGACGAATCGGTTTGCCGCGCCCTGGAGCGATTGGTGCGTTCCCTGGGAATGGCGGCGGAGACGTACACCAGCGGGGCGGATTTCATCGAGCAGATCGAGTCGTTGCCGTCCTTGGATGTAAGTTGCGTGATACTGGACATGCAAATGCCGGGCTTGAGCGGGGTGGAAGTGCAGGCGCAGTTGCGGCGCATCCGCCAGGACATTCCGGTGGTGTTCATCACGGCTCACGATGACCGGATGTCGCGGGAGCGGGCGCTGGCGGGCGGGGCGGTGGCGTTCCTGCGCAAGCCGTGCAATGACGCCCTGATCATCCGGACGCTGGATGCTGCACTCAAACGCCGCGGCTCGGATCAACAACCCGGCGGACCGGAGGGTCGCGAATGAGAAGGACCAGGCCGGATTCGGCAACGCATTGGACCAAGGTCCAATTGTCATGGGTTTTTCCGGGTGAGAAAAAGGGCAAAGACAGACCCAAGAACCGGTCCCGCCAATAATGACAACCCCAAAACAAATCCGACTGAACAATTACGAGGACTATGCGACGGGTCCTGGTCTCTGTTACACGAAGGCAAAATATAGTGTTCCAATCCACCCTGAAAAATCTATGAAAACCATTCGAACCCTTATCCCCCTCGTCATTCTCGCCCTTCTCTCAGGCCCGGTCTCCCGCTGCATCGCAGCCGACGCGGCCGATGTGCCTGGCGCTATCAAGACCCAGCCAGATCAGCCCTGGGAAAAGGGAAACATTGCGTTCGGCGGCTTTGTCGCGGCCTTTGACAGCACGTTGTCAATTGGCGGGCCCAACGCCGGCGTCAATGTCAACGCCGAGAAGCTGCTGAACCTGGATTCGGAACTCACCGTCTTCCGCCTGAATGGCCTGTATCGCCCCGGTGAGAGCCGGCGCAATCAGATCGATTTTACCTACGGAGCCTACCATCGCAGCGGCAGCGCCATTCTTGACGAGGAGATCGATGTCGGGAGCGTCGTACTGCCGGTCGGAGCCAAGCTGGACACCGTTTTCAACTTTGACATTATCCGCGCCGACTACACGTATGCGTTCCTCCAGGACGACCGTATGCGGATTGCGGCTGGGTTGGGGGTTTACGTCGTGCCCCTTAAGTACAGCTTGACCTCCACAACCAGCGGCGGGACCACGAAAGTCGAGGGCGCGGATGTCACGCTGCCCCTGCCGGCGCTGGCGCTGCGCGCGGATTTCCTGTTGGTTCCCAAGCTCTACCTGACGACTTCCATCGATGCCATGTATCTCCAATACCAGAACTTCAAGGGATCCCTCTGCGATGTTAATCTTGCCTTGGAATATCGCCCCTGGAAACACCTGGGCTTGGGCGTGGGCTACAACAGCTTCTCTGTCAATGTCCGGGCAAGCGGTACCAGTTCAAGCTACCCGGGCGCCACTTTTGATGGCGAGGTGGGAATCCACTACGCGGGCCTGATGCTCTACGGCAAGCTCCTGTTCTAGCCCGGGCAATTTGCGATGCGCGCACCCCGCTTCATCACCAGCCAAAAAGACCCTGAACTGTGTCTTGACTGGTCAATTGTATCGTTCGGCTGCCTCCAAATTCCAAGCCTTTAGGGCAACCTGGTGCGGAGCAGACTATTATATATGGCCGCAAGGTGTTGCCGAAAATGTCCTTTGGTTCATTCGGATTATCTTGGTAGATACCCAGGAAGTCCTGCATATTCGTTGTGTATAACACCTTATGTCCATTGAATCTAAATCTTTTTCACAACGGCTGTGCGGCTTTCTCATTCTCCCGGCATTGCTCGCCGTTCTTATTCCCAGCACGCCGGCGGCGGGAAAACAGTTGCTCATCACGGCGGCGGGAGCGGTGGGCGACGGTGTAACGTTCAACACGGCTGCCATCCAGAAGGCGATCGATGCGCTGGCCCTGAAAGGTGGGGGGACGCTGGTGATTCCTCAAGGTGAATTTTTGTCGGGCGCGATTTTTCTCAAACCCGGAGTGAATCTGCACCTGGACAAAGGCGCAGTGTTGAAGGGTTCGACGAACATTGAGGATTATCCGGAGCTGGAGACGCACATCGAGGGGCGTTTTCAGGTCTGGATTCCGGCCCTGGTCAACGCGAGCAACGTGGATCATCTCCGCATCACGGGCGAAGGCACAATTGCCGGCGGCGGCCAGCCGTTCTGGGACGAATTCTGGAAAGCGCGCAAGGCGAACAAAGAGGTCACCAATCTCGCGGTGAAGCGTCCGCGCAACATTTTTATTCAAGACTCAAAGGGCGTGCGGATCAGCGGCATTTCGTTGCGCGAATCGGGCTTCTGGAACCTGCACCTCTTCCGTTGCAAGGATGTGCTGGTGGAAAAAGTGGACATCCGCACGCCAGTCCACTCGCCCAGCACCGACGGTATTGATGTGGATAGCTGCCAGAATATAACGATCCGCGGTTGTTACATTTCCGTGGACGATGACAACATCGGCATCAAGGGCAACAAGGGAACTTCTGCGCTGGACGACAAGACGATCCCGCCCAATGAACATATCCGCATCTCCGACTGCACGTTCGGGCTGGGCAATTCCGCGCTGACGGTCGGCAGCGAGGCGACGCTGGTGCGTGATGTGATCATCGAAAACTGCCGGCTGACGGGCACGAACAAAAACTGCGTCCTGAAACTCAAGCTCCGTCCCGACACGGAAGAGCATTACGAAGACATCACCGCCCGAAATATCACGGTGGACAATCCGGCGGCGCAACTGGTTTCGATCCAGAGCTGGACGCAATTTTTTGATTTACAGGGCAAGCCCGCGCCAAACCAATTGGTCAAGAATGTGACCTTGAAGAACATCACCGGCAAGATGCATGATTTTGGGCGGGTAGACGGTCCGGAAAAAAGCACCGTGGCAAACGTTGTTTTCAAGAACATCAACCTCACGTTAATAAATCCCGCCGTGGTAGCCAGAAACGTGAAGAATTTGAAATTTACCAACGTGAAGATCAACGGCGTTGCCTACACCGGTGATCCGGGAACCACCGGAAAGTAAAAGTCTCCGTTCGCAACCGCGTTTCATTCCATCCGCGCGAAATCGGAGATGCTCATATGAAGACAACCTATTATATTGGTTTGACCATCTGCAGTTGCATTATCGCTAGCTGTGCAAAAAGCGGAGACTTGTCTGATCGAACGAACGATAGGTCTGATATAATCGTGAGCAACAGCTTGAAATCTATCACGCTTGGACTTAATGCGGC
>Ga0265320_10002440_pt1 | contig 12950 bp, 8 predicted proteins | sample 4827metaG_FD_202087 | JGI IMG/M metagenome (GOLD analysis project Ga0265320, IMG submission 202087) | Rhizosphere microbial communities from Carex aquatilis grown in University of Washington, Seatle, WA, United States - 4-8-27 metaG | ecosystem: Host-associated > Plants > Roots > Rhizosphere >...
CGCCGGATGCACGCCGTCGAGCGCAGAGAAGTCGGCGGGGTTTGCGTCGCCGAAGGCAGCCTTGAACGGCTGGACCAGATCGACGAAATGGCAGTTCAGCTTGCCTCCGGTCGCCGCGAAAGCGCCGTCACAACTCGCCTTGGCCAACGGCTCGGAGTAGTCGAGGATCTCCGAGTAGCCGCCGTTCTTGTCGGGGATGTGCGGGTAGAAGAAGTAGACGGTGTCCTTCACGCCAGCGGTCGCGGCGGTTTGCATCAGTGTCTTCGCTGCGGCGACCGCTTTCGCGACGATGCCCGTGCACATCGCGTTGGTCGACGACCCGGGGCTCGAGCAAACGCTCGCGCAATTGGGATTCGCGCCGGCGTCGCACACGAGGATGTCGTTGCCACCGCCATCCATGATCGAAAATTTGATGTCCGGGTGCGCCATGATTGCCGTGTTGAACTGGATCGGGACGTCCTCCGCCGCATTGATGCCACCAGAGGCCATCGAAACGCCGGCCACGGCATAGTTCGAGAACATGCCGATGGTCGCATCGAGCTTGGCGAGCTCGGGCTGCAGCGCCGGGGTTGCAAACCCGGTGACGTAGGAGTCGCCGATGATGGTCCCTTGCGAAGCACCATCGGTCAGGCACGGACCCGCTGTGGGAGGAGTGAGGGTCGAACCACCGCCGCCGCCGGTGCCGCCGCCGGTCGTGCCGCCAGTGCTGCCGGTCGTGCCGCCAGTGCTACCCGTCGTGCCACCGGTTCCGGTTTCGCCACCGCCGGTTCCCGTCTCGCTGCCGCCAGTCGAAGTCGTGTCGCCGCCGGAGCCGGTCGGGAAGCCACCGGAGCTCGTCGGGAAGCCACCGGAGCTCGTCGGGAAGCCGCCGGAGCTCGTCGGGAAACCACCGGAGCTCGTCGGAGAACCACCGGAGCCCGTCGCAAAGCCGCCCGAGCCGAAGCCGTCTCCACCCGTCGAATTGCCCTGGTCGCCAGTGCCGGTCCCACTAGGGGACGAGCTACAGGCCGCGAGGATAAACAGCGCGCTGAGCGCACCACACACGAGACCCGTAGCTTCAATTCGTCGGCGCATTTTAAATACTCCAGTGAGTTGCCGAAACGACCTTAGCCGTCTCGACTCCCGTTAATGTCGTCTCAGGTCACAGAGTGCTGCTGCAACCGCACTTGATTGCATCTGCCCGAGTGAACCCGACGCAGTCCCACCCATATTGTTGAAGATCCGTTGCGCGATCAAGGTCACACCGCGTTCGCGCGATGGATACCGTCGAGAAGTTCGCTGTTCCGCAGTTGCCGAAGGCGACCCGCGAGCGGTTGTCCAGTCGCCTGAAGTGACAAGTGACCTTGCCACAATTTGTTCGAGCGATTCACGGCCTATCGGGGATACGCCGTGGCATCGCGGGTTAGGATGTCGATGCCGCGCGGTTTCCGGCCGCCCACGCCGTGCCGCCGACGACTCCGCCGCCAGGGAGCCACAAAAGAAAACGGGCCCCGACCGAAATCGAGGCCCGTTCATTTGAATGGAGCAGACCGCGACGATCGAACGCCGCGGTTGTCGCCCTCACCTCACTGCGTGCAGGTGCAGCCGGCGGTCTTCGCGTCTGCGGCGGTCAAGCCGACGCAGTTCGTCTTCATCGAGTTGTAAATCTGCTGCGCGATGATATCCACGCCGGCCTTCAGGGGATGGATGCCGGTGATCTCGAACTGCGCGGGGTCAGCGCCGTCGGGATACGTCGCCGTCGCAAACGCGGCTTTGAACGGCGCCGCAGTGTCCACGAAATGGCAGCTCAGCTTGTTGCCCGTGTTCGCGTAGGCAGAGTCACAGAGCGTCTTCGCCTGAGGCTCGGAGTAGTCGAGGATCTCCGAGTAACCGCCGCCGCCACCGCCTTTAGAAGGGATGTGCGGGTAGAAGAAGTAGACGACGTCCTTCACGCCTGCGTCCGCCGCGGACTGCATCAGTGTCTTGGCTGTGGCGAACGCCTTCGACACAATTGCTTGGCAGGTCGCGTTCTTGGACGAACCAGTCTGCGAGCACACGGTATTGCAGCCCGGATACGCCGTGGTGTCGCACAGGAGGATGTCGTTGCCGCCACCATCCATGATGGAGAACTTGATGGTCGGGTGCGCCGCGATCGCCGCCGTGAACTGGAGCGGAACGTCTTCGTTGGTGTTGAGTCCGCCGGTCGCCATCGAAACGCCGGCCACGGCGTAGTTCGAGAACATGCCGATGGTCGCGTCGAGGGCGGCGAGCTCGCCCTGAAGCGCGGGCGTGCCGAACCCAGTGACGTACGAGTCGCCGATGATGGTGCCTTCGGATGCATCGGTCAGGCACGGGCCTGCGGTAGGGCCGCCACTCGTCGTGCCGCCGGTGCTGCCGGTCGTGCCGCCGGTGCTGCCGGTCGTGCCGCCGGTGCTGCCGGTCGTGCCGCCGGTACCGGTTTCGCTGCCGCCAGTTCCGGTCTCGCCACCGCCGGTCGAAGTCGTGTCGCCGCCGGTGCCGGTCGGGAAGCCGCCCGAGCTCGTCGGGAAGCCGCCCGAGCTCGTCGGGAAGCCGCCCGAGCCGGTCGGGAAACCACCCGAGCTCGCCGGGAAACCACCCGAGCCCGCCGGGAAACCACCCGAGCCCGCCGGAAAGCCGCCCGAGCCGAAACCGTCGCCGCCCGTCGAATTGCCCTGATCGCCAGTGCCGGTCCCGCTCGGGGACGAGCTACAGGCCGCGAGCACGCACAGCGCGCTCAATCCACTCAAGAAAAGCCCTGGAAAGTCGTATCGTTTGGTCATGTTATTTTCGTTAGCCTTTTAAAAATGAGTCGTGGCGCTTTGGCTTGCCTCGAGCGCAGGAGCAAGCCACTGCGCCGGTGCCGCTTGGCGTCCGCGCCGACGAAGTTCGAGTTACCGGGAAACCGGGTTACTCGGGGGAGCGCTCAGAAACGTTCAGGAGGATCGTCAGTACTCCTTCATGCCCTGAAATTACCCGTTGCTGCCGTCCAACTCGCCCTCGGTGTCATTACCTTCGGGTAGGGGGCCCCGCAACGTCGTGGTCTGTCCTCGAAAGCTCAATGCCAGTGCCCTTGAGCTCAGATCATTACCATCTTGCGTCGTTGCGAGAATTGTCGCTTGACGCTTGAATTTGCCCCTGAACGATCGGTCTAGGACAAGACAAATGTGCGGCGGCCGCCACATCGTCCTCGATCGCTCTGGCGCTGGAGGGGCGGCCGTTGCGGACCGGATGGAGAGGGTTGCCGACTTCGACGCAGGGAGGCGAGCCGCGTCGTAGTAGCCTCGTCGACAAAAGGACGGAGCTTTCCGCATGATCCCGGGCTTTGCCAAGCAGACGATAACGATTGGGAGTTCCCCGAACGCCGATATCCATCTCGCGGAGCCCGGCGTCGCCCCGGAACACGCGCGAATCACACATGAAGGAGGCGGCAAGCTCGTCTTCGTGGATCTCGGGGCCGGTCCGTCGTCGGTGAACGGACAGCCCATGGGCGCCGGTTCGGCCGCCCCGTTCGATTTCCGCTCGACCTTCGTGGTGGGGACCACGCCGGTGCCGACCGTGCATCGCGCGCTCACGTTGATGCTGCTCGACCGCGGCCAAGCCCCGCCGACGCCGGGCATTCTGACGATCGGTCGCGACCCGGCGCGCGCGCACGTGATCGTGCACCACCCGAACGTGTCCGGGCATCATCTAACCCTCACGCTCACGCCGCTCACGGTCACCGACCACGGTTCGACCAGCGGCACCTGGGTGGGCTCGACGCGCCTTCAACCGAGTCGAAGTTACCCCCTGGATCCCAACGCGATCATCGCCGTGGGCCCGATTCCGCTACCGGGTTCGCTCGCGATCGAACTCCTTTACACGGAAGGTGGCGGAGCGTCGCTCGTGCCGCCCGGGGCAACCGGCATGGCAGCGATGCCAAACGTCGCACCCGCCCCCCGCGCCGAGACCGGCGTGAAGCCGAAGCACCGGACGGTGCTCGGCCAGGTCTCGATCGGCATTCCGGGCCAGGCGAGCACGAAGACCATCGGCCGCACGCCGGACAACGACATCCGCGTCGACCACCCGCAGGTCTCCGGGAAGCACGCGTTGCTCCATCGCATCGCCTCCGAGCTCTTCATCGAAGACCGCGGAAGCGCCAACGGGACGTACGTCCGCGGCCAGCGCATCACGCCTGGAAGCCGAGTGCCGGTCGCGAACGGCGAAAAGATCTTCATCGGCCCGATGCCGTTGGTGCTGCAGGTCGAGGCCAACGACGTCGCGGTCATCGTCGAAGATTCGGCGCAGTGGGCGGGCAAACCGCTCTTCGAGATCGAGGCGTGGGATCTACTTCTTCAGGTTCCGGATCGCGACAACCCGAACGAGCTGAAGACCTTGCTCGACCATGTGAGCTTCAAGGCCTTGCCCGGCGATTTCATCGCGCTCATGGGCCCGAGCGGCGCGGGCAAGACCACGTTGATGCTCGCCTTGAACGGCTATTTGCCGCCCTCGGGCGGCCAGGTCCGCATCAACGGCGAAGACCTGTATTCGATCTACGACAATCTCCGCGGCTCGATCGGGTACGTGCCGCAAGACGATATCGTTCACCCCGAGCTCACGGTCTGGGAAGCGGTTCGCTACAGCGCGAAGTTCCGGCTGCCCCCGGACTATTCGGAAGAGGAGATCGATCGCCGGGTCTCGACGACGCTCTCGCAACTCGGGCTCGAGGGCGTGGCGCACTTACAGATCGGCAAACCGGAGCGCAAGGTGCTCTCCGGCGGTCAGCGAAAGCGCGTGAACATCGCGATGGAGCTGGTCACCGACCCGGTGATCATGTTCCTCGACGAACCGACCAGCGGCCTTGCCGCTGATGACACGACGGCGCTCGTGGATCTCCTGGCCGTGCTCGCCAAGGAAACCGGCAAGACGATCATCGCGACGATTCATCAGCCGGCCAAGGACGAGTTCGAGAAGTTCAACCTGGCGTTGATCCTCGGGCAAGGCGGCATCCCGATGTTCTACGGCCCGACGGCGCCCGACGCCTATCGGTTCTTCGGGCACGCGCTCGAGAAAGAGGGCAAGCCGAACACGGTCGACAACCCGCGCGACATGTTCGACATGTTGAACCGCCGCGAACGCCCGATTTTCGAGGCGCTCCGCGCGCAAGATCCGGCCGCGCCGCGCTCGGCCGCGCGCCAAGCGGCGGCGCGCGAATGGAACGCGGCGTTTTTCACGGACGCGAACCCGACGTTCCAGCGCATGTATTCGGGACGGCGCGCCGTCGGCGCCGGCGACCAGCCTCAAGGCATCGGACGGACGCGCCCGGCGACGAGCGGGCAATTCGGCCTCCTCTTCAGCCGCTATCTGCGGGTCAAGGCGCGCGACGTCTCGGGAACGGCCATCATGCTGGCCCAGGCGCCGATCATCGGCATCTTGCTCGCGCTGGTATTCGCCGGGCAGAAGGACGCGATCCCCTATTGGTGCCTCGGCGCGCTCGAACAGCTGGTGAAGAAGTCCGGCGAGGCCATGTCGAACACCGACGCGCTGAACGGCATGGTGGCGACGGCCGATCACACCGGGCCGATCTTCTTTCTGGTCGTCGCCGCGGTGTGGTTCGGCACGAGCAACGCCGCGCGCGAGATCGTGAGCGAGCGCGCCATCTATCTTCGCGAGCGCATGGTGAACTTGAAGCTCGGAAACTACGTCTTTTCGAAGTTTCTCCTCTTGTCGCTCTTCTGCGTCGTGCAATGCACGATCCTGCTCACCATCGTGTTCTTCGCGCTGGGGTTCAAAGGCGGCGTTCACGCCTTCGCGGTGAGTCTCTCGACGATGATCGCGACGAGCATGAACTCGGTGGCGCTCGGGCTCTTCGTCAGCACCATGGTGACGAGCAGCGAGGCAGCGATGGCGCTGACGCCCATCGCGTTGATCCCGCAGGTCGTCCTCGGCGGCTTGATGGTTCCGATGACGACGAACCCCATGCTCAAATGGCCGATGTTCATCATCCCGGCGCGCTGGGGGTTTCAGGGCGTGGTCGGCCAAGAGCGGCTCGCGATCGCCGACGACCCGGCGTGGATCATGGACCTGAAGAAACCGGACCTGACGAGCGCATCGGACTTCATCGTCGCCGGACACTTCAAGTGCGCTGCGGCGCAAATCGCGAGCGACTCGCTGGACGGCGCCTGGGGTTTCGTGAACTACGAAACCGCGTGGATGCCTCCCGCGGTGCTCACCGCAATGATGCTGGTGATGCTCGGCGGGGTCTTGGTGCTGCTACAGGGCCGAGATCCGGTCTAACCCCTAACTCAACCCGCCGTCTTTCGCCTTCGCGACCCATTTTTCGATTTCGCGTTCGATGGCGTCGATGGCGACTTTGCTGAACGGCTTCAGCAGGAATGGGATATCCGCGTCGAGATCGATGCTCTTCGGCGCGACGGAGAGCTTTCCGCGCAGGGTCATCCCTTTTGCGGTGAACGATATGTTCGCCGTGTCGTCGGTCACCCACGTCGCGGTTGGGTTGTACTTCGCGTAGCGTGCTCGATAGGACTCGAACGCCGCGACCGCCGCCTTCTTGGCGAGGTCGATCCCGAGGTCGTGGGGCACACTGTGTTTCATCTCGGTCGTTTCTCCGCGAGCGCCTCCCAGGCGCGCTCTCTCCGTGTTTCGCGCGCCTTCGACGCGACCGCAACGAGAACTCGGTCCCTGTACCACCTCTCGCGCTCCCCGTCCGCCACGAGCGCCCAATGAGGTTCCGCGTCGGCCATGTCGCGCGCGATATCGTCGAACAGCCCCGCCAGGACGACGTGCGTTTCGGCGCGCCGTGGATCGAGCGCAGCCGCGCTCGACGCCGTCGCTAGCCGCGCGGCGAAACGTTCCGAAACATTGGCGGGCCACCCGTGGCGCAGCGCCACGGACGACAGATAGCCGAGCAGGGCGGCCTGCACGTGAATGTCTTCGACGGTTCGAAACGCTTTCGTGAAATCGTCCCAGCCGTCGCCGGAAAGGACGGCCTCCCGCGGAAGCTCGACGGCATCGAACGTGATTTCGGCGTGGGGCACCTCGGGAACGAACGGCGTGGGCTCCATCTCGGTGACCGTGACCCCGGGGTGCGACCGTTTCACGACGACGGCGACGAGGCGCGGCCGATCGCCCTCGTCGCCGTCGGTTGCGATCGCGACGATGACCTCGGCGAGTGGCCCCATCGTGCTCCACCGCTTCGTCCCGGAAAGGGTGACTCCTTCGAACGGGTGCCACTCGAGCTTCGTACGGATGGAGCGCGGATGGTTTCCCGCCACTTCGGTGACCGAAAACGTCGCGACGTTGCCGGGGTCGAGGCCGGGGACGAGGGCGGCGATCGCGGCCTGATAGCCCGAAGCGAACGCGAAGCCGACTCGATCCGAAACGTATCCCCCGGCGACCGCGCGCTCGAACGGCCGCGAAAACCGGGCTCTGAGCGGCGCCGACGCGGCCCAGAAGGGCGCGAGTTCCGTCGCGTCGAGAGGCGGCGGTCGTTCCCGCAATATCAGCTCCGCGAGTTCGTCGTTCACGTCTCTGATCCATTCGCGAACCACTGGGAGAGCCGGCGCGCCATTGCACCTTCCAGGCCTTGCGCGCGGGTCGCTCGACGGAAACCGTCGAGCATGCCGTTGATCAACGAGCCGGCGAGCGGTTCGCCGCGAACGCGCACCTTGCCGTCGCGACTTGCCGCGGTCGCGTCGAGCTCGCCGGTCATCAGCTCGAGGAGCGTGTCGGTTCCGACGGTGACCGTCGCGTCGGACGGGCGCGGGATGCCGCGCTTCGACGAGAGCGACGCGCCGTCGAGCGTGATCGCAAAGTCCGCGCCGGAGCGTCCGGTGACGTCGAGGTGCACCGCGAGCTTTTCCGGCGGAGAGGGTCCACGGTCACGCGACCCGCGCGCGAATCGGGGGAGCACCGAGACGAACACGGCGACCCGTCGATCGATCTTGAACCGAGATTGCTTTCCGAACGCGATGGCCACGTCTGCAGCGGTAGGATACTCCGGCTGCCAGCCGAGCTCGCGCCTCGCTTTCTCGGAGCTGACGAGCATCTGAAAACCGCCCGCGGCGAGCCAGCTCGGATCCATTCCGTTTCCCGGTAGAAACCGGGCCCCCGAAGAAACCTTGGCCGCCGCATTCGCGAGCACCTGCGGGATGCGGAGGATGCGAAATCCGGCCAGGCGCGCGAAGTCCTCGCTCGAGAGGGAATCGGCCGCGACCAGGTTGAACGCGCCGCGCACGTCGCTCTTCAACGCCCGCACGACGGCATCCGCGACGTCTTGGTCCCACACGATGGGACCGCGCGCCGACCCGACCACCGGCATCACGCGACGCCGCAGCGAAGCTTCACTCACGTGTGCGATGCGACGGCCGAGGAGCAAGCCGGGACGGAGGCGGACGACGGCGATCTCCGGGTGCGCCGCTTCGAACCCGTCGAGATACTCCTCGACCTCGAACTTGTTGTCGGCGTAGGCGAGAAACCCGGTCCGGCTCCGGCGGGTCGTTTCGACGACGGGCTCCGGCAAGTCGGGCACGAGCCCGTAAGCGGCGACCGACGACGTGTACACGATGCGCTTCACGCCGTGGCTCGCCGAGGCCTCGAAGAGTCGCTTCGTGGCGTCGACGTTCACGGCCTGCATCGTCTCCCGCGACGCCGACTTCATGACGATGAAGGCGAGATGGACGAGCGCGTCGGCGCCCTCGAGATGCCGCTCGAGACCCGGATCGCGCATGTCGGCGATGCGCCAGTCGATCCGCGGGCTTGGCACGCGAGGCGGCACGACGTCGAGCGACACGATGCGTTCGAACGTGTCGTCTGCGACGAGCCGCTCGAGCACGACCGATCCGAGCTGACCGGATCCTCCCGTGACGACGACTCTCATCGGCAGGGTTCCAAGGGCGCCAGCCAAAAGGCGTATCCGCTACCGCCCCGAGAGTAAAGCGTTTTTGGGCCGGTCTTCGCGTGGGTTCCGCGAAGCGGACTATAAAGTCGTCCCATGACGACGCCGCGCCTCGGGAACCGGATGCGTTTTCTCAAGCAATCCGAAATCCGGAACATGACGCTCGAGTGCACGCGGGCGGGCGGCATCAACATGTCGCAGGGCGTGTGCGACACGCCGGTTCCCGACGAAGTTCGTCGCGCCGCTCGGGCCGCGATCGACGAAGGGTGCAACATCTACACGCGGTACGACGGTCTCCCCGAGCTCCGCGCGGCGATCTCGAAGAAGCTCCGTCGCATGAACGGCCTCGATTTCTCGGCCGACGGGGAGATCGTCGTGACCAGCGGCTCGTCTTCGGCATTTTACGCCGTGTGCCTGGCGATCCTCGACCCCGGCGACGAGATCGTCCTCTTCGAGCCGTACTACGGTTATCACCTGGACACCGCGACGTCGCTCGGCGCCGGCGCGCGCTTCGTGACACTCCGTCCACCTGAATGGTCGTTTTCGGCCGCTGACCTGGAACGGGCGATCACGCCGAAGACGCGCGCCATCGTCGTCTGCACGCCGACCAATCCGTCCGGCAAGGTGTTCACCGAGGCCGAGCTCCGGATCGTCGCCGACGTCGCGAATCGCCACGACCTCTTCGTCGTCACCGACGAAATCTACGAACACTTCGTCTACGACGGACGCCGCCACCTGAGCCCGGCGTCTCTTCCCGAGCTCCGGGATCGGACGATCACCGTCGGCGGGTTCTCGAAGACGTTCTCGATCACCGGCTGGCGCATCGGCTTTTCCGCGACCAAGCGCGAGGTCGCCGAACGGCTCGGCTTCATCAACGACCTCGTTTACATCTGCGCGCCCGCGCCGCTTCAGATGGGCGTCGCTCGCGCGCTCGAACGCCTCGACGATGGCTTCTACGAGAGCCTCGCGGTCGAGTACGTCAAGAAGCGCGATAAATTCTGTGCCGCCCTCGAGCGCGCCGGCATTCCCCCGATCGTGCCGCAAGGCGCGTACTACGTGCTCGCCGACACGTCGCGCCTCCGCGGAACGACGAGCAAGGAACGCGTGCTCGACCTGCTCGAGCGCGCCGGCGTCGCCGCAGTGCCGGGCTCCGCGTTCTACCAGGGGAGCGGCGGCGAGATGCTCGCGCGATTCTGCTACGCGAAGACCGACGCCGACCTCGACGAAGCCTGCCGCCGGCTCGAACGGCTGCACGCGTGACGGCCGCGCTGCCCGACGAGACGCACGAGCTCCACCGCCGCACGTGCCTCGCGTTCGTTCGCGACGAGATCGCGCCGCGCGTCGTAGAGTGGGAAGAAGCCGGCGAATTTCCGCGCGAGCTCTACGCGAAAGCGGCGCGCGCCGGCATTCTCGGCGCGAGCTTTCCGGAAGAATACGGCGGCGCGGGCGGCGATCTGTTCCACTCGCTCGTCGGTACCGAAGCATTGCTCACGGGCGGGTCGACCGGCGTGGTCGCGGGGCTCGGCTCGCTCGGCATCGCGATGCCGCCCGTGCTCTTGCTCGGCACCGAAGCTCAGAAAGCGCGGTTTTTGCCGCCGGTGCTCGCCGGCGAAAAAGTCGCGGCGCTCGCGATCACCGAACCCGGCGCCGGCAGCGACGTCGCCGGCGTCACGACACGCGCCGTACGGCACGGCGACGAGTACGTGCTCGACGGCGCGAAGCTGTTCATCACGAGCGGCGTGCGCGCCGACTTCGTGACCGTGCTGGCGCGCACCGGACCCGATCCGCACGGCGGACTCACGTTCTTCATCGTCGAGAAGAACACGCCGGGGTTCTCGGTCTCGCGTGCGCTCAAGAAGACGGGGTGGTGGGCGAGCGACACCGCCGAGCTCGCTTTCGCCGACGTCCGGGTGCCGCTCGAAAACCGGATCGGCGACGAAGGAAGTGCGTTCGTCGCGTTGATGCAGAATTTCCAGAACGAGCGGCTCGGTCTCGCCTTCATGGGTCACGCGACGGCGGAGATCGTGTTTCAGGACGCGCTCGACTACGCGAAGGAACGCCGCGCGTTCGGGCGGCCCCTCAGTGGCTTTCAGGTGACGAGGCACAAGCTCGCGAACATGGCCACGAAGGTCGCGGTGGCAAAGAGCTTCAACTACGACCTCGCGCGCCGTACGATGGCCGGTGAATACCTCGTCGGAGAGACCAGCATGGCGAAAAATTTCTCGAGTCAGGTCGCCGTCGAGGTTTGCTACGACGCCGTCCAGATCCTGGGCGGCATGGGTTACATGCGCGAAACGCGCGTGGAACGACTCTCGCGCGACGCCCGCCTCTTGCCCATCGGCGGCGGCACGAGCGAGGTCATGAACGAAATCATCGCCAAGAGGATCGGCTTGTGAACGGGTCGCCGCGCGCGTCGTTCGCAGCGTTCGCGTCGGTCGCGGGGTTCAACGGAGAGGCACCATGACCAGAGTCGGCGTCGACGTCGGAGGCACGCGCATCAAGCTCGCCGAAGTAGAGCAAGACGGAAAACGGATCCTCCGCTCGCTCGCGATCGACACGCCCGCCACCGAGGGGCCGCTCAAGGTCTACGAGGCCATCGCCGCCGCGGTGAAACAACTGACGCCTACGCCGAAGACGCTCGGGCTCGCGATCCCGGGCGAGGTCGACGCCTCCGGCAAGTGCGTTCGCTTGCCCAACATTCCCGGCTTCGAAGGAGAGCCCATCGCCGCCGAGCTCGCGCGTCGCACGGGTGCGAACGTGGTCGTCGAAAATGACGCGACGACCGCCGCGTACGCCGAGCTCTTGTTCGGATTTGGGCAAAAATTCCCGAGTTTTTTGATGGTCACCCTGGGCACGGGCATCGGCGGCGGCGTCGTCATCGATCGGCGCTTGGTGCGCGGCAAGTTCGGGTTCGCCGGCGAAATCGGGCACGTCACGGTCGATTCGTCGGAGGGCGCGCCGCAATGCGGCTGCGGAAATTTCGGCTGCATCGAGGCGTTCGCCGGCACCCACGCCCTGCTCGCGAATTTTCGAAAGGCCGGCGGCACCGCGCAAGAGATCAAAGACGTCGCCGAGAGCGCGCGCCGCGGCGAACCACCCGGGCTCGGCACGTTCGCGATCATGACGAAGGCCCTCGCCATCGGCCTCAACTCGATTCAGAACGTGCTCGACTTGGACGCCATCGTGTTCACCGGCGGGGTTTCGAAGTCGTTCGATCTTCTCGAACCCGGGATCCGCGCCGCGCTCCGAGCGCGTCGCTTCGCACCGCCCCTCAGCGAGGTCCCGCTCGTCGTGAGCGAGCTCGACGAGCACGCGGGCGTCATCGGTGCGGCGTACTTGCCGGACCTCGTCGCGTCAGGGCACTAGGACAATCTTGCCGATGCTCTGACGCGAACCGATGAGCTCCAGCGCTTCGGTGACGCGATCGAGCGGAAACGTCTTCGAGATAGTCGGCGCGAGCTTTCCCTGACGATAGAGCGCGTCGAGCGCGCGGAACCCGTCGTGAACCGTTTTCGGATCGTGGCGGTGGGTCGGCCCGAAGTGAACCCCGACGAGCGCGATGTGCTTCAAGAGGACCCGATTCATCGACACGGTCGGGATCTTTCCCGACGAAAACCCGACGATGACGATGCGGCCGCCCCACGCGATCTGGCGCGTACAGGCGTCGAACACGTCGCCGCCCACGTTGTCGACGATGACGTCCGCGCCGCGGCCACCGGTCGCGACGGTGAGCGCGTCGGTCCAATCCGGAGAGCGGTAGTCGATCGCGACGTGCGCGCCGGCGGCGCGCACCGCGTCGAGCTTGTCGCCGCTCGCGAGACCGATGACGCGCGCGCCGATCGCTTTCGCGATTTGAACCGCCGCGAGCCCGACGCCGCCGGCCGCCGCAGTGACCACGACGGTTTCGCCCGCTTTGGCCACGCCACGCTGCACGACCGCCGCGTACGCCGTCCCGTACACGATGGGAAAACCGGCTGCCTCTTCGAACGACATGCCGTCGGGGATCGGTTGCAAGACGTCGACCGGCGCCCGCGCGCGCTCGGCGAACCCACCGTGC
>Ga0265320_10002442_pt1 | contig 12946 bp, 9 predicted proteins | sample 4827metaG_FD_202087 | JGI IMG/M metagenome (GOLD analysis project Ga0265320, IMG submission 202087) | Rhizosphere microbial communities from Carex aquatilis grown in University of Washington, Seatle, WA, United States - 4-8-27 metaG | ecosystem: Host-associated > Plants > Roots > Rhizosphere >...
CGTCCTCTCGTATTTCACCCTCCGTGATGGCTCGCGCCGTCAGCTGGGCGAGTCCCGCGTTTGGCGGCGTGCCGTCGTCGTGCGCCGCGCGGCTCGCCCAGGCGAACGACGCGACCGGGAGCTCGTCGCGATGGACGACGGCCACCGTCATCCCGTTCGGCAAGGTCGCGGTTTCACAGGCGAGCTGTGGAAGCAGCGGGCTCTCTTCGACGGCGGGGGGCGTCCTCCGAAACGGCTCTTCCGGCGCAGACACTCGAGTTGTCACGGAGTGACTCGCGCACGAGAGAGCCGACAATCCCAGGGCCGACAACGGGGCGAAGCCGCGCCACAGTCGACGCGACGGCTTGGCGGGGCGTTTCGTCATCGGGCCGCCCTCGGCGACCTCCGTTGAAGCCGGGCGTACATTGGCCGTACGAGCCGTGCCCGCAGGGCTTTCACATCCCCTGACGAGATGGACCGCACCAGGGAAGCGCGCTCCGCAACGTCGAACGCCCGACCCACGAGATCGAGCTCACCCGCGCTCGCCATGGCGAGCTTCAATGGCTGCTCCAACATGAGGACTCCAGCCAGGCCCGCCTGTTCTTTCACTTCATCGAGCTCGGCGTCGATGTTGGAACCCCAAAACAGGTCGAGCTGGCGGCCAAGCTCGAGTTCGAAGGGCCCCGCTGCCTCGTCGAGCGACAGGTTCGCGTCGATTGCAAACACCTCGCACGGCGCTAGCGAGTCGCTGGCCACGATGACCGATCTCGCGCGGTTCGCTGCGACCACCGTCCTGTCCAGTCTGTTCTTCAACATGAGCGCGAGAAGTTTGAGCTCGGTCCGTTCGCGGGTTGACGGGTTCGGGACCACCCAGCGTGCGCCGAGCATCTCCTCGACGCCGCCATACTCGATACGCAATCCGTGGGAAGACTTGGGTGCGACGTCAGGAACGCTGCGAGCTGGCGCCGACCCCGAACTCCGAACGCTACCGAAGTAGCGCTCCACTTGCTCTCGTGCGAACCCGACGTCGACGCCGCCGGCAATGACGAGCACGGCATTTTCCGGTCGGTAGCCGCGCCGATAGAAGTCGCGAACATCATCGACCCCGAATTCGTTCAAGTAGGCCGAGATATCGAGCGGTGGTGAGTAGGGGTGCCCCTCCCCGAATAGGCCTCGAGTCACTCGGACATCGAAATCCCTTTGATTGGACTGCGAGACCTTCCGTTCCCCTTCGATGAGACGGCGCTCCGCATCGAGCGAAGCCGCGGAGAAGCGCTCCATCGTAAAGGCGATCCGCTCACTTTCGATCCACAACGCGCGGGGGAGCGCTGCGGCCGGCACGAGACTCGCGTACACCGTCCTGTCGGGCATCGTTTGCCCGCGAATCATGCCGCCCTCGGATTCGAGAAGCGGGAACGCATCGTACGCTTCCATATGCCGCGAACCGCGGTACGTCATGTGCTCGACGAGGTGCGCGAGGCCTGGCCGTCCCGGCGGGTCGTCCCGGGATCCGATGCGGTACGCGACCACGACGGCGACTTGGGATTGCGACGGCAGCGGCTGAATGCAGACGGTCAGGCCGTTCTTCAGTCGGTAAGTCTCGGGCTTGGGCAACCGCTGGAGTGTCTCATCGACGATCGTCGCAGAGTCCGCGCAAGCCGTTCGTGCGGATAGTAGACACAGCACGAGTCCTACGACGGCGCTCCAGGCGGCGGATCGACGTGTCACGGAGCTACTGCGCATGTCCAACGACGGTTCGACCCGCCCCTCCTCGCGACAAATACACCGGTCGTATTCGCATGTCACTTCGCGCGCGAGTGGCGCGTTCGGATTGCGACCGCGGGGTGGGCAGCCCGACCCTACCGCCCAGCGGCGACGCTCCTCACGTACGCGGCGTGCGGGTCGTTCGGGTATTCGGCGAGCGTGTTCCGCGGCTTCGACGTGCGCGCCGTTTCCGACGAGCGACTCGCGCCCCACGCTTTCGGCGACACGAGCGCGAGCGCCGCGACGACCAGTGAAATGCGAACCCACGTTTTCGCGCTCACGAAGGCTAATAGCGCCCGCACCCCCCCACGATCACGGAATCGACGGATCGCCCCGCGCCCCGCGCGCCGAGATGCTGCCCCCACTCGCCGCGCGCCGAGCCGCGCGTCGGTCTCCCCCCGGCGTCCGTGCTCGCCAAGCCTGCGCGCGGCCGCGGGGGAGACCAATCGACGAAGATTGACGGCGATTCGGCGCGCCGTGCTCCGTTCCCCTCCCATCCGCCCGCAGCGCGCGGCGTCCGTTCGACGACGGGTTACGGCGCGCGCGCGAGGACGGATCGGGGAGGGGTCGCCGCGCGGAGCGCGGCGGGGGTGGGCAAGCCACCTAGCTAGATGAACTCGAGCACGCGACGGGCCACGCGCCCCGGAGCTTCGAGGTGCAGAAAGTGTCCGAGGCCGGGGAGGTTTTCGCTGTGAAACTCGGCGGCGAAGTAGGCGTCTTGGCCGGCGCCCATTTCGAAGGCGATGCAACCGTCGTCGGCGCCGTGCAGATGAAGGAGCGGAACGTCGATGAGCCGGCGAGGCCTCGATGTCGAGGGTTTCCGGGGAGCCAGGGACGACCGCAGCGCGCGATAGTGGCCGAGCGGCGACGGCATGCTCGCGCGCAGGCACGACTTCAGCTCCGTCATGTAGTCGGGTGCGGCGACGTAGCCCGGGGACCAGCGTTTCCAGAGGGCGTCGACGAACGCGAAGTCGTTTCGCGGCACGATGCGTTCGGGCAAGAACGGCAGCGCGAAAAACATCATGTAGCCGCTTCGTAGCTGCTGGCGAACGCTGACGGCCATGTTCTTCTGAAACGCGGCCACGTGGGGAACGGCGAGGGTGACGGCGCGACGAAAGGCGCGCGGATCGTGCACGACGGCGGCGTAGGCCGCGGTCGCGCCCCAGTCGTGTCCGACGAGGACCGCGGCGCGTTCGGGCGAGAGCGCGCGGGAGAGCTCGACGAGATCTTCGCCGAGGCGTTTCTGGTGGAAAGGGCCGCGCAACGTCGACGGCGCGTAGCCTCGCAAGAAGGGCATGACCGCGCGGTAGCCGGCGTCGACGAGATGGCGGGCGAAGGGGAAAAATGTCTTCGGATGGTCGGGAAACCCGTGCTGCAATAGGACCAGCGGAGCGGTCGGAGCGCCGAGCTCGTAGTAAGCAAACTCGCCGCCGGGCAGCGATTGCCACCGGAGCGCTCCATCGTCGTGGTGAGTCATCCGTGCGCGAGTTCTACGACGGAAGCCAGCCGTTCCGCGACGCCCTCGAGCACCGGGTGTGGGATCGTCGCGCCGTCCGGCAGCACGACGGCCCCGACGATCTCGTCGTCGTCGCCTCCTGGCGCGTGCAGGACGGTCAATCGGTACGCGCGCCCCTCGATTTCGAGGCGGCTTCGATCGTCGGCGCTGTCGGCGAGGCAGGTCTCGGTGTCGGCTTCGCCTTCGAAGGCGGCGACGCGTTCTCCGACCCATCGCGCGACCTGGGGTTCGTGATCGACCCCGCCGATCCGCGCCATGCAGCGAAACTCGCCGTCGCGGGCGACGAACAGATACCCTTCGCGCGTCGCGGTCAATTCCGAGAGCTGCTTCAGCGCCCATTCGGCGCTCCCGGACGGCGTGTGGTCGCCGCCGTGGCGGAGCCGATGCACGATGGTCATGAGTCGCGGCGGGCGCGAGCTCGACGGGGCGCGGTCGTCATTCTTCTGCTTCGACGTCGAAGAGAGGCGCGCGAGCCGCTCGCACCGCGCGACGAGCGCCGGATCGCGCGATTGACGAAACCAGCGCTCGACCTCCGCCACGTGCGCGGCGACGGCATCGACGTCCCCGCGCAGCGCCGCGATCTCGGCGAGCGCTTCGTGCAGCGCGCCCATCGTCAGCAGATTTCCCGCGGGTTCGTACGTCGTGAGGAGGGCGTGAAGGCCCGCTTCCGCGGCGGTCACGTCGCCGAGCCCGGCGACGGCGCGAAACAGCTCGATCCGGATCCCGAGGTTGAGCGCGCAAAATTCGAGGTCTTCCGGGCGTAGATCGCGGAGCGCTCGATCACAGATTTCTTTCGCGCGCTCGGGGTTGCCGAGTGCGTTGTACGCGCTCGCGAGCACCCCTTGACCGCGCGTCCACCCGACGAGCTCGAACGGCTCTTCGCCCTTGCCGACGATGTCGAGGGCTTCGCTGGGCGTGCCTCGGACGACCAGGTACGCGGCGAGCGCGCGCTGAGAGGCGAACCGGAGCGACGGCATCTCCGCGCTGAGTCGCTTGAGCTGCTCCACGCAATCCTTCAATCGCGACGCGTCGCGGGTCCTCGCGTACACGGTGACGAGCCCGCTGAACGTCCAGGTCTCGACCTGCCACGCCGTGCCGCGCTGAATGGCGTGCACTTCCACGCGCTCGCGATACCGGTCGAACTCGACGACGTTGCCGCGATTCGCGTGATACATCATGCGCACCTGATCGGCGCTCATGTCGTACAACTTGAGCTCGAGCTTCTCGAGGCGCTCGGCGTATTCGAGGGCCCTCGAATCGTCGCGCCAGCACTCCGCCACGCCGCGGGCGTAGAGGGCGCCGGCGAGGTAGAGCGCGTGCACGTTTTCCGGCAGATCGCGCACGGCGTTCGGGCGATCGAGCCGCTCGATCATCTCGGTCCATTGAGCGGCGGCCTGTCCCACCCGATCGCTCAAGGTATCGACGAGGTTCAAGCAGAACCGGTGCATGAAGGTCGCGACGTGGTCCGGGCCGAGCGCCGTCATGGGCTCGAGCACCTTCGCGTACTTTCGCCCCCCCCAGGGGTCGATGCAGATCGTGCAAACGCCGGTGAGCGCCGCGACGCAATTGAAGAGGAGCAACATCGCTTCGCGGAAGGTCGGCACGCGGGGATTCCGCGACCGCCACGCGAACGAGAGCGCCGCCGTCGCCAGGGCGGCGAGCAAGCTCAACTTCCGTCCCAGGAACGGACGAAGACGCCGGGCTCGCTTCAACCCGACGACGGTCTCCAGCGTCGAGACGGCCTCTTCGCCGTAGCGCGTCGCGAGTCTCCGATCGGCGTAGTAGCCGGCGAGCGCGAGCGGCGCGAGGAGCGCGACGAGCTCGTGCGGCGTGCGACCTCGCGCTCGAAAGTGCTCGAGCGCGACCTCCAGCGCCGGGACCGCTGGGCCGAGATCCGCGAGCTCGACGAGCCCATAGTGCTTGCCGGCCGCGGCCACGGTGCGGCTCCCGCGCTCGTCGTCGCCGCCGCGCAATAAGTGCACGCCCGCCTTGAGCCGGTCGAGCTCCGAGAGCGCGGGGGAAGCGAGCAACCATTCGCCGAGCGTCCGATGGGCCCGCCTGAGCCGCGTCTCGTCGAGCTCGGCGTGGAGCGCGGTGCGCAGCGACTCGCGCGTGAAGCGGTAGCCGTCGGGCGAGTCCGTGAGCACTCCTTCTCTCACGAGCGACTCCAGGCCGTCGAAGAGAAGTCGTCGATCGAGTTCGGCCAGCATCGCGCACATGTCGAGCGGGATCGGCCCTTCGCGGACGCTGAGCGTCTGACCGAGTGCACGCGCGTGGGGAAGCAGCCGGCCAAGACGGGCCGCTTCGGCGTCGACTCGGTTCGCGGGAAGATCGCCGGCGTCGATGGTCTGCGGGAGCACCCAGGCGCCTTCCGTGAAGACGACGACGCGCTCGCGGCTCAGGTGTTCGGCGAGGTCCATCGTGTGCGCCGGATTCCCCTCGGCGCGCTGATGAAGCAGATCGACGAAGCGCGCGAGGTGCTGCACGTCACCGAATACCGAGCGAAGGAGCTCGGACGTTTCCGCGAGCGAGAGCGGACCGAGCTCGAGCCGCGTCGCGTTCTGGCGGAAGCCTTGGACGGCGATGCCGAAAGGAGCCCGGTCGTTGCGGAGCGCCGCGACGACCTGAAGCCGGTGCGCGCCCGGTTCGCGGCTCAGAGCGGCGAGCCAGGCCGCCGAACCGTCGTCGAAGCGCTCGAGGTCGTCGGCGACGATCACGACGAGGTGATCGCGCGCGACGGCCAGAAACCAATCGCGGAGCGCGACCTGCACTCGCATGCGCGCCTCGCCGTGGGCTTGCGGCATCGGCGCGAGCTCGGCGGTGCGGAGTCCGAGTCGATGACGGAGCATCGGCGAGACGTGCCCGAGCACGTTGGCGTAGGGTGCCGCCGCGGCTCGCGCCGCGCCCGGCAGCGCGTCGAGCAACCGAAAGGCGTATTCCTGCGCGACTTCGTGGGTGGCGCAGTCGGCGTGCGGTTGGGCTTCGAGCACCACTGCCCCGGCGAGGCGAGCCTCGAGCGCGAACTCCGCGAGGAGACGGCTGCGGCCGAGGCCCGGCGCAGATTCGACCACGACGTTTGCCGGAGCACCCGACTCGGCGCGCGCGAACGCTTCGCGGAGAATTCGTCGCTCGCGATCGCGCCCGGCAAACCCCGGGCTGCCCAAATAGCTCTCGATGACGCCGCCCTGCTCGCCCGGAGGCAGCGCCGCGATGAGGCTCAGCTGATCGATCACGTCGGCGGCCGTCGTCGGACGGCCGAGCGGATCGCGGCTCAACAGGCGATCGACGAGTGCCTCGAGCGCCTCCGGAACCTCGGGCAAATCCGTCCGTTCGAGCTCGGCGACCCGCTTCGAGACGGGCCGCGGTCGTTCGTTCTGGAGCGCCTCGAGCTCTGCCAAGGTGCGCGCCGGAAACGCGTGACGTCCCGTGAGCAAAAAGTAAGCGAGCGCCCCGAGCGAGTACAGGTCGGTGCGCTGATCGAGCTCTCTGCCGCGCAGGGATTCGGGCGCGATGAACGGCGGCGTGCCGGCAACGTCCACGGCCTTCCCGAACGCGGCCATCGTGCCGAAGTCGATGAGCTTCACGCGTCCGTCCGGCGTCACCCAGATGTTGCGCGCGCTCAAGTCGCGATGGATCAACCGGCGCGCGTGAAGCAGCGCGAGTGCGGACGCGAGGTCGCGCAAGATCCGGCACACGTCCTTCCACGGCATCGGCGAACGCTTCGACACGTCGCTCCCGTCGAGGAGCTCCATCGTGTAAAACGGGCCGTTCGCGTCCGAGGAGTAGTCGTACGCCTCGACGATGCACGGATGGCGGAGGCTCGCGAGCGTGTGATACTCGCGCTCGAACAACGCGACGTGGCGTAAGTCGGCCGCTTTGGACAGCCGCTTCAGGGCGAGCGCTTTTCCGGCGACCTCGTCGTCGACGCGCCAGACGGACGCCATGCCGCCCTTGCCGAGCGCGGCCTTCACCCGGTAGCGATTCGCGATGAGCGCGGCCGGCGCATCCTTGACGCGGACCTCCGAGGCGAGGTCGTGATCCGGTGCCCTGGGATCACGCGCCGACCATCGAGTCATCGTTCCGCGGACTCGCCCGCGGAAGGTCCGTTCGCCACGCCTGCCTGGCGACCGAGCCACGCGGCGAACTCGGGGGGCTCGGCCTCTTTCGACGGATGATAACCGGGCGCGAGGTAGTGAAACATCACCGGCCCGAGCTCCACGACGCAGTCGAGCCGGACCATGAGACGGCGCGCGCGCGAGTCGAGCCGACCCGCGTAACCGTCCACCTCGAGCATGTACGAGACGACCGGCGCCATGTCCGCGTACGTCTTTTTGAGCGCGCCGAACAACCCCTTCGCTCGCAGTCCGTAGTCCTGGGTGACGGCCCGGAACACGTCCCACGCCACGTGCCGGTGCTCGATCTCCTCGGCGGCATGCCACATCATCATCGCGGCAAAGTGCTCGTCCGCGCCGTCGAACCACTTCTCGGAGCAACGAAGCATCCAGCGCGACAGCTGCGCCGTGATCGCCTCGTAGCCGGCCGTATACGCGAGCCGCCACTCGAGTGAGTCGTCCCGTCGGCTCTTCACGAGCGATTGCTGAATCGCGTATTCGAATTCCGCAAGCCGCGGATATCGCTGCTGCAGGAACCGGCAATAGCGCTTGTGCGCGCGCGAATGATTCGCCTCTTGCGCACAAAACGCGAGCGCGTCCGCCTTCGTCGTCTCGTCGGTGATTCGCTCGACGCCCTGTCGGATCGCGTCGATGAAGTAAGGCTCGAGGTACGGCAACGCGAGCTGAAAGGCGTTCAGCGTGTGGCTCAACTCCGGTCGCTTCGGATTCCAGAGCCCGCCGGCGCCGCTCTCGACGTCGAAGCTCATGCGCCGGACTTGGATCGGTGAAGCCTTCATTCGGAGTGAAAAATCTAACACGCGCCGACAAGCGTCGCGAACGCGAGCGGCCATTCTGACGCGCAGCGGAGCAGCCAGATTCCAGCGTCACGAGCGGATCCCGCGACAACGCGTCGCACGCGCACACCGCACTACAGCGTCGTCATTCGCAACGCGCGCGTCATGAGTTGCCCCCACTCGCCGCGCGCCAGGCCGCGCGTCGGTCTCCCCCCGGCGCCCGCAGCGGTCGCGGGGGAGACCGCGTCTCGTCCGCGGGAAGGCGATATTCCGCACCACTGGGTGGTGACGAATTTATCACTATCGCGAGCGGGGCTCGAAGCGCGAAAACCACGGGCGGGGTCGACGATGCGGATTCGAATTCTGGTCGCGCTTTCGGCGCTCGCGCCAGCGTGCACGACAAGTACGAATTCCGCGTCCCACGGAACGGAAACGCATGTGGACGACCCACCCCCATGCGCACGTCGGTCCGCGATGCCGGTTGCTCCGGATGCGCAGACGCCGGCCGGAACCGCGAACGAGCTAGCCAAGGCGCTTGGAGGCGAACGATCCGCCAACCTCGTCTGGTCCACCTTGGACTCGAGTGGCGAGAGGTCTTCGGAAGTGGCGACGGTGCTCACCGTGGAGGCTGTTTCCGATGCAACTTCGGCGAGGCTGGTCAATCAGTTGCCTGTGGATGCGGCAAACGCCGACTCGTGCGGGCCATTCCTCGAGTTCGACGCGACTCTTCACTTCGTCACAACCGACGGTGCTTTTCTCGACGAATTCAGTGGAACGCTTCAAGGAAGCGCGACTGCAAACAGCGGCTCCTTCGACGGTACGTCTCCGGTCGCCGAACACCGGGGCTCCTGCGATCTGATGCTGTTACAGAGGAGGATCCCGAACCTGACGTTGGTTCTGCACACGGTGCTGCTTCCCGACGTCAGTGGCATCTTGAGCGGCGAGGATTCGTCCAACATCGATGACGGGTTCATGATCGCCTTCTGGCCCGAATCTCTGCCGATCAACCGCAGCGCGGACAGCGGATAGCGTCCGCCGAGCGATCCTCTCCTGCAGGCGGCGCCGAGCTCCTCTTCCGCGCCATGCCGCAACCGGTCGCGTGTCACTCTCGAGCTAGAAGCGAGCTTGGCTCGGAGACGCGGCGTGCTAAGTTGCCGGCATGTCTATCCGGGCTCGAGTTAGCAAGGGTCGTCTCGTTTTGGATGAGCCCACGTCCTTGCCGGAGGGAACGGTGCTCGACCTTGTCGCCGACGATGAAGGCGATGATCTGACTTCTGAGGAGGTTGCTGAGCGCGATTCGGCCATCGCAAAGGCCTGGCGATCCGTCCTGCAGGGCCGTGGCCGGCCGGCCTCGGAAGTGCTCGCGGATCTGCGCCGTCGGTGATGCTCCCCGAGCTGGATCTACGGCGAGCCCCCCGCTTTTTTTCCCTCGCGCTCTACGCTCTAGCTCTCGCTCTCCCCCGACGAGATCTACCGCGTGGACCCTCGCCACGCGGTGAGTCGTTTCAGCGGAGCGCGAGGCGAACCGACGTCCCGATGACGTGCTGAAACAACGCGGCGATTTCGGGCTCGATTGGCCCGACCCAGCCGAATGCCTGCGCGGTTTCCCAGCAGGCGAGCACCTCGCGTGCGGAAGCGAGCGCCGATTGATACCGCGCTTGGCGATTCTTCCCGCGCGAGTACGCGCCTTCGGCGACGTTGAGCGGCACCGAGATGAGCGCGCGCTCCATTTGATCTGCAAGCGCCGAAGAACGCCTCTGCAGCGCGGGCAACAGCGGCGCCAGCCTTCGAACCAACTCGAGCACGACGGGATAGATCTTGAGCGTCATTCGGAACCTCCATGGGTTTGCTGTCCCGATCGGGGACGACGCGTCCCCACCCGCGCGCGCAGGCCGGCTCCAGGCTGCTCGCGAGCAAAGCGAGCGAGCCCCGCCGGCGAGCCGGCGGCCCCGGCCTGGAACCGGCCGAGCACGCGGGTACGCTCAAAAGTCCCGGCGGCGGCTGAGCGCGCTGCCCGCTCCCCGCTCCCCCCTTAGCCTTAGCCCGACCCCACGCCTTTTTTGCGCCCCCTCAAGCCCCCCGCGTAGCGAAGCGCCGATCAGCACTGGTGCACGCGCCGATACCGCGAGGCAACCCCCTTTTTCCCCTCGCCCTTTTTCCCCTCGCCCTTTTTCCCTTCGCCCCTTTTCCCTTGCCCCTCTCGCTCTAGCTCTCGCTCTCCCCCGCGCAGCTCTACTCCGCGAGCACCTTGTGCACGATCTGGATGCACGCGGAGCCTTCGCCGACGCCGGCCGCGACGCGTTTGATGCTGCCGGACCGGACGTCACCGACGGCGAAGACGCGGGGAAGGCTGGTCTCGAAGGCGTACGGCGGGCGCGATTTGGTGTCGAAGACGAGATTTTTCGGCAGATCGCCGCCGGTGAGCACGAAGCCTTTGTCGTCGAGTTGCAAGCACCCACCGAGCCACTCGGTGTTGGGCTTGGCGCCGGCCATCGTGAACACGTGGCGGATCGGCGCGGTCTGGTGTTCGCCGGTCGCGTCGTCGACCCAGGTGACCTCCTCGAGGTGGTCGCCGCCGGCGAGGCCGACGACGCGCGTGCGCACGTGCAGCGTGATGTTCGGCGTCTCTTCGATCCGGCGAATGAGATACCGCGACATGCTCGCGGACAAGCCCTCGCCGCGCACCATGATGTGGACGCGGCTCGACGAGCGCGAGAGATACATCGCCGCCTGCCCCGCCGAGTTGCCGCCTCCGACGACGATGACGTCTTCGCTTTCGCAGCGCTGTGCTTCGACGAAGGTCGCGCCGTAGTACACGCCGACGCCTTCGAAGCGCGCGAGATCGGGCACGCCGAGCTTCCGGTACTGCGCGCCGGACGCGATGACGACGGAGCGCGTCCACACCGCGTCGTCGCCGTCGAAGCCGATGCGATACGGCACCGTGTCGCATTCGAGGCGCGTCGCGGATTTGGTGATGGCGATCCGCGCGCCGAATTTTTCGGCTTGCGTGAGGGCGCGCATCGCCAGGGCTTGGCCGCTGATGCCCGTCGGGAAGCCGAGATAGTTTTCGATTTTCGAGCTCGAGCCGGCCTGGCCGCCCGGTGCTTCGGATTCGAGGACGAGGACGTCGAGGCCCTCCGACGCCGCGTACACCGCGGCCGCGAGACCGGCGGGGCCCGCGCCGATCACGACGACGTCGCGGACGATACCGATGTCGATCGCGGTGTTGAACCCGAGGCACTCGGCGACCGCGGCGTTGGTCGGGTTCTTCAGGACGCGCTCGCCGCGGCAGACGAGCACCGGGACGTCGTCGATGCCGACGTGAAAACCGTCGAGGAGTGACTGCACGTCCTTGTCGACGTCCACGTCGACGTAGCTATGCGGATGGCCATTGCGCGTGAGGAACTCTTCCAAGCGGAGGGTGTCCGCGGAATGGCGCGACCCGATGATGATGACGTCGCCCTGCTGCCCCGCGAGCAGCCCCATGCGGCGCAAGATGAAGGCGCGCATCAGGACTTCGCTCAGCTCCTGGTCGGTTTGAACCAGGTGGCGAAGCCGTGAGCGCTCGACCCGCAGCAGGCGCGTCGGTTCGGTGATCTTGCCGCGGACGAGCGCGCGCCGATCGGACAGGACGTCGGCCTCGCCGGTGAACTCGTGCACCTGCTCGATCGCGACGGGCTCTTCGACGCCGCTCCTCAGGTGGACGACCTCGATGCTCCCCTCGAGGACGACGTAAAACGGGACGTTGTAGTCGCCCTCCTCATAGAGGATGTGCCCCGGGTCGAAGCTCACCTCTTTACCGAACGGCGCGATTCGAGCCACCTGCGCGTCGGTGAGCGTCGGAAACATCTGCGAGCGCCGCGTATTCATCTCTTCGACGGTGGGAGTGGCGGGTTTCATGCGGCCTTCCGGGTTGTGGGCTGACTCGCGGCCCGACTAGATGAGGGAGTCGTCATCTAGCGCTACGTTTCGACAGTCACAATCGGGCATCGAGATGAGGGAGCTCGGCCCTTAGCAGGGGTGACGCATCACGCCAACGAGAGGGCCTTTTCGCCAAGGCCCGCGTGAGGTTTGCCACTAAGCTGATCGAACCATGACACCGTCCTTGGAGTTTTGGTTCGACTTCGCGAGCACTTATTCGTTCTTGTCGGCGATGCGTATCGACGCTCTTGCGACCGCCGCCGGCGTCGCCCTCGAATACAAACCGTTCATTTTGGGCCCCATTTTCGGAGCGCAGGGGTGGGACACGTCCCCGTTCAACATCTACGAGGCGAAGGGCCGTTACATGTGGCGCGACATGGAGCGCGTGACACAAGCGGCTGGCCTGTCGTTCAGACGACCCACCGTATTTCCGCGAAATAGCTTGCTCGCGGCGCGCGTCGCGCTCGTTTGCGAACGAGAGTCGTGGTCGGACGCGTTCGTCCTTGCGGTCTACGAGGCGAACTTCGTGAACGATCGTGACATTTCCGATCCCGCCGTCATCGGCGAAATATTGAACGGCCTCGGCGCCGACAGCGAAGCCGTCCTCGACTTGGCTGGCACGTCGGCCACCAAAGAGCGACTCCGCGGCCGCACGAACGACGCCGTGAATCTCGGCATCTTCGGCGCTCCGAGCTTCATCGCGCGCGGCGAGTTGTTCTGGGGCAACGATCGCCTCGAAGACGCGCTCCGCTGGGCGACGCGTCTCCACTGAGAGACCCCCGGGTCGCTCCGCCCGCGGCTTCCGCAACTTGCCGAAGCCTGTTAGGAAATCTAGGCAGTGACCAGGAGTAGGCGTCGAG
>Ga0265320_10002443_pt1 | contig 12942 bp, 9 predicted proteins | sample 4827metaG_FD_202087 | JGI IMG/M metagenome (GOLD analysis project Ga0265320, IMG submission 202087) | Rhizosphere microbial communities from Carex aquatilis grown in University of Washington, Seatle, WA, United States - 4-8-27 metaG | ecosystem: Host-associated > Plants > Roots > Rhizosphere >...
TGTTCGCGCTGGCCGTGGTGGGCTCGGGGGCGGCGGAGCCCTCGCTGGCGACCGTCATGCGGGTGCTGCTGGTCGCCCAGGTGGCGTTCTACCTGGCGGCCGCCGCCGGCAAGCGTGCGGGCAAGCTAGGCGGGCTGGCACGCACGTTCGTGGTCCTGAACAGCGCGGCGGTGCTCGGCCTCTGGCGTCACCTCACGGGCCGACAGCGCGTGACCTGGTAGGGACGCGCCTTCGGCGCTCGCGGGAAGGGGCGGACCCCTCCCCGCGGCCCCCTCCCGCGGACGACACGAGTTGCGCCCGGAACTGCTTGGCTCATGCTGTCTCCGGTGGGCGAAGCCCACCTCCGATCCACCGCGTGGAGGTGCCTTCGGATGAAGGACGAGCCCGCCTTTCTTTTCGACGGGAACGGCTTGGAAGGCGGGGGCGAAGAGGGGTCAGGGGGGCTTGGGGAGCTGGGAGCGGAGCCAGTCGAAGGTGCGGCGCAGGCCCTCGGGGGTGGGGACCTCTTGTCGCCAGCCGAGGCGCTTGAGCTTGCCGTTGTCGAAGCGATTGCCCCCCCAGGTGGTGGCGCTCTTGTACGGCGTGAAGATGGCGGGCAACTGGCCGCGCGACCAGGTGTGGTAGCGCTCGACCGCGCGCGACAGCAGGCTCAGGGCCGGATACGGTATCCGCAAGGTGCGCAGGTGCCGGACGGACCGCTCGTAGCCGGCGAGGTACTCGGCGCAGGTGGGCAGCTCGTCGTCGTTGACGTTGTAGACCTCACCGCCTGCGGCCTGGGCCCGAGCGGCCACGATCATGGCGTCGGAGCAGTTGTCGACGAAGGACAGCGGCAGGAGGTTCGGCCCACCGAGGTTGAGAAAGAGCCCGAAGAGATCGAGCCCCACCCGTGACGAGAAGGCGCTCCCCCCCGGTCCGTAGATGACGCCCGGCCGCAGCACGACCAGCGGGAAGCCGAGGCGCTCCGCGTACTCGCGAAACAGCCGCTCCTGTCGCAGCTTGACGTGGGCATACAGATCGCGCTTCTGGGGATGCGGCTCGAGCGGGGTGTGCTCGTCCACCACCACCCCCCGACCGAGCTCGGCCACCCCGTAGACGCTGAACGAGCTGACCAGCACCACGCGCGGACGCCCCGCCCCCGCCGGCAGGGCATCGAGCAGGTTCTTCGAGGCGACCACGGTGTTGAGGAACATGTCGGCCGGCGCCCCGCGCAGCGACGCCGCCAGGTGATAGATCACGTCCACCCCCTCGACCGCGCGCCGCGCGTCCGACGGCGAGACCAGGTTGGCGTCGACGAATTCGAGCTCGGCACCCGGGTGACGGGCCGCCGCCGCCAGCACCCGCGCGCGCCGCGACCCCGAGCGCACGGTGAGCCGCAACCGGCGCTCGCCGTGGGCGAGCAGCCGCTCGACCAGCGAGCCGCCGAGGAAGCCGGTCGCGCCCGTGATCAGGATCCGCGGCGGCGCGCCTCCGCCGGGGATCACGCCCGGGGCCGTCGCGCCGGAGGCGGTCATCGGGCCACCTCCCGGGAGACGCCGGGCCCGGGCGCGGGCGCGCCAGCGGCGGGGGCGGCATGACCGGCGGCGATCTGGGCGAAGATACGCTCCATCCAGGCCGAGACCCGCAGCATTTCGCGGGTGGCGATCGGCAGCGGTCCGTCCTCGAGGATGCAGTCGTAGAAGCTGGCGATGAGCCGGTTGAGCCCCGAGAAGAAGTGGAAGTCGCCGCGCGCGAAGGCCGCGCCGTTGCGGGCCCCCGCTCGCAGGAGCTGCAGCGCCTGTCCGAGCGGCGGCACCAGCCGCCCGACCGCCGACGGCAGCGTGGCCCCCGGCTCGAGCGTGACGCTGCGGCTGACGTAGTCCACGTGCATGATGTTCTTCTCGCCGTAGACGCGCACGAAGTGGGCGGCTGGCTTGACGTGCGAGCTGAAGGTCCCGTAGGCCGAGGTCTCCTGGCCCACCAGGGTCAGGCGCAGCTCGTCTTGCATCTGGTCGCGCGCGTCGCCGAAGTGCACGGGGTGCCGGCGCCAGGCCCGGGCATCGAGCGCGGGCGCGTCGTCGGCCACGAACTCGGTCAGCTTGTTGAGGACGTGATCGACGTTGTTGTGGAACAGCTTGCCGGGCAAGGAATGCACCCAGTGTCCCGGATCCGCCAGGATGGCCGAGCCGAACTGCCCGTGCAGGCTGTAGCCGTACCAGCTCTCGACGTGCACCACCTTGCCGACGGCACCCTCCGCGATGAGGCTCCGCATCTCGAGCGCCGGCGGATCGAAGAGGTAGGTGTAGCCGATGGTCATCTTCTTGCCGGCCGCCGCGACCGCGTTCACCAGCGCCGTCGCGTCCGCGTGGTCGAGGGCCAGCGGCTTCTCGACGTAGAGGTGGCACCCCGCCGCGAGCGCCAGCCGCGCCAGCGGCAGGTGGGACTGGGGCGGCGTGGTGATGTGCACGACGTCGGGGCGCTCGCGCTCGAGCATCCGCTCGTAGGAATCGTAGTGGGCCGGCAGGCCGTAGCGCACCGCCATCTGCTCGGCCATGAGCAGCTCGCGATCACACACCGCCACCACCCGCGCACGCCCCGGGAGCTTCTGGATCTCCTCGACGTGCCCGTCGGCGATCTTTCCACAACCCACGAGCGCGATCTTGAGCGTCATGCCGCTGCGATCATCGGCGGGCGGCCGGTCCCCGTCCAGTTCGGCGTGGGCGATCTTTTCCACCCAGGCGCCGGTCGGATCTCACGGATCGGGGTGCGCGCCGGTTATGATCGAGACCGCCATGGCCGCAACCACCTCGTCCCCTTCATCCGTCGCGCCCGGCGCACCCGGCTTGCGCGTCGCCGCCCCCGATTCCCGCGGCAGCAAACGTCTCCGCGTGCTGGTCGTGACCAAGCTCTTCCCGAGCGGCGCCTCGCCCACCTTCGCGGTCTACAATGGCCTACAGATGGCCGCCCTGGCGCGGGTGTGCGACGTCGACGTGCGCGCCACGGTGCCCTGGTTCCCGGGCGCGCGCATCCTCAAGAGGTGGTCGCCGGCCGGGCAATTCGCCGAGCTCCCCGCCCGCGAGACCGTGCATGGCCTCGACGTACGCCACCCCCGGTTCCTGGCGCTGCCGAGGGTGGGACGGATCGCCGCTCCGGCCCTGTATGCGGCGTCGCTGTGGCCGGGCCTGCGTGGGCTCGCGGGCAAGGTGGACGTGGTGCTCGGCTGCTGGGCCTTCCCCGACGGCCTCGCCGCCATCCTGCTGGCCCGTCACCTCGGCGCCGCCGTCGCGGTCAAGGTGCACGGCTCGGATCTGAACGTGCTGCCCCAGGATGCCACCTTGCGCCGGTTGCTCGAGGAGGGGTTGCCGAAGGTCGATCGCTTGATTGCCGTCAGCCGCCCGCTCGGTCAGCGGGCCATCGAGCTCGGCGTCCCCGCCGATCGGGTCGAGGTGGTGTCGAACGGGATCGATCGCGAGATCTTCAAGCCGGCCGACCGCACGGAGGCCCGCCGGGCCCTCGGGCTGCCGCTGGATGGGCCGCTCATCGCCTATGTGGGACGGCTCGATCGCGCCAAGGGCCTGCACGAGCTCCTCGACGCCTTTCGCACCCTGGCGCAGCGCCATCCGGCGCTGCGGCTCGCCATCGTGGGCGATGGCCCCGAGCTCGGGAAGTGTCAGCAGGCCGCGGCGGAGGCCTGGGTCGGGGGGCGGCTGTTCCTGCCCGGCGCGCTGCCCATGCCACAGGTCGCAGCGTGGATCGCGGCCTGCGACGTGCTGACCCTGCCGAGCTGGAACGAGGGCACGCCCAACGTGCTCATGGAGGCCTTCGCCTGTGGCCGGCGGGTGGTCGCCACCAGCGTCGGGGGCATCCCGGACGTGGTCTCGTCCCCCGAGCTCGGCGAGCTCGTGCCCGTGCGCGACGTTCCGGCCCTCACCGCCGCGCTCGAGCGGGTGGCCTTCACCCCCTACGTCGCCGAGACCCTCACGCGGGCGGCGCCCTACGGCTGGCCGGAGAGTGGCGCCCGCCTGCGCGACGTGCTACAGGCGGCGGTCGACCACCACCGCGCCCAGACCACGGGAGCCGTCCATCCCGCAGGAGCCGCGCGGGTCAGATCCCCTTGAAGCGCAGGTACGTGGCGATGGCCAGTCCAAGGCCGAGATCCGCGCCACACACCATCGCCACGTCCCGCCAGGTGAGAGGAACCTGGAACTCGGGCAGATCCTTGCGCACGGCCGCATAGAGCGTGCCCGTGAGCCCGAGGTAGATCCACAGGGCCGTGTGGTAGGCAATCGACAGGAAGAAGGCCGAGACCGCCAGGCCCGTCAGCGACGCCAGGAGCGCCATCGCCCAGATGCGGGCGTCGCGCGCCTCCGGCCGGTCGGCCAGCTCGATCTGCACGCGCACCGTGACCTTGAAGGCGTAGTACAGCGCCAGGGTCCACAGCACGTAGCCGATCGGGCCGAGCTCGGCCAGCGTCAGCAGGAACGAGTTGTGGGCCGTGAGGAAGTGGTGCTCGGTGAACTGCCCCGCCCCCACCCCGGTGGCGGGGTTCTCGCGAAACATCGACAGCGCCTCGGACCAGCACTCGAGGCGCTCGATCGACGACGACTCGGCCTCCTCGCCCGAGCGCCCACCGAGGAGGAGCAGCGGCAAGGCCAGCACCAGACCGAGCCCCACCCCCCGCCATCGGTAGCGCCGCACCACGTACACCCCGATGGTGGCCAGCATCGCGAGCTGGCCCCCCCGCGACTGCGTGAAGATGGTGCAGGCCCCGGCCAGCACCAGGGTCACGGCCAGCAAGCCGAGGCGCAGCTTGGTGCGGCGCTGCTCGAAGAACCCGAACGACAGGGGCAACCCCATGCTCAGCACCCAGGCGAGCTCGTTGGGATCCTCGAGGATGCCGCGGTAGCGTACCCGTCCACCGATGGAGCGGGTGCCGAGCACACCGACGTGCTCGCACATGAACTCCGCGCCCGGGGGAGCATCCACGTAGCAGTCCGCGCGCGTGTCGCACAGGCGCTGCTCGATGCTGGCGGTCTCGGAGGCCTCCACGCCGGAGTCGGTCCGCGCGAAGCAGCGGCTCGGCGAGAGCCCCTGGTGCACCCCGATGGCGGACAGCGCGACCGTGAAGGCGAGGAGCAGCCCGCACATCGCGGTGAGGGCCCGCCAGCTCTGCAGCCCCTCGGACACCAGCACGAACAGCACGAAGGCCACGCCGAAGCGGGCCAGCTGATCCCCGAGCGTTTCGGGCGCCTTGATCGCCACGGTGATCACGCACCACACCACCAGCGCGGCCAGCAATCCGAGCAGGGGCGAGCCCCGAAGACGGTTCGCGCCCACCCGCGCATCGAGCACGTACCCGTAGAGCGCCAGCGCCACCACCGCGTAGATGGTGAGCGGCCGCAGCGTCTCGTAGATCTCGTGAGGTCGCCAGAACACGTAGGTGAACAGGACGACCAGAGTCGGAAGGATGAACATCCCAGGTCCATCATATCTGACCGGGCTTTCGCCACCGGTCTCCGTAACTTCCAGCCCCAACACGTGGACGAGGACGGGGCTTGGCTGGGCCAGAACGTCCCCGGGCTGCGCGACTCAGCCGCCTGGAGTGGCGTTCGTGCCGAGAGCAAGGCCCTGGCGAACGCCGACCCGCGGACGCCAGCCGAGCAGGCGCACGGCGTTCTGGCTCTCGAACCGGCGCAGGGCCAGGGCCGAGCGCAGGCGATAGGGTGCGACCGGGGACGGCTTGCCGATGAGCCCGAGCGCCAGCTCCGACGCGCGGCCGATGGCCATCACCGCCCCCCGGGGTACCCGCACCACCCGCGCGGAGGCCCCCGCCACCTCGGCCAGGACCTGGTTCTGGGTCCACGGCTCGGGATCCACGAGCTGGATGACCTCGCCCCGGTGCAGCTCGCTCTTGCTGGCGGCCAGGATGGCGTCCACCACGTCGTCGATGTAGACGAGCGGCAAGGGCATCTCACCGTCGCCGAGCACGACGTACCGCCCGGCCGCCCGCCGGGCGATCGCGCCGGTCATGAGGGGTATGCGCCGCCCGAAGATCTGTCCCGGCCGCAAGATCACCGTGGGCAACCCGGCCGCCGACGCCTCGGCCACCAGCTTCTCCGCCTCGAGCTTGGCGCGCGTGTACGAGCCCCGCTCCTCGGCCCGGCCCTCGAACGGCGTGCTCTCGTCCACCGTCGAGAACGGCGCGCCGTCCGCCCAGTCGATGACCGACATCGAGCTCACGTGCACCAGCTTGCGCACCCCGTGGGTCCGGCACGCCGCGAGGACGTTGCGGGTCCCCTCGATGGTGCCCCCCTGGTGCTCGATCCAGCCGCCCTTCATGGTCGCGCCGGCGTGAATCACGCAGGCCGCGCCCCGGACCGCGCGCTCGACCGCCACCGGATCCCCCAGATCCCCGCGCACGTACTCCACGCCGTCGCGCGGCCGCTCTGGCAGGCGCCGCACCAGCACCCGCACCGGCCCGGCCCCCTCCGCCAGCAGCCGGTCCACCACCGCCGAGCCGAGCCCGCCCGAGGCCCCGGTCACCAGGTACGGGACGTGGAGCGACAGCTTGAAGCGGTCCTCGATGGCCTCCTGATCGCGGTCGGCGGCCCGCGCCACCTCCTCGGTCCACTTGACCACCGACACCGCGTCCGCCGCCGTCGCCGGTGGCCGCGTCCCGTCCGCCAGCGCCTGGTAGAAGGCGATGATCAGCTCCTGCACGCCGTGGTACTGGCGGATCTTCTTGCGGGCGAAGGCCACCACGTTGGTGGGCACGTCGATGAGCGGCTGGATCGAGTCGGTCAGGGCGTTGACAATCCGCTCGGCCGCCTTCGGCAGAGGCAGGGCCATCCGGCGCGCCTGGAACATGAGGAAGAGATCCAGGCGCATGACGCCCTTGCTGCCCTGGATGATGATCTGGTGCTGTAGCGGGCGCACCCCCCAAGACAGCTGCACCTGCCCGAGGCCCTTCTCGCAGGTCACCAGCACCCGCCAGTCGTTGAAGGCCAGGTTGGCGTCCCCGGTCCCGGCCCGCCAGGTCGCGTCCACCTTCTGGATCGGGCCGAGGAGGGCCTCGAGGACGTAGAGCGCGTGGATCCCGAGATCGCGAAAAGGGTAGCCCGCGGTGCGATACTGCGGCGGCAGCGGACCACCGCCGTAGGGGGGGTACATCGAGCTGCGCAGGATATCGACGCCGATGACCTCGCCGATCTCGCCCCGTCGCACGGCCGCCAGCGCCGCCCGGATCTGAGGATCGAAGAGCAGCGAGTGCGAGACCCCGACCTCGAGCCCCTTGGCCTTGGCGAGATCGCGCAGCCGGATGCAATCGCCGACGTCGGTGGCCAGCGGCTTTTCGACGAACACGTGACAGCCGAGATCGAGGGCCTCGGTGGCGACCGCCGCGTGGGTGTGGGGCGGCGTCAGCACGTGGATCACGTCGGCCCCGGCCGCCCGCAGGTCCGCGATTCCGACCATCACCGGGAGGTTGAACTTCGCGCCGAGGGCGTCGGCCTTCGCGCGATCGAGATCGACCACCCCCACGATCTCCACGTACGGGATGCGCCGGAGCGCCAGCACGTGAAACTCGCTGATGTGTCCAGCCCCGACCAGTCCCACCCGGAACCGGCGCTGGGCCGGCGAATGCGCGCCGTTCGCCTCGCGCGTGGCGCCCGAGCTATGCGGCGGAGGCGACGGATTGGATGAAGCGTGCAGATCTCGAACGGGCTGCGGTTGTGACTGACTCATGGGTTTCGTCCCCTTACCCTGTTTTGCGGGCCACCGGCGGCGGAGGCAACACGTAGTCTCGGTAGCCCCCCGGATCGCCCGCGTACCCGTCCATCGCGGCCATCGCGATGTTGTACATCTCGCGGGCGGTCACGTAGTGCAGGCGCCAGCGCTGGCCGTCATTGTACTGCGTGGTGAGGATGGTGTGCAGCGCGCGGCCACCGTCACCGAGCAGCGACTGGCTCTGCGCCTCCTGCGTGCCGTGGGTGTGAACCTTGACGAAGACCCACTCGGGCCGGCCGACCACGCCGATCCCCTGGCGGACCCAGCTGCGGACCCGGGCGGGGGTCGCCGGATCGCGGGCGTTCACGTCCGCCGCCTCGATGCGCGGAACCGGGCGGCTGGCCGAGCGCAGGGTGATCGCCAGCGGGCCCTCGATCATGAGGATGCGATCGTCGCGGCGTTCCCCCACCCGCGCCGGGCTGCCGGTCTCATAGGAGCGGCGGCGCGCCAGATCGCCCTCGGGCCAGTAGATGCGATTGACGATGCCCGGCTGGGATTCGTCGGGGGCCGCCGGGAAGGTGAAGTCCGCGTAGCAACCCGCCGCGTGGAGCAACGGCAACTCCGCGTCGACGCCGCACCAGCGTCCATCGGCGCGCGCGTTGGCGAGGCACCAGTTGCCGTGGATGAACCCGAACCGGGGCCGACCATCCGCGCCGCGCGCGAGGTGGCCGTGGGCGGCGAAGAGGTGCAGGTACTCGGCGATCAGCTGAGCGAGGTGCGGGGCGGTGTCGCCGTCGTGGTGCAGGTGCAGCTCGACCTCGCCGAACCCTCGCCCGGCCAGCGCCGCCAGCTTCTCGAGGTACTCTGGAGCGTACTCCTCCCCTGGAAAGAAGAAGGAGTGGCGGGGGGCGAAGCCTTCGCTGTCGCGAAAGCCGGCGACCATCCGCGGGTAGCCCTCGAGCCAGCGGTCGACCCGGGCCGAGCCGAGCGCCCGATCCTGGGTTCGCCACAGCGGCTCATAGTGGTCGCAAAAGGCAAAGAGCAAGTGGCGCGGCCCGGCGGCTGGTCCGGACCGGGTCAGCCTGGCGCGCGCACTGGCGGCGACCTCGGTGGCGGCCCGCGTGGCCAGGAAACGGGCGTAGCCACCCACCCACCGGTCGAGATTCTTCTCACGCAGGTAGGCGGTCGCTCTTTCCGCCCTCTCCATCAAGCTCGGCATAGTGGTTTTGGCGTGCCCAGATTACCATGTCCGGGCGTGGACCCAATCATCGGAGCCTCGGAGGATTTCCAAAGGCGCGACCCACCTTGGGGGGAGAATCCAACCGAGCGAGCGCCCGACTGATGCGCGGGCTTCCGGGGAGGAGCAGCCGGAGCAGCGGCCGTCCATTCACGGTGCGGGTGTCGAACGCGCGCGCGCTCGACCCCGACGTGGTGCGGGCCTGGTCGAGCCTGGAGGCCCGCGCGCTCGAGCCAAACGCCTACCTCTCGCCACATTTCGTGCTACCGGCATTGCGATACCTCGACCCCGACGTACGTGCCCTCGCGATTCGAGTCGAGCGCGCCCCGGAGTCCGCGACCGACGGGCATGCGGGGGAGACGGCCGGGGAGCCGGCGGCGGCGCGCCTGGTGGGGATGGGCATCTTCGAGTGGGTCAAGGGCACGCGCGCGTTTCCGCTTCCCCACCTCGTGGCCTATCGCTCGCGCCACTCGTTCTCGAGCGGTATTCTCCTCGATCGGGCCCACGCCGCCGAAGCGCTCGCGGCGCTGGTCGAGCACCTCGCGTCGACCCAGATCTGGCGCGGTCACGGCCTCGAGCTCGAGGGCACCTGGGGGGATGGCCCGACGTTCGCGCTCATCGCGCAGGCGACGGCCGCGCACGGCGGACACGTCGATCACGAGGAGTGGAACGTGCACACCCGCTCGGTGCTGGAGCCGTTCGCCGATCGCGCGCGGATCGAGGCGAACCTGAGCGCGCAGGGCCGCGATCTCCGCCGGCGCCGGCGGCGCCTCGAGGAGCAGGGCAGCGTCTCCTGGGCCCTGCATCGGCGAGGCGGCATTCGCGCGCCGTCGGTGGAGGCCTTCCTCGATCTCGAGCACCGGGGATGGAAGGGCGAGACCAGGACCTCTCTCCGATCGAACCCCGCCGACGAGGGCTTCTTCCGCGAGGCGGTCGCCCGGTTCGCCGGGGAGGAGCGCGCGGTCTTCACCGAGCTCCTCCTCGACGGGGAGGTCATCGCCAGCACCAGCAACTTCGTCTCGGGCCGCGCGGGCTTCGCCTTCAAGATCGGCTGGCGCCCCGACCTGGCGAAGGTCTCCCCGGGGGTCCTCAACGAGATGGAGTTCCTGACCCGCATGTACGGGGAGCCGAGCCTCGGCGACCTCGACTTCTGGGACAGCGGGGCCGCCGAAGGCTCCTACATCGACAAGCTCTGGCCCGGACGCCGCCCGCTCGTCTCGATGGCCATCGCCACCACCCGGCTCGGGCGCTCGGTCATGTCGCTGGTCCGGGCCGCCCGCGCAATTCGCAAGCGCCATCGGGCGCGGCAGCCCGTGCCCGCCTCCGCGGCTACGGCACCGCCCGAGCCGCGGGATTGACGACGCCACAGCCCAGGCAGGTGGATGCGCCGTGCGGGCTGAGGAAGCCCACCACCGGTGTCGGTGCTGCGATCGTGAAATCACCGCGGCCGTCATTCACGAGAAGCTCGGTGACGCCGCTGCCGAGCACCCGCAGGTCCAGTTGGCCGTCGCCTTCGACATCCAGCGACAGGAACGGCAGAGCCACATCAGCCTGCATCCCGACCAGGTCGTAGACGTCAGGCGGAGCGAACACGCCCGCCAACCGATTGTTCAAGGTCACGAGCACCTGAACCGTGGCCCCGGATCCGAGGGCCAAGGGGGGGAGGAGTGCGAGAAAGGCGAGATCGGTCGAGCCGTCCCCGTCGAAGTCGCCAAAGACCACCCGTCCGGCAAAGCCGGCAGGCAGTGGCTCGGCGACCGGCTGACCCGGTTCGTCCTCGACGACCGTCGCGACCCCGGTGGTGTTGTCGACCATGATCACTTCGTCCGTGCCGTCCGCGTCGAGGTCGCGAACCTCGACTGAGAGAGTCCCCGGAGGTGGGGTCGCGGCCCCACCCGACCCGACGATCTCACCTCCCATCCCGATGTGCCCCGCGACGGGCTCGCCGCCCGTGCCCAGGGGCGGAGCGCCCCCCGAGCCCACCAGGGGCGGAGCGCCCCCAGAGCCCAGGGGCGGAGCGCCCCCAGAGCCCACGGGCGGAGCGCCCCCAGAGCCCAAAGACGGAGCGCCCCCCGAGCCCACCAAGGACGGTACGCCCCCTGCCCCGCTCGAGCTTCCACCGTCGGGCACCGCCCGCAGATTCGCGAGATCGATGCAGCCCCACAGCATGGTCGAGCTCAGGACCAGGATCACGGTCGGACCGCCACCGCTCCAGCGCGCCGGCATCATGTACACACACACCTCGTCGAAAGACCAGCCCCGTCCACGAGGACCTCCGTGAGTTAGAACGTTCGCGAGAGGGAAACTTCCCGTGCCACCGGATCGAAGGCGACCGAGGTGGACTCGGTGGCACGGGCGCCGAGCTCGTGCCACACCAGCGTGGCGCCGAGGACAGCGCCTCCGGAGATCAGGGAGCCGACGGCGATGGTCTTCAGCGTCTGGATGCTGGCGACCCGCCCGTCGTGGTCGGAACAGCCCATGCCGGTGTTGCACGCGCTCAGGCCGGCTTGATACCTGGCATAGGCCATCATCCAGAAGACCCCACCCGCCACCAGCAGGGCGCCGCCGCCCGCGGCGGCGGAGAGCTCGAGCGCTGTCAAGCCGCCAACCCGCCGGTGCTCGGTGCGCCCCGGCCCGGACCCGGAGATCAGCAGGCGGGTGTCGCGGGTCTCGGAGGGCGGCCGATGCAGCGCGGGCGGCGGCGGTGCGGCCGCCGGCTCGGGGCTCTCGGAGGGCCGCGTGGGCTCCTCATCCTCGGTCTGCAAGGCCGGAACCTCGAGCACGCGCAGCTCGCCGTCCCGGAGCTCGAGGCTGGTGCTCCAGGGCCGATGCCGCGGCGCCGACACCGTCAGACGACGCAGGCCGGGGTTCAAGGCCACCGGGACACCGAGACCCTGGCCGTCGAACGGGCCGTCGTCGCACTCGACGATCATGCCGGGCGGCGCATGCGGAGCCATGACCGTCACGCGGGCCAGCCGGGGCCTGAGGGCATCTCCCCGCTCGACGGCCACCGCCGCGCGATCGTCGCGGCCCTGCCGGCGCGCGAGGCGGGCCGCCTCTCGATACTCGTCGAAGGCGGTCGCGGTTCGGCCGAGCCGTTCGTCGCACAGCGCGACGTTCAACAAGGTTCCCGACGCCGGCTCGATGGCCAGGCTCTCGCGCAGCATCGCGCACGCCTCCGCCGTCCTTCCCGACAGCAGCAGGCGGCGACCCTCCTGGAACAGCACCTCGGCGCTCGGCGAGCCGGCCGCCGCCCGCGCGGGAACGAGGACAGAGGCGAGGACCATGAGGAGAGCCAGGACGGCGCCGGGGCCCCGCGTGCGCCGGGGGATCATCGCTCATCCCAGATCGGATCGTGGATCTTCGCGGAGGTGGTCACCGGAGGAACCTCCGACGACGGGCGAGCGGGTGCCGGGCGCCGGGATCCCGGGCGCGGCGACCGGGGAGCCGCCAGGACCACCCCCTGTACCTCAGCCACATCCGGCACATCTGGCAGATACGGAAGATCGGGCAATTTCGGCTCGACGGAACCTGCACCGACCCGCACTCCGAGGAGGGAAGCGTTGGCCATCACCCCGATCCGAACGGGAACGCGGCCCACCTCGGCGCTCAGCCGAGGGGACGCGCTCTGCGGTCCCCGGCCGAAAGGCCGATGGCCGGTTCCGAGCCCCAGGCTGCGCGGCGCTCCGGCCACGAGTCCGAGCGCCAGCGCGGCGGCGCCGAACAGGCCCGCCCTCGGAGCGTGACGCCCTTCGCTCCGAGGTCGGCGTGGCGAGCCGGGCGAGCCGGGCTCGGTCGCGTCGAGAGCCAGGGCCTCGGCCAGCGCTTCGACTTGCGACGCGCAGGTGGCGAAACGATCCTTGGGGCGGTGGGCACAGGCCCGCGTGAACCAGGCATCGAAGGAACGACCCACGGAGGACGCGCCGGCGCCGGCCCGGTCGGCTGGACCACGGGCTGCCTGCCCGAGCAGGTCCACCCATGTCTCGGAGTCGTAGAACGACCGA
>Ga0265320_10002444_pt1 | contig 12942 bp, 12 predicted proteins | sample 4827metaG_FD_202087 | JGI IMG/M metagenome (GOLD analysis project Ga0265320, IMG submission 202087) | Rhizosphere microbial communities from Carex aquatilis grown in University of Washington, Seatle, WA, United States - 4-8-27 metaG | ecosystem: Host-associated > Plants > Roots > Rhizosphere >...
GCCGTCGGTGGGGGTGTCGAACACTTCCGACACGTCGCTGATCATGGTGTAATCAACGCCCATGGCATCCAGGTAGCGCTTCAGTTCGCGGTTGTTGGCGACCGCATAGCCGTCGAAGCCCGGAATGATGTTGATCTTCCCGCTGACGGTACCGCGCTTCAGCTCGCCCTTCTCGCGGTCCCAGAAGTAGTTCAGCACCCCCTTGATCATGTTGTCGTAGCCGGTGGTATGGCTGCCGACGAACGACGGGGTGTGGGCGAAGGGGACGGCGAAATCGGCCGGAACCGATTCCTTTTCCTTGGCGGTGGCGATGAAGGCCGACAGATCGTCGCCGATGACTTCGGCCATGCAGGTGGTGGAGACGGCTATCATCTTGGGCTTGTACAGGGTGTAGGCGTTCTGCAGGCCGTCGACGATGTTGGTCAGGCCGCCGAACACCGCCGCGTCCTCGGTCATGGAATCGGATACGCAGGGCACCGCCTCCTTGAAGTGACGGGCGAGGTGCGAGCGGAAATAGGCGACGCAGCCCTGGGAGCCGTGCACGTAGGGCATAGTCTCCTCGAAGCCCTGGGCGGCGAACACCGCACCCAGGGGCTGACAGGCCTTGGCCGGGTTGATGACGGCCTTTTCGCGGGCGAAGTTCTTTTCCCGGTATTCCCAGGTCTTGGTGTACTCGGCCTGGGCGGCGACCGCCTCATCGGCCGGGCGGCACTCGAAGGCGGCCTTCTTCGCCGCGAACATCTCCGTGTACTCGGGCTCCTTGAACAGGGAGACGTGGTCCTTGGTCTTTTCAGCGCTCTGGGGCATGACTTCTCTCCTTCTCAACTCCCCGCGCCCCCGGTTGTTGGGCGATACGCGGGGAGGAGTTAAAGCAAAACAACACGTTACAAGTCGGAAATGGAGGTTCAGGCGGCCTTCCAGGGGGCCTTGAACTTGCTCCAGACCGGGCTGTTGATGGCCATGTCCATGTCGCGCGCGAAGATGGCGAAGCCGTCATAGCCGTGATAGGGGCCCGAGTAGTCCCACGAGTGCATCTGGCGGAAGGGCACGCCCATCTTCTGGGTCGCGTACTTCTCCTTGATGCCCGAGCCTACCAGGTCGGGGCGGATCTGCTCGATGAACTTCTCCAGCTCGTAGCCGGTGACGTCGTCGTAAATCAGCGTGCCTTCCTTCACGTAATGGCCGGTGCGCTGGTAATCGTCGTTGTGGGCGAATTCATAGCCGGTGCCGACGATCTTCATGCCCAGGTCTTCGTAGGCGTTGGCGACGTGACGGGGGCGGAGCCCACCCACGTACAGCATCACGGTCTTGCCCTCCAGGCGGGCCTTGTACTTGGCGAGCACGCTGTCGACCAGCGGCTGATACCTGGCGATGACCTCCTCGGCCTTCTTCTGGATGGTCTCGTCGAACTGAGCGGCGATCTTGCGCAGGCTGGTGGCGATCTGGCTCGGGCCGAAGAAGTTATATTCCACCCACTTGATGCCGTACTTCTCTTCCATGTGGCGGCAGATGTAGTTCATGGACCGGTAGCAGTGGATGAGGTTCAGCTTGGCCTTCGGCGCGCGCGCCATCTCGGACAGGGTGGCGTCGCCCGACCACATGCCGATGACCCTGAGGCCCATCTCTTCCAGCAGCTTGCGCGACGGCCAGGCGTCGCCGCCGATGTTGTAGTCGGCGATCAGGTTGACGTCATAGGGGCCGGGGACGAAGGCTTCCTCGGGCGCGGGCTTGTCGAAGACCCAATCGCGGATGGCGTCGTTGGCGATGTGGTGGCCCAGCGACTGGGATACGCCGCGAAAGCCTTCGCACCGCACCGGCACGATGGTCTTGCCGGTTTCCTTGTGCTTCTTCTTGGCCACCGCCTCGATGTCGTCGCCGATCAGGCCGATGGGGCACTCGGACTGGATGGAGATGCCCTTGGCCAGCGGGAACATGGTGTCCAGCTCGTCGATCATGGCGTCCAGGTTCTTGTCGCCACCGAACACGATGTCGCGTTCCTGGAAGTCCGAGGTCACCTGCATGGTGACGAAGCTGTCGACGCCGACCGTGCCGTTGAAGTAGTTGCGGCGCTGGGACCAGGAATACTGGCCACAGCCCACCGGGCCGTGGGAGATGTGGACCATGTCCTTGATGGGGCCCCACACCACGCCCTTGGAACCGGCATAGGCGCAGCCACGGATGGTCATGACGCCGGGGATGGACTTGATGTTCGACTTGACGCCGCAGGAGGTGGTGCCCTCCTCCTCGGCCGGCTTGGCGACGGCGAGGTGCTTGGCGCGGCGCTTGGCGGCCTTTTCCGGATAGGCGTCAAGGACGTCCTTGATCAGCGCCTCGGCGGCGGCGGTATCGTTGGTGTAATCGAGGCTCATGGCCCTCTCCTTCAGCTTTCGTTGGGGGCCCTCCACCCTTTAGGAGGGCCCTCCGGTTACCGTCGAAGTCCTAGGCGCTGCAGAGCGACTTTTCCTTGGCCTCCAACTCGGCCAGGGCCTGCTCGTCGGACTTCATGATGCCGAACTCGAGCAGCATGTCTTCCAGCTCCTCCATGGTGATGGGGGTCGGGATGGTGCCCTTGCCGCCGTTGGCATGGATCTTTTGGGCCAGGGCGCGGTATTCGCCGGCCTGCTTGGAGTCGGGGGCGTACTGGATGACGGTCTGGCGACGCAGTTCCGCATGCTGCACGCCGTTGTCGCGCGGCACGAAGTGGATCATCTGGGTGTTCAGCTTGGCGGCCAGGGCCTCGGCGAGTTCCAGCTCGCGGTCGGTCTGACGCTCGTTGCAGATCAGGCCGCCCAGGCGGACGCCGCCCGAACCGGCATACTTCAGAATGCCCTTGGCGATGTTGTTGGCGGCGAACAGCGCCATCATCTCGCCCGACATGACGATGTAGATTTCCTGGGCCTTGTTCTCGCGGATGGGCATGGCGAAGCCACCGCATACCACGTCGCCCAGCACGTCGTAGGACACGTAGTCCACGTCGTCATAGGCGCCGTTCTCTTCCAGGAAGTTGATGGCGGTGATGACGCCACGGCCGGCGCAGCCGACGCCCGGCTCGGGGCCGCCCGATTCAGTGCACTTGATGCCCTTGTAGCCGATCTTCATCACGTCCTCGAGCTCGAGGTCTTCCACCGAGCCGGCCTTGGCGGCCAGATGCAGCACGGTGTCCTGCAGCTTGGTGTTGAGGATCAGACGGGTGGAGTCGGCCTTGGGGTCGCAGCCGACGATGAGGATTTTCTGACCCATCTCGACGAGAGCGGCCAGGGTGTTCTGCGAGGTGGTGGACTTACCGATACCGCCCTTGCCGTAGAAAGCGATCTGACGAACCATGGGAATTTCCTTTCGCTGGTTAGCCTAAAATTTGCTCGGCGAGGACTGGGCCACCGCCACGGCCTCCTCATCGCAACGGGCGTGCCAATTCGGTGTGCGGCGCAGCGAGGAAAAATAACTCAGCAAAAACAGAACGTTATCTCCGCCTGTCGGGATCGTGCCTGCTTTTTGGGCGCCTGTGCGGAATCCGACAAACCGCCGCGGCTGTGTTGCAACCCCAACAGAACCAGGGTTTTCGCCCTTTCCCTCCCCCTTATGGCGAAAGGTACGGGTCTTGCATGAGTCGCGCCTGAACAACGGGGATTCGAGCAGGCCTCATGAACGACGCGCAGGCGCACAGCATCGGCCACAGCACCAACCTGATGGGATTGTCCACCAGCCTGCTGGGGTCGACGGTCTTCAACGACGAGCCGCGCGAGCTTCATATCTCGGGCGTGCGTGAGATGAACGGCCAGTTGTTCGAAATGCTGGGGCAGTCGGACGGGCTGATGGATGCCGGCGATGCCTTTTATAAGTACATGATGGCCATGTTCGGCATCGATCCCGAGCAGCAGGAGGAGTTGAAGGGTTCGCGCCGGCGTTACCGCTCCAGCTTCCTGCGCCTGCTGAAGGGCTGGGGCTACGATTCCAACGGGCCCGAGGGTGCCGTGCTGAAGGGGTGGGTGGAAAGCCGCTTCGGGCTGTTTCCCACCTTCCACAAGGAGATGATCACCCGCTTCTCCACCCGGGGCTGGGCGGCCTATGTGGACGAGAAGATGTCGAGCCGCTTCCACAACAACTCCATCTACTGCCAGCTCGACATGCTCTACGAGTTCTGTCAGTGGGGGCTGGCCCGCTTCGCCGTCCCCGGCCAGACGCATCTGACCCTCTACCGGGGTATCAACGCCTTCGATGAACACCAGATCGTCGAGCGTCTCGACCGCAAGACCGTGGTGATGCGTCTCAACAATCTGGCGTCGTTCTCGTCGGACCGCACGGTCGCCGACTGCTTCGGCGACACCATCCTGACCGCCTGCGTGCCGGTGGTGAAGGTTCTGTTCTTCAACACATTGCTGCCCGTCCATCCCCTGAAGGGGGAGGGCGAGTATCTGGTGATCGGCGGCGATTACCGGGTCAGTGCGGCCTATTTCTGATTGGACATTCCATGCGATTGCCATTGCCGTTCCTCGACCGTCCCCCCACCTCCGGCCCCAGCCTGGAGGAGCGGGCGTTGGGTGCCTATCTGGGCTTCGCCGTCGGCGATGCCCTGGGGGCGACGGTGGAGTTCCTGACCAAGGGGGAAATCCGCGAGAAGCATGGGCTGCACCGCAAGATGATCGGCGGCGGCTGGCTGCATCTGGCCCCCGGACAGGTCACCGACGATACCGAGATGTCGCTGTGCCTCGGCCGGTCATTGGCGCGCAAGGGCGGGTTGGACCCCAAGGACGTGTGCGAGGAATTCGCCGTCTGGCTGAAGAGCGGGCCGGTGGACGTGGGCAACACCTGCCGGCGCGGTATCCGCCGCTTCATCACCAACGGCACGCTGGAGGGCGGTTATTGCGAGGGTGATGCCGGTAACGGCGCCGCCATGCGCAACCTGCCCACAGCCATTGCCACCCTGCATCGTCCCGACCTGCTGGAGGAGTGGACGGTAGCCCAGAGCCACATCACCCACCACCACCCGCTGTCCGACGATGCCACCCTGGCCCTGGGGCGGATGACCCAGGCGCTGTTGTCGGGGCAGGGGATGAAGGCGGCGCGCGACGAGGCCAACGCCCTGGTGGAGAAGCACAAGTGCTTCCGCTTCGAGACCTTTCGCGGCCAGTCCACCGCCTATGTGGTCGATACCATGCAGACGGTGCTGCATTTCTATTTCCTGACGGATTCCTTCCGCAACTGCCTGATCGAGGTGGTCAACCAGGGCGGCGACGCCGATACCACCGGGGCCATCGCCGGCATGCTGGCCGGGGCCACCTATGGGGTGCGGGAGATACCCTCCGCCTGGCTCGGCAAGCTGGACAAGGCAGTGGCCGACGAGATCCGGACCCAGGTGCCGGCGCTGCTGGCCCTGGCGGAAAAACTGAAATAAGGGAGTGACGCCATGGCGATGATCGTCTTCTACGAAAAGCCGGGCTGCATGAACAACACCCGCCAGAAGCAATTGCTGGCGCAATCAGGCCACGACGTGGTGGCGCTGGACATCCGCGCCCAGGGCTGGAGCCCCGAGACGCTTCGGCCGTTCTTCCATGGGGTGCCGGTGGCCGAGTGGTTCAACCGTGCCGCTCCCCGGATCAAGTCGGGGGCGGTGGTGCCCGAAGCCATGGCGGCCGCCGAGGCCCTGGCGGAAATGTGCCTGGACCCCCTGCTGATCCGCCGCCCGCTGATGGAAAGCGGTGGGCGGCGGATGGCGGGTTTCGACGAGGAGGCCGTCAACGCCTGGATCGGCCTGACCCCGGTGTCCGAACCCATTTCCGAGACCTGCCCGCGCAGTGACGGCATGTGCTCGGTGCCGGGGCGTGGAAATTAGAGCGGCGCGCCCTGAATATGAGGCGGGCTGCTTCAGCGCCCGTTGAGGGCGCGGCCAAGGGCGCGGATGCGCCCGCCCGGCGAGGGAAAATATAGCGTGATGCACATTTTGGGCATCACGCTATAGGACCCTTACGCGGTGCGGACGCCCCCCAGGAAGGTTCCGACCATGGATTTGAGGTCGGTGGCGTGCACCGCCAGCGAACGGGCCGAATCCAGCACCTGACCGGCGGCGGATTGGGTGTCCGATGCCGCCCGGCCCACGTCGACGATGGTGTCGGCGATCAGTTCGGTGCCCGAGGCGGTTTCCTGGACGCTGCGGGCGATTTCCGCCGTGGCGGCCGATTGCTCCTCCACCGCGGCGGCGATGGCGGTGGCGATGTGGTTGATCTCCTCCACCCGGGCGACGATGTCGCCGATGGCGGTGACCGCCTCGCCGGTGGCGGCCTGGACGGCGGCGATCTGGGTGCCGATCTCCTCGGTGGCCCGCCCGGTCTGGTTGGCGAGGTTCTTGACCTCGTTGGCCACGACGGCGAAGCCCTTGCCGGCTTCGCCCGCCCGCGCCGCCTCGATGGTGGCGTTCAGCGCGAGGAGGTTGGTCTGCGACGCGATGTCGTTGATCAGGCTGACCACCTCGCCGATGCGGGCCGAGCTTTCGGCCAGACCCCGGACCTTTTCGGTGGTGCGCCGCGCCTCGTCCGAGGCGGCTTGCGAGACCTGGCTGGACTGGCTGACCTGCCGGCCGATCTCCATGATGGAGGCGGAAAGCTGCTCGGCGGCCGAGGCCACCGTCTGAACGCTGGCCGAGGCGTTGCTGGTGGCGTCGGCGGCGCCGGCCACCTGACTGCTGGTCTGCTGGGCTGTGCCGGCCATGGCCTGCGCCGTGGTCTCCAGCGCCGTCGAGGCGTTGCTCAACTGGCCGAGGATGCCGGCCACCCGTCCGTCGAAATCGCCGGTCAGGGTCTCGATGGTCCGCGCCCGCGTTTCGCGGGCGGCGCGGTCGGCTTCCTGCTCGTCCGCCAGCCGGTTGGCGCGCAGCAGTCCTTCCTTGAAGATGGACAGGGCGCGGGCCATGGCGCCGATTTCATCGCGGCGTTCGGTGTTGGACACCGGGGCCGACAGATCGCCGGCCGCCATGGTCTCCATGACCGTGGTCATGGCGGTGATGGGAGTGGCGATGCTGGCTCCCAGGCGCCGCGACGCGGCGATCATGGCGCCGACCGCCAGGACGATCACCCCGCCCAGCCAGAGCAGCAACCGGTCGAAGGCGGCATCCACGTCGTCGAGATAGACGCCGGTGCCGACGATCCAGTCCCAGGGCTTGAAATGATTGCTGTAGGAGATCTTAGGCAGGGTCCTGGAGGCGCGGTCGCCGCTGGACTGGCGCGAGGACAGATAGGAGGTGTAGCCGCCGCCGGCCAGGGCCTTGTCGATCATCTCGCGGGCGTAATGCTTGCCGGTGGGATCGGTTTCACCGACGCGGTTCTCGCCCTCCTTGGCCCTATTGCCGCCATGGACCTGGGTCAGGCCGGTGCTGTCGTAGGCGAACAGGTAGTTGCCGCCGCCAAAGCGCATGGCGCGGATACCGGCCTTGGCCCGCTCGCGCGCCTCGTCGGCGGGCAAGGCGCCCTTTTCGGCCTGCTGCTGGTAGAAGCTGGCGACGCCGATGGCCGCCTCGACCATCTGCTGCACCATGACCTTGCGGTCCTCGATCATCGACGAGCGCAACTGGTACAGGCTGAAGGCGGCCAGCACCAGGACCCCCACGATGCCGACCGACATCAGCGCCCAAAGCTTTCGCGAAATCCGTAAATGACTGAGCATGGCCACACTTCATCATCATTGATTGCAGGCCGTGCGACAGTAGCCCCGCCCAAAGGGCGGGGCAAGCCAATCAAATGGAAAGGGTCTAAATCGCCTTGACGCTGCCGAGGAAGGTTTCCACGTGCTTGCCCAGGCTGGTGCCGGATTCTTCCAGCACTTCCGCCACCTTGAACATGTTGGAGGCCATCTCGCCGGTCATCTGGGCGGCCGACGACACCTCGGAGATGTTGCTGGTCACCTCGTGATTGCCGTTGGCGGCTTCCTGGACGTTGCGGACGATTTCCTGGGTGGCGGCGTTCTGCTCCTCGACGGCGGCGGCGATGGACGACACCACCTCGTCCACCCGGCCGATGGCGGCGCCCACCGTCTTGATGGCGGCGACGGCGCTTTGGGTGGTGCTCTGGATACCGCCGATCTGCTCGGCAATCTCGCTGGTGGCCTTGGCGGTCTGGGTGGCGAGGTGCTTGACCTCGTTGGCGACCACGGCGAAGCCCTTGCCGGCCTCGCCGGCGCGGGCCGCCTCGATGGTGGCGTTCAAGGCCAGCAGGTTGGTCTGCGCCGCGATGTCGTTGATCAGGCTGACGATCTCGCCGATCTTCTGGGCGGCGGTGGACAGGCCTTCCACGGTGGCGTCGGCGGTCTGCACGCCGTCCACCGCTTCCTGGGTGATGCGGGTGGTGTCCTGGACCCGGCGGCTGATCTCGTGGGTGGAGGCGCCCAGTTCCTCGGCGGCGCTGGCCACGGTCTGGATATTGGCGGTGGCCTCCTCGGCGGCGGCGGCCACGGCGGCGCTCTGGCGGCTGGTCTGCTCGGCGGCGGCGTGCAGGCTGGTGGAGGTGGAGTGGACGTTCTGCACCGTGTTGTCCACCTTGGCGATCACCCGGCGGATCATCACGTCGAAATCGGCGGTCAGCAGCTCGCGCTTGCGGCCGCGCTGAACTTCGCGCTCCTGCTCGGCGCGGGCCTCGGCCTCCAGCCGCTCGGCCTGAATCATGCTTTCCTTGAACACCTGGACGGCACGGGCCATCTCGCCGATCTCGTCCCGGTTGGCGGTGGCGGGAATCTCCACCGCCTTGTCGCCGGTGGCCAGCTTGGACATGGTGTCGGTCATGGCCTGAACCGGCTTGACGATGCTGCCGGCGATCAGCGAGGCCAGCAGCAGGCCGATGATGAAGGCGCCGCCCGACAACACCAGACCGGTGGTGGTGGCGTTGCTCATGCCGTGGACGGTGCTTTTTTCCAGGGTATCGAGGGCGGCCATCTGGGAATTGCGGGTTTCATCGGCCAACTTCGCGATTTCCGTAGCCTCGGCACGCATGACGGTGTTGGCCAATTGCTCGACCGTCATGGTCTTGTCCACCATCTGGGCGAAGGCGGCGCCGTAGCGTTCGGCCAGGGCGGCGGCCTCCTTGGCCAGACGCTTGCGGGCCGGATCGTGCAGGCGCTCCTCCAGCGAACGCGCCTGGGTAAGGAACGCGGCCAATTGCTGACGGGCGGCATCGGCGAGCTTCGGGTTGGGGGAGCTGGTAAAGCGGCTGGCCAGCAGGCGGGCCTGCATCAGGGCCTCCTGAGTCTGGCTGGTCAGCGCCGCCGCCTCGAAATCGCCGTTGGCCATGGCCGCGGCGACAATCCCGGCCAAGGCTTCCCGCGCCTGCAGGCCAAAGACGCCCAACTGCTCGTTGACCAGCTTTTCCTTCTCGGTGCGGGCCTCGGCCATCTTCTCGAAATTGACGGCATAGCCCTCGATCTGCGTGCCGATCCGCTTGAGATTGTCGATGCGCGCGGAGTCGATCGAATTGGCGATGGCGATCGCCAGGGTCTCGCGCAGCTTGCCGAACAACTGGCGGGCCTTGGTGGCGGCTTCGGGGGTGCCTTCCTGGGCGAACAGCCGCGCGTTGCGCCGGGCCTCGGTGAAGTCGCCGACCATCACCGACACCCGCACGGTGTTGTCGCTGATCTTGGCGTATTTTTCCACCTGTCCGGTGGCGGAACTCAGGCTGCTGACGCCGATGACCGCGACCAGGGCCAACAGGGCCAGAACCAGGCCGAAGCCCAGAAAAATACGGGCCTTCACGGTGAAGCGGGACAGGGTTTGATCAAGCGCCATAGCGAATCACCCATATACATATATGAAATTATTATTTGATGGCAGCATGCTAATAAAGCATTTGCAATCATTCGAACCTTATGATGTTACAGACATCAAGGCTATATGGAAAAATACCATTTATACTCCAGTGTATACAAAGGGCAGCACCAGGGTTTTGCCTTAATCCTTTTGTTCTAATAACGAATGGGCGTCCCGCCGGGGACGCCCCTTCTCGATCTGCGAGCTTCCGCCACCTATCGCCGCAGATCGATCTCGACGCCCGGCTCGCCCGAGAATTCCACCAAGATATCCTCGTTGCGGACGATGTACTGACAGGCCAGCCGGTAGGGCGGGGGCATGTCATCCGTTTCGGCCCTATTCAGTTGCTCCTTGTTCAACTTGCCATTGATCGAAAGGGTAAGTTTCTCCTTGTCGGTCAGGGCGACGCCGGACGGACGCTTGTCGTCCAGGATGGTGACCTTGATCAGGCACGAGCCGCATTCGCCGTCCTGGCACTGGCAGGGGATGGCGACGCCGTGCTGCTTGGCGACGCCCAGCAGGGTCTTGTTGTCGCCCGCCACCGCATAGACGGTGATGTCCTTTTCCAGGGTGGGGGCACTGAACGTAACGTTGGCCATGGTGTTCCTCTCTCCAGGGGTGATGGCGGCGGCGGGTCAGGCCGGCCGTTCGGCGCTCATCAGCGCGACGGCCTCGGCCAGCGGCAGGGTGATGGGGGTAATCCCCTCGATCTCCAGGAATTTCAGTTCGTTGCGGGTCAGGTCCTCGGGCACCACGGCATAGCGTGGCCCGCCCGAGCGCTTGGCGATCTGCCGGGCGAAGGTGCGCAGGATCTGGTCGTAGAAGCGGCAGCCGAGGAAGACGAAGCCGCGCCCCCCCCGGCGGTCCTTGACCACCTGGGGAATGGGAGTCTGGATGTCGATGTCGGTCAGCACTTCCACATAGTCGGAATCCGACACCAGCACGTCGCCGGTGGGCTGGGCGGCGCCGTGGGGCTTGTACAGCACGGTGCGCCAGCCCTCGGCCACGTCGTCGGCGACGGTGAGGCCATCGGGGGTGACCGCCCGCGTCCACACGCCGCCGTCCAGACGCCGCGCCTTGGAACAGCCCTGGACGATGCCCCAGTTGTCGCGGCCCGCCGACTCGAAGGCGGCCTTCATGGCGCCGTCGTACCAGGTATCGACCACCAGGGGCAGCCTGGGCAGGCCAGCCAGCCAGCGGTGCAGCGGATTGGGCAGGGGTACCGGCTGGAAGAACCCGGCCATCAGCTTGTCCAGCGTCACCCGGTGCTTGTGGGTTTCGATGTACTGGGCGGAATGCCACAGGTTGTTCTTGATGCGGCCGGGCACGCCCACCTTGGCCCCCAGGGCCAGGGCCAGGGCGCGGGCGCCCACCGGCACCGGCGGCGGCGGTGCCTCCAGGCACAGCACGTCAGGCCCCAGGAAGGGGATGAGATGGCCGGCGGCAATCCCGGCGCCGATCTCGGCAAGCAGTGAGCGGGGGGAGTCGAGCATGGCCGCGTCCTCCTGTAAGGGGCTCAGTCGTCGCCGCCGCTGAGCTTGCGGGCCTCGACCGTAACGGGCAGCCTGGTGTCGGCGGGCATATCGGGCATGGCGAAGGTCCAGCCGTTGGCGATCTTGATGGTGCCGCCCCAGATGGTGTCCTTCTCGGCCTCGACGACCAGTTCCTCCAGATCCTTCTTGGGGACGTAGATTTCGTATTTCTCGCCGATCTTGCGCAGCATGACCTTCATGACGCCCTCCTTTCCTCTTCCTCGACCCGTTCCAACTCATGGGCGCGCATGCCGACCAGGCGTTCGCTGTCCAGGAAGTCGACGGCGTAGACATAAAAGCGGTTGAGATAGGTCCCCACCTGGGTGACGTATCCCGCCTCGCCCTTGCGGATCAGGAACTCGCCGATCCCCGATCCGGGATAGGTGCCGTCGTTGCGGACGTCCCGGAGCGCCACGACCTTGTCGCCGCGCTCAAAGAGGGGCTTGTCCCACAGTTCGAAACCGGTTCCTTCGCTCATGACGGCACCCTTTCCGAAGAGGTCAGCCCTGGACGATGCAGCCCTCGACCGGGCACACCGCCTGGCACTTGGGAGCGTCGCCATCGCACTCGGTGCAGCCCGACGCCTTGATGGTGTAGACGTCGTTCTTGATGGAGATGGCGGCATTGGGGCACTCGAACTCACAGGCGCCGCAGGTGGTGCATTCGGAAGCAATGATCTTGAGAGCCATGGTCTTCTCCTCTTCTGTCTAGGCAATATCGGCGGCGAGGCCGTAGGTCCGGGCATACCAGCCGGCCACCGCCGTTTCGATGTAGTCGAAGGGGTAGGCGTCGATGGCCTCGATGCCCGCCTTCTTCAGGTCGTCCTTGGGACAGCGGCCGATCTTCGCCACGAACACCGTGTCGATGCCCTCGAGCGCGCCCAGGACCACGTCCAGCTTGTCGTCGTCGCCATAGCCGCCGACGCAGTAATTGTCGGCCTTGCGATGGCCCGAGAAGCGCACGCCCTTGGAATCCACCTCGAAAATCTGGAACTCCTTGGCATGGCCGAAATGCTGGTTGATGCGGCCGCCGCCCTTGGTGCACACCGCCACCAGTCGGGTGGGGGCAGCGGGAGTGGACCCGGCCAGTTCGGCTTCGGCGCCCAGAACCGCCTTGGCGCGGTCGGCGCGCTCGCGCTCCACCACCTCGCGATAAAGGCGGCGGGGCTCGGGGTCATAGGCGGCGGCCACCTCGGGCAGCTTGTCCAGGGTGAAGTCCTGGGACAAATCCTCGCCCAGCATGCCTACCGCATCGGCGCGGCACTGGCGGCAGTGGCGCATCAGGTTGGCGCCGCCGGCCAGCTTGTCCTGCAGGTCCTTCAATTCGGCCGGCCTGGGGCCGCGCTGGCCATTGAGGCCGAAGGCGGTGCCGTGGGCGGCGTCGGAAATCAGCGGCATGACGTTGTGCAGGAAGGCGCCCTGCGCCTTGATCTGCCTGTTCACCTCGATCAGGTGGTGATCGTTGATGCCGGGGATCATCACCGAGTTGATCTTGGTGAGGATGCCGCGCGACGTCAGGCCCTCCAGGCCCTCCATCTGACGTTCGTGCAGGATGCGCGCCGCCTCGACGCCGGTGTAGCGCTTGCCGCGGAAATAGATCCAGGGATAGATCAGCGCGCCGATCTCGGGA
>Ga0265320_10002445_pt1 | contig 12942 bp, 9 predicted proteins | sample 4827metaG_FD_202087 | JGI IMG/M metagenome (GOLD analysis project Ga0265320, IMG submission 202087) | Rhizosphere microbial communities from Carex aquatilis grown in University of Washington, Seatle, WA, United States - 4-8-27 metaG | ecosystem: Host-associated > Plants > Roots > Rhizosphere >...
ATTTGGCGGTTGGCTACACGGGTCTGCTTTCCCTTATGCACGCGGTCTTCTTTGGTATCGGTGCCTACGCGACGGCGATCCTCACGGTTAATTACCGCATGAACTTTTTTCTATCCCTTCTTATCGGGATGGCCGCCGCCGCGGTTTTTTCATATCTGGTCGGGAGGATTTTGCGCAACTTGAACTGGGACTATTACGTTCTGGGAACGATCGGGCTGAATCTTGTAATGACCGGTGTCTTCACGAATTGGATGGCACTCACGAACGGCCCTATGGGCATACCCGGCATTCCGCGCCCCACTCTTTTTGGACTCCACTTCGCCACAAACGAGCAATTTCTTATTCTGTGTGCTCTTGCCCTTCTCGCCATCTATTTCGCGTGCCGTTTTATCGTTTCTTCTTCGTTCGGCAGGGCCTTGAAAGCGATCCGCGAGGACGAAAAAGCGATTTCGGTCTTCGGGTACAACACGTTGCACTATAAGCTCGCCATCTTCACGATTTCGGCGGCATTCGCCGCGCTTGCGGGATCGCTCTTGGCGTCATATCTCACTTTTATTGCCCCCTCGTCGTTCGATGTCATGATCTCTGTTTTCATTTTCGCTATCGTCGTCCTTGGAGGCGCCGCAAATCTGAAGGGGTCGTTGGTGGGCGCGCTCGTGCTCACCCTCCTTCCGGAGGCGCTCCGCTTCGTTGGGTTTTCCGAAGATATTGCTGCGCAAATGCGGCAGCTCACCTATGGGCTTCTTGTGGTGCTTCTCATGCTCTACCGGCCGCAAGGATTTTTTGGGGAATATAAATTGGAATAATATATCAACAAGATGAACATTCTTGAAACAAAAAATCTCACGAAACATTTTGGAGGCGTTCACGCCGTTGATCATGTTTCGCTTTCGTTCGGGAAGGGGAGCCTTACGAGCATCATTGGGCCGAACGGGAGCGGCAAGTCAACGCTCATGAACGTGCTCACTGGTCTTTCTCTGATGGATGGCGGTGCGGTCGTAGTGGGCGGCGAATCTTTCCGCTCGATCCTGCCGCACGAACTTGCGATGCTCGGCATCACGCGGACGTTCCAAGAGGTGCGGCTTTTCAACCAAATGACGGTGCTGGACAATCTTCTCGTGGTTCTCACCGAGCGGCCGGTGTTTTCCGCGCTTTTCACGCGCCACACCAAATTCCATCTTGCCCGTGCGGAGGATATTTTGCGAAAGATCGGACTTTCCGAAAAACGGAACGAACTTGCGGTGAATCTTTCCTATGGCCAACGCAAGCTTTTGGAGATCGGCCGGGTGCTCGCTATGAATGCCGAAATATATCTTTTTGACGAACCGTTTGCGGGTCTTTTCCCGGAGATCGTAAAGCTGATCACGGGGATTATGAAGGAACTGCACGCGGGCGGCAAAACGATCATCCTCATAGAACACAACATGGATCTTGTGCGCGAGCTTTCGGACCGCGTGATAGTGCTGGATGACGGAAAACTTTTGGCCGAAGGAAGGCCGGACGAAGTATTAAAGCGTCGCGACGTAATCGAGGTATATCTTGGCGAATGAAAGGCGAGGCATTATTACAACTAAAAGACGTGCATGTGCGTTATGGCGGTGTGAAGGCGCTGGATGGTGCATCTCTCACGCTCGGAGAAGGGGAGATTGTGGCGCTCATGGGACCGAACGGTGCCGGCAAATCAACGGTGCTGCGAGCCGTCTTTGGTCTTGCACCGGTCGCGGCGGGACAGATTTTGTTCCACGAACAGGCAGTGACCCCCGTGCCGCACCAAATGGTGCGCCGCGGGATCGCGTTGGTTCCGCAGGGGCGGCGCGTCTTTGCCGGGCTTACCGTAGAAGAAAATCTTGAAGTGGGAGGATTTGTGATCGGCGACAAAGCGGAGCTCAAGCGCCGCATGGAAGAGGTCATGAAGACGTTTCCTGTTCTTAGGGCGCGGCGCAAGGCGCGGAGCGGCACGCTCTCCGGTGGCGAGCAGCAGATGCTCGCTTTGGCGCGCGGGCTTATGGTGGACCCGAAAGTGCTTTTGCTTGACGAGCCATCGCTCGGCCTTGCTCCCAAAATCACAAAAGAAATATTTGAATACATCAAACGTATCAACGAGCGGCACGGTACGGCGATCTTTGTGGTGGAACACAACATTAAATCGCTTTTGGAGATCGTTGATCGGTGCTATGTGCTAGACAAAGGAAAGGTGGTGGTTGAAGGAACCCCTGACCGCCTAAAAGGAAGTGATGTTCTTGAGAGAGTATTTCTTGGGAAGTTGGAGTAAAATACAACTATGGCCGCCGAAATAAAAATCTGCCAGAATTGTAAGCAGCAATTTACGATAGAGCCGGAAGATTTTGCATTCTACGAAAGGGTTGGCGTCCCGCCGCCGACATTCTGTTTTGACTGCCGCACGCAGCGGCGCATGTCATTCCGCAATGAACGCGTGCTCTATCGGCGAAAGTGCGATTTCCCAGGGCATACCGAAGAGCTCATTTCCATTTTTTCGCCGGACAATTCGCAGCGCGTGTATGATCATGCCGCATGGTGGGGCGACGGGTGGGATGCCTTAAAATATGGCCGCGACGTTGATTTTTCCCGGCCGTTTTTTGAGCAGGTCCGCGAACTCTGGCGCGAAGTACCCGACATTGCACTTCTCAACATCAATCCGGTGAACAGTGAATATTGCAGCATCACGGAAGGGAACAAAAATTGCTATCTGGTCTTCGGCGGCGACTTCAACGAAGATACGCTCTATTCCACCTATACCTTCCACAGTAAGTTCTGCGTCGACACGTATTGGGTAGACAAATCCGAACTCAATTATGAAACGGTGGATTGCATCTCCTGCAGCCGTCTGTTTTATAGCCGTTATTGCGAAGGATGTTATGAGAGCGCATTCCTCTTTAATTGCCGTAATTGCCATGACTGTCTTGGATGCGCGAACCTGACGAATGGCAGCTATCAGATCTTTAACGAGCAATACACGAAAGAGACCTACGCCGAGAAATTGAAAGAATTCAACCTTGCTTCGCGCCGCGGCGTGGACGATCTTAAGAAAAAGTTTGCGGAACATATGTTGCGGTACCCGCGCCGTTTTGCAAAAGCGATCCATTGCACGAATTCGTCCGGTGATAATCTTGAAAATTGTAAGAACTGCGTGCAATGTTTTGATGTGTTCGGCGGGGGAGAGGATTGCCGGCATTCCTTCCTTTTATATTCCATCGTGAAAGACAGCATGGACATTGATCACGTTGGCCTCGGGACCGAGCTTTCGTATGATACCTCAACCGCCTATCCGGGCAGCAAGATATTGTTTTCCCGATTCGTCTTCACCTGTCACGACGTGCAGTATTCATATAACGTGCACAACGCGGCATATCTTTTCGGATGTGTCGGCGTTCGGGGCAAGCAATATTGCATCTTGAACAAGCAGTATTCAAAAGAAGAATATGATGCGCTCGTTCCGAAAATAATTGCGCACATGAACGCGATGCCATATCGCGATGCGGCCGGCCGGCTATATCCTTACGGCGAATTCTTCCCGATGGAACTCTCGCCCTTCACCTATAACGAAACACTCGCGCAGGAAATGTTCCCGGCGACTCCCGCCGAGGCGCAGAAAAAAGGATATCCGTGGCGCGAGCCGGACGAGAAAAAGCATGTGCCGACGATCGTTGCGGGTGCGGTGCCGGACACGCTCCGGCAGGTTCCCGACTCTATCATTGATGAAATTATTGAATGTGCGCACAAAGGGGAGTGCATGACCGACCAGTGCACGAAGGCGTTTAAGATTGTGCCCGCAGAGCTCGCATTCTATCGGAAGATGAATATTCCGCTTCCGGTGCTGTGCCCCAGTTGCCGCCACTTTACACGGATCCGCCAACGGAATCCAATGACGCTATGGAAGAGAAAGTGCGAGTGCGCGGGCGTGGCCGCTGCGAAAGGAGAGTATAAAAACATGGCGAAACATTTCCACGGCAACACTCCCTGCGCGAACACGTTTGAAACAACCTATGCACCCGATCGCCCCGAAATTATTTATTGCGAGCAGTGCTATCAAGTAGAAGTGGCATAGTGCCCACGTCAAAGATTAAAAAATTATTAAAAGATATTTGACTTGCTCCGCGGTTTTGGTACAATTGAAAAAATTATTGGGATTTCCCACCTAGCCCCGCCCCTCGGCGGGGCGACAAATTTTTTAAGAGCCATAGCGGTCAAGAAAAGCTGATTTTACTAAACTAAAATCTCCGTCGCTTAAGGTTCCCATTCTCCCAACGAGACGTTTGCTGTCTAAGCATCTTGCTTGGCTGAGAATGGCGCGCGTTTCTTTTTCGCCAACGTGGAGGGGAACGTACCAGATGCCCTCCTTGGGTTGGCTCGTGAGCGGGATTCCGAGAAATGAATCCTTGTTGAATTTTCTGAATATCAAAACCGGTCGGGTGAATTGGCTTCCTTTGCCGTAAATCTCCACGCCAATATTCATGCCGACGCTGCACCACCATATTTCGCGTTCCTTAAAGATTACGCTCGTTTCTTTCTCACGAAGCACCATGGTTCTGCGCCACCAATCCAAAAGAACCACGAAATAATTTTTTATCATGCAGCCACCATACCATACCACCCATTAAAATTTTATAAAATAAAAAAGCCCGACCGGTGATGTGCCGATCGGGCGTTAGACGTGCTTGCTCTTGTGCTCGATCCTCTTGATGAGCCAGAGGACGAAAATACAGAAGAGCGCGGAACGGAGCGGATATATCACGGCGAGGCGGTTCCCACTGATGAGTGCCGTGCAGCACGCAATCGCACTCGCCGTCGCGCTCATGGCCCAGTTGCCGAACGGCTCCGGGCTTTTCTTTCGCTCGGGCCAGAGCCGGTCAAGCATCGGCAAGTAGGCGACGATCATGACAAACTGAAATCCCGCGACGCCGACCCATGGAACGCGGATGAGTGCCCACAGTACGAAAGCGGCCATTGCCACCCGGAGCGCCCACCACTCTCGGTTGTTGAAATGGATCCCGCCGCCTTGCCGGTGCTTTATAAGAAGCGTGACGAGGATGGCGGTGACGGTCACACTGTCTGCCACGTTATTGATGTTCTCCACGAGATTGTGCTCCCGCGAAGTGCAGTAGGCGACCAGGCTCATCACCACCCCGATCTCGAAAATGATCCAGGTAGTGAGGCGCGGCTCCGCCGTTCCGTCTCTAATCATCTTGCAGTATCGCACCGACATCCAAACCGTTAGGAAGGCGGATGCGAATGCGGTGCATAACACGGCGATCTCTCGCATGAGACCCCTCCTCTCGTTTTTTGGATTCGTGCTACTGCGCCGATTTTAACATAAGCCGAGCGTTTCGTCAAAAAATATAATGCGCGAGAGAAAACAGGTATAATAAACCCATAATGACCTGCCAAAATTGTAAGACGGCGTTCATCATCGAGCCCGACGATTTTTCGTTCTACGAGAAGGTTGGAGTTCCAGCGCCAACGTTCTGCCCGCAATGCCGCAAACAGAGGCGTCTTGCGTGGCGAAACGAGATGATGCTCCACTCGCGCACGTGCGATCTCTGTAAAAAGCCGATCGTATCGCTTTATTCAACCGATAAGCCGTTCCCGGTCTATTGCCAGAAATGCTGGTGGTCGGACAAGTGGGATCCAAAGCAGTATGCGCAGGAATACGATCCGGCCCGCAATTTCTTCGAGCAGTTCAAAGAATTGCAGAACCGGGTTCCGGTCCTTGCGATGGTAAACGACGACGGTATAGCGAGCACGAATTCGGAATACACCCACGACTTTGCGTTCGGCAAGAATTGTTACATGGTTTTTGTGGCATGGAAGGTGGAAGATTGCCTTTACGGCCACTATATGATCAGCGGCAAAGAGATCGTGGATTCAACGAACAGTATGGGTAATTGCGAACGCATTTACGAAACGGTGCAGACCGAGCGTTGTTATGAATGCCGCAACGTCTATTATTCCATGACTCTCTCGAATTGCGCGTTTTGCTACGACTGCCGCGACAGCTCCGATTGCTTTATGTGCGTGGGGGTCCGGCACAAGCGCTACTGCTTTAAAAATAGGCAATATTCAAAAACCGAATACGAAAAAATACTTACGGAATACCGGTTGGACACCGCAAGCGGCGTCGCTCGCGCACAAAAAGAGTTCGAGCCGATGCTTCTGCGGTACCCGCGCAAATTCTCCCGGCTTCGCAACTGCGTGAATTGCGTGGGCGACGAACTTTTTAACGGCAAAAATTCAAAGGATTGTTTCAATGTGCAACGGCCGGAGGATTGCCGCTGGGCGGAGAACTGCGATACGCCGAAGGGCAGTTATGACCTCTCGGTAGGCGGCGAATTGGACCAATGCTATGAAGGGTTAACACCGGACCATTCGTACCAGTCGCGCTTTGCGATTTTTTCGTGGAAAAATCACAACGTGTCGTATGTGGACGGCTGCCACTCGTCCAAAAATCTTTTCGGTTGCTGCGGGTTGAAGTCGGCGGAATATTGCATTTTGAACAAGCCGTACGACAAGGCGGAATATGAAAAGCTGCAGGGGGAGATCATTGCGCAGATGGGCGCCGCTCCGTATCGGGATAAAAGAGGGAATCTTTATCGTTTCGGAGAGTTTTTTCCAGCGGAACTTTCGTACTTCGGCTATAACGAGACCCTTGCACAAGAATCATCCCCATTAGAGAGGGAAGAAGCACTTGCACGCGGGTTTGGCTGGCAGGAAAAGTTCCAGATCACGATTGGCAAAGAAACGGTGAAGCTCGCGGACATTCCGGAAAGTATAAACGATATTCCGGATTCTATTTTGAACGAACTGCTCGCGTGCGCCGTGTGCGGCCGTAATTATCGCATCGTTTTGCAAGAATTGCAGTTCTACCGCAAGATGAAAATACCCATCCCGCGGGAATGTTTCTTCTGCCGACACGATGCCCGGACAAAATTTGGAAATCCGTATTCGCTGTGGCACCGGCAGTGCACCTGTGGCGGCGTACAGTCAGCGAACGGCGTTTATAAAAATACCGTCGCGCATTCCCATGGCACTACCGCGTGCCCGATAGCATTTGAAACTTCCTATGCGCCGGAAAGACCGGAAATAGTATATTGCGAAGCGTGCTATAACGCGGAGATGGTATAGAATACGAACATGGAGGCAGAAACGAAAATATGTCAAAACTGCAAGCAGACGTTCATAATTGAGCCGGAAGATTTTGTGTTTTACGAAAAAATGAAGGTTCCGCCGCCGACATTGTGCGTTGATTGTCGTCGCGTAAGACGTTTAATCTGGCGCAATGAACGAACGCTCCATCGCAGAAAGTGTGACGTCCCTGGCCACGATGAGATGCTTATCTCTATGTATTCTCCTCAGTCACCGGTTACGGTCTACGATCACAAATATTGGTGGAGCGATGAGTGGGATCCGATGCAATACGGACGAGAGTACGATTTCTCGCGTCCTTTTTTTGACCAGTGGAAAGCGCTTCTTTATGAAACGCCTACCCCTGCGCTTATCAATATTGACGCTGTGAACAGCGACTATTGCAATTTTACCTATCAATCCAAGAATTGCTATTTGAACTTCGCGAGCGACATGAACGAAGACACGGCTTATTTGTATCACTCAATTCACAACAGGAATTGCTGCGACATGCTCGGTGCGGCAAAAAATGAGAATTGTTACGAATTGGTTGATTGTGAGGGATGCTATGACAGCGACAACCTTATACTTTCTGACGCATGCATGAATTGCGAATATTCTTATGATTGTCGCAACTGTCAAAATTGTGTAGGCTGCGTTGGATTACGAAATGCGAAATATTGCATCTTGAATGAAAAGTATTCCGCGACTGAATATAAGATAAGATGTGAGGGTTTGGGATTGCATACGCGGACGGGCCGACAGAAGTTTGCGGAGCAATGTGCGAAGTTGATGCTCGGGTATCCGCGAAAGTTTTCCAACTCGCGCCACACCGTGAATTCCACTGGCGACTATCTGAAAGAAGTGAAAAATTCCCACGACTGTTTTGATATTGAAGGCCCAATGGAGGATTCCCGCTTTGTGATCTATGGCGTTACCGATATGCGAAATGTTCACGACGCTTTCGCGGTCGGTGTAAATATAGAAAATTGTTATGAAGTGATGGATGCCGGGAGTAATTTGCAAGACGCCGCGTTTTCCGGAAACGTGTGGGATGGCTTTGCGCTTCGTTATTGTTACTTTTTAAGGAACTGTTCAAATTGTTTCGGTTGCGTGGGGCTCCGTAATAAGCAGTATTGCATCCTCAATAAGCAATACACAAAAGAAGGGTATATTGCTCTGATCGCGCGGATTGAAGTGCAGATGGATAAGGCATGTGAATATGGAGAATTTTTCCCCGCAGAGCTTTCTCCGTTTGCCTACAACGAATCGGCAGTTCAGGACTATTTCCCGTTAACAAAAAAAGAAGCGTTACAGAGAGGTTTTCTTTGGCGAAATTCAGAAGAGCGGGATTATCACATAAGCATGAAGACGGAGGATGTTCCGCAAAATATAGCAGACGTTCCTGGTTCGATAATCGCAGACGTTATTGCTTGCAAGCACGGGGGCGACTGCAACGATCAATGTACGATCGCATTCAAGATCATCCCTCAAGAACTTCAACTTTATAAAAAGATCGGCGTACCGCTCCCTGATCTTTGCCCGAATTGCAGGCACCATGGGCGTCTCAAGCTAAGAAATCCTCTAAAGTTGTGGAGTCGTACGTGCCAATGCAAAGGGGGAGAAAGCGAGAACGGAATATATAAAAACTCCGCAAAGCATTTTCATGGTGACGGTCACTGTGTCAACGAATTCAAAACCACCTATGCGCCGGAACGACCCGAGATCGTCTATTGCGAGCAATGCTATAACGCGGAAATCGTGTAGAATAGATAATATAAGACGATGACCACCGAGACGCGAAATTGCCAGAATTGCAAAGCGCCATTTGCGATTGAACCCGAGGATTTTGCGTTCTACGAAAACATGCAGGTGCCGCCGCCCACGTGGTGCCCGCACTGCCGGCTCCAGCGGCGCATGGTGTTTATGGGCAACCGCACGCTCTATAAGCGGGCCTGCGATCTCTGCAAAAAAAGCGTCGTTTCGATGTATCCGGCGGAAAGCAAGCTTACTGTGTATTGCAATAATTGCTGGTGGAGCGACCAGTGGGACGCAACGCAATATGCAAGGGCATACGATCCTTCGCGGCCGTTTCTCGCGCAGGTGAAAGAGCTTAATGAGGCGACGCCGCAGATGGCATTGTGCGTGAGCTATCCCACGCTCGTAAATTCCGATTACGTTAATAATGCGGCCACGGCAAAAAATTGCTACCTTATTTTCTTTGCCGACGAATGCGAGAATGTATTGTATTCCGAAGTGCTTCTGCACAACAAGGATTCGATGGACGGAACGATGTTCGGTTATTCGGAATTGTGCTATGGCCTTATTGTTTCCGGGAAGTGTTTCCGCGCTTTCTTTTGCGAAGATTCGGAAAACTGCCACAATATTGCGTTTTGCAAAGATTGCGCCGGATGCTCCGACTGTTTTGGCTGCATCGGGCTCCGCAATAAGCGATATCATATCTGGAACCAGTCGTATTCAAAAGAGGAATATGATAAAAAACTCGCGGAGTTCCGGGTGGATTCATACGAGCACCTTGTGGCGCTCAAAGAGCGCGCCCGCGTATTCTGGCTTACGTTCCCGTATCGCTATGCGCATTCGCTTCGGAACATGAACGTCACGGGTGAATATGTATACGAATCAAAGAATTCAAAAGATCTTTTTGACGTGGTGCATGGTGCGGAGAACTCCCGCTATTGCCAGATCATGACCATGCCGGGCGTAAAAGATTCCTACGACTACACCGCGTGGGGCAATGGCGCAGAGCGGTGCTATGAAGTGGCGACTGCCGGCGAAGGGGCGAGCAACGTAAAGTTTTCTTCTCAAGCATGGCCGAATGTGCGCGATATTGAGTATTCTTTGGTCGCTATGTCATCGTCCTCGATATTCGGCTGCGCGAATATTCGCAACAAGCACTATTGCATTTTGAACAAAGAATATGAGAAGGGCGAATATGAGGCGCTACGGGCGAAGATCATCGATGATATGAATGAACGACCATATAAAGATGCAATGGGTCGTAAGTATCCATACGGTGAATTTTTCCCGCCGGAGTTCTCGCTTTTTAGCTACAACGAAAGTTATGTTCTTGATTTTATCCCATTGAATCAGACGGAAGCCGAGAAGCATGGATTCAAATGGCGTGAAGCGCAACCGAAGGCCTATAGCGTAACTATAAAAGCAGGGGATATCCCCGACAGCATTTTAGACATGAAGGATTCCATTTTGAGCGAGATCATTGAATGCGCTGATTGCAAGGGGCCGTTTCGAATCATTCAAGCGGAACTGGATCTTTTACGTCGGTTTGGGTTGCCCGCGCCGCGCAACTGCCCGAACTGCCGCTATGCAGAAAGGTGGAAGCGGGTCAACTTGCCAGGCCTTCACCAGGGCAAATGTCAGTGTGTTGGGCAAGGATCAACGAACGGCGTTCACGAGAACACCGCACCGCATTTTCATGGTGAAAGCGCTTGCCTCAACGAGTTTGAGACGCCCTATGCCCCCGGCCGCCCCGAGATCATCTATTGCGAGCAGTGCTATAACGCGGAGGTAGTATAATGGTGGTATGGCAGTGGAGGCGAAAGAATGCGTTGCCTGTAAGACGGCGTTTACCATAGAGCCGGAGGACCTTGTGTTCTACGGGAAATTTGACGTACCGTCGCCGAAACTGTGCCCGCCATGCCGCGCACAGCGGCGACTCGCGTTTAAAAACGAGCGTTCTTACTATAAGAGAAAGTGCGACAAGTGCGGCAAAGAGGTCATTTCGATGTACAGTCCGAACAAGCCATATGTAGTGTATTGCTACGACTGTTGGTTCTCGGACGATTGGGATGCGCGTGAGTATGGTCGCGCCTACGATCCCTCTCGTTCATTCTTGGAACAATTCGAAGAGCTCTGGAAGGCAGTGCCAAAAATATCGTTGATATATGTTCGCAGCGTAAACTCGGATTACGTGAACATTTCTGCAGACAATAAAGATTGTTACATGATCGTGGAGTCGTCGAATAACGAAGGGTGCACCCATTGCTATTGGATCCAGCAATGCCGCGATTGTGTGGACACCTCTTTTGCGCATCAATCCGAGCTTTGTTATGAAAGCGATGATTGCTACAATTCAAACAAGCTTTTTTATTGCAAAGGATGCCACGACTCGCGCGATAGTTATTTCTTGCTTGATTGCCGTGATTGCACAAATTGCATTGGCTGCGTGAACCTGCGTAGTAAAAAATACCATATTTTTAATCGCCCGGTGAGCCGCGAGGAATACGAACAGTTTATCGAAAACGCGCGCCTGGACACCGCCGCGGGCGTTGAGGCGCTGCGCAGAAAATTTCATGATTTCGCGATCGCCCAACCCCGCAAATTTGCCGAAATCATAAACGCACCCGGTTGTACGGGGAATTATATCAATGACGCGAAGAACTGCGTGCGCTGTTTCCATTCGTATGACGCCGAGGATTGCCGCTATGGGGTGCACGTATGGCGTAATGCAAAGGATTGCATGGACGTCGACACTTCGGGCCGCAATTCCGAAATGATGTATAACTCAATTAACACGGGCATCGATACCTTCCATTATGTTTCTTCGTGCGTTTCATGGAGCTCTACGTTCCTTTGGTATTCATATTATTGCTTCAATTCGAATAATTGTTTTGGCTCGGTTGGTTTGCGCAAAAAGGACTATTGCATTTTGAACCAGCAGTATAGTAAAGAAGACTTTGAAGCACTGAAAGAAGCGATCATTACGGACATGCGGGCACGGGGAGAATATGGCGAGTTCTTCCCGGCTTCGTTCAGCACGTTCGGCTATAACGAAAGCGCGGCGCAAGAGCAGTTTCCGCTTACCAAGGGCGAAGCGCTCGAGCGTGGTTATCAGTGGGAAGACTATCCGCGCGGTACGCACGGCAAGGGGACAATCGGGTGGGATAAAGTGCCCGACCATTATGAAGGGTTCGACCCGACGCACCACGTTTTCACGTGCGCGAATTGCAAGCGGAATTATCTTATCATCCCTAACGAATTCGCGTTCTATAAAAAGCTCTCTATCCCCGTGCCGCGCTTGTGCCCTGAGTGCCGTCACGAGCGGCGATTCGCCGCGCGTGGTCCCAACCGCCTTTGGCACCGTTCGTGCATGTGTAAGCAGCAAGAGCACGCGCATCATGTGGACGGGTACTGCAGCAATGAATTCGAAACCTCCTATGCCCCTGGCCGCCCGGAGATTTTGTATTGCGAGGCGTGCTACAAGACGGAATTCGTGATATAATGTGCTTAGTATGGATGACGCCCCTGAAAAAAACGTAGTCTATTTCGCACGAACCGATTTCCGCAACCAGGATCGGCTTTTTGGTATGAAGCGGGTTGACCGCCGCCAGCATACTTACATAATAGGGAAGACGGGCTGCGGCAAAAGTGCGCTTTTGAATAATTTGATCGTACAAGACATCGCGAACGGCGAGGGGCTTTGCGTTGTTGACCCGCACGGCGAGCTCGTGGAGGGGATTATGAAAAAGATTCCGGAAGAGCGGATGAAAGACGTTATCTATTTCAACCCCGCCGATGCTGACTTCCATATCGGTTTCAATGTGCTTGAACTGCCCGACCCGAAATATAAGCACTTGGTGGCATCGGGGTTGATGGGTATTTTTACAAAGATCTGGGCGGGCGTGTGGTCCCCCAGAATGGAATACATTTTGAACAACTGTATTTTGGCGCTCTTGGATACGCCCGGCTCCACCCTGCTCGGCATTCCGCGCCTTTTGACCGACAAAGATTATCGGCAGAAGATCATTGCGAATATCACGGACC